>WBZM01000290.1_pt1 | contig 75659 bp, 53 predicted proteins | sample 5204271 | NCBI WGS metagenome assembly WBZM01 (sample SAMN12344346, study PRJNA552823) | activated sludge metagenome | biome: Activated sludge suspended growth; feature: Nitrification reactor; material: Wastewater; isolation source: activated sludge from nitrification reactor of wastewater... | reverse complement strand
CAATACTTGCCGTTGATATAGACATGGGCCGGGCGATAGTCCTGCACGTCGAGGTCCCAGCCCTTCACGAGGTGGGTCATCAGGGCATCCCGGAAGTGCGTCTTGCCGAAGTCGCTGCCGCTGTTGCGCAGCACGAGGTACTTGAATTTTTTGAGGCCGCTCTTGCCAAAAAATGGGTAGCGGAAACGGTTGTTGCCATAGCGGCTGCGGGCTACCAGGGCCATTGATTTTTGGGGAAACAACCGGCTCATGCCGCCGAAAATGCGCATCCCTACTTGGTCTTGCAGGGCAAGCTGGCCATCGGCCTCATAAAACTCGAAATTGGCGGCCACCTCCCGGCGGCTCCAAAAATTGGCCCCGTACTGCATCCACGAGGAATCGGAAGCCCCATTGCCTTTCATGAAAAGCCCCGTTTCAGGGTCGAAAAGCACGCCCGAAGAGATGGACAGCGAGATGACAGGGAAGCTCGTCTCTGGTTCATTGACGAAATAGGTGCTGGCATGCACCTGGCTTTTCTCGCCCTTCAGCACGGCCATAGCCCTGATAACGGTCGTCTTTCCGATGGGAATAGGCCGGGTATATCGCTCTGACTTGTTGGAGGGGCGAGAACCATCGGTGGTGTAATAGACCACAGCACCCGGTGAAAGCAGTTTTACGGTCGTGGCATCGGTGAAAAAGCCGCCCTTGGGCACGAACTCCACGGCGAGGCGTGGCGGCTTATAGGTGTCGTTGGCAGCAGTTTTTTGGCCAAAGGCCCAATTGCCGACGAACAGAAATAGGATAAGGCTTGCTGACAATAACGGCAAGTTCAGCGGCTTGCTCATGTGAGTTTTCTCGTTTTTTATAGACTGTTTGAACGCAACAAAGGCGTTTACAGCAACAAATGTATGTCGAATTTTATAAACGAAGAAATTTCGATAAAAGAAAAGCCGCTCGCCTGAAACATCATTTTAAAAACCTTCCACCCCCAATTTGCGAAGCACTACGTCCACCTCCTCTGGCGTGTTCACGTTCATCAGCCAATCGGGGTTTGGGGCGTCAATGATATGTACAGGTGAATTGATGAGCGCCTTGCGGGGGCAGGAGTAGCCTTGTGCCAAGAATTGCAGTAAAACGGGGTAGCTCTTGGGTTCCCAAATGGCCACCAGCGGCTCCGGGAATCCGCTCTCCGGACTGCGGTAAGCTGTGGCCATGGCCGAGGGGTCACGGTGCTTTACAAGGTATCGAAGGGCTTCTTCGCCGAGCAGTGGCAGGTCGCAGGCCACCACGAGCCAAGCACTGTCTGGCTGGTGACGCAGGGCAGAGAGGATGGCCCCCATCGGGCCGAGGCCGAGGAAAGTGTCGGGCAGCACGTCGTGGGTATAGACCAGTTCGCCCGCCTGTTCGGGGCGGCAGGAGAGGTGGGTGCGGTGGCAGATATTTTCCAACAACTCAATCATTACGTCCCGCTGCGGTTTGTCGTGATAATGCAGCACGCTCTTGTCCGTACCCATGCGGCGGCTCTTACCGCCCGCCAGCACCAGGCCGTTCAGCGGTGCAATGGACGCTTGCATTTTTTTATCGAAAAACGCCTGAATAGCTTGAAAATCAACTAATTGCAGCACTGGCACCTTGTCAAAATTCGGCAGGTTTTCCTTTAAGAAACCGTAGGGGGGCAGCCCCGAATCGGTCAATAAAATCAACTGCACGTCTGTCAAGCGGTCAAGCTTGCGCTTCAGGGAGTCCTCTTTTTTCGGGTCAATCACCACCACTTGTCGTTTGGCGGCGAAGTGGTTGCCGTTCACGAGCACCATGTCCATTTCATTGAATATGGGCCGGAGTTGGTAGCTCTCCGGCTTGCCGTGGAAGTCGAGGCGGTTGTACTCGATTTTATCCGTGAACTCCATCGCATACCCCTGCCCCGACTGCCAACTGCCAACTGTCGAACTGCCAAATTCCTTATGGTCTGCGTCAACATATGCGATTTTCCATTTCGATGAAAACGCTTCGCAAAGCTGGTTGGCCAACCGTTTGATGCTGCCGCAATCGGTGCCGAGGATGGCCCATTCGTTCCGGCCATAGTTGCCGAGTGATGGGCGGGCTATTTCTTCGTGCTTTTTATGTTGCTTCTTCATTGCGGAGTGAAAGTTTGGTTAACGCATCAAGTCCTCTACTTTCAAGAATCTTCCTATTTTTTCCAGACCGTTTGAATCGGAGAAAATCAAGTCAACTTGTCCTTCTGTAGTCAGCAGGAGGCTATCTTTTTCACCACTACTAATGGCTTCAGTAAATGCTATTTTATTATCTGTTAGATAAGATTTCACTACATCGCAATCCAAATCTCCTTTCAATTCGCCGCAGTCTAAAATGAACAACCTTGAGTCAGCCTTGGATGTATAAGTAATTTGTACTCCGCTAAGTTTTTGAAATTCGGATGCGGTGAAGTAGAATTCTACTTGTCCATATTTAATAAGAGCAGGCCGTTTGTCCTTTCTACTAATAGGTATAGTCCAGCCACGGTTCTCACCCAACTCATTTAAGATGGCCTTCAATTCAGTACCCATGGGAAAGTTACTCAATTGCCCACTCCGCAAGAAAGCCAATATATCTTCTCTGAACATTTGAATCAGCTTAATAAAATCATTTTCGATAAAAATCCTTTTTTCCCCCCGTCTTTTCCACCAGCATCGTCTCCTTTATCACGATGTCGTGCGACATAGCCTTGCACATATCATATATAGTGAGCGCCGCCACGCTGGCCCCTGTGAGTGCTTCCATTTCCACGCCCGTCTTGCCTGTCAGGCTGGCCTCGCATTCGATGACGACCTCCCGCTGTTCGTCCAGGTGGATGCGCACCTGACAGTTTTCGAGGCCGAGGGGGTGGCAGAGCGGGATGAGTTCGCCCGTGCGCTTGGCCGCCATCACCCCAGCGATGATGGCCGTCTGGAAAACGGGGCCTTTCTTCGTCTGGATGTCTTGATTAGTGAAATGCTGCAAAATCGCCTCGTCCAAGACCACGATGCTGCGGGCCTTGGCCGTGCGCCGGGTCACGGGCTTGTCGCCCACATTGACCATGGAGGGGTTGCCAGCGGCATCGAGATGGGTAAAATCGTTGGGCATAAAAGCGGATGGTTGCGGGTTGCTGTGCAAAATTAGCGTCATTCAACGTGCAAACTTGCCAAAAATCACTGATGAACAGGGTTTTTTACCAAAAAGATTGCAGCATCGGACTTTTGTTTTAACTATTTTTGCCGCCTTGATTTGAGACCACCTGCTTTAGGTTAGGAGCGTGGGGCAGGAGCGTGGGGTTTGCCAGTTTTTTAAAAAAAACACCTGCGGAAGAGACAAATGCCTAATTTTACAAAAAAAATTAAACTGTTCGGTGCTTTTGGCCTGAACTTGGATAAGCGGACGAATCTACAACTACATTCAATTTGCTGAAACTGAACGATTTACAATTACAGTTTTTTGCTGACAACAACTTAAACGTTAACTGAATCATGAAGTCGAAACTTGTACTTTGGGGCAGCAACGCCCAGGACGAAAAATGCTTGATTGCCGTTTCACTGAGGGCGGCAGAGAACAAAGTTGACATTTGGACCTTCCCGGAATCGGTGGCCACCGAAGACTTTTATCAGAAAATGATGAAGGAATGGCGTGATGGCAATGGCATGGAAATGACCGAAGCCAGCACGCATATCGAGCGTGACCTTAGCATCACTGACAGCTTGCTCCCCGAAGACCTGAAAGTGGAGCGTGGGGACGTGGTGCAGCGGGCACAGAGCGAATGGCATTTCGCCGTGCTATCGTCCAAACTGAACGAGGCTTACGAGAACCAATTGGCGGAACTGAAAGAACGGGTGAAAAAACTCGAGTCCTTCGACCAGCCAACTTGGGACAGCCTCAAAGAATTCTGGGACAAAGTACAGGAGCAGGTACGCGACCGCAATCTCTTCCGTGACCACGCCGACCGCCTGCGCAACAACCTGAACGAACTGTTCGGGGAGATGAAGACCATGCGCAACAAGCTCGACGACGAGTTCCAAAAACTGTCGAAAGATGCGCACGACAAGTTCTTCGCTGCCCTCGACGAGGTGGAGCGCAAAATGGAGAGCGGTGCCCGTGTGCCCGTTTTGTTCGAGGAGTTGAGGAAGTTGCAGAGCCTTTTCCGTGAATCGAAAAGCCTGACCCGTGACCACCGCAACAAGGTCTGGGACAAATTGGACGGCACGTTCAAGGCCGTGAAGCAAAAGCGCTTCGGTGCCAAACCCGGCGACCCCGCTGGCAAGGAAGGCGCCGGTTCACAATTGCAGGGCATCCAGCGCCGCCTCGACGGCCTGCATTCTGCCATTGACAAAATGGAGCAGTCCATCCGCCGTGACCGCAACGACCTTGAGTTCCAGATGCACAAAATCAACACGACCGATGGTCAACTGGAAGCGCAGATACGCCAGGCCAAGCTCAAGATGATAGAAGAGCGGGTAGGTTCCAAGGAAGAAAAACTGAACGAGATGAATGCCACGAAAGCAGACCTCGAACGGAAAATCGCTTCCTTGAAAGAAAAAGAAGCCCGCCGTGCTGCACAGGAAGCCGCCAAGGAGAAAATCGTTGGTGAAATAAAGGCTGCCGCCGAAGCCCGTGAGGACGTTTCCGAAAAATTAGACAAGGCCGCCGAAGAAATCTCTACGGCAAAAGGCAAGAAGGGTGAAAAAGCTGCTAAAACCGAAGCACCTGCTGCCGAGGAGCTGCCAGCTGAAGAAACACCAGTTGCCGAAGCCGCCGCCGAGGAAGCTCCTAAAGCTGAAGAGCCGAAAACGGAATCCATCCTCGGAGCCGTCAGCACCATCATGGGCGAATCCTTCGACGACATCGTTGACACGGTGAAGGCCGTTGCCAGCGTCATCGGCGACAAAATCGAAGTGGCCATGGAAGACTTGAAGGAAGACATCAAGGAGGCCATGGAGAAAGCGGAAGCAGCAGCTGAAGAGGCTGTTACCAATGCGAAGGAAGCACCAGCCGAGACACCGGAAGCACCAGCCGAGGAGGCGGTAGCCAATGCAGAGGAAGCCGTGTCAGAGGCCGAAGCTACCGAGCCTGCCGCTGAGGAGAAAAAAGAGGAAGCCTAATCAAAGGCCAAACCCTTCGACGATAAAAAGCCCCGTGCCGCATAAGCACGGGGCTTTTGTTTTATGCCGATATTAGTGTTTATCTATTCAGCGATAATCTTATCTTTGGGAACATTGGAACAACCGAGGCAGGGCTGAACAACCTTATTCTGAACTGACCAAGATTAATGCGCAGCTATCAGCTAATAATTCCTAATTTTTAAAACCTTCTCTAACATGAAAAATTTTATCCTTTTCATCTGCTTGGCCCTAATTTCGGCACTCGCCATTGCCCAGCCCCAATTCGCTCCGATGGGTGCAAAATGGTATTACCACGAACAGGGCTGTTACCTTGGCGAGGATTGGGAGCGATATATGGTGAGGGAGGTAGAGAAAGATACTCTGATAGAAGGCAAAACCTGCACGCTGATACGGCCCGACTACTGCGCTATTGTGACTACCTGTACCGGGGAGAACTATGTCTATCAGGAGGGGAGCAAGGTCTATGTGTATGACGGGGGATTGGGCAGGTTCCAGATGCTCTATGATTTTACCTTGCAGGCTGGCGAGTCGTACGGCCTTCGGGTCTGTCCAGCATCCTGGCAGACCGATTCCATACTGCTCACCGTGGAATCGGCCACGGGCGGGCCAGATGGAGTGCAGGACATTACCGTGAGGTCTGTGCAGGACAATTGGGATATGGCACAAATTAAGGTTCGCAATGGTGTAGGGCACGTAGGGGATGAGCCAATTTTCAGAAACCCATATTGCGTATTGTTTGAAGACCCCTGTTATCAAAAGGATTTACTTTGCTATGAAACGCCCGAATCGGGTGTTGTTTCGATTACTGGCGGCAGTTGTGTGTCCAATTCATCGCTAATACCAAAGGAGGAAAACGAAACTGTTATCGGAGTTTCCCCAAACCCGGCCTCCCATCAAATAACCATCTTGAACAAACAGTACATGGCGCTTGACATCCGAATCGGGTTGTATTCAAGCACGGGTCAGCAAGTAAAGGATTGGCAACTGGCAAAAGGACAGAAGATGGTTTCACAGGCCATTTCTGATATGCCAAATGGGTTGTATTTCTGGGTAGCGAGCCTTGATGGTGTGGTAATCGAAAACGGAAAACTCATCATCTCAAGGTGAGCAGAACCCATAAAAATTCCCGACTTTCGCACCCCTAACCTTTCTGTTTTGGAAAAAATATTCAATTACATCAATGGCCAACTCGTTGCTGCGCAAAGCGGCACTTGGCTCGACAACTACGAACCTGCCACGGGCAAGGTCTATTCCCTCATCCCCGATTCCGATAGTGCAGACGTGCAGGCTGCGGTGGCCGCCGCTGAGGCCGCCTTCCCTGCTTGGTCGAGCTGTGGGGTGAACGAACGCTACCGCATCCTGCACCGCATTGCGGATATGATTGAGGAACGGCTGGAGCCATTGGCCCAAGCCGAAAGCCGGGACAGCGGCAAGGCCATCACCACTGCCCGCACGGTGGACATACCACGGGCGCAGGCCAATATCCGCTTCTTCGCAACGGCCATCCTGCACTTCGCCAACGAATCGCACCAAATGGAGGGGCAGGCAGTGAACTATACGCTGCGGCAGCCCATCGGCGTGGTCGGGTGCATCTCGCCCTGGAACCTCCCACTCTACCTTTTCACCTGGAAAATAGCGCCCGCCCTCGCCGCAGGCAACTGCCTGGTGGCCAAGCCCTCCGAATTGACGCCCATGACGGCCTTTTTGCTGTCGCAAATCTGCATCGAGGCGGGGCTGCCAGCCGGGGTGCTGAACATCCTGCACGGCCTCGGGCCCAAGGTTGGCCAAGCCATTGTGGAACACCCAAGAACAAAGGCCATCAGTTTCACGGGCGGCACGGCCACGGGCCGCATCCTCGCCCGCACGGCTGCGCCGATGTTCAAGAAACTATCCTTGGAATTGGGTGGTAAAAACCCGAACATCATCTTCGCCGACTGCAATTTCGAGGAGGCCGTTAGCACAACGGTGCGCTCCAGCTTCGCCAACAACGGGCAGATATGCCTCTGTGGCTCAAGGGTTTATATCGAAAGGAGCATCTATGAAAAATTCCGGGATGAGCTGGTGCGCCGGGCAAAGGCCCTGAAAACTGGCAACCCCGCCGACCCTGAAAACGACCTCGGTGCCCTTGTCAGTGAACAGCACCGGGCTAAGGTGATGGGCTACCTCGACCTTGCGAAGCAGGAAGGCGGCACCCTCCTCTGCGGCGGCGAAATCGTGCGGCCTTCCGATGAATTGGCCAACGGTTACTACCTCAGTCCCGCCATCATCGAGGGGCTGCCCAATGACTGCCGTACCAACCAAGAGGAGATTTTCGGCCCTGTCGTCACCCTCCAGCCTTTTGACACGGAGGAGGAAGCCCTCGCCCTCGCCAATGGCACCGAGTATGGCCTTGCCGCCACGCTTTGGACGCAGGACATCAGCCGGGCCACCCGCATGGCCGAGCGCCTGCAATCGGGCATCGTCTGGGTAAACTGCTGGATGATGCGGGATTTGCGAACACCTTTCGGTGGGGTGAAAAGCTCTGGTGTTGGTCGGGAAGGTGGCGTAGAGGCGCTGCGGTTTTTTACGGAGGCGAAGAATATTTGTATTAAGTATTGATTGAAGTTATGCACCTTGTTCTTGGCCAAGATGAGCTTCAAAAATGTGCTTGAATTCAGCCTCATTAACTACATTTACCTTCGGAAAAGGGTTTTTCTTCAGTTTCCTGAAATGGCGGTCATTGGTCACGATATAATCTGCACCACAAGCAATAGCACAGTCAACGAATTTTTCATCGTCTGGGTCATCGGGTATAAGTTGCCAAAAGAAATACTTGTTGACGTAAATTTGATTGGGCAGCAGTTCAATTGCAGACAAGAAAAGTTCAGCAGTTGCAGCATCATAATAACGTCCTATTATCTCAGCATATTCCTCTAAAATATCAGTTGTGAAGCAGATAGTAAGTTGCTGATTTTCAAGTGCTTTCTGTATCCAATAGTTTTTGGACTTTGGAAAAATGGCATTCAAAACCACATTCGTGTCAATGACGACTTTCATTTGTCGTCCCTTTTTGGAGAAGAGGCTTTTTGCTTGCTTCGGTAGGTAGTGCGCTTATGTTGGTGCGATGCCTCATTAATCGCCTCCAAAGTCAATCCTTTTTGTGCAGCCACTCTTTCAACATGCTCGTTCAGCAGCTTGAAGCGAAAAGCAATCAAGAGCTTGCGCAACTCATCGGTCTGCTCGGTGCTCAACCCTTGCGAAAACAATTTCAGGATTTCTACCTGCGCAGGGTTCAATGGCGTTTGCAATAAAGTATCCATGTGAACGAATTGTGTTACGAAGTTAATGGAATTATTTAAATATCGAACTACCAACTCAATTCCTCAATTCCCTCGTCATATCCCCCGCCTTTATCCGTCCTTCGATGGCCCTGATCTTCCACTGGGTGAACTTTTGGTTGGACTCGAAGCCGTGGCCGTAGATGATTTCGTCGGGGCGGCGCACGATGACGAACTTGGTGGTGTGTACCCGGTCTTTTTCCTCTTCCCAGTTTAATTCCTCCGTTTCGAGGCGCTCCCCGGCAGCACCCGTCCAAACCACGCTGTCCTGCACGATGAACTTGCCGTTGTTGTCGTAGCGTTCGGCATACTTGGCGGTCATGCGGCCTGTGACGGTTTGGCCGTCAGGCCCAAAAAACTCGACCGTCAGGCCGTCGGGGAATTCTTGGTAGGGGTCTTTTTTGTCCAAATGCCGGAGCAGTTTCGGTGCAACGATGCGCAACTTGAGAATGGCAGAGTCGCTGTACAGCAATTCGACGCCAGTGGCCGTTTCCACCAAAGTTTCTTCATTGGAAAAAAGCCGGTTGACCTCGTTGATGTCGTTTTCGCAAGCAGTAAACAAGGAAAAAATGCAAAGCAAAAAGGAAAAAGGGATGCACCAACGCAGCAGCATTGGCCATGAAACAGCTTGTTGATTGGTTATTTTCATATAGAAATTGGGAAATCCATTTGGACAAAAGACAGGCAAAGATAAGCTCGAAGAAGGCTTGACTGGGCATTTTTCTACCGCCCCATCTTCCCCGTTCGCCAGGCCCAGAACAGGGCAAAGCAAGCCACCACGGCAAACGCCACGGGTAGCCCGAAACCTTTTGCCAGAAAACCGATGAAGGCGGGGCCACCGAGGAAGCCTATCATGGCAAAGGTGTTCATGGTGGCGAGTCCGGCACCTTTGGCCATGCCGGGCACCTTGGCCGCCGCTGCATAGAGGATGGGCGCACCGAGGGAGACGCCCGCCCCCACCATTGCGAAGCCGACCAACACTGCAGGAGCCATATTTTGTAGGAAAACGGCCAACAACAGCCCAGCCGCTGCTACGATTCCGCCAATCCTTAGCACTGGTCGGCTGCCGAACCGCCCAATCAGCGCATCGCCGAGGAAGCGCCCCCCGGCCATGAAAAACGCATAGGCGGCAAAGCCCCAACCTGCCATTGCTTCTTTGGTGCCCACTACTTCCCGAAGGTAAACCGCCGACCAGTCGGCCATGGTGCCTTCCGTCAGGTTGGTGCAAAGGCTGATGGCGACCAACACCCAAAGCGCCCGGTTGGGCAGGATGAAGCCGCTCGGCGTTTTCCCGTCCCCGTTTTCGCTGACAGGGTGCGGCTCATCGGGCACTTTTTTCAGGCCCGATTTGAAAACAAGCATGGCCATTAGCTCCACAACAGCTATGGCAGCGACATAAGCCACAGGCGGCACTCCCCACCCCGTGGCCATGCCAGCAATGGCGGAACCCAGCATGGCCCCCGTGCTCCAAAGCCCGTGGCAGGTTGACATGATGCGCAACCCCTCCTTTTGCTCGATTTGCGAAGCGCAAGTGTTCATGCTCATGTTCACCATCGAGAAAATGGAGCCAGCCAAAAACAGGGACAGGCCCACCAGCCAAATCGTTGGCATGGCAAAGGGCAGGATGAACAACGCTGCCGCAAGCGGCAATGAAATCACGGCGGAGCGCACCGCCCCCAGCTTGTGCAGGATGGGCACGGACAGTGGGTTCATCAGCGTGATGCCCGCCGGGAGGCAAAGTAGCAGGAGGCCAAGTTGGGCCTCGTCCAATGCGAATTTTGCCTTGATGAATGGGATCAGTGCCGCCCAGGTGCCGAACAGGACGCCAAAAAAGCCAAACAGCAGGGCAGTGGCCCGGCTGGCAGCATGTTGGCGAAATGTGGCGAGGTGGGAAAACATACGCTTCGTTCGTTTGCAAAAAACGGTGCAAACATGCGGCATTCCTGATTATGGCGGACAAGATGAACTAAAAATTTCTGCTGCTGGAAGTTGCCCAACCCCAAAAAACCGCCGTGCAGTTGGGGATATAGGCCGTGTCGAAGGTAGCAGAAAACTACCACCCCACGGCGTCAAACCCGCTCAATGACCACCGCATAACCTTGCCCGACGCCGATGCACATGGTTGCCAAGGCATAGCGTTTCCCTTGTTTCTGCAATTCAATGGCGGCTGTCTGCAAGAGGCGGGTGCCCGACATGCCGAGCGGGTGGCCGATGGCAATGGCCCCGCCGTTGGGGTTCAGGCGGGGGTCGTCGTCGGGGATGCCCCAGGTACGGGTACAGGCGAGGGCTTGCGCAGCAAACGCCTCGTTCAGTTCGATGATGTCCATATCGGCGAGGGAGAGGCCCGCCCGGTCGAGCGCCAATTGGCTGGCGGGCACTGGGCCGATGCCCATGATGCGAGGCTCCACGCCCGCCACGCCCGTGCTCACGATGCGGGCGAGGGGCTTTAGTCCGAATTTTTTCAAAGCAGTTTCGGAGGCCACGAGCATTGCAGCAGCACCATCATTGAGGCCGGAGGCGTTGCCTGCCGTCACGGAGCCGCCATCTTCCAGTTTTTTGAAGGCGGGGCGCAGCTTTGCCAGCACTTCCAGCGTGGTGCTGGGCTTGATGAATTCATCTTCGAAAAACAGGATGGGGTCGCCCTTGCGCTGGGGGATTGGCACGGGGCTTATCTCTTCGGCCAACCTGCCATTGGCCTGCGCCGTGGCCGCTTTTTGCTGCGAACGCAGCGCAAAAGCATCTTGGTCTTCCCGGCTGATTTTATGTTGCTCCGCAAGGTTTTCGGCGGTGTTGCCCATGCCGTCCACGCCGTAGAGCGCCTTCATGCGGGGGTTGACGAAGCGCCAACCGAAGCTGCTGTCGTGCATCTCGGCGTCCCGCCCGAAGGCTTGCGAGGTCTTTGAAATCACCCAAGGCCCACGGGTCATGTGCTCCACGCCGCCAGCGATGAACAGGTCGCCCTCGCCGCAACGGATGGCCCGGCTGGCCTGTACTACGGCGGCCATGCCGCTTGCGCAAAGTCGGTTGACGGTCTCGCCCGGCACGCTCACGGGCAGCCCGGCCAGTAGGGCAGCCATGCGGGCCACGTTGCGGTTGTCCTCGCCCGCTTGGTTGGCGCAGCCAAGCATCACATCGGCATAAGCGTCCGCTGGGATGGACGGATGGCGGGCCACGAGCGCCGCAATGACATGGGCGGCCAAATCATCGGCCCGAATGGGGGAAAGGCTTCCTTGGAAACTGGCAACGGGGGTGCGGATGGCGTCAACGATATAGGCGTCTTGCATGAGGATGTGAGATTTGAAGGTGCGAAGATGCGAGGTTTTAGGATTTGCTGCTTATTTGCTGATAGGCGAGACTCCTCGTAGGGGCGGCAAATTGTTTTTTTGCCTCAGCAAAAAAACAATTTGCCGCCCCTAAAAATTATTCACGGCGGCTGTTGCGGGTATCTATTTAGCGCAGGGTTGTTTTTTAAAAATTGCACAGCAATTTTTAAAAAACAACCAAAAATTACTCCCCAGCAGCGGCGGCGGAGCCGCCGCTGCTGGGGAGTAAGGAGAATTTGGGCTGAGTTGGCCAAGCGTGCCCCCAAGCCCCCTGCCACGCTATATAGATACGTTGGCGGAGCCAACAGCTGCCGAGAATAATTTTTTAGGGTGGGACGGAATTTTTGCTTTGCAAAATTTTCGTCCCACACTTTCCGGGGAGGCTGGCACACGAAACAGGCTATACCTTCACTTTCATCCCCATTCTAATCTCAACGTCTTGGTCGGAAAAGATTTTGACGCTGGTCTGGCCGCTGTTGGTAGTGGACAAAAACGCATGGATTTCCAGCTTGGCCGCTTTTCGGATGCCATCGAAGCGGGCAGCGTCGAAGGTGACGAAGGTGGTGGTAGTCTGCTTGCTGGTAACGATGCCGTCAGCATCAACCGGGGCACCTTCAATGGGGTAGCCAATGGTGTCGAACAACGAATCAAGCACGACCCCAGCCGAATCCAGGAAATAGCCTTGCGTGGCAATGCCGATGGGCATGTTGTTGTCTGCAACTAATTTGAACTCGACCTCCTTGAGCACATCGTAGTCGCTGAAATCCACCTCGAAACTGTCCACTGCGTCGAAGCCGCTGGCCCTGCCATGCAGGGGGATGTCGAACAGCATTTTGACACTGTAAAAACTGGAGTCGGTGATGAACCCCTTGATGCTGAGGTCGTTGGTGGGGTTGGCAATGGCGTCCACCTGGTAGTCAATGCCAACGGGCTTGGCGCTGAGCAAGTCCTTGACGTTGGAGTTGCCAGCGTTCATGGTGAGCATTGTATTCTTTGACTGGCCCACTTCCGCCAGGGTCGGATAGGCAAAGTCAATCACACCATTATCTATGTAGTCGCTTTCAATCGGGATGCTCTGGCCATTGACGGTCAATACATCGAACACCTTGATGTCGGAGCGGGTAGGTATGCCGAAGGAGTTTTGGATGTCGAGTTTGATGGTGGGGTTTTCGAAGTGGACGTTGCTTTGCTCCCAGTCCTTGAAGATGTCTATGTCCACGCTATCCCGCTCGCCCTCAAACTTGGTATTGCCAAAAAAGCCCTCCAGGTAGGAAAACTGCACGTTGACATTTTCGAGGGCGACATGGTTGGGTTCGAGGTGCAGCGTGTCGCCGGATTCCGTCAAGGCGGCATATTCGATATGCACTTCGCCGTTAACGGGCCTTAGTTCATACCCCTCCACTGGCACGGCCGTGCTGATATTGCCTTGCGGTAGCGGTACGCCTTCAAATATGACCCCGATAGGCGACATGACCTGAAACTGTACGGTCAGGGGTTGGCCGTTCTTGACCGCTTCATGGATGGTCATGGAGAAGTTGATAAGCCCTTGGTACTCCGAATAAATGAGTGCATTGACAAAGCCGCTCTTGTACCTTGCCACATCAAGCTTCACTTCATCGCTCAGTGCATTGAAATCAACGGTAAAAAAAGACGAATCGAGCGGGATAATGGGCAAGAGTTTCGAATACAATGAATCGAAAAATTCCTCGGCGTTTTGCGTGAAAACTTCGTCTTCGTAAACAAAATGGATGAGGCCATCGCCGTCCACTTCGACGTATTCGTAGGCATCGAAATTTTCGAGCAAATCTTGTATGGATGCCCGTGATTTCAGCAGCGGGATAGCGAACTCGGCGCCATCCGACTCGAAATCAGCCTTCTCGAATTCATCATATTTCTGGCATCCAAACAACCCAACTGCCAGCAGCGCAGCAAGGCATCCTAACCGGAACAATTTCATCTCAAGGATTTTAAAGTCACCAACAACAACCCACTGCGATATGTTGAAATTGAAAATTATTTAAAATTGAGAAATTGTTACAACTTATTGATAATCAAAATCATTAGTTCCAATTTCTTAATTTTTCAATATAAATTAATTTCACGAAGTATTTATGTTGGCTACAAAAGTACAAAGGCAACCGCCAATTTCGTGCCCCTATCCAAATTACGACGGACGGGTTGCAAAGGTTGGGTCGGCTTTGTCCGAACAAAAGGAGGGAATGGGCCGCAGTTTTTCACAACGAATTACAGCAGTTTGCACTCGACCCGGCGGTTCTGCAAGCGGCCAGCGGCGGAGGTGTTTGGGGCGATGGGCAGGGCCTCGCCATAGCCCTTGAAGGTGATGCGGGCGGTTGCTATTCCTTTGGAAATCAAGTAGTTGGCAACGCCCTCGGCCCGGTTTTGCGAAAGCAACTGGTTGTCGGCATCAATGCCAACGTCGTCGGTATGGCCGCCAATTTCTACCCTCATTTTGGGGTTTTCCTTCAAAAAAGCCACAAGGTTGTCCAACTCAGGCAGGGCTGGGGGCAGCAGTTCCCATTTGCCCGTTTCAAAGTTCACGTTCTGGAAGGTATAGGTCTTTTTGGTTTTCAAAGCGGTGGAAATATCTGGCGGCGTCGGGGAATCGGCGGGCACGATGCGGATGTCGTCAATGAGGTAGTAAGCGACCCGCTTTATCTTATCCACGCCATTTTTTTGTCGGAGGTTGAAACTGTCTATTTGCGTTGGGTTCTGAAGAGTGGTTGGTGTTTCATCATCCTTGGAAAAATTGCCGATAATAAAGGCCATGTACTCCCGGTCGGCGGTGAAGGTACCGCTAATGAGCTTCCATTCACCCTCTTTGGTCACGATGGGGTCTTTCACCAAGAATTGAGGCTTGTCGTCGCTGGTGGGTTGGTCGTCGCCGCTGTAAAGGAACATCACGCCCAAGTTGCCGGCTGCCGTGGGTCGGATGTCCCGCTTTTCGCCGTAGAGGCTCTGAAGGTGGAGCAGCGCCGTTGCGTCGGATTGGCTGACGTACATTTCGATATTGTATTTTTTGCCATAAACCAATGGCAACTTGAGCTGGCCTTGCACAGTTTCATGGAAGTCGGTAAAGCGCCCCGTATCGTTGCGGGGGTGGTAAGTGATAATGCCCACGGCTCGGTCGCCACTGTGCGGCTTGGGGAAAAAGCAGTCACCATAAGCATCTGATTTCCAATCTATTAAGTCTGGCGTCATCAGTCGGCGAGTCGTCCAGTTGGCCACCGACTTGTTAAAGGATTCGCCATTTTGGATATAGGAACATGGTTGCAAAGGTGCATTCGGCAACAGTTTTTCAAACCCTGGGTTCAGCACGAGGTTGGCGTTCTGGGCGGAGGCCAGCAGGGGGAGCAGCAATAGCGAGGCAATGTTTTTCATGGCGCTTTTCAAAAACAGTTTCTTGTAATAATTTGGAAAGCAGTAAAAGTTACATGATGGCTATTTCTATCTTCACGCCTCATCCAATCATTTGTAATATGCGGTTAAAGATTGTCCTGCTTTTTTTCAGCTTTTATTGGGCCAACCTATTTGCCCAAGCACCTACACCAGCCCCAACCACACCCATTTCAACGAAAAAACAGCTCGAACCTGCCGACCTTGTTCGATGGAACCAAGTGCAGTCAGCCAAAATTTGCAACGACGGCAGTTGGGTGGCCTATACCCTCAAGGCCGAGGAAGGCGATGGCCGGCTGCTGGTTTGGGATGCCGTGAAGGGCAATACCCGCACCTTCCCAAGGGGTGAAAACCCGGCGTTTTCTGCTGATAATCAATTCCTTGCGTTTAAAATAAAGCCTTTGGAGGACACCCTGAAGGCTCAGCGCCGCCGCAAGGTGAAGAAGGAAGACCTCGCCAAGGACTCGCTCGGCATCCTGCACCTCGGCTCCGGTAGCTTGAAGAAAGTCCCCGACGTGAAATCCTTTGCCATGCCCGAAGAATGGGATGGCTGGCTGGCCTACCAATTGGAGCCGGTCAAGCCAAAGGAAGTGAAGTCGGATACCACGGCTGCCAAGCAGGATTCGACCAAAGTAGAAAAGCCCGATTTGCCGCCAGCCCCAATGGGCAAGGAAAAAACAAAAAAGAAAAAGGAAAAAAAAGAGGGCAAGGACAACGGCTCCAAGCTCGTGCTGTTCCAGTTGGCCTCCCAGCGGACGGATACCATCCACTTTGTAAGGGACTACAAACTGGCCAAGGCGGGCGGGCGGGTGCTCCTCAATACCAGTGGCACGCCCGACTCATCGCTGCTCGAAGGCGTCTATGTTTTCAATTGTGCCTTGCGGCAATTGCGCCCACTGTGGCAGCAAAAGGGCGATTATAAACAATTGACTTTCAATGAGAACGGAACTCAATTGGCTTTTTTGTCCAATCTTGACACCACCAAGGCACAGGTGCCGCCCTTCGGCCTCTGCTATTGGGAAGAGGGGATGGAAAAGGCCAAAATCGTAGCTGACTCCACAGCGAAATACCTGCCCAAAGCATGGCGGGTGAGCGAGAACGCAGCGCCCGTTCTCAGCAAGGATGGCTCGAAGCTATACTTCGGCATCGCTCCGCCGCCCATCCTGCAAGACACCACGCTGCTGGAAGACGAAATCGTGAACGTGGAGGTCTGGAACTATACCGACGGGCGGCTGCACACCAACCAAAAAACCCTCGTGGAACAAGAGCGAAAACGGTCCTACGACGTGGTATGGCATATCGCACAGGGCAAGTTTGTGCCGCTGTCCTACACCGACCTGCCTGAGATGTCCTACGCACCCGACCGCAAGGGCGGTGCGGCCCTCGGCCTGAACGACCAGCCTTATCTCAAGCAGATTTCATGGGAAGGGGAAGGCCGCAAGGATGTTTGGCTCGTGGATGAAGCGACGGGAGACCGCAAGCTCATCACCAAGGGGCTGCGTGGCAACCCACGGCTCTCCCCCGATGGGGCTTATGCTTTTTGGTACAATGAAATAGACAGTGCTTGGTTTGCCTATTCGCTGAAAACGAGTGAGTTGCGCCGCCTGACCAGCAACCGCCCGACGCCGTTTTATGACGAACTCAACGACGTGCCGGACTACCCTTCGAGCTATGGTTTTGCCACTTGGGTAGCCGACTCGAACGGGGTCAGCACCAGCATGTTGGTGAACGACCGATACGATATTTGGCAATTGGACCCGAAGGGCCAAACCCAGCCCATCAACCTGACCAACGGGCGGGCCAACCGAACCCGCTACCGCTTCCTCCGCCTCGACCCTGATGAGCGCTACGTGCAGCCGGGCCAGCGCCTTTTCCTGCATGTTTTCGATGAAAAAACAAAGTCCGAGGGTTACGCCTTGCTGATGTTGGGGGCCGGGCAGCCGATTCAATTAGTTAGCGAGGCCTTCGCCTACTCCACCTCACCGCAGAAGGCCAAGGATGCCGACAAGCTGCTGTTTACCAAGGAAAACTTCCAGACCTTCCCCGATTTGCTGTACAGCGATTTCACCCTACAGAAGCCACGGAAGGTGAGCAATGCCAATCCGCAGCAATCGGACTATAAATGGGGCAGTATCGAGCCATATGAGTGGACGGCTTTGGATGGCCAACGGCTGCAAGGATTGCTGGTGAAACCCGCCGATTTCGACCCCAAGAAGCAGTACCCAATGATTGTCAATTTCTACGAGCGCAGCAGCGATGACCTGCACCAATACCGGGCACCTTATCCATTGCGCAGCAGCATCAACTACTCGTACTACACCAGCCGGGGCTACGTCGTGTTCAACCCCGACATCGTCTATCGCACGGGCTATCCTGGCGAGAGCTGCCTGAACGCCGTGGTTTCGGGTGTCACTTCCTTGATTGAAAAAGGCTTTGTGGACAAAGGCAGGATTGGGGTGCAAGGGCATAGCTGGGGCGGCTACCAAGTGGCCTATCTGCTCACGAAGACGAACATCTTCAAGTGCGCCGAAAGCGGTGCCCCTGTGGTGAACATGTTTTCGGCTTACGGCGGCATCCGCTGGCAGACGGGGCTCAGCCGCATGTTCCAGTACGAGCACACCCAGAGCCGAATCGGCGGCACGATTTGGGAGTACCCGATGCGCTACATGGAGAACTCGCCCCTGTTTTCGATGGACAAGGTGAACACGCCCGTGCTCATCATGGCCAATGATGGCGATGGCCATGTGCCCTGGTACCAAGGCATCGAATACTTCACGGCCCTGCGCCGCCTTGGCAAACCAGCTTGGATGCTGAACTACAACGACGAGCCGCACTGGCCCGTCAAGCTGCAAAACCGCAAGGACTTCCAACTGCGCATGAGCCAGTTCTTCGACCATTACCTGATGGACAAACCGATGCCCCAATGGATGGTGCGGGGCGTTCCGGCATTGGAGAAAGGGATAAGGCAGGGATTGGATTAGGAGCGGGATTTGTTTCAACTCCTAAAAAAAACTCCTCGGCGCAGGTGGCTCCGCCACCTGCGCCGAGGAGTTTTTTTTTAGGGGCAGCAAATCGGTTTTTTGCTGAGGCAAAAAACCGATTTGCTGCCCCTTTAAGGAGTCCCGCCTTCCGGCGACATAAATAAGCAAGGTTTTATTTACATGGCATTCACCCTATCAAAACGAAAACTGACCCTCTCATTTTGAGAGGGTTTTTAGTTTATGGCAATATGGGCAAAAAATAATTTCGATTGCAAAGGACTGGTTTTCAGCTTTTTATAAAAAAATATAAAAAATTCTTCCGAGCGGGAATGGCGTTTGGCATAATGGGTTTTGTAACCGCAAACGAGCGGGACAACAGCGAAATAAGAAACCACTTACAGGTTAACTACACAATCAACCCAAAATGACAGTTGCTATCTTTTTTCTGACCATGTTTCTTGCTTTCCTCTTCCTGACGGTCATCGAGGCCACAGACGAACAGAAAGCCTGAACCCAGCACTGGCCAACAGCGATGCAGGCCATTCCAAAAACAAATTTTTAATCCACTATCCTAAAAATTCTGATTATGACATCCATCGAATTTAATTGCCACTTCAGCAGCCTTCAGAACAAACTGCTGCCCTTTGCTTACAAACTGACCAACAACCTCGAAGACGCCAAAGACCTCATTCAAGAAACCGCCCTGCGTGCCTACAACAACAAAGACAAGTTCGAGACGGGCACCAATTTCCGTGCATGGGTAACGACCATCATGCGCAACACTTTCATCAATATTTACCGCAAAAAGAAGAATAGGGCCACCTCTTCCGAACCAACCGACAGCTATGTTTTCGTCAACGAGAACCATGCCGTGGACAACAGCGCCCACTCCAATATGATGATGGTCGAACTCGACGGCATCATGCGTACCCTCGACAATATTTACCGCAAGCCGTTCCAACTGTTTTTTGAAGGCTACAAATACGAAGAAATCGCAGAGGACATGAACCTGCCCATCGGCACGGTGAAGAGCCGTATCTTCTTCGCACGCCAGAAATTGATGGAGACCATCAATTTCAGCTACGCTTATGACACAACGGTGCTGAACTGATGGGTTGATAAAGGTTGATTAGGTCGATGAGGGTTGATATAACGCCCGAACCGACCCAATCAACCTCCCATCAACCGTTATCAACCTCTTATAAACCATTATCAACCCCATCAAACCGGCCCCAATCAACCAAAAAACAAAACCGACGAATACGGGGGCACTCACCCAACTCCAAACCGAGCATTTCGAAAACAACCTAAAGAACCTGGTCTCCCCCCGTCCGACCCCAATGACCAAAATATATCCGGTATATTTGCTTAGCCTGCCACTGACCTCTGGAAAGGTTAAACGAAAATTTTGCAGCACCTTTGAGGAGTCCCGTTTATCTGCCTCTGGCAGGCCTGCCGGAGATGTGTGGAATCACAATAAACGGATACCTTCCTGTTGGGAATATACTCCCAGCAGTTGCCATAAGCGATGTGAAGTGCCATGAATTTGGAATTGATTCATATTTTTGAAACGCCAAATCAGCACTTCACACCGCTTTTTTATTTTGGATGAAACAACGCTACAAAGCCGCAAAAAAAAAGGTTGACCCGTCAAATGCCAAGCCTGAGCAGGGGCAGGGAGGGGGGCATCCCTTTTTGTCGAAAACGCAGGCAATGGTAAGGCTGTTCAAGCGGAACCTAGTAGATGGGCTTATTGGGCTGTATAAATTGGCCTTCAAGAACAGTATCTCTCCCGGCCAACAAAACCTCCAGCTCCGCACCAAAATACGGGTGGTACTGCTCATCCTCTTTGCCGTGGTGACGCTCATCGGCGTATTGGCAGGGTACTTCGTGCAGCGCACCACGACCAACACCCTGCTGATGATGCGGGAGAACTACAACTCCATCAACTATACCCGGAAAATGTCCGAGTCCCTCAACGAAATGGTGATGGTCTTCGGATTGGAAACGAGCACACCCACCTTCCGGCGGCAAGAACTGCGCAAGGCTGCCGCCCAGTTTGAGCGGTACCATAAACTGCAAATGGACAAGGTGAAAGGCGAAGAGGAGCGGTTGCGCACGGAAGAGCTGAAAGAGAGCTTTGTGCTTTTCAAGTCCAACCTCATGCAAATGGCCGATGCCAACGAGGTGTCCGTGAACCTCTACATGCAGAAGCAGTACATTGACGAACTGCTCCAATCGGTGTTCGACCTGAACGAAAAAATGATGAAGGCACGGGAAGAAGACGCCCGGCAGATTGCCAACAAGGCATCGTTGACCATGATCATACTGGGGTCTGTGTTTTTCATATTTGCCATAGTGGCCCTGTTCTACTTCCCCGCCTACGTGGCCGACCCCATCCAGAACATGACGGAGAGCATCCGGCAGATTGCCCGAAAGAACTACAGCGAACGCATCACCGTGGAGTCGGGCGATGAAATTGGCGAAATGGCCAAATCGTTCAACCTGATGGCCGAGAAGTTGGAGGAATACGAGAGCATCAACATGTCGCAGGTGCTCAGTGAGAAGAAACGGACGGAGACCATCGTCAGCCGCATGAACGAGGCCATCATCGGCCTTGACGACAACAAGAACCTCCTTTTCGTCAATCCCCCTGCCCTCCACCTGCTGGACATACCAGAAGAAAACCTGATTGGCCAAAACGCCAAACAACTCACTCGCCAGCACCCCGTCCTCCAGAGCCTGCTCAAAGAGGTGATGAACAATGAGGTAAAGACAAGCACCACCTTCCCTGCCGTCAGCATTGACAAGGACGGCAAGCGCCAATATTTCAACAAAGACGTACTGCGCATCGAAAGCCCCAGCGACGAACCCGACGCCCCGGCCAGCGTCGGCTATATCATCATCCTGAAAAACGTGACGGAACTCAAGGAGCAGGACCTCGCCAAAACCAATTTCATGGCCACCCTCTCGCATGAACTCAAGACGCCCATAGCCGCCATTGACATGAGCGTGAAACTGCTGGAAGACGAGCGTATCGGCCAACTCAACAGCGAGCAGTGGGACCTCACGGGCACCATCCGCCTCAACTCTTCCCGCATCCTGCGGATGGTGAACGAGATTTTGGACATCAGCCGCATCGAAACGGGGCAACTCCAACTGGAACTGGAAAAAGTGACGCCTGATGCCATCGTCGTGCGTGCGTTGGACAACGTGAAAACCTTTATTGCCGACAAGAGCATGGTCGTCATACAGCATATCTCCACCGACCTACCTGCCTTGCATATTGACATCCACAAGACAACGGCGGTGATGGTCAACCTGCTCACCAATGCCGTGCGCTATTCACCCGAAAACGGCACCATCGAAATCGGGGTAGAACAGCAAAATGGTTCCGTCAAGTTCTCGGTGATGGACAGCGGCCCTGGCATCAGCGAGGAGGAGCAGCGAAAGCTATTCCAGCCCTATCGCCGTGCCGCTGGCGACAAAACAAAGGGAACTGGACTGGGACTCGCCATTTCAAAAGAATTTGTCGAAGCGCAAGGTGGTCGCATCTGGGTGGAGAGCCGACCCGGTGCTGGCAGCACATTCAGTTTTTCGTTGCCGTTGGCAACAAACACTTGACCATAGCTGGCCTGACTATTAAGCAAACCAAGTACTTTGTCTTTTAATTTGGCTCTTTGACAATTGTTGTGGTTGCGAAGGATTGGCAAGCCCGATAGGGATTGCTAAGCCTGAGCGGGCAGGGCTTCCTACCGGGCTTACCAATCCCTATCGGGCTTAGTAATCCCTGCCTACCGAACAGGCAGGCCTTCTGCCACAAAAATTGTCAATGAACCTTCAATTTCTTTAACGGTACGCTAAGTAAATACTGTTGTGATACGAGCCAACAATTCAACAATGAAACAATAATAACAATCTCTGCCATCCCTCACACATTCCACCAATACGTCAGCTTCACCACCAGCGCCCGGTTCTTGGCAGCGCTGAAATCCGAGAAATAATTATTGGTATAGACCACGAACAAGTCGGAGGCCGGGCTGTAGCGCCATTGCAGCCGCAGGTTCAGGTTCACATTCTCTGTCTGGCTGTTGTACTGCACGAAATTGGTCAGGTATAACTTGTTCGTCACCGTCACGTCAATACGGGGGCCGATGAGCCAGATGTCGTGCTTCGAGTTTTTGAGCGCCTCCGGCAATCGGCTGTCCGTTTTGAATTCGATGTGGTTCAATTGGGTGGAAATGTTCAGTGCCACATAGGGCTGGAAACGGTAGCCCAAATCGCCGCCAACCCGTAGTCTCGTGCCATTGGCATAATAGCCACCGTACCGGCTGCTGAACGTCCAGGTGAAACGGCTCTGCGGTTTCGAGACGAACTCCGTGCCGAAGCTGTTCCAACTATGCTCGGTGCCAGCAGCCAGCGTCTCCGTTGGATTTCCAGGGTTCACGGGGTCAAAATCGTTGGCCAGCCGCTGGAAGTTGTGCGCCGTCCAGAAGGTGAGGTCGGTGCGGTTGAGCAGCGTAAACTTGTAGAACAGCACAGGCTCGTTCTCCGTCTGCTTCATTTCTTCGTTGAAATAATACTCCACTTTCATATTGGGGCCGTGGCTCAGCAGCCAACTCGATTTTGGGAAAAACAGCCGACTGCCCGTGAGTAGCAGGTGATTGAACCCGTTCAGCGGCTGGAAATCGTTAATGCCCGTGCGCGGCACGTAGCCCGTCTCCGCCCGGAAGTTCTGCCCCACGTTCTCGAACTGCGCATTGAAACTCCACCATTTGTTGGTGTAGGCGAGGTTGCCCGCCACGATATTGTCTTCGTCTTTTAGCCCTGGGCTGAACGATTTGAGGTAGAGCAGCTTGCCGACCCAGGCGTTGTTTTGCGAAGCAAGGTTGTATTCAAAACCGAGGTTGCGGTTGTACTCCCGAATGAAATTCTTGTCCGTTACCTTGTCGTAATCGAAGGTGTGTTTGTTGACGAAAATGCCGGAAATATAGGAGCGGGCTGCCACCCTGCGCTGCACCGATACGACGCTGAAATTCTGCTCAGGTGTGAACAGGCTGTCCTTGTTCAGAAAGCCGTCCGTCTGCATGGTCATGGCGCCTAAGCGCCAGCCTTTGTTGGGCTTTCCACTGAGCCTTGCGCCGTATTTGATGGGCGCTTGCAGCCCAATCCTGCGGCTGAAAAACGGGCGGATGCTGGAGTAGCCGAAATTGCCGAAGATGTCCGCATTTTCGAGGAAAAACTGCCGCCGCTCTGGGAAGAACAGCTCGAAGCGGTCGAGGTTGGTCTGCTGCACGTCCACCTCTACCTGCGAGAAATCGGGGTTCACCGTCAGGTCGAGGTTGAGGGAAGAGGTGAGGGAAATCTTGGCGTCCACGCCGACTTCCTTGCGGTATTTGGTGTCGCCGTCGTTTTCGATGTCCTTGCTCACGCCGCCGAGGGCATACGGTATCACGGAGAGGTTTGTGCCAACAGCAGGTGGCGCTTCATCCCACACGAGCACGCCCGTATAGGCTAACGAGGCCGTCGGGAACTGCCGGGGCACGGGTGCCCAGGCTGATTTTTCAGTGGTTTTCAGGTCATTCCGGCTGAAATTGATGCCCCATTGTTTGATGCCCTGCTTGTAGCGAAGCGTCTTGAACGGGATGGCGATTTCGAGCACCCACTGGTTGTCGGTGGCCTTCACTGCCGACCACCAGCGGCTCTCCCAACTCAGGTCGGCCTTGCCCCCATCGTACAGGATGCCGTCCCAAGGCGCACCCTCCGCATTGGCCCCGAAGGTGAAGCCGTTGGTCTGGTCATCGAAGGGGTCGAGGAAGAAGATGAAATTGTCGTTCTTCACGAAGTTCCAGTCCCGCCGCAGCGATTCCACCATCCAAGGCCCAGTGGCGAGGTCGTGGTTAACCGCCAATAGATAGACGAACTGGTCGTCGTAGAGCATCCGCACCTCTGTGCGCACGGCTGCCCGCCCCGTGTCCATCGGCAGTACTTGGTAGAACTCGTTGGCCAGTTCGGCCTGCTGCCAAGCGGCATCGCTGCCGTCGCCATCCACGGTGATGGCCGATGCCGCCCGGTGGATGTGGTACTCGAAAGCGGCGTTTTTCTTTTGGGAGAATAAGGTGGTGCTGGCGCAAAGCAGCAGGAGGGGAAGGATGGACTTGATAGTGGGCACAGGCAAGATAAAATTTTGGGGTGAAGGTAGAGAGATTTACAAAGCAAACTCACCTTTATTCAAACTCCTTGACCAAATTCATATTCTATACTTTGCTAAATCTACTGATACATTTTTGCCGCTGTAGGGTTGCTGCAATAAATATTTTCCTTCTCGCTTATTAATTACAATGTGCCAGTACATCCTTTCTTCGTTTTCTGTAGTCCATAAGTTTGGGACAAGAGGCTCAAAATCTGAAAATGGAATTAGAAAAGTGTCATCAGATGAACCGCATCCAAGTGAAATATACGATGTCGGAAATTCTGACAAAAACTCTTTTTGATGAGGATGAAAAGCAAACCAAAATTTTTCGTTTTGACCAGACATATGCGTTTTTGAAATCGCACAAATCAATCCAACTAAACCATTTTTTGAAGTATAAGAAATTCGAGACTGCCTAATTAAATTAATCTTTAAGTTGTTTTGAACCTTAATTAAGCACTCTTCATGGAAGGAAACGGGAGTTGTTTTGTCTTCACTTGGTTTTCTCTTCTTTTTCTCTTTAATACTATCCTCCTCAGTAATCTCTTCAATTTCATCAAGTTGCAAGTCTTTTGATGTTTCAAAAATTAGCTCAATCAATTTGTCAATTCTAGTATATTCTCTTGGCTTCAACAGTTCATTTATTTGCTGAATTGTTTTAGCGTCATTTAATGTTTCTTTCAGACTGAGCAATTTTAGCAATGAATCTGTGCTAATAAGTCTTATATCCCAAGCATGTCTGGACCCTCTAATTTGTGCCTCTAAATCGCCTGTGTCTTGCCTACCTACTATTATCAAAATTGATGAACGCAGCTTATCGAGTCTACTGTCGTTTGATAGTTTATTTCGGTATTCGGCGATTACATCGAGGTTAATCCTGTAGGCATCAGTAGTTTTAACTTCTACCACTATCCGATGGCCATCTTTGGATGTCCAAATCCCGTCAAACCCAATACCATTTTGTTTGCCTCTGTAAAGCCCATGTTCAATTTCAAAGCCTAATCTGACTCCAATTTGATTGATGATATCTTGCAACGCAAAACCACTATCATCGAATTTATCTGATAGGCAATTTTCAGCAAAACGACTCAGAAGCTTAGAGGATACTTGGTCAAGTAGTTCCCTAAACTCTATAGAGGTGGCATTGCTATCTTTGAGTTTGCCATCACCTGCAAATGATAGAATTTGAGAGAGGCTTTTCTTGTCGAAGGTATCTTTACTTTTAGTCCATAATTCGGTAATGCTACTCATTTTTAGAATATTTGAAATAGGTAATCAATGGAATAAGGATAGTCTGACGATGGATTCGCTGTCGCTAAATCTTCAAAAGTGATTTTCCAAATCCACAAACTTCTCTGCCTTAAAATCCTCCTCCGCCTCCAGCGCCCTGTCAATCAATTCCTGCTTGGACATTGGCTTTAGTTTGGCTTCGTATTTTTTCACGAAATCATCTTCTTCCACATTGTCGCTAAGGCCGAGCAGGCGCTTGATGCCTTTCAGCACCCATTCCTCCTCCACTTCGGAGAGCTTCTGAATGATTTTGATTTTTTCCAATTGAATATCCATGACCTTCGTTTTTCAACAAAAATAAGCCATTTCCCTCAATGCCTAAAATGCCTCGTCCCCGTCATCACCATCCGCATGCCATTGGCGTCGCAATAGTCCACGCTGTCCTGGTCCTTTATGGAGCCGCCGGGGTGAATGACGGCGTCAATGCCCTCGCCGTGGGCGATTTCCACGCAGTCGGGGAAGGGGAAGAAGGCATCGCTGGCCATGACAGCCCCTTTCAGGTCGAAGCCAAAGGACTTAGCCTTGTGGATGGCCTGTCGCAGGGCGTCCACTCGGTTCGGTTGGCCGCAGCCCATGCCGATGAGCTGGCGGTCTTTCACGAGGGCAATGCCGTTGGATTTCAGGTGCTTCACGCAAGTGCTGGCGAAGAGCAGGTCGCCAATTTCGCCTTCCGTTGGGGCGAGCTTCGTGACTTGCTTCAGGTCGGCGGCCGACTCGCCTTTCAGGTCGGTATCCTGTTCCACCACGCCGTTCAGCAGGCTGCGGAAGGAGCGGGACTGCACATGGAACTCCTTGATTTTCAACAGGATACGGTTCTTTTTCGAGGACAGGTGCGCCAATGCATCTGCATCAAAACCGGGGGCAATCAGCACCTCGTAGAACAATTGGTCAATCTCTTGAGCCGTCGCCAAATCCACATTTCTATTGCAAACAAAAATGCCACCGAAGGCGCTCACATTGTCACAAGCGAGGGCAGCCTTCCATGCCTCCACGAGCGTCGGGCGGGAGGCCACGCCGCAGGCGTTGGTGTGTTTCAGGATGGCAAACGTGGGGTCGCTGTGCTGAAATTCCCGCATGAGTTGCACGGCGGCGTCCACGTCCACGAGGTTGTTGTAGCTAAGTTGCTTGCCGTTCAGCACCTCGAACATGTCGGCCAGGTTTCCATAGAAAACGCCCGACTGGTGCGGGTTTTCGCCGTAGCGCAGCACCTCGCCCTGGTGGATGCTGTGCTTGAACGACAGCTCGCCGCTGCCCCGGTTGAAGTAGTTGAAAATGGCCGTGTCATAGTTGCTCGACACCTTGAAGCCCCGGCGGGCAAGTTCCCGGCGGTCTTCGAGGTCGGTGCAGCCGTCTTTTTGCTGCAAGCAATCCAAAATAAAGGCGTATTCGTCCTTCGAAGGCACGATGGCCACGTCGCCGAAGTTCTTGGAGGCCGCACGGATGAGCGAGATGCCGCCGATGTCTATTTTTTCGATGATTTCAGCCTCGTCCTGTGTTTTGGCCACCGTCTCCTCGAAAGGATATAAATCCACAATAACAAGGTCTATCTCTGGTATATCGTACTTCCGCAATTGCGACTGGTGCGCCTCCTCCCGGATGGCGAGGATGCCGCCGAACACGCTGGGGTGCAGCGTCTTCACCCGCCCATCGAGAATGGAAGGATAGCCCGTCAGGCCCTCCACCGCTTTTACTGGCACACCCAGCCCCTCGATGAACGACTGCGTACCACCCGTGGAATAGATGGTGACACCGTGCTTGTGCAGCTCATGGATGATGGGTTCGAGGCCGTCTTTGTAGAATACGGATATAAGGGCGGAAGTGATTTTTTTCGTTTTCAAAATATGTTTGCTGTTTTGTAAAAGCCCGAAAGCCTGATTTTTCAAATAATGTGGTTCGCTCAATTGGGCCGCAAAGGTAAGCTGTTCGGGCAGCTTGCCAAATTCAAAGCCAAGGGTTTATTTATTTAAAACCGACTTCTACAACGATTGGAAACCTGATTTTTGGACTAATATGGTTAGTCAAAAGGTTTTGCCCTCCCTTACTTTGTGACCATGAAAGCAGTTGATTTGAATACTGACAATTGCGACGCCTAAATCTCTAAGTTAAACGAAAACACGCTCCACCTTTTTTCCTTCTTTTTTTGACTCCAAGTAACAAGCTGTGAAAACTTTGGGACTATTTCATACAGGATTTCGACGGCCCGCTGGATTACGCTCCCAGCGGGCTGTTTTTTTCGGCAATGCCATTGGTTATTTTTCGCAACTGCAATGACTTTATTGACCAATGACCCCCAATGACTGCAACTCCTCCCGCAACTTATCCGGCGAAACAAAATGGATGGACTCAATGCCTAACTCCCTCGCAGCCAGTACGTTGCGGTGGTTGTCGTCAATAAAAATGGCTTTTTCAGGAGCCACATCATAGCGGTCGAGCAGGATTTGGTAGAATTCTGGAAAGGGTTTTCGGGTCATTTCCACCCCGCTCACCACGATGCCATCGAACCAGTGCAGGAAGTCGAACTTCTCCAAGGCCACAGGGAAGGTCTCCGCAGACCAGTTGGTGAGGGCATAGATGTGGTACTTGTTAGAGGCCTTCAATTCTCGAAAAATTTCCACCGTACCTTCGATGGCCCCGCCCAGCATTTCTTCCCAGCGGCCATAATAGGCTTTGATTTCGTCCTGCCATTCGGGGTGCTCGTCCAGCAGCAGGTCGGTGGCGGCTTGCAGAGAGCGGCCAGCATCCTGCTCCTCGTTCCAGTGCGGGGTGCAAATGTTCTCGTAGAAGTATTTTTTCCGTTCGGGGTGCCCATCGAAAACTGCGTCGAACACGTAGTCGGGGTTCCAGTCAATCAGCACGCCGCCGAGGTCGAAGATGATAGTATTCATTTATTTAGGAATGAGGGGATAGGGATGAGGAATGAATTACTGGTTGCTGGGTTTGAAGCGCAAATTTAGTCGAAAATGACCATTTGAATAATTTCAAACCATCTTCTCCAGCGTGTTCAGGTTGCGCATGGTCGTGCAGGATTTGTATTTCGGCTTCGCCAATAATTTGGAAAATGGTGTATCCAAAGTGCTTCCGACTTTTACCTTCCAATAAATGACGCCTTCGCCGATTTTAAGGAGGTCTATATTGCTGTCTAATTCTTTTGAAGCGTTGTCTATTTCGTTTAATGCGGCATTATTTTCAACGAATAAAACATAAGCATGGTGTCCTTCGTCACGCTCAAATGGATAGCCCGACATGGCAGCGTTTAATGAGCTGTATTCATACAAAAGTACGTAAGCTTGATAATTGAAAGTGGTTGAAAGTCCCTTTTCCAGCAGGGGTTTCAGCTCGCTGAGCGATTTATCAGAATTAAAAACGACATTGCCCGTTTGCAGGTAGGTCTTCACCTCTTGGCAGCCCATATCTTCAAAGGCAGCTTTTAAATCCGTCATTTTAATGCGGATGTTCCCGACATTAATCCCTCTTAAAAATGCGATGTATTTTTTCATTTTTTAAACTGCAATTTCAAATAAACTTAAAGTTATACCATTGTAATGCGATGGTAGCCCCGCCTTGTCAGGAACGATGATTCCGAGGAAATTAAACCCACAGCTTTGGTAGTAATCAATCAGCTTTTGGTTGTCGCCCCAAGTGTCCATGCGCACATAAGGGATGCCGTTTGATTTGGCGTATTCTACTGCCCAAGCGGTGATGATGGGGACAAACTTGCGGCCACGGAACGCAGGGTTCGTCACGATTCGATGGATGTACATGCCATCACCTTGGTCCCTTTCCTTCCAGATGGATTTATCCTCGAATGTGATGGCGAAAATACAGGCAACCTGCCCGTCCACCATGATTTTCCATTGGCGGTTCTCGGCGATTTCACGTTCTACCAACCCCGTGTCGAAGCCCTGCCAGTGCTTGTCGAAGACCTGTTTCTGAAATTCGATGGCGGCATCGTAAAGCTCGAAGATGAGGCCGATGTCAGCGGGTGTGCTGTTGGTGATTTCCATGCCGCAAAATTGTGCAATTCTGCGCCTATTTTTCCTTGAAAATTAGGCCATGTTGCTGCAAGGCTTCCCGCAATTTGCCCAAGGCGTTTGGCCCCATTCCGTGCCATCCGGCAACTTCCATTTCGCTATAAGCTGCCAATTGCGTCAGTGAAAAAACGCCCGCCCCCTCCAGCGCACGGCGGGCGGGGGCGGCAAGTTTTGGCAGGTCGCCTTTCGTTGGCTTTGTTGCTTCGCAAATAGGGCAAACGGGACAATCGCTGCTCTTCGAGTAGCGATGCCCGTTGCTGCAAATGCGGGTATTTCTTGAACGCATAGGCTCAGTTGTTCTCCACGTACCGCTTGAAATTGTCCAAAATCGCTTGCCAACCTGCCTTCTGTAGCTCATGGCTGTTCATGCTCTCGGCCTCGAAGTTTTCCAGTACGTGTGTCTTGCCATCCACCTCGGTGAAGTGAACCTGCACCTTGCGGTCATCACTCATGGTGTAGGCAATCAGTTGATTGTCAACGACTTCGTCGTAAACGCCGCCAAAGTCGAAGCCGAAACTGCCGTCCTTGGCCTCCATGCGGGAACTGAACGAGCCACCCTTGCGAAGGTCGTTTTCAGCCCAAGGTGTATGCCAGTCGTCGTTGGCAGCGTTCCACTGGGTGATGTGCTTCGGTGCTGACCAGTATTCCCAGACCTTGCCCACTGGTGCATCCACGATGGCCTCCACCGTGATGACCGTTTTGGCATCGGGGCTGTCGGCGGCTTGGCGCATTTTGGCCACGTCCAGTTTTTTCATCTGCATCATGGCCCCGAAGGCCCGTTGTACCCGGCCGGGGTCTGGGTCGTTGTACAACTCGAAAATTTCCACGGGCGTTATCTGCCACGACACGCCGAACTTGTCCTTCAGCCAGCCGCACTGGCTTTCTGCGCCGCCATCTGCCGTCAGCAATTCCCAGTATTTGTCCACTTCCGCTTGGTTTTCGCAGTTGACAACTAAAGACACGGCCTCATTGAAGGTGTAGTTCGGCTCGCCCATGCCGTTGTCCATTGCTATGAAACTTTGGCCAAACAGGTTGAAATTGCCGTACATGAGCAGGCCCTCGTTTTCTGGGTAGTCAGGGCCGTAGGGTACTTGCACGTTAATGCCCGAATCCGGGAAGGTCTGCGCATAAAACTGCATGGCAGCCGCAGCTTGGCCACGTTGCGGCCCCGTGAACAAGAATGAAGGCGTGAACATCGGCCCAAAATCGTCGGCTGCCCTGACGGCAAGCTGCCAAGTGAGGCCGTATTTGTCCTGCACCCAACCGTATTGTTCGCTCCAGTCGTACTTATCGAGGGGCATGAGCGCCATGCCGCCTTCCAGGAGCTTTTGCCAAGCTGCGTCCACCTCGGCGGTCGTGTCCAAAAGGACGAAAGTGGAAATGGATGGGTTTATCTTAAAAATTGGCCCGCCGTTCAGTGCCGTGAACTTATGGCCGTTCAGCGAAAAACCGACGGTCAGCACCTTGTCGCCCTGGCGGAAAACGCCGTCCACTTGGGAGTTTGGGAAAATGGAGGTGTAGAAATTGGCGGCATCCTCCGCTTGGGTGTCGTACCAGAAGAAAGGAGTTATTTTTTGCATGATTGTTTTATTGTGAAAGGTGAAAAGCCCTCGCTTTTTTAGAAAGGATAGGCTGAGGATGTTCATAGTTCATTTGAATTGTTGTTTTGGTATATCTTCAAGCAGCTGATTTTATGAAAAGGACTTGTCGAACCAGCCTCAAAAACTGTAACTTTACAGAAACTTTGCGACTATGTTCGACAACAATTCCATTGAGGACAGTCTTTGGGAAGTGCCTTCGCTCCCCCTGTTGCTCGACCGTATCCATCATCGCTTGGACGATGAGCGCCTCAAGCGGGCTGAGTTCCGTTCTTGGCTTACCGAGGACATCAAGGCTGAATTCATTAATGGCAGCATCCTCATGCATTCGCCTGCGGCGGATGACCACAACGAAGCGACTGGCCAGCTCTACAGAGCTGCGAGTCTCTACGCAGATGTTTTCAATCTTGGCAAAGTCCGTGTCGAAAAAGCTTTAATTGGCATGACCCGCAACGACTATGAACCCGACATCGCCTTTTGGCGAAAGGAAGTCGCCGACCGTTTCGAGCCAGGCATGAACGTTTACCCAGTGCCCGACCTCATCGTGGAGGTACTTTCCCCAGGCAAAGAAAACATCAAACGGGACACAGAAACCAAGTTCGAGGACTACGCCGCCCACGGTGTGCGTGAGTACTGGATTGTTGACCCAAAGAAACAAACCGTGGAGCAGTACCTGCTTTCAGATATGGCTCCTGAACGCTTCGAGCTTCACAAAAAGGCTATCCTGACAGACAATATTGAAAGCAAAGTCATGGAAGGCTTTGCCATACCCGTCAAGGCCATTTTTGATGCAAAAACCAATGCTGATGCCATCCAGCAATTGGTCAAAGGAAAAATCTAAGCTTGCTTCTCGTCGCAGTTCACCATCCACCGCACCCCGTACTTGTCCGTACAGCTGCCGTAAAGTGCGCCCCAGAACATGTCCTGTAGCTCCATTTCCACCTTGCCGCCCGCCGAGAGTGCATCGAAAAGCCGCCGGGCCTCCACCCTCGTATCGGGCGAGAGGCTGATATAGCTGTTGTTGCCGAAGGCGACCTTGAAGCCCATGTGCTCCACGGCGTCTGTGCCCATCAGGTAGTGCACGCCGCCGAGTATGGGAAGGCAGATGTGCATAACGAGGTTCTTGTCTGCTTCGCTCATTGGTGGGGCATCGGGGTGTGGGGGTGCGCCGCCCATCCGCATGATATCTCCAGCGAAATCGCTTTGGAAAACGGTTTTGTAGAAATTGAATGCTTCCTCCGTGTTGCCGGGGAAGTTGAGGTAAGTGCTTACGCTTGCCATGTCAGGTGATTTTTACAAGAGTGAAAAAATAAGGTTGATCTACGCCTCCGCCAGTTCCTTTATTTTGGCCAGTGCTTTTGGGAAGGTTTCCTGGAAATAGCTGGCGTACTCGCCCACCGTGTCCAGTTCGACGGCCAGTTCCGTGCCGCCATCGGCAGTGGGCCGCAGGTAGTATTTCTCAAAGGCATCCTTCCAGCCCTTCGAGAAGTCCTCCACGCCGTTGGCCACCTCGCCGAGGTGCTCGAAAATCATCGTGTCATTCGGCACGAGCTTCGCAATGCGGCTTGTCATGCCGCCAGTGCCGCCATTCCCGTCAGGCCCAAGGAACAAGATTTTGCTGCCCTCTTGCCAGTCGCTCACGGCGTGGGAGCCTTCGTGGAAAGTGGCCGTCCAAGCCCGGTAGCTGGCATCGTCCCACAGCACCTGCCAGACCCGCTCCCGTGGGGCGTTGATGTTGGTGGTGAAGGTTAGTTTTTCCATAATTGCATCAAGATTTAGTATTAATTAAAAATAGATTCTCACTTTTCTCTGCGGCTTCGCCGCTGAGAAAAGTGAGAGATTCCCTGTTTTGGTCAGCCTCCGGCCGACCAAAACAGTGACTTATTTTTTAATCTTTATTTAGGATAATCGTAGTTGACCATCCATTGCACGCCAAACCGGTCGGCGCACATGCCGAAATAAGCGCCCCAAAAGGTGTCTTCAATTGGCATTCCGATGTGGCCACCCTCAGAAAGCCCACTGAAAATGCGGTCGGCCTCCTCCTTGCTGTCCGTACTGACGGATACGTTGAACAGGTTGCCCTGAACGCCGTTCGGGAATTCGGGCGGACAGTCGCTGCCCATCAGCACACAGCCCGCTGAACCGATAGGCAGCGATACGTGCAGGATTTTGTTGGCCTCGCTATCGGGCAGCGGCTGTTCAGAAGGAGGGCCATCGCTGAAGCGGGAGAACATGCTGAACTCGCCGCCAAAGACGGTTTTGTAGTGGTTGAAGGCGGCTTCGCAGTTGCCATTGAAGTTAAGGTAAACATTCAAAAATGCCATGTCGGGTGATTTTATTTTGTAAAAAAATGGTGATTATTTCTTCTTCGGTTTCGCCAAAGTCTCTTGTACACGGAAGCTCACAATGCGGGAAATCAAATCCAAGGGCATTGGCTGGTTCAGGGGGAACTGCACGGAGCCTTTTCCCTGCTTGAACTTGGAAAGCTCTTCGGCAAATTCGGAATGCCCAGTCGGCGTGGCGTAAAAACCCACGTGGCCTGCATACCCAGCAAAATACACGAGCGGATGTCCGTTCAGTTTGTAGGCAGGCATGGCGTAGGCGATGCACTCTACGGCCTCCGGTGCGGCTGCTTTGATGGCCGCCCGAACCTGCTGCAAGACGGCCTGCGTCTCCGCTGGAAAGCCACTGATATATTCTTCAACGCTTTTTGCCTTTTCCATTGTTCAATCCTTTAGTTTCACCAAACACCGCACGTCATCGCCCTCGTAAATTTCAAGGCAATAGCCCTGCGGGTCAATGCGGGGGTCGGCGAGCATCCTTTGAAAGCATTCGCCGATGGCGGGGATGTGCTTCATGAAGTCACGCACGGTTTCGCAAATGTAATCGCCCTTTTTTATTGTGAATTTTTCTAAACCGTATTTTTCAGCTTCTGCCTCATACAGTTCTCCGGCAGCAGCCAAATAGCGGGTGTTGACCTGCTCCATCCAGGAGATGCCATAGTAGCCCCGCTGCACAGAAAATGGCACGATGCCATGCAGTTTTTCATGGGCAGCACCGACCCCGTTCGGGAAAGACGTTGCCTCGATGTATATGACCAATTTGTCGTTTTCGAAGGTGGTTATTTCCATTTTTTGTTTTAAAAATTTGATGAAGCAAAGTTGATTTCTTTTAACCTACCACCAAAAGGGGAATTGCGACAAAGCGAGGGGGAATTATGACAAACTTTTTGTTTAAAAATTATTGCCAATTTCAAAACCAATTCTACCTTTGTCATCGAAGTTTTTTTGCTTGACAATTCAAAAAAAAACGAAACGATGACCGCTGCTGAATTCAAAGAACTTGCCCTCGCCTTCCCCGGCACAGAAGCCGCCCCGCACTTCGACCGCACAGCTTTCAAGGTGGTGAAACGGCGCATTTTCGCTTCGCTGCACGAGCCGAGCCAGTCCGCCAATATCTGCCTCACGCCAGTCGAGCAGGCGGAGTTCTGCGAAGTGGGCGGCCCCGGCGTCTTTCCCATCCCCAACAAATGGGGACAGCAGGGCTGGACGACGTTTGAACTGAAGAACGTAGCGGAGGAAGTGGTGCAGGCAGCGCTGGAGGCGGCGTATGGGGCGGTGCTGGCGGGGAAGGGGAAGCGGTAAGATTATAAATTCTCGCGTTGTCAGCGCGAGAATTGAGTTTTCCATTTTCTCGCACCGCTAGTGCGAGAAAACTTCAAACCACTTAATTTTCCAACATGAAAAACATCTCCATCCTCGTCCCCGAATCCTCCGTCATGCAGGCCATCTGCGACCCGCAGTACCTGTTCTCGGCGGTGAACAACTTCCTGCAAGCAGCGGGGAAGCCTGCCCTTTTTGATGTGAAACTGGTGGGCGCTACCCGTGAGGTCAAACTTGCCAACGGCAACTATTCCGTCCATGCTGACCTGCTGCTGGACGAGGTGGAGCAGACCGACCTCGTCTTCATCCCAGCCCTGTTTGGCGACATGGAGGCTGCGTTGCTGCGCAACAAAAAACTCGTGCCTTGGATTGTGGAGCAATACAACAAGGGCGCAGAGGTCGCCTCGCTCTGCGTCGGGGCCTTCCTGCTGGCCGACACGGGGCTGCTGAACGGCAAGAAATGCTCGACACACTGGCTTTTCAGCAACGAGTTCCGCCGCATGTTCCCCGAAGTGGAACTGGTGGACGGTCGCATAGTGACGGAGGAGGGCCGCATCTACTCCAGCGGCGGGGCGAACTCGTATTGGAACCTGCTTTTGCACCTCGTCGAAAAATATACCGACCGGGCCACGGCCATCCTCGCTGCCAAGTTCTTTGCCATTGACATCGGGCGAAACACGCAGTCGCCGTTCGCCATTTTTCAAGGACAAAAAGCCCATGCTGATGCTGAAATCCGGCAGGTGCAGCAGCATATCGAGGAGAATTTTGCAGAAAAATTCACGATTGACGAACTGGCCGAAATGGTGGCGATGGGCCGCCGCAGCTTCGAGCGCCGCTTCAAGGCAGCCACCAACAACACGGTCATCGAGTACATACAGCGGGTGAAAGTGGAGGCCGCCAAGCGCAGTTTTGAAATTAGCCGCAAGAACATCAACGAGGTGATGTACGACGTGGGCTACTCCGACACAAAGGCGTTCCGGGACGTGTTCAAGAAGGTGACGGGCCTGACGCCGGGCGACTACCGGAACAAGTACAATAAGCAGGTAATTTTAACTTAAAAATCTCGCCTTCAAATCCGGCGTCGGCAGCCAGCAGGCTTCTTTTTTTCCAAACCAGCGGTAGCGGTTGCGGGCAATCCAGTCATAAACGGCATTGCGGAGCGGCCTCGGCACGATGCGGAAAACGGCCAGCAGCGACCAAGCGCCGCCTATTTTACCAAAAATACGAAGCGGCACATCAGATCGGGTGTAGGCCCGACCAGCATCCACCAGCACGACGGTGTTCAGCTCGTCGGTGGGCAGGTTGTGCTGCCGCAATAGGGCTTGCCCTGCCTCCGATTGCAGCGAGGCAAAACGGAACTTTGCCCCGGGGTCGTGCTCGATGACCCATTGCACGGAGCTGTTGCAGAGGTTGCAAACGCCGTCGAAAAGCAGGACGGGCTTGTCGGCGGACGGCGGACGGTGGACGGCGGACGGTGGCTCGGATGGCATTTTATTGATTGTCAAGGTTTTAGGAAATCATTTACGGCTGTGATGGCATTGGTTAGGCGCATTGAGCCGACGCCCCAGACTTGGCTGAAGGGGATGCTTTTTTCTCGCAGTTCCCTTCTGTACCGCTCCAATAGCACATCCCGGTCGTTGGGGTTTTCTCGCTGCGGGTCGGGGGACCAAGGGAGGTCGGGGAGGCAAAGCAGGTAATGGTCGGGCAGGCGCTGGGCGAGCCATTGCTCGATTTTTTCATCGCAAAAACCGAAACGCACCTCCGACCAAATCTTTACCACCTCCAAGCTGGTGTCCAAAAAAACCAGGCCATTCGTTGCTTTTTCCGCCATCGCATCTTCCAAGGCCATTTGCCCACGGGCGATTTCGAGCAGGTCGTCGGCGACATAAGGACGGCTCAGTTTTTCAAGGTATTGCCTCGCAAATTCGGGCACCCAAACCGTACCGAAATGCGCCGCCAACTGCTCGGCGAGCGTCGTCTTGCCGGAAGATTCCGGGCCTGTCAGCACGATTTTTCTCATAAAAATGAATGCCTGATTTTGTAGCACACACGAAACAATTCAAAAGCAATACGGTTGAAGCTCAACAAATTGCGAAAAAAAGTAGTGCTTTGTACTTGCGAAGCACCACCGCTTCACTAGCCGCTATTGCCAATGCATTTTTTCACCGGAACGCTGACTACCCTGTCCTTTCTTATGCTCTGCGCTGTCATTGCGCTCAACGGGGTGGTGGCTGCCGTGTTTTTGCTGCGCAAAAATGCTAACAAACGGGCGGATTTCGTCTTCGCTGCGCTCTTGCTGACCTATGCACTTACGGCCCTGCACCATATCTTCATCCTGAAAGGCGTCTATCAGGCCAATCCTTCTTTAACAGCACTGCCGCTTTACTTCACATTGTCGTTTGGGGTCTTGCTGTTTTTTTCGGTGAAACTGAGGCTGTTCCCCAAATACAAGTTCGAGGGTTCCGACCTGAAACATGCCTTGCTGCCCTTTGGGCAATTCGCCTATTTTTTTGGGGCCTTTTTGCTGACCGATGGGCTGCTGGTGCGCAGGTTTTACTCGCCTTTTTATGGCGGGTTGGAGATGGCGCTCTACATCTTCACCTTTTACGCTTACCAGTTCGCTGCCTACCGCTATATCCGTTTTCAGGTTTCATCGCTCCGCAAAAAGCAGGAGGGCGGCCAGCCCATGTACGAGGCGCTGGTTTTGCGGCGCATGTTGCGGGTCATGCTGCTGCTGTTCTGGGTGAACAGTGCCTACATCGTCACCGATTTTGTGCTATACGAACTGCTGAAGCTCAACATGCACGACTTCCGGGGCTTCACCCGCTTCGGCGACCTTTCCTTTGCGGCAATGGCAGGGTGGATTGGCCTGACTGGTGTGCAATTGCTGATGAGGCCGCCGTACATGAACGTCTCTACTTTTGTTTTTTATTGGGTGAAACGGGCGGTTTTCTTTTGGAGAAAATCAAGCCTTGTTGGCAGTTGAGTATGCCCTGTGCCGCCACCATGCCGCCAAACTCAGCACCGTCAAACCCGCCACCGTGTAGTACACCCATTCTGGAATCGGCACGGGGTCGCCAGCGGCGTAGGAGTGCAAGCCGGAGAGGTAGTAGTTCACCCCGAAATACGTCATCATTACCGAGGCCCAACCGAATAGGGTGCTCACGTTGAAAGCGTAAACGCCTCGGAAGCCCGGTATCAGACGCATGTGCAGGATGAAGGCATAGACGAGGATTGTGACCAAAGCCCAGGTTTCCTTGGCATCCCAGCCCCAGTAGCGGCCCCACGATTCATTGGCCCAGACACCGCCGAGGTAGGTGCCCACGCTGATCATCACCAGGCCCCCGATGAGGGTCATCTCGCTCGTATAGGTCAGTTCCTTGATGATGCGATAGACGTTTTCGCTGTTCTTTTTGTTGGCCACAATCATAAAAATCAGGTTCAGCACCCCGATGATGGCACCCAATGCGAGGAAGCCATAGCTGCCCGCCTCCAACGATACGTGGATGGTGAGCCAATAGGATTTCAGCACGGGGACGAGCGGCGTGATTTCGGGGTCGAGGTAGCTCATGCCCGCCACCATGAGGATGACAGCGGCCAGCACAGTGGTTGCAGCGAGACTGCCAAAGGATTTACGACCGAACAGGAGGCCCGCCAGCGTGGTCGTCCAACCGATATAAATCATGGACTCATAGCCATTGCTCCAAGGTGCCCGGCCCGATACATACCAGCGAAGGCCAAGGCCAACGGTATGCATAATAAAACCAAATACCAATAATGCGATAGCTATTTTACTCGGTGTTTTCAAGTTTAAATCCGGCTTAAAAATCCCAGTAAATAATAGCCCCAAAAATAATAAAGACAATAAACCATAAAATCCGCTCAAACGCCCGAAAACATTGAGTTTATTGAGCACTAATTCCGCTTTCATTTTGCTTTCCGATGGCAATATATCGCCACCAGCACGGCGCTGGTATTTGGCCAATTCATTGATTACTTTATCCGCCATACTCCAGTCTTTATTCAGCACACCGATTTTTAATGCAGGAATATATGCTGGGTAAAACATTTCAATTATACTGCCTTTAAATGCCGGGGTTTCGAACATGGCGGGGTCGTCGGGTACGGCACTTTGCCAAGTATGTGTCGTATCGCCAGGTACGGGGAAAACCTTCATGAACCTGCCAGAAAACACCATGCTGGCGATGTTGATTTTTTCGTCCAGTTTAATCAGTTCTTTCTCAAAAACACCCCGGTCACGCTGTGGCATGTTGTAGGCTTGCCGCACGGCCTCCCGCAGTTTGTAGTCGCCGCCGTTTTCATTGAAAAAGTTGGCATAGGTGGCCATATCGCCGCTCACGCCGAGCAGGTTGCGGATTTCCTCGTGGTGGCCAAGTTTGATGAGGGGGAGGTGGTACCACTCCTGCGGATTGTAGGCCATGCCCAGCACGATTTGCTCGGAGCTAAGCCCGAAGACGCTCTCCTTACGGGCCAGCTTACGCATCACCTCGTTGGTGAAGGTGTTCATCGGCTTGAAACGGCCTTGGTAGTCCTGCATGATGAGCCGACCGAAGGCATCGGCATGGCCCTTGTCAATGATGCTGGCAGGGGCGTTTTCGGCTTTCACCAATGTTGCGAAGCAAAGGAAAAAGCCCACCAACAAGGTGGCGGCGGTTTCAGACTTGGCTCTCATGTTCTTCAAATTTTTGGCAAGCTGCGCAAAGCGGGTGTTTTTTCCGAAGAAAAGCATCACCATGCCGAGCGTGAGCAGTGCGTAGCCGATGTAGGAAATGATGGTGCCGGGCGCATCGTAGTTCACGCTGAGGTAGGTGCCGCCCTCGTCGGGGTCGTAGCTGGACTGGAAAAAGCGGTAGCCGCTGTGGTCGAGGATATGGTTCATGTAGATGCGCTGGTTGCGGTTGATGTTTTTCCGGGGGTCAATCAGCGTCACCTCGCTGGCGTAGCTGCTGGCATTGTCGGTGCCGGGGTAGCGCTCCATGATGAAATCGTTGAGGCGGATGCCGAACGGCAATTCGACCCGCTTGGCGCCGTAGGCGACGGCCACGCTGGCATTGGCGAAGTCGGCGACACGGGGCGTGCCCTCCACGCCCTGGCTCCCGGTGATGAAGACCTTGCGCTGCTCGTCGCCCATCGTCAGTATCAGTTCCACGCCGCCCGTGCTGTTGCTGGCCATCTTGCGGTCGGTGGAGGTGATTTCGGTGCGGGCATGCGGGCTGTAGGCCCCAAACACGAAGCTGTGCTGCCCATCGGAGTACATGCTGCGGAGGCGGAGCGGGTGCCATTGCCCGGCGGGCAACGAGTCCTGCGTTTGCGTGGCCATCACCATCTGGCTGAAGGGCACATCGGCGAGGAAGTAGAGGCTGTCGTTGCGAAGCTGGATATTGAAGGCGCTGGGCATTTCGGGGTTGCCGAAGTTGAAGTTCGTGCCGTAGATATTGGATTGGTCGCCCTGTTGGAGTAGGTACTCCTCTCGGCCACCCATGCCAGCGATGACGACTTTTAAGGTAGGTAGGCCCTGTTCGTCGTCCACCATCGTCTCGGCGGGGTTGGGCATGAAACGGGTTGCTTGCACCCTAAGTTTTTGGTTATCAACAAGATAGGATTTTTCAAAATCATTTTTACCCAAAGAGGCGAACAGTACCGGCTCGTGAAATGAATAAGTACGGTCACCGATTTTCACTTGAAAATTCAAATAGGTTTCCCTCGACAAAAACGAATTGGAGGTGCTGCCCTCCCGGATGCCCATCATGCCCTCCTTGCCGAAATACCTTGTGACGCCCGCCCCGATAAGGATGATGATCATGGCGGCGTGGAAGATGAGCAGCGACCATTTTTTCAGCTGCACCATGCGGAAGCGTACGATATTTACGATGAGGCAGATGCCGAACAGCACGAGCAGCAACTCGAACCAGCGTGCGGTGAATATGACCTTTTGTGCGGCGCTGGTGCCGAAGTCGTTTTCAACGAAGGTGGCTACGCCAATTGCCACCGCAAAAAGTATCATGTAAAGCCCCGCTGCGGAGGTGGAAAAGAGTCTATCGAACAGCTTTTTAAGCAATATCATAGTGGATTGATTGAACACGGAAAGTACGACTTGTTCGCCGAACCACCGCATTGCTTTTTGCCTTACAGGGTTACCGTGCTGAATTTGCCCGCAAAATTAGCAGTATCGCTGCCTGCTTGTCTCCTATCGAACCAAACTCGGCGATAAAAATTGCCCGTTCAGTAGGCTTTAGGAGCAAAGACAGGGTAAACTTACCTTGACGTTCAAGGCCATCCAAAATTTTGTTTTCCTATACAAAGAAGTTACCTTTGCCCGGATTTTTCCGAGGGTAATGCTTTTGCCTCCAAGCAAAACGAAGCTTTCGGTGTAAATTCTTTAAAATCAAGTTCTTAAAAATTATTTTATTTCAATTGATAAACACTTGGGTAAATGCGCCGTACAAGTGGCGGCGATGATTGGCTCATCGTTTTTTCACGAAAAAAAATTAAAGTTCATAGCACATGGCTCTGATAGGAAAAATTAGGCAGCAAAAATGGTTGTTGGTAGGTACGTTGGCAGCAGCGTTGGCCTTGTTCATAGGCATGTTGATGTTCGACAACCCCAACCAGAACTTCTTCGGCAGTAGCCAGACCACCGTAGGTGAAATCGAAGGCGAAAAAGTGGATTACCGGGAATTTTCCGGCCTCCATGAAATGCTCTACTCTCAAGGCGGCGGCGACGGCTATAGCGACAGAGCCTACCTCTGGAACTTCTACGTTGACAATGCGGTCGTAAAAAAAGAAGCCGAGTGCATCGGCATTGGCGTCAGCAAGGCGGAGTTGATTGAACTGCAGTTCGGTCAGGACGACAGCAAGCTCAGCCCCATCATCGCCAGCCGCTACCGCAACCAGAGCACCCAGCAGCTCGATCGCCAGCAGCTCGACCAATTGAAGGACATCATCACCACCAACAAGATTGACCAGATGATCAAGGACAATCAGTTGGTGCCGGACTTCAAGTACCGCTGGGCACACCAAGAGAAGGAGGTCATCAAAGACCGCCTTCAGAAGAAAATCACCAACATGGTGGAGAAAGGCATGTACACGCCCAGTTGGATGGCCGAGGTCATTGACCTTGAGCAGACCCAGGCCGTGGACATGATGTACGTGCAGGTGCCTTTCGATGAAATCGAAACAAAATCCATCACCCTTTCCGACGACGACTACAAAGCCTATTTCGACGAGAACAAGGCATCGTTCAAGCAGGACGAGGAAACTCGCAAAGTGGAGTACGTTTCCCTTGAAGTGAAAGCCACTGCCAAGGACTCTGCCGATATCCGCCAAGGCATAGCCGACCTCATCCCCGGCTTCCGGTCGGCTGAGAACGACACCGTTTTTGTTGAAAACAACCTCGGCACTATGGACGGCGCCTTTGTGAAAAAGGACGCCCTCAGTCCTATCATTGCCGACTCCGTGTTCGGCATGGCAGTTGGCGCAGTCTATGGCCCTTACCTCGACGGCAATGCATACAAAGCCGTGAAGATGCTCGGCAGGCAGGTGGTTCCTGACTCGGTAAAGGCCCGCCACATCCTCCGCAAGGCCACTGACCAAGCCTCCTTGGCTGCTGCGCAAAAAACGATTGACAGCCTCAAGGCACTGATTGAAGCAGGTACGGCCCGCTTCGATTCCCTGGCTGTGAAGTTCAGCGAGGACGGCTCGGCCAGCAAGGGCGGCGACCTCGGCACTTTTGGCCCTGGCCGCATGGTGCCAGAGTTCAACAATGTCTGCTTCTACCAGGCCGAAATCGGCAAGGTTTACTCCGTTGTAACGCAGTTTGGCGTACACCTTATCGAGGTGAACCAGAAATACGGCGGCAGCAACGGCGTGAGCGTGGCATACATCTCCAAGGATATCGTGCCAAGCCAAGCCACGCAGGATGCCGTGAAGGACATTGCCACCGAAATCCAGGAGCAAAGCAAAGATTTGGAATCGCTGCGCAAAGCGGCTACTGCCAAGGGCCTTACTACTGAGACATCTTCGCCCCTGAAAGTGAACGATTACACCATCGGCGCACTGCCCGTTGGCCAAGCCAGCCGTGACATGGTGCGCTGGGCATTTGGCAACGACCAAAACGTGGGCGATGTGGACAAAGGCGACGTATCGCCAAACGTCTATAGCTTCCAGAACCCGAACGAGTTCTTTGTGAACAAGTACGTGGTGGCTGCCCTCAAGAGCGTCATTCCAGCAGGCATCCCTTCTTGGCAAGACGTAAAAGAGGAAATCGAACCATTGGTCATCAACCGTAAAAAGGCCGAACTCGTGAAGCAACAGACACAAGGCAAAGACCTTGCATCCATTGCTGCGCAATACAGCGTACAGGTGGATACCGCTGCCGCTATCAGCTTTGCTTCGGCCTTCTTGCCAAAAGCTGGCAACACCGAGCCTAAAGTGGTGGCTACTGCCTTCAAGATGGACTTGAACAAACTGAGCGAGCCTATCGTCGGCAATACGGGCATCTTCGTGATCATGCCCACCAACAAGACGGCAGGTGCCGCTACAGGCAATGTCGCCCAGATACGCCAGCAAAGCCAAATGGGCTCAAGGGGCATGGTCAGGAACCAACTGATTCAAACCTTGCGTGACCAAGCGGACATTGAAGACAACCGTTCGAGGTTCTTCTAAACAAAAGGAGAATCCGCCGATAGCGCAAAAGGGCTTCCAGTTTTGGAAGCCCTTTTGCGTTTATGGGGCACCGTCCTTCGTTAGCCGTCAGCCGTCCACCGTCTTTTCAATGGCAGCTACGATGACCCCACATGCCAACCTGATTTCCTCCTCGGAAATGGTCAGCGGCGGGGCAATGCGCAGGCTTCGGTCGTTGAAGAGGAACCAATCGGTAATGACGCCATTTGCCACGCAATCCAGTATGATGCTCCGCAAAACGGGGAACTCGCCCACTTCCACGGCCATCAACAGGCCCGCACTGCGCACTTCTTTTATGGCCGGGTGTACGAGCAGTTGCCGGAACAATGCCTCGCTTTCCTTGGCTTTTTCCCAAAGCTTGTTTTCAACGATGAAGCGCAAGGTGGCCAACGCCGCTGCACAACACACCGGATGTCCCCCAAAGGTGGTGATATGTCCAAGCGGTGGTTCATGGCCGAGTACCTGCATCACCTCCCTTGCCGCCACGAATGCCCCTAAGGGCATGCCCCCGCCCATGCCCTTAGCCAGTAGGAGCACATCGGGCACGACGCCGTATTGCTCGAAGGCCCAAAGGCTGCCCGTGCGGCCATACCCTGCCTGTATTTCATCGAAAACCAACAAAGTGCCCACCTCCGTGCAACGTTTGCGAAGCTTCTTCAGGAAATCGTTTTGAGGCAAACGGACACCTGCCTCGGCCTGCACCGTCTCCACAATGACGCAGGCCGTGACCGTGGTGATGCGCTCCAAGTCCGCTTCGCAATTGAAGCCAATGTGCCGGATGCCCGGCAACAATGGGTGGTAGGCTTGGGTAAAAGTCGTGGGCCACATGAGGCTGGCAGCGCCTTGTGTGCTGCCGTGGTAGGCTTCCCGACAAGCGATGATTTCCGTTCGGCCCGTGTAGCGCTTGGCCAATTTCATGGCTCCCTCGGTGGCCTCGCTACCGGAGTTGGTGAAATAGACCGAATCGAGCGGGGCTGGCAGCAGACTGGCAAGCAAGGTAGCCAGTTCCACCTGCGGCGAGAGCACGTATTCGCCATACACGAGTGTGTGCATATACCGCTCCGCTTGTGCCTTCACGGCCTCCACCACTGCCGGATGCCCATGCCCCAGCACGCTGACGCTGATGCCAGCGATGAGGTCGAGGTAGCGCCGACCCGTGGTGTCATAGAGGTAGGAGCCTTCGGCCCGCTCGATTTCGAGCAGCATGGGAATGTCGCTGGTCTGTGCTACGTGCCGGAGGAATTGCTGGCGAAGGGTGGACATAGTAGAATTTGGTTGAAAACAGTTTCTTCGGCAAGTGTACACGTTTTTGTCGTGTCCGACACATCTCGAAGGGGCGGCAAATTGGTTTTCTTTCTATAAGGTAGTTCATGTCATTCTAATTTTTCATTTCCTATCCTTCGGAAAACCCAGAATTGTTCTCAAACCTAAGCTTACCGACCTAGATTTCACGAAAATGCCATTACCCCTGTACGACCCTCCAGGGCTGAAAATTGGAAAATGGTATATTGGAGCCAATCCCATGTGGTAGTCAATATCTATGTATAAAATAGAATGCAATTTGACACTTCCTCCTAATATTAAACCAAAATCATGCTTGTAAAAAGCATTAGGTGGAATTACAGGAAAATGAGTCGAACTTTCTGAATGAAGGAGATGCCCGTAATAAACACCAGTATGGATACTACTGAGGTTTATCCTATAATTTGCAAGCAATTGAAAAACGGCATAATTGAGGTAAGTCATCTCATCCCATGCTTCAAAGCTGTAGCCCTTTTGTTCGAAGAAAAGACCTGAATCAAAAGATAGTCTATTAATTTTTGTTTCTCTAAATAGACTTACACCGCATATTACCCCGCCAATAAATTGATAATGTTTTTTGCTACTGCCTTGCTCCATGATGCTGGAACGGATATACCCTAAACGCAGCCCTAATTTTGTATTCGGAACACCCTTTTGCTGCCCAACAGCTTTGAAGGCCATCAATAATAATATGAATGTCACTATTCTCAATATTGCAACATCTATTTAGCGTACTGTTAAGAGCCTTTCCGAAAACCAGAAATGTCGAAACGAAAAATTTCTGAAGCAATTCGCAAAATCCCCTCGAACACAAGACTACCGGAACAAGAAAAACGCCATCCGAGTAAGTACCCAGATGGCGTTTTGATAGATGCAGTGTTCATCCTATTCCTTAATCCTGCCCCCAGACAAGAACTCCTGGTATGCTTTCAGCTTTCCCATATCCCCATCGGCAGCGAGGCGGGCCTGTTCTGGCCAAGTACTTGGGTCGTGCATTCGGAAGCGGTCACCAGCTTTTTCCAGCACTTCTTTTAGCCGCTCTACCGAGGTGTCGGCGAGTTCAGCGAAGCTATGGATGCCAGCGCCACGCAACAGCAGTTCTATTTTGGGGCCAATGCCCTCGATAAGTTTCAGGTCGTCATTAACGACAGGTTTCGCCTTCGCTTTTGACTTGGGTTTGGCTGGTTCCGCTGGCTCGGCGAGCTGTTTGGCCTGCCCCACCCAATCATCCTGCTCAATGCGGCCTGGGAAGAACTCTATGGCAGCCGTCAGCTTTTCAATCAGGTTGGCGTCGAGGCTACTGATCTGTGCATAGGTGTAGATGCCGAGGCCGTTCAGTTTTTTCTCCAAGAACGAGCCGATGCCTTTGATGGCGGTGAGGTCGTCCTTCTGGTCGGCAGTGGCGACTGGAATGGTCGTTCCGATGGCTGCCAGCACCTCGTCCTTGGCCTCGGAGGGGGTAATGGCCCCGCTTGTGATAGCTTCTTTATCTGCTGGGTTGATGCTCGGAATGATAGGCACCTCCATCACTGCACTGAGGACGGGTGCCTCCACGGCTACCGATTCTGCAGTCCTCAGTTCCACAAGTTCTGCTTTCAGGGCTTCGTTCTCCGCCACAAGGTTGCCGATATTGGCCTCCAATGCGCCGAGGCGGTTAGTGGAATCCTTATAGGAGTTCAGCAGGTTGATGAGGTTCTCGTCCTCTTTTTTTGCGTTGCTGCGCAATGACTCGTTCTCTGCCATAAGTTCTGCCACCTTGGCCTCCAGCGCACCGACCCTACCCGATGTTTCATCATAAGCAACCTTCAAATCGGCCAATTGTTGATGGTCAGCGGCATCGCCTGCCTCGGCAGCGGCCATCTGCTCGTTGCGGGCTTTCAGCCCAACGATTTGGTTGTTCAGGTCTTCGATGGTGGACTGATAGGAGTGGCTGCTGGCTTGTAGCCGCACGGTCTCCTCTATGGAGGAATCATAGTCCTTCTGCCATTTGGCTTTTTCCGCTTGCAGCGCCGCCAATTGCTCCTTTGCAAGGTCGGCCTCCCGGTTCGACTTGGCCAAATCGGCCAGGCTCAGGTCGTGCTTTTCCCGAAGGGCCGCCATTTCGAGGTTGAGGTCGTCATATTTTTTCTTCCAATCGGCCGCCTCCCGCTGAAAACGGTTGGCCTGCCCACGCCACATGAGCCATGCCGAAACAAAGCCGATGAGAAAGCTCACGAGCACCGAGAAGAGGAAGAATACGCTGTCTGGATGGTTTAAAGAATCGAATAAGTTTTCCATGTCGTATGTTTTGAATGTAGGTTTATCAAGCTTTATTGGGTTGATAATAAGTTTATAAAAGGTTGATTAGGGTTGATATTGAGTTAATTAAAGAGCCATATCAACCATCATAAACCTAATATCAACTTTTTATCAACCCTAATTCACTGCGTTGGCTTTTCCGTGATTTTAAAGTTCACTCGGCGGTTTTTTTGCCGCCCATCAGGATTGTCCTTTCCACCAATGGAGTTCGGAGCGATGGGCTGCTCCTCACCCTTCGTGTCGGAGGCGATATTAGCCCTGACGCCCAGTTCCCGGAAATAAGCAGCGGCGTTCTTTGCCCGACGCAGGCCAAGGTTCAGGTTCGCTTTCTCGTGCCCGATGCTGTCCGTGTGGCCCGTGATGGTGAGCATCATGGCTGGGTTGGCATCGAGGAAGGTTTTGACGGAGTCAGCATACAAAATACACTGCTCGCCCGGCTTGAACTCGTCTGAGCCAAAGGCAAAATTGGCATCGGAAAAAGTGTTGTCCTTAAAGCTATAAACCGGGTGGTCGTAGTCGTCGGGCTTGGAGGAGAACAGGTTAAAGGAAATCGGTTCGTACATGGTCGCCCCTTTCACCATTTCATGGTCAATGGAAAAGCGCTTTTCTTCCACGCCCATTTGCGACAGCAACTGAACCACCGCCGCCGCCCTCGCAATGCCGAGGTTCTCAAAAATGCCGCTCTTAGCCGTTTTTTCTGATTCGAGGTAGCGCCCCGTGAGGGTGATTTGCTTACCAGGATTGGCCTTCAGGTATTCGGCCACCTTTGCCAAGAACTCCTTGTTGTTGGCACTCAAATCGGGGGCTATCGCATTGGGGGCAAAGCCGAACTGCTCGTACCCTTGCAGGATGTTCTTGTCGCCGTCTTTGAGCGAAAGCGTCATGGGGCGTGTCGAAGTTGGTACAGGTGGTTGGTCGCCGCAATGATGCCGAAGCTCACATACGAAATAGCGCCGTGCCGGGAGGGCAAAGGCAAGGAACACCAGAAAGCCGATGATAAAACCTCTCATAGTCGTTTGATAGTATGTTTGGTTCAATGCACGGCAGGCAGCCCCGCCGTGCATTTACCAATAAGGAAGCGGCCAAATGTATGAGTTTCAGTTGATTAGGCAAAACACTTACGGACTTTAACGGGGTTTTTTTGAACAAAAAAACCACAGATGCGCCACTTGAAGGCGCACTGTGGTTTCTTTTTGAAAACATCCCGCACTGGTAATGCTTACTTACCGACTACCAACTGCCGCACAAACGGCTTGCCCTCCGTCGGTCTTACCCACACCGCATAGTGCCCCGTGTTCAGGCCGTCCAAGTCAATGCGAACAGGCTCGGTCGGTGCTTCCGGTATGTTCAACTGCTGTACCACCACGCCAAGGTTGTTATAAACCTGCACCCTGAGCGATTGGCCAGCAAGGGCCGAAACGTCGAGGAAGGTGTGGCGGTTGGCCGGGTTCGGGTATAGCACAATGTCCTGTTCGGGCAGTTCGCTCTCTTCACAATCCACCTCTACGGTCACGGTTGTCTGCTGCTTTGAACCGTCGTCGAAGCATATTTCATAGGTAAAACTGTCCGGCGCACCGCCTGTGTAGCTGTTGCAGTATTCGACCAAGGGGCGATAGCTCACCGTGTTGTCCACATTCACCCATGCCGTGCCGTTGGCTGGTTGCTGCGCAATGCGCAACTGGGTGGTCGGACGGCTCAGTACGTCGTTTGACAAAACATCCCCGCTTATGACCTCTCTCTTGCGGGTACGCCATAGGTCTGGCCTAAGTTCGGAATTCGCCACAAGCCCCGTTGAATCAGGCATTCCGATAACGCCCTTCACGACCACGTTCACCAACAAGGTATCGGCACAGCCCGTCGAAGGGTTGTTGATGGCAACCGAGTGCTGGCCACCTGCCAGGGTAATGGCGGTGCCAAGCGGTGCCTTTGCTTGCTTCAGGAGGCTTGTTTGGGTGGTGCCCGTCGCCAAGTGCGTGAACTGTAGCATACCATAGTTGCCACTAAAATTGCTGGTCACGAACACCTGTTTGTTGGCATCAAAATGCCAGTTGCCAACAACATCTATATGGTTCATGAAACCTACCGCCGAGCCGAGGCCGTCGGTTAGGGTATAATAGGTCTTGTTGCCTTTTTCCCAACTTACGAGCAGCAGTCCATCAGGAATCGAGTCAAATCCATAGTTGGCCACGTCCAGTATGTCGCAGGCCTGCGGTTTTGTGCCACTATAAGGTTGGCCATCCACTACCAGCTTCGTCTGCACGGCTACCGAAAGTGGAATTGGCAGGCAGACTTTGTCAGATGCCGAGGCAACTTCCACCGTCATGCTCTCCACTGGGAACATGGGCGCACATTTTGGGCAGTCGTCGAAGATGTCGAACTCGAACTTCTCGACACAGCCATTATTGCCCTGATAAGTCGCCAGCACTACATAATGCCCGGCAGGCAGCCCGGTGCGGGCATTGCCGAGGCCGTTCGATATGCCGAGGTCCGGTGTCCAAAGGAAGCCATAATCGGATACGTTGCCAGCAATATTAAGCGTGGCTGCACCATTGGGTAAGCCGCAGCCTGCATCGGTCTTGCTCAAGGAAGTGAGCACGGCAGGCACGCATTCGCACGAATTTTCAATGTTCACCACAAACACCGTCTCACAAGTGCCGGGGCCTGCAGGCCCGATGGTAGCGGTTACGTTGTAGCTGCCTGCGGCAAGGCCTGTGCGGTTGGCACCAGTACCACCATCGCTCCAATGGTAGGTGTAGGTAGTTGGTGTAATGAAGGCAGTTCCATTGAACGCATTGCAGGTCTGTGGCGTCGTGTTGATGGCCGTTATCGTCAAAGGCAACTGGATATTTGGCACTGTGACCGTAAGCTGTTTTTGACAGGTGGCATTGGTGGCGGTTACCGTGTAAGTGCCCGCATCAAGGCCATCGAGGCTAAATCCTGTCGCCCCATTCGACCATCCATAAGTGTAACTTGGCGGAGCCAAGACGATAGCCCCCACCCCACTGCTGCAGGTATCCGCCACGACCGATGCGATGGTGGCGTTGTTGGAACCGATAACCGTTATTTGTTGCTGCCGCAACAAGGTTGCACCGGTCGAAGTTGTGGCCATCCAAATACGGGTCAACCTCGTCATACAGCCGTCGGTGCCCAATTGCTGTATCGTTTCATTGTACGTCACCGGTAATGCCACGGCTGGGCAGCCCTCGGTTGCGGTAACATTGACAGCAGGTGGTATCACGCCTCCATTGGCAAGGTAGATGACCGTGTCGGCAGGCACTTCACCGATGTATGGCGCTGCATTTCCGACCACATGTATCGTACGGATAGCCAAGGCTGAGTTGCCACAGCCGTCCGTTGCACGCCAAGTGCAAATGCGGTCATAGCCATCCGTCGTTTGCACGGTGCTCGTGCTCTGCGAAATGATTACCTCCCCACAATTGTCGGTAATGGTAGGCTCGCCGCAGGGCGGCAATGGCTCATTGCAGCCAATGGTCACATCCTGTGGCACATTGCTGAAAACTGGCGGCACGTGGTCCACCGTTGCGATGTGCAAGGTAACGGAGGCTGTGTTGCCACAGGAGTCGGTGGCCGTCCAGGTACAGTTGATGATGTTGATGAAACCATCACCCCCCAACTGGCTGGGCAGGCAGATGCCCGGCGTCACATTTCCTTCCGTAAAGGTTATCGTGGCTTGGCTGCACCCGCCAATGGCAAATGCGTCGCCCATGTCGAACAAAGCAGGTTCGTTGCAAGGAATGAACAGCGTATCGCCACTGCTCATGCCAGCCAATTGCGGGTCAGAGAATTCGATGCTAAGCGTTGTCGTATCGGCAACCGTGATGACCTGTTGGTGCGACACAGCATTCCCGCAGGCATCGGTGGCCGTCCAAGTGCGAGTCAACGTATAATCGCATCCGGTGCCCGTTTGGTTTTGTTGGAACACAACTACCAACTGCCCTTCGCAGGCATCGGTAGCGGTGAGGGTCGTCGGGGCTGGAATGCTTTCAAGGCATTGCAAAGCCACGCTTTGAGGCAGTGCCTCTACAAACACAGGCGGTTGCGTATCGCTCAAGGCAATTGTTTGCGAAGCAGAAACCGAATTCCCACAGGCGTCGGTGGCCGTCCAGGTGCGGGTCAGGGTACGGTTGCAGCCAGTTCCGTTGATGACCTCCTGTAGGCTGACGGGCACGGCTTGGCCGCAATTGTCAATGGCAGTCACGGGCGATGGCGGCAGTTGCCCGCACTCGGCAGTGGCAAAGCCGGGTACACCCACCAGTGTAGGTGCTAAGGTGTCGCTGATGAATACCGTAAAGAACAGGCTGTCCACATTGCCGCAGGCATCGGTGGCCGTCCAGCCACAGTGGCGGCGCTCCATGAAGCCATCAGTCAGGCAATTCCCATCCACCACATTCTCCGTGAAGGTACGGGTCGTTTCGCCACAGGCATCGGTGGCCGAGAAGCCGATAGAGTCGAGCGAAGGTATCTGGCTACAGTCGGCATACAAGGTGTCGCCATGTTGTATCTCGCCAAAGAAGGCATGAACGGCGTAGAGCACAGGCGGCGTATTGTCCACCACGGTCAATATTTGCTGCGCAAGGGTCGAGTTCCCACAGTCGTCGGTGGCCGTCCAAGTGCGGGTCAGGGTGCGGTCGCAGCCTGTGCCGATGGGGGTTTCCACGAAGGTTACTGCCACGTTCGCATCACAGTTGTCCGTCGCCGTCAGCGTAGCTGGGGCAGGTATGCTGCCGCAATCAACGGTCAGGTTCTGTGGCAGGTTGCCGACGAAAGCCGGCGCTTGGTTGTCGCTGACAGTGATGATTTGCTGCGCAACGGTCGAGTTGTTGCAGTCGTCGGTGGCCGTCCAGGTGCGGGTCAGGGTATAGCTGCAGCCCGTCCCGTTCTGCGTCTGGCCGTAGGTAACTGTCACGCTTGCGTCGCAGTTGTCCGTGGCAGTCAAGGTGGCAGGGGCCGGTATGTTGGAGTTGCATGCCACCGTCAGGTTTTGAGGCAAAACACCAGCAAACACTGGCGGCACATTGTCGTTCACATTGATGATTTGTTGGGCCGATGCCACATTGCCACAGTCGTCGGTGGCCGTCCAGGTGCGGGTCAGGGTATAGCTGCAACCCGTCCCGCTTTGCGTCTGGTTGTATATTACTGCCACGCTTACATCGCAGTTGTCTGTGGCAGTCACGTTGGCCGGGGCAGGTATGCTGCCGCAACTCACGGTTGCATTGGCGGGCACGCCCACGAGGGTAGGTGCCATGCCGTCCGTGACTGTTATGACCTGTGTTGCCGTGCTCATATTGCCAGCATCGTCGGTTGCCGTCCATGTCCTCGTAATGGTCTGACAACCCGTATTCCCACTGGTTGTTTCGTTGAAACTTATCGTCGGTGTTGCATCGCAAAAATCAGTGGCCGTCACGCCCCCTGCCCCTGTCGGCGGAGGTGGTGGTATAGCTGCTCCGCAATCCAAGCTGAGGTTCTGTGGCACGTTGGCCAGCACAGGTGGCAACAAGTCCGTCACCGTCACGGTGATGGTCTGGCTCATGGTCCCGGTATTGCCGCAACCGTCCGTTGCAGACCAGGTTCTTGTCAAAATATAACCACCGGGGAAGTTCACTGTACTGGTCGAGAACGTGACCGGGATATTGTTCGTACAGACATCCTGCGCCACGACGTTTGGCACGGCAGGCAGGGTCGTTTGCCCGCAGGGCAGCACCACATCATCGGGCACGCCGTATAGCTTCGGCGGTATCGTGTCCGTCACGATGACCGTGAAGAAGAGGCTGTCCACGTTGCCGCAGCAGTCGGTGGCTACCCAACCGCAGTTCATGAGCTGGATATAGCCATCAGTGGCACAGTTGCCCGCCTTCACGAACTCATGGAAGACCATCGTGGGTGGCACAGGGCAGCAGGAGTCCACCGCTGTGGCGTTGCTGCCGTTGAGCGAGAAGACTTGGTTGCACTGCCTGATAATGGTGTCGCCGTGGCTGAGCCAAGTATAAGCTGGAGCCGTCACGCTGATTTCCGGCCCACGGTCGTCCACCACGTTGATGACCTGCGTGGCGGTCGTGGTATGGCCACAGTCGTCGGTGGCCGTCCAGCGGCGGGTGAGCGTGTAGCTGCAGCCGACGCCGCTTTGCGTTTCGCTGAAAGCAACAGGCACGTTGCTGTCGCAATGGTCGGTGGCCGTTACGTTGGCAGGAGCGGGCACATAGCCGCAGCTCGCCGTCGTGAAGGTTGGAACGCCCACCAGCACGGGCGAGTCGTTGTCCGTCAGTGTGATGACCTGGGTGCGCACAGAGGTCAGGCCACAGTCGTCGGTGGCCGTCCAGGTGCGGGTCAGGGTATAGTTGCAGGCATTGCCTGCAATGCTTTCGCTGAAACTGATGTCAACCTGCGTGTCGCAGTTGTCCGTTGCCGTGATACCCCCAGGGACAGGCGGAATATTGCCGCAGGTGCCGCTGGTATTTGCCGGGATGTTGGCCAACACGGGCGGCTGGTTGTCGTTGGCCAATTGGATGGTCTGCGATGCGGTCGCAACGTTGCCGCAGGCGTCGGTGGCCGTCCAAGTGCGGGTGATGGTGGTGTTGCAGCCGTTGCCGGTTTGCGTCTGGTTGAAGGCAACAGTTGGCGTACTGCCGCAATTGTCGGTTGCCGTCACACTGGCGACAGACGGGGCCGACTGGCCGCAGCCGAGCGTCAAGTTCGCAGGCACCCCAGCCAATACAGGCGGCAGGTTGTCCGAGATGATGACATGGAAATAGAGGCTATCCGTATTGCCGCAGGCATCGGTGGCCGTCCAGCCACAATAGCGGTTTTCGAGGAAGCCGTCCACGGCACAGTTGCCCTGCATGACGTTTTCCGTGAAATTATGCGTTGTTGCGGAGCAAAAATCATAAGCCGAGAAGCCCAATGAATCCAGTGAAGGTATCTGTGAACAATCAGCGTACAGCGTATCGCCGTGGTGGATTTCCCCAAAAAAGGCATGGGTGGCAAACATGACGGGCGGTGTGTTGTCCACCACGTTCACGGTCTGCGTGAAGCTGATGGAGTTGCCGTTGTCGTTCGTGGCCGTCCAAGTGCGCACGATGGTGCGGCCGCAAGGGTTGTTCGTCACCGTGCTGTCCAATGCAATGGACAAATTGTTGTCGCAACCATCGTCAAAAATGGGTGCCTCGAAAGGTGCAAGCGGACTGGTGCAGTCAATCGTGGTATCGGGCCAAGGCGCATAGCTGAGTATGGGCGACGGGTTGCCGATGCTGATAGTCAAAGCATCCATGTCCACACAGCCCCGGCCATCGTTGAAAGTAACGGTATAAGTGGCTGATGTCGAAGGCGTTGCGATAGGGTTGGCAATGTTCGGGTTGCTAAGGCCGTTCGTTGGCGACCAACTGAACGTGCCGTTGCCGTAAGGCACCGAAGCCATCAACTGGCTGGACTGGGTGTTGTTGCAATGTGCGATGTCCGGCCCAGCGTCCACATCGGGGCACTCGTATAGGCAGATGACGGTGTTGGTGTCGCACTGCCCCCAGTCGAGGGTGATGCAGGGCGAGAAGCCGTTGGCGTCAATGACGCCTCCGCTAACGGGTCTGATGTCAGGTGTCAATATGTAGCCCACCCGGTAGCTGCCCGGTTCGAGGCCGTCGAAGCGGTAATTGCCATCGGCATCCGTGATGGAAGTGGCGATTGGCACGGTGGGGTTGGCACAGTCGTAGAGGTTGACGGTCGCTCCCGCAATGGGCTGGTCGCCTGCGTCGCTCATGTCGTTGTTGTTGGTATCCTCGCAGACGATGCTTGCAATTAGGATGCACTGCACGGGCAGGTTGTTGTGCAGGATAATGGGGTCGCCTGGTGCTATCGAAAAACTAAGGTAGAATGGGTTTGCTGCGCAAGAAGTGTCAGCAATATAATTAACGTTCAAGGTGTCCACGCCAAGGATGACGGGGTTGGCCATGCCTGTCGGGTCGAATGGCCCAGCGGACGGGGGGCAGTTCGGACTGAGCGGAAAGCCGTTGGGGTGCGAGTAGTTGAGCGTGTAAATGCCGGGCGTTCCATTGGTGTAGAACTCGTAGTAACCCTCCGAGCCGTCGTGTACGATGTTCACCTGGCTGTTTGGGATGCCGTTCGGGCCAGTGATCGTGATATGGCCGCCCGTGATGATGCGCCCTGTCTTATCGCAATAAATCCAACCTGTGGGGTCGTGCGGCTCCAGTTCGATGACCTCGTCGTCAATGTCATCTTCATCGGGGTTGCCGTTGTTGGGTGTGGAATCGAGGTCGGTATAGACCGTGCCATCGTCGTCCTCTGCGGAGACGATTTCAGCGGTGTTCACAATCTGTTGACCCGACACTCCATAGAGCACCGTCAATATGATTTCCACAGAGTCGGACTGGCCGGGCAAGAGCGGCCCAGGGAAGATATAAGTGGCCTCATTGGAGCCGACCAAGGCCCAAAGCAGGTCGTTTGGGCTGAGTGCCATGCCCGTCGGAATATTGTCCGTTACATCAATATTGTAAGCCGGAAGGTTTCCTTCGTTGGCAATCTTGATGGTATAGGCTACATCGTCTCCGATGTCAACAAGGCTCGGCTGACCCGGTGCAAGGTTCTTAACCAGTGCAAGGTCGAACTCTCCGCCGAAGATGCCGAAGTCAATGGTCGTATCCACCTCGCCGGGGTCGAGTTTGATGATTTGCGTCCAACCGCTGACTGGGCTGCCGTCGCTGTCGGTCACATCATTGCCCGAGTTCTGGATGGTCGGCTCAAAGCCGGGCGGGATGGTGCCAATTTCAAATTCCACATAATAGTTGGCGGGCGGCAGGTCGGGGAAGAAGTAGCCGCCATTGGCATCGGTGGTATCGGTGGCTATCAGGGTTGAGTCGTTGGAATATAAGTGGACGATGATACCGGGCACGCCATTTTCGCCTGGGTCCTGCTGGCCATTATGGTTGGCATCATTCCAGACATAATCGCCGAGTGCCCCTGCTATGATGGTCAAGCTGGCTCCATCGTGGTCGTCCTCGTCGCCGTTGGCGTTGTTGATTTGGTTGTCGGAATAATTGTCGCCGTTGCCATCCTGCTCCTGCGAGTCTGGCTGCGAGTCCTGGTCACGGTCGTCGTCGGAGTATATTTCGGCGAAGTTGGTGGCTTGGCCGCCGTGGGCTACCTTCAGGGTCACGGGCAGTTTGACGGACTCTCCAGGGGCCAGTTCTCCGTTTAGTGTCACCCGGCCGTTGGTGCCGAGGTTCGACCATGAGTAAGGTATCACAGCGTTGCCCGTCGTCGTGCCGGGCGGGTTATTTGCGGTATTGAATGGGGCAAAAAATGAAAGGTCAACATGGTCAATCAGGCTGAAAAGCCTTGCAGGAAGTTCGCCTTGGTTGAAGACTTCGAGGGTGAACTGTACGAGGTCACCCACGTTCACGGTATCGTTCTGGCCTGCGGCCAATGTTTTGCGAAGCGCCAAATCATAGCAACTGTCCTTTACTACCACGGGACAGCAGGTCAGGGTTGGGCAGCCGTTTTGCGTAGCAGTAAAAGCATAGACGCCTGCTGAGGTAATGAAAAACGTGTCCTGCGTGCCGCCTTGGTTGGCAGGAATTAGCACCCCATCCTTGAACCACTGGATATTGGAAAACATGGGCAAGAGCGTCACCCTCACAGAGTCGTTGAGATTGGAGCAGATGGTAATGGGCACGGAGACGCAGGCTTTGTCCATGTCGTCTTCGAGCAGTTCCTCGTTATCAGGCTCGCTGTCCACGTCGGTACCGGCCATGTCAATCACCTCAGCGATGTTCATGTACATGCCTTCCGATTCCACCCGTGTTTTTATCGTTAAAATCAGTTCTGGGGTGTTGGCGTTGAGGGCTTGGCCTACCATCCATACGCCGTTTGATGTATTATAAGTTGTTCCATTGGGGGCTGAATGGCTGAGGTAGGTCAGGCCAGGCAGCAATGTGTCCCTCACCTGTAGGCCAGCTACGTTGGTGTGGTTTTCATTCAACAACCGGATGGTCCAGGTGACGGTGTCGCCAGTACGGACACTGTCCCTGTCCACTGATTTTTGGAGGGCGACATCGTGCTGCGCAAATGCGAGGTTGCCCATCATGACGAAGGAGGCCACCATTGCGAAGCGCAACAGCAACACGAATCTCGGAACCGAAAGTTGTTCCCTTAGTATGTTAAGTTTGGTCGGATACATGTTAGGTCATGCCCTTTGTTCAAAAGACAAGCGGATTGTTCAAAAGACAAGCGGATAGGGTGGGCAGCCTCTTGTTGAGGCCGCCCTGCTATCCTTATTTTCATGGCTATTATTGTCGTTGGCTGGCCACTGTCCCCGCCTTTGCGAAGACAGTGGCTCAGGTGTTTTTAAGAAGAATCGCTTCGCAACCCTCCTTGGTCAGTCATTACTCACCCGCACGCTTCACGGTCACGTTGACCGGTGGGCAAGCGAGCGGCGTGATGTTCGGTACGACGATGGTCTTCGCAGTCTCGCAGCCGAACTGGTTGCGGACGGTAATGGTGTTCGTAGCACCAAGTGTCAAGCCATCGGCAGTCGTGATGTTTGGCGGAGAAGCATCGTAAGGGTTGAACGTACCCGTATTGACCTGAGTCAATGACAGCATTGGGTCGCCGTTCAACAGGCCGCTGATGGTCACCTCTGGCTCGTCGCCTGGGCATACGGTGGCCAGTGCCAGGGTGAAGTCCGGCTTGGTTCTCACGGTCAATGTGATGGTTGCCGTAGCATAGCAGCCTTGTGCGTTTTCTACCCTCACGTACACGTTGCCAGAGTTGGCTGTGTAGCTGTTGGGCAATGCGTTGGAGCCGCTGTTGGCCTCGGACAAGAGCGCATGGTAGGTCACGGTCATGCCGGTCTGTCCACCAAGTACGGTTGGATTCATGCCGGACAGCGTGAACGTGCCCTGTGCGCCGCCCAAGGTGTTCTCGCAGACTTCCTGTGAAGCTGCCGTGGCCGTAGGCTTTGGATTCACCAATACTTCGATTTCCTGGTACGGACGGCAGGTCGGGTCAGCCGAAGGCGTGGCCATGATGGCATATACGTAGTAGGTTATCGGTGAAGTGGTGGCGTTCGGGAAGTCCGAAGTGCTGAATGTGTAAGTGGCCGTGTACGGATTTGAGCCACCAGCAGGTGTCACCGTGCCGATGGTCGTACCGCCAGTGTACATGGCATTGCCAGTCTGAGCCGAAGTGTAGCGCTTGAACACCACGCTGCTTGCACCATTGAAGTTGGTGTTGACGGTGATATTGCTGCCGCTCTCCGTGGCACAGATGGTCTGGTCTGCGCTTGGGTTGGTGATGGTTGGGCAATCCGGTACGAAACCGAAGTCAATATGGTTATTGACGTTGGTGCTAGGTGTGAGCGGGTTGTTGCCACTAAGCCCAGTACCGCCCGGTTCTGTTCCTGCATCAAGTGTGATGGTACCAGACTGGATAATGCCCGTTCCACCAGTGCCTGTACCACTATCGTCTTGGTCGGTACTTTCAGGCGTTGCCGTGGTGGCGATGTCGGTCGAGCTGTGCTGGCCGTCGAGGTCGGTGTCGTCGGCGTTCACGCCAATTACGTAGTTACCTTCTGGCAGGCCGGTGAAGATGTAGTTGCCGCTGGCGTCCGTATAGGTGGTGTCAAGCGGCGTGGTGCCGTTGCCTGCATACAGGATAACCATCACGTTGGCGATGCCACCTTCACCCACATCCTGTGTACCGTTGTTGTTCACATCGGCGAAGACGTTGCTACCGATGCTCATACCGTAGAAGCCAAAGTCAACCGTGAGGTTGTCGTCCGTATCGGCAATAGTGGATTGATTGCCCGGGTCGCTCTCGCCCGTAGGCTCATCCGTGTAGCTTAGGCTTACATAAGAAGGAGTCATAATGCCACCTGCGTAGAAACCGGTCTTTATATGTTGGCCGTTGTCGTCGCCATCTGTGATGACGGTTTCTGGATCTGGGGCAGCGGTTTCAGATGTGGCACCTGCGTTGTTAACAGAAGTACCGCTACTATAGAGGTACTGCAATGGCTGGCCACTGCCGAATTGCGAAGCAGGAATCCCTACAAAGTAATTGCCCTCCGGCAAGCCTTCAAAGAGGTAGAGGCCACTGCCGTCTGTTACGTCGGTTGCATAAGGCGTCTGCTCAGATGGGTCAATGGTGCCGTCGCCGTCAGCATCGTAAAACAGTTGGACGGTAACCCCAGGAATCGGGTTTTCGCCAACGTCAACAGTGCCGTTGTTGTCTGTGTCATACCAAACGTAGTTGCCAAGGTTGAGGCAGCGCACATCAATTGTGATGGAATCAATGTCGTAGCAGGACTGGTTCTCTGCGTCCAATGCTGTGGTGTTTTTCCTCACATAATATTTGCGGGTGGTGGTCGGGGCCACGGCGGTTGGCGTGGTCACGGTGCTGGCACCGCCCGCCTCTGCTTCCGCAAGGGTATTATAATAGAAAATAGTGCCTGCTGGCCCGCCCACGGCGTCACTTACCAAGGTAGTGAGGTTGGCTGTCTCACTGGCCGAGGCACAGATGGTGTCCGGGAGGGTCGTCAGGTCCGGCACTGGCAGGAAGTTGATGACAATCGTGTCGTTCTTGGTGGCACAACCTGCTGGCGTAGCGTACTCCGCCGTGAGGATGTAGGTGCCGCCAGGTGCCGACACGTAAATGGTATTGGCACCGAGACGGGTTGGGTCAACGTTGAAGCTGGCTGCGTTGCCAGCGGTGATTGCATTGGCTGGAATGACAGCGCCACCGCCATACCAAACGAAATTGGAATAGGTGACCTGGTCCTGTGGCACCAGCTTCACCGTGTCCGCGGTACAATACGAATAGGTATTGTCACAGTCTGAGGTCGTTATCTGGGCCGAGGCCTTCAACCCGATAACGGTCAGAAATAATATGGACAAAAACTTCATCCATATTTGATTCCGAGATGTTTGAACTCTTTTCATGATTCGACAATAATGATTAAGATAGTAAGTTGATTTATCACGCATGGCTTTACCAGGGCAGTGCGAAGCACTACAGGTAATGCCAGTCATTTCCAATTGACAGAGCAGGGGGGATGCCTCAAAGATTCATTGCCAAGGGTTGATGGCAATCTTGTTCCAAGTGGTCAATCAAGACTTGCTGGTTTTAACCTTGTTAATATCACTGGCGGACAAACCAGTGGCACCACATCGGGCACAGCAATGTTTTTCGAGGTCTCGCAACCATGCTCGTTCCGCACGGTCACTGTGTTTGTTGTGTTTATGATGATTCCATCTGCCGTCGTCAGGTTGGGGGGGGAGGCGACGTAGGGCAAGAAGGAGCCTGTGTTGATTTGCATGGTAGAGGCGGCGGGCGTTCCGTTGGTCAGGCTGTTAATAGTCACTTCTGGGTTCGCTCCGGGGCAAACGGTGGCGAGGGCGAGTGTGAAGTCGGGGTTCGGGTTTAGGACAACCGTCACCCGCACCGTGTCCCAGCAGCCTGCCGTGGTGTTCTTGCGAATCCAGTAGGTGCCCGCCGATGTCACCGTCGAGCCGATGTCGTTGACATCGTTGGTTGCATCGCTTTGGCTGGCGTAGTATTTCGGGTAACCGCTTGCTGCGGTCGTGTTGTTTGCATCTGTCAAGGTAAATGCCGTTGCCAGGTTTACGGAAACTGGGGCGCAGACCGCCACGGTGTTGGGGCTGACCGACAAATCCGGCTCCACGCACATCAGACCAAAATCCAGCGTGTGGTCAACCGTGCCCGCCTCGCCGATGGTGATGGTGTCCACCGGGTAGCCCGTGAAGGGCTTGCCCGCCGTCGTGTAGAGGTAGGCATCCGAGTCGTTGAGGTCGGGGTTGGTGCCTTCGCCCGTGTTCTGCGAAGTGAGTTGATAATTGAAACCGGAAATGGTCAGGATTTCAGTCGAGGTATTGAACTGCCCGCCCTCACCGATGACGACGAAGTACATCTTGCCCGTTTCGAGGGTGTCGAATCCAGCACCGTACTGGTAGTAGTCCTTAAAATAATACTGGCCAGAGCCGTTGGTCGTGGTAGAGGCAATCAACGTAGTAGTGCCGCCATCCATCTTGTACAGATTCACGTTTACGCCACTTAAGCCAGTTTCGCAGGGGTCTTGCACACCGTCCTTGTCAGTATCAATCCAGACGTAGTTGCCGATTTGGAGCGGGGCGGGGTTGCACAACAGTTCCACATCGCCCAAGCCGCCCGACTTCTGGAAAGTGCCGGGCGCAGTGTCGGAGTCATAAACCACGTATCCATCTAATAAAGAGCCATTGGTATTGCTCATAAAACGGATACCAGCGCTGTTGTAACCCTGAAAGCCATAGCTCTCTTGTGGTGGGTCAACAGCCGTCATGGCAATCTCGCCTGTTCCCCTCAAAATGGCCAAACCGCCATTGGAAGTTTCATAGTGGCCGTAAACCGGCTCACCACCCACGTAAAGGTCTCCTTTGTAAAACTCACTGCCGCCAATGCCTTCGGCATTTGCTGCACCACTGGTAAGCGAACCGACCCGGCCATTGTACTCCAAGAGCCAAGCAGAACCCGTCGTATTGGGCGCAGCCCGCAAAATATCACCGCCAGCCACGGCCTCGGCGCTCATATAAACATTGTTCGGATAATGGTTGAATACGCCCAACTGGTCACCAATACGGTCACGGATGCCGAGCAGCATGGAACCGTCCGCATCGAACTCGATGTCGGTGAGCATGGGCTGCGGGTAGGTGACCACGGCATTGGAGCCATCCACGAACACCTGCGTCCAGTCCGTGAGCCAAGGATACCAAAGGCTCGACTGTGCGGTAGGGCGCCAAGTGCGGCCACGGGTATAGTTGAGTGGGAAGGATAGTACGGGGCTTGCCGAGAAAGTGCCTGTTGTCAAATCGAGCACATAGACGCTCGCCGTTAGGTCGTTGCGGTCTTGGGTTGTTTCGGCAGAGCAGGTCACGCCGACGTAGAGCTTGCCGTCTTTGTATTTTAGGGCAAATGGGCGGTTGTCGCTATTGCTACAGGGGTTGGGTATGCTGTAGGTCGTGATGTCACCAGCCGTCGGTACGGTGGCCGGGTTGTTGATGAAAATGCGGTGCAATTCCTTGGTAAATGCATTCACCACAAACAAATACTTACCGTCGTCGGAGATGTCCATGTCGCCGAAGGCCCGTTTGCCCACTTCATAGAAAGCGAGCGAGTCTTGGCTTGGCTGTGTCTTGTCACTGGGCAATGTGCCGTGTGGGTCGGCGCCCGTGCTGATGCCGAGGCTAGCGAGGTTGACAAAATTGGTGGTGGTACCTGCGGCAACATCGGTGATGTAGATACCGCCCGTACCTTGCGGGCCAAGGCCAGCGTGGCGCTTGATGTAGGCTGAGGAGAACAGTTTGCCCGTCTCACGCTGGTAGGCCAAGCCCCAAGTCGTACCAGCTTCCGAAGCATACCCGATGTGCGTGGGAGAAGGCGTGAAGCCCGTATTGTTGTAGTCAAATTTTACCAAAACATCACCAGCGCCAGAGGTGCCGCTACTGTTGTTGCCGTTCACGTAGCAGTTGGTGGCAAGTGGCGGGTTTGTCTGGCAATAGTCAGCGCCGTATTGTACGCCCATGTCCACTGCGCAGCTTGCCGCCGACACGAACTGCACGGAAGTGGCGGAGTTCGTCCCGTTGAAAGTTGAACTGGCGCCTGTCGGCAAATTGGAGTACTCCACCCTGACAGGGTATGTCACAGCTCCGTCGTAGTGCCAGTCACCATAGTAATCGGTGACTTCAGTGGCCACGAGGTTGCCGTTGCAGTCATAGATTTTGACGGTGACGCCCGATTGCCCTTGTGTTTCAGCGGCGTCTTGAACACCGTCGCTATCATAGTCGAGCCAAGCCGTGCCGCCGAGGGTGCTGGTGCAGGGGTCTTGGCAATAGACCGGGTAAACGTAGATGGTCTGGTCGTAATAGCAGTCGCTCTGTGCATTAAAAATACGAAGGATATAAGTCCCTCCAGTATTTGGGACACCAGTAATTAGGGTATGCGGTAACGAAATTGTGGTAGCTGAAGCTATTGTTGTTGGGCCATTGTAAGAGACGGCATTGAGCGTGCTAAGACCAAAATGGGTGCCGTCAGAAACAGCAGTGAGCTGAATACTACCATTATTATTGGCTGTAGCCCCAGAACAGGTAGCTGCTGTTTGCGAAAGTAAAATATTAGACGGCTTAGGAATTACCGTCACTGTCAAGCAATTACTGGTATCGAGGCAGGTACCAGAAGAGCAGCCACCCTCTCCCACTTCTGCTATCACTCGATAATATGTAGTTTGCGTCAAACCAGCGGGTGCATCATAAGTCGCACTTGTAGCACCTACAATATCGCTAAAACCTGTGGTGCAGTTGGTTGTGCTTCGCTGCCATTGATAGGTGATAGTACCAACGCCATTAGCTGGCGTAGTGACAGTAAACGCTGCGGGGTCGCCTCCACTGCATATTGTCTGGTTGCCCGCTATGACAGGTGCTATTATATCCGCTATTTCTATGTTCAATACCAATTCAAAAGCACCACATTGGAGGTTGGCGCCGACACCATTTGACCCCAAGGTAAATGAACCGCAGCCTGTTGACGAATTAAATGTAACCGATTGCTTGCAGGCATCGTAGGTCATGCCCGAATTACCAGCATTGGCACTCCAACTCCCTTCACATATCAGTCCACCATTGCAATCCACCAAATCGGAGAGGATGATTTCATCACCAATTGATGTACCACATATTGTAGTGTCGAAGGTCATCCGATTGGAAATCGGGCAACATTCCCTTACGATATTAATTGCCTTGGAATACGTACCTGGCACATATCCAATACCAAGTGTAGGTTCATAGGTCATACTGCCCGTCGCACCACCCGCATCAATTACCGCAATACAGTCTTCGCCTTGCGTACCCACGTATAGCTTGCCTGTTGTTTCGTTATAAACAATGCCCCATGAATTGCCGAAACCAGCATTATTCAAAACGTTGTCAGAAATAGAATTAATTAAAGCACCCGTTGAACTGAGTTTATAGATAGTTGTAGCGCCAGTACTAAGATTAGTGGTGACCATATAAAGATTACCATGTTGGTCTTGCGCAACACCTAGCGTTGTGTATCCAGAAACCTTTGTTACAGAAGCCACCAATGTGTAAGAAGACAAATCTGGCTGAACCCTGTATATTTCATGATTAAATGTAGTTGCTCCATTAAAAGATATAGTAAAATACAATTGGCCATCCAAGCCTTTGGTTAGTCCCCATCCGGGTGTGCCTGTATTTGGCAATTGGATGGAATTAATTAGTGTGCCTGCGCAAATATCATGAGCATAAATATAATAGGGCGTGCCAGCTGTGGTTGACCGGCCAATTGAATACAGTACATCATCAATTGTAGCAAGGTTCAGTGTTCTATTCCAGTTGGGAATCACATTATTATTCAACACTGTGCCGTCACATGAAACCTGAAACAATTGGGTAGGAGTGCCGTCCCCACTTACCTGTTCAATTTGGGCAATATACAGATTGCCATTTACGTCACCTACTACTCCGTGCGCATTGAGAATATTCCCAGTTGGGAGCCAAGGAGACCCTATCTCAGTTCCAATTGAACCATCATTATCGAGTACGAACTTGTGCGTATAGTCAAAATTTGGGTCGTTCACATATAAATAATCGGTGCAGGAGCAGGAAAAATTGCAGGTTTGTTCATTCAATGTAACAACCACATCCGTGTAGCAACTACTGGTTCCATTGAACAACCGGATGGTATAATCTCTGGTACCCGTAGGATTTGAAAGACCAGTTGCGAATTTTGAAGGCAAAGTGCCTATTGCCGTCGCATTACTATAATTTACATCGCCTGTATAAGTATTCCCAACTGAAAAATTGACCCTATCCGCATTTGATACAGCAGATATTTGCAGATATGCATCGTTATTGGGCACCCCATTCGTACAAGACGCCTGAAATGCAAATGCACTAATGGAAGACGGGTTTAAACAGGATACCAACGTGATATAATCTCCGTCATTCAAGGTAATGGCACTGATAGTCTCCCCATTAGCATCCAGCTCAACTACTTGGGATATGCCCGTGCTTAGGTCCGCGTTGCCGTTCCTTTTTATGATAAACCATTTTTTTGTGGTAGTTGAACCAAAACCTGTGAATTTTAAGTGAAACGACTGTGTGAAATTGGTATTTTTTACCAACCACTGCCTTGCGATACGGGTAGAATAACCCGTGGGCAAGCTGGCCGTTGTCTCAGATGTTCCACCATTATTATTGCCAAAAACCAAATAGGCAAGATTAGTAGTTAAATCGGTGTGCGAACCATTGGCACCTGTGAAATTGTTATCAGTTGAAATGGTGAGAATATCGTCCGCATTAATTGAACGGGAAATTTCTTGGTTGTATGCCGCCCCTGAAGCGTTGTCCCTACCGATGCCAACGATGTCATTCCAATAAGCTGGTACACTGTTGTTCCACACTTGCGTAGTACCATCAGAAGCAACGTATTGCGTCACCGTGTTGGCCAGCGTTAAGCCATATTTCAAAGCCAAATAAGACTCGATGCGGTTATTGTTTGCCGTGCTGTGGTTGGCGCTATAAACAATCAATTCAGCTATATCGCCTTGCCAGAATGATGAGTAGGTGGCTGCTGCCGTTCTATTTGCACCAATAGCACCGTTAGCAGCCGTCCAAGTCGGGGTAAAGGTAGCAGAGTTGGTTCCTGAAGTACCCGTATTTGCTGAATAGGCCAAAGTTCCACTGTAGCCTCCCCTGCCCAAAACGATATTATTTACAGCATTAAAGGCATTGGCATTGTTGGCGAAGGTCGTGCCACCTCCAAAAACCAGTGCATTGCCACCTGATTGCCCAATCGTGAAAAGCCTATTATCCGTATTTGTTCCATAACTGAATACCCTTCTGGAGGCGCCTATTGCACCATTTTTTGCGACGAAGTAAACAGTAGAACCAGCAATTCCAGCGGGCAAACCCGTTGCATTGGCAAGGTTCAACCTATCGTCAGTACCATCAAAAGTCACTACCGGGTTGAAATTCAAAAAATTGGAATATGAAGGCTGGTTGGCACCTGTGCCTTGCGTCGCATTGGCAATCCCCCGCTGGTCTGTCCATGTAAAAGTAGCACCAGTCGTCACACCAGCATCACCACGATACCAACGTTGGAGATTTGCATTGACACCTCCAGGGCTTTGCAAATTGCCTGAAAATGAAGGGAAACTTAGTGTAGCAGTCGCATTTCCTACTTCCAACTCCCAATCCCCATCCCTCCCCGTCACATCATCGGAAGCCGCCACCGAAACGCCTAAGGCAGCTTCAAGGTAGGCGACAGCGGCACGGCCAGTTTCACCTTTGGCGAATTCGCAGCCATAGATACTAAGGTGGGATTTGCCTATTAAAAAACGCTTGGTTTTCAGCCATTCGGCAAGGGACTGGGCATCCCTCCATTGTCCTTCAAGGTACAACTTGCCTGCTTGCCCGTGCGAAAAAAGGTGGAAGGCACCATTGGGCACACCTGCAATTGCCGAGTGAAGCACCCCAGCAGCCTGCAAATCAGCATCAATGAAAACAGATTGGAGTGGCTCGTTGGGGCTGGAGGTGGTGCGTATGCCGTTGCCGTTGTAGTCATTGAAGACTGTGCCGCTTATCTGTGCGTCAACAGCACCTATCATCATGAAGTAAGCGAGGGAAACAGCAAGCGAATTTTTCAGGAAATGGCGACCAACCCGGGAAGAGAATGTGCGGACTGATTCACCGCTGTTTGTTTTTGAAGATGAATTACTGTGAAGTGTTCTTTTCTTCAAAAGCACCGATTCTAAACGAGCTACCGTGTTCTCATTACAAGAATCAGCAACAACATGGCCAGCCCGCAACACAAAAGCAGGTAGCAAATGGGAAATATGTCTAGTCTTCTTGCAACAAAGTAAAAGCAATACAATGGTGCAAAGAAAACCATAGCATGCAAAAGCCATGTGGAAAAATTAAATATAATCTGCACTGTCGAAATCCAGCAAGGGGGGAAGAAGCGGAAGTCGAAAGTCCTTTATCCGAAATCAATAAGGGTAGATTGTCCTAGTTTAATGGAAAGGGGAAATGTCTGCGACGGAGAAAGCTGGATTGACAGCTTCAAAACGAGGGGGAAGGCTTTAGTATGGTCAATCTTCGTGCCAAACAAGGTTCACATAGTTGTTAATTTCATTCAATTAATTTTGATTCAATTAAAAATACCGCATCCTTGCTCGGAATTTTCAGAAAGAAACCTATCTTTGCGCTCCTTTTCAAAAAGTTCTTTAAAATGGATGCTTTAGAGCACTTCACCATCCCGGTTTCTGGGTTGCAAAACGGCCCTCACGAGTACGATTTTGCCATTGACGGAGCGTTCTTCCAATGCTTCCCGGAGTCGCCCATCAAGGACGGCCAAGTGGCAGTTCACTTTACTTTCGACAAAAGGCCCGACATGTACACCATGTCCTTTGAAATCGAAGGCACCGTGCGCACCAACTGCGACCGTTGCTTGGAGGAGTTCGACCTGCCCATCGAAGACGAGGAAATGCTCATCGTCAAGTTCGATGAAAAGGAATGGGAGGAAGCCGACATCATCTACATCCTCAAGGGGACGGAAAAGCTCAACGTGGCCAAGTACATTTATGAGTACATCAACCTCGCAGTGCCCATTGCCAAGACCCACGACGATGCCGATGAGGATTGCGACCCCGAAATGCTCAAGTTCCTTCAAGCCAACCAAGCCGAAGACCTGCCCGAAACGGACAGCAACACCTCGATTTGGGAAGCCCTGAAGGGCCTTCAAAACGACAATTGATTCATTGACAATAGATTTTAGACAATAGACCTTAGACAATAGAAAGGAAAACTCTCCTTCTAAATTCTAAAGTCTCCCATCTAATGTCTCTAAATACATACAGCGATGCCAAATCCTAGAAATAAACATTCGAAGACCCGCACCCGCACCCGCCGTGCGCACGACCGGGCAGCCATCCCTACCATTGCCAAGTGCCAAGCCACTGGTGAAGCCCATGTTTTCCACCACGCTTATACAGATAGCGAGGGCAACATGCGCTACAAGGGCAAGATTTTGGTGAAGGCGAAGGAAGAACAGGAATAAGTGATTGGTGAAAAGTGGTTAGTATTCGGAAATATGAGGTCAAGTGCCAATCACCAGTTTCCAATCACTAATCACCGATTTTCCAAAACTGTGCAGCATCTAAAATCTACGAAGCTCCATTCCAGCGAAAGTTGGAAATGGGGCTTTATCTGTTTTTGGGCTTTTGCCTTCTGCGCCGCTTGCGGACAGGGCAAACAGCTATCCAACGCTAAACATCCGCAAACCGTGAAGCAAATCATCTCCACTCCCAACGCCCCCGGTGCCATCGGCCCATACAACCAAGCCACCATCTACAACGGCATCCTATACGCCTCCGGCCAGATAGCTATTGACCCTGCCACTGGCGAGCTTGTGCAGGGTAGCCTGGAGGAAGAAACCCACCGAGTGCTTAAAAACGTGGGGGCCATCCTCGAAGCCGCTGGGTGCACCTACAAAGATGTGCTAAAAGCGTCCGTCTTCATCAAAGACATGCACCAGTTTGCCCGCATCAATGCCGTCTATGCCGAGTACTTCGACCCAGCATGGGCGCCCGCACGGGAAACTGTGGAAGTGGCCAACCTGCCCAAGTTCGTCAATATAGAAATCTCGGTAATTGCGGCCGTGCCGCAGAAGTGATGAAATTGGAAATTAGAAATTGATGGAAATTAGGAAATTTTAGCCACACCTCCAATTTCCATCAATTTCCCAATTTCCCAATATTCCCTACCATGAGCCAAGCCACCCTTATCAGCACGCTTGGCGTCAGCCTGCTGTTGCTGGCGTTCATCGGGTCGTCTGCCAAAATCATTTCACAGCAAAACCAAGTCTATTGGCTGCTTAACCTCGTTGGTGGAGCAATAGCTACCGTTGGTGCATGGATGGTGGGGGCAGTGCCTTTTGTGGTATTGGAGGCCGTCTGGACGGTAGCGAGCTTGGTGGGGCTGATTAAACTGGTCAAGCAGCAGGCCTAAAAAGTCGGCAGCTATAAAGTCAACTGCTCCAATTGGCCGCACTCCTTCAATGTTATCACCCGCCAGGTTGCCAAGATTTTTTCCAGTTCCTCAGCCTGCTTTGCCGCCATTGCCACCAGGTAAACCTCCCTTTCCAGTTTCCCGAAGATAGACCGGTCGAAGTACTCTGCCACATTGCGGTGAAGGTTGGATTGGAAGAAACGGGTGGCGTTCGACCAGTTGTCAAAACCCAAGTTGGCACTAAGACAGAGGTTGGCCAAGGCGTCCACATCGGCTGCGGAATCGGTGTAGAGCAAGACCGAAAAGCTGTGCCAATTGGAAGATTTCAGCAATTGCAGCTCGTCGTGGATGGGAAGTGACCTGTGCTGTTGGTAAAGTTGTAAGCTGGATTTGTTCTCCATCAAAACCAAGTCGCCATAGCGCCTACCCGACGACGGCTGCGGTATGCTTTCGATAATGGCCCGCACAGGGTCAATGCGGCGGGCGGCCACTACTTCAGGTTGGGTGGCAGGGTTCAAGCGCAAAGGAATGATGCCAAGGTCGAGGTTCAGGGCCTCTTTTGACGGCTTGAAGTGGTGCCCCAATTGGTTCCAAGCATAGCGGGCCGTTTCCCATTCGCCAAGGGCAGTGGCGGCGATGCCCAGCGTTTCCCAGAGGTTTTCATCAAAAGCATTGTGCTCCACAGCCCGAAGGCAGTAATGGAAAGTCGGCTTCCACTCCATGCGAGAACGGTAGGTGCGGCTGAGGAAGGCGAAGGGCACCGACCAGTCGGGCGCCATGCGGGCCAGGCGTTTGCAGAGTTTCACCGCATTATACACGTCGCCCCGGCGGTCGTACTCGACCACAAGGCGGTAAAGCTGCTCGGCAGCGTCGTTGTGCGGGCTATGCAAGGACATTTGACAAAATCTACTTCGAGTTGCCAAGGTTTTTTAGTGCGAAACGAGGCTATATCATAAGTCAATTTTTCGCCTTCGACGAAAAATTTAATTCCAACGCAGAGGCACTGAGGCGCAGAGGTCGGGATAATACTCTGCGCCTCAGCGCCTCTGCGTTCATTAATTTGTTGCGCCTTCGGCGCAACTGACTTATGGTACAGCCTCGTTTCACCACTTTGACGAGCAGCGGCACACGAAACAGGTACACGAAAATAAAGTATTCGAGCAGAATTTCAAAAAAGCTGATATTTCTTGACAGCGAGGCTCAGGCTAAATTCATCCTCTCAACAATTTGCTCACCGTCTGCTGAAAGACCGAATTGAACACTACGCCCCTGTGGCCTTCGTCCAGCCGCACCAAGCTGAACAGCTTGGGGTTGATGGCCTGCAATTTTTCGGAGCATTGGAAAGGAATGACTTCGTCGAAACTGCCGTGGAAGAGGGTGACGGGGAAATTTATCTTTTTCAAGAACTCATTGTTCCGTAGTGGGTATTTCAGCAAAAAATCGGGCAGGAAGGCCGCCCTGTCGTCCTTCAAATCCACTACACTGGTATAGGGTGCGAGCAGCATCAGTTGCTGCGGCTTGTTTTGCGAAGCAATATAACTGGCCATGCCCGACCCGATGGAGTAGCCCACCACTACGATGCGGTCTTCGCTATAGTGCTTTTTCAAAAAATCGTAGGCCACCTGTGCATCGCTGAACAACTGTGCTTCCGACACAATCTGGCCATCGCTCTTGCCAAAGCCCCGATAGTCGGGCATGAAGATGTCGTAGCCATTGCCAGCCATGCTTTGTGCTTGGTGGTAGCAGCGGCGGTTGCTGCCCCGGTTGCCGTGCAGGTAGAGGATGGCGCCTTTCGAGCTTGGCTCTTTCATCCAAAGGCAGTTGAGCGAGATGCCCGCTTCCACAGGAAGTTCCACCTCCTCCCCTTCCGTGAAAGTGTAGTCCTCCGGCAATTTATCAGGATGAAAAATGATGCGCTCCTGCGCAAAGTACAGCAGGCCGCAGACCAAGGCGTAAATGAAGAACAGGACGATGCCCAATCTTTTCAACCACTTCATAATCAAGTATTTCGGAGCGCAAATATCGCTGAAAAACGAAGTAGGTTCAATAGTAAATTAGGAAGGCCACCCGACGGTTCTCAGGGTACCCCTTCTTGGAATTCCCTTTCACCAATGGGCGGGAACTGCCAAAGCCCTTCGCCTCCAAGCGTTCCTCGGCAACGCCCTGCTGCGCCAGGTAGTCGGCCACCACTTCCGCCCGCTCTTCCGATAGGGTCTGGTTCATCTCCATATCGCCGATGATGTCCGTGTGGCCTTCCACTTTTATTTTATAGGTGGGGTTGCGCTGCAAAAAACGGGCAAGGTTGTCCAGTTCGGGCTTTGACTTGTCCAGGATGATGGCCTTGCCCTGCACGAAGAGGACGTTTTTGGGAATGTATTTTTCAAGGGTGTCCTTGGGCAGGCTGACAGGCTTCATTTGCTGCACCGAGGGCGGATCCGTTTTGGGCCGGTCAGGTTTGGCTTTTTCCGCAGGCTTCGCTGGTTTTGGCTTTGCTTGCGCAACGGGCTGTTGGGTTGGCTTATCGGGCGGGGCAGCAGGCTTGGGCCTTTCCTTGAAATACTGGGGGGCTACTACTTCTGGCTGCGCAGCATTTGGCAGTTTCCAAATCAGCGTCACCTCCCCTTCGATTAGCCCATTGAAATATTCCACCTTCAGGTCATAGGCAGTGCCAGCCTTCATTTTCACCTGGCCGATTGATCGCCCATCGTCGTTGAGTTGCCAATTGTCAATCACCTGCACACCGCCCACCCATACGCGGATGCCGTCGTCCACCCTTGCCGAAAAAGTGTAGGTGCCAGTTTCCGGTGCGGTGATGCGGCCCGCCCATCGGATGGAGCAATAGTGGGGGTCGAGGCCAGGCACGGGCGGCACATCGTTCCACGACTTGTCAATATTGGCCTCGATCCGGGTAGCCACCTTCTCCTCGAAATTGGTGCCATTGAAATATTCGGCCTTCAGGGTGGATTGCTGCGCAACAAGTGAGCACAGCACAAGGAAGTTCGACACTAACGAAAGCACTGGTTTCATAAGCAGATTTGTTGTTTGAAGCCGCTCGAATTATTGCGGAGCAATGTTCTTCAAAAATAAGTGCGGGCGAATGGGCATTGCCACTGTTTTTCGACTGGCAGCCATCTCCATGTGACCAAAAACTGCATGGCCTGTTGCTATTGCGTTGCAAATAAAAGAGCCGCCAATCAATGCACGCAGGACAAATGGGCCACCCATTCGGACAAACATCTCATGCCAGTGACAAAAATCATCTTGCCGTACTGATTTTCCGTTGAGGCGATCCCTTGGCAAATAAACGTTGTTTGTAATAGCGTAATTGCTATCATCTTTCATCAAAAACAAGCAAAATGGCACGTCTGATTGTTCCTACCGACTACTCCAGCACCGCCGAAAAGGCACTGGATCAAGCTTTGTTGCTGGCAAAAAAGCACGACGACGAAGTTGAATTGTTGCATATCGTGATAGTGCCGCCATCAGGCGAGTCTCCCAGGATTTGGGATGTCATCGTCAGCGAAGAAGATAGGGAAATAAAGAAACTGGAGGCATTGGCACAAGCGCGTATCGAAGCATTGAAACTGCCCGAAGCCACCCGATGCCGGGTAAAGGTCTTGTACGCCGACCGCTTCTTGCCGAGCCTCATAGGGAGGTTCGAAAACACGAACGCCAAACTTGTCGTCATGGGTACGACGGGCGTGAATGGCATGGCCAACAAGATATTCGGCAGCAACACGGCCAACCTGATTGAAAAGGCTAATATCCCCGTGTTGGCCATTCCGCCCAGTTGGGAACCAACTGACCTGCAAAAACTTGAGTTCTGCATCACGCCCGAACAGATGGGTGAACTCAATTCGGACATTAAGCGCTGGGCCAACTGGTTCGGTGTCGAGCCATTGATTGTCCACTTCACCGATGTGGCAAACGCCGGCACAGGCAAGGCAGACGATGCCCCCTTCCCCGTCAAAGCTGTTTTGACCGTACCGGAAGAGCCGCTCTACCAAGACCTCGTGGAATACAGCAAGGGACTGAAGGATACGGTACTGTGCATGTTCGTCCACGAACGCATGACGATATTCGAGCGCATTTTCGATAAAAGTTTAACAGGCCAGGTAGCTGGCCTTGTGCAAATACCCATGCTGGCATTACCATTGAGAAAGGGCTGACGGGATAGCAAGGTTTGCATCGCCAGTAGGCGGGACTACTCGCAGGGTCAGCCAATTAGCTGACCCCTAAACTTGAGTCATCCCGTAAAATTACGTTTGCTTGAAAGCAGTTAAAGAAAGGCGCATACCAATTAAACCTGCTCAACCAAGCTCGTACTCCTGCCCCAATTCTGGAATATCAATATGGTGGAACCCTTTTCCCATGAGGAAGGATTTCAGGCTCTCTTGGCGGTCTATCTCGCCGTGAACGAGGAACATCCGTTTCACGGAATCCCGTTGGTTATTTACAAAATCGGCGATTTCGCCCCTATCGGCATGGGCGGAGAACGAGTCCATGATTTCCACGTCGCAGCGCACCAGCAGTTCCTCGCCAAATAATTTGATATGGTTGTCGCCATTGCGAAGGCGGCCGGCGGGCGTCTCTGGCGAGGCATAGCCGACAATCAGCACCGTGTTGCGGCGGTGTTCCACACTATTAAAAAGGTGGTGCTTCACCCGCCCGGCATTTGCCATACCAGAAGCGCTGATGATGATGCATGGCTCCTCCGAGGCATTCAGCCGCTTGGAGTCCTCCACTTCTTTTATATACCTCAGTCGGCCAAAGCCAAAAGGATTTGGGTCTTTTAATATATAGGTGCTCAGGTCCGAGTCATAGCATTCTGGGTGCGAGCCATAAAGTAGTGTGGCGTTCACGGCCAATGGGCTGTCCACATAGACGGGAATGTCCGGTAGTTGCCCTGCGTTTTCAAGTTGGTCGAGGATGTAAACGATTTCTTGGGTGCGACCCACGCCGAATGCCGGGATGATCAATTTGCCGTGCTTTTCCAAGCAAGTATCCGTGATGATGTGCAGAAAGCGGTTGATTTCCTGTGGTGCAGCTTCGTGGAACTTATCGCCATAGGTGCTTTCGCAAATGAGGTAGTCCACCTCGTCCATGAACTGCGGGTCGCGCAGGATGGGCCTGTTCGGCCTGCCGATGTCGCCTGTGAAGCCGAGTTTAACTTCCTTGCCATGTTCTTGGATGGTCAACGCCACGCTTGCGCTGCCAAGGATATGCCCCGCGTCACGGTACTCCACCTCAACACCTTCTCGTATCTTGAACTTCTTACCATAGCCATGCGTACGGAACAGTTCCATCGTGGCTTTCACGTCCTCTTCGGTATAGAGCGGCTCCCGCTCGTCCCGCACATGCTTTCGGCGCTTGTTGAAATATTCTGCATCCCGTTCTTGTATCAACGCACTGTCGAGCAGCATGATGGCGCAAAGGCTGCGGGTGGCGTGGGTGCTATAAATGGGGCCTCTGAAACCATCCCTCACCAATTTTGGCAACCGCCCGCTATGGTCAATATGCGCATGGGAAAGAATGACGCAGTCGAGCTTGGCGGGGTCGAACAACCACTTGTCGTTGAAATCCGCCATGTTGTGGGAATTCCCTTGGTACATGCCACAATCGAGCAGGATGGTAAAGCCGTCGGCGAGGGTGAGAAGGTGGGCGCTCCCGGTCACTTCACGGGCCGCTCCGCAGATTTTTAGTTTCATCTGAAGTGTAGTTTCGGGCTTCGAGCTTCGAGCTTCGAGAAATGGAGCCTACACAACTCAACACTCGGAACTCAAAAAACTCGAAACTTCTGCAAGTCGGCCGGAAAGGTACGAAATGGCTTTTGATTGACGGATATTTACAGTTAGGCTCAAAACCGGCTAAGCACTTCTTCGATTTTTTCCTTTGGGAAACGCTGCATCGTGGCAGCGTCCAAATGGTAGAAGGCGACAGTGAATGCTTGGCCAGATGCCACCTTATTATTAATGAGTGTCGCCGCTTCGGCCAACGATTCGGGCGTCGTGGCTTCCAACCTGATTTGGTCGCCCTTGTAGAGGTAGTGCGCGTTCAGGAAAGTGCTTTTGGCTACCTCATAGCGGTTCGAGGCCGTTTTTTTGAAACGGCTCGTGTCCTCCAGGTCATTATCAGATAGTTCGTTGAGGAGCTTGATCATTTCGCCATCCCGAAACAGGACGCCCCAGCGGAAGGCAGGCAGGGCAAGGTCGAGGGGGATTTCGGATTTCGGTTCCCTTCGGGAATGCCAAAGTATTTCGGATTTCGGAAGCAAATACGATTTCAGGGTGGCAAGGTCGAGGATGGAGTTCTCGGTGGCCG
>WBZM01000288.1_pt1 | contig 76471 bp, 71 predicted proteins | sample 5204271 | NCBI WGS metagenome assembly WBZM01 (sample SAMN12344346, study PRJNA552823) | activated sludge metagenome | biome: Activated sludge suspended growth; feature: Nitrification reactor; material: Wastewater; isolation source: activated sludge from nitrification reactor of wastewater... | reverse complement strand
TGCAGGCGCTGCGCCGCCAGTACGACCCGGCGGGCGTGTTCCACCACTATCTGGGGCAGACCTAGTCGCAAGGCCAAGCCGGCGAGGCATGCGCGCCGGCGCGCGACCCGATCAACGCCCCCGCATGCGCGGCGCGGTGTCGCGCAGGATCAGCGGCGGCGACGAAAACGGCGCCAGGCGTTCGAGGAAATCGAGCAGCTCCAGCACCGGCGAGTTGCGGAAGAAGGTCGCGGCCGGGGTTTCCATCCAGATGCGGTCCGCATAGGCATACAGCTCGTGCGGGCGGTCGCCGAAGCCGTCGCCGTCGAGGTCGAAACCTTCGTAGGTATCCCAGTTGTTGCCCCACCAGATGTCGTTCATCGGATCGCCGTCGCCGATGATGGTCACCGGCCACAGGTTGCTGCGAAAGGTGTTGTCGATGGCGATGTGGCCGCCCTTCACGCCGTAAAAGTAGATCCCGGTGACGTTGTGGGCAATCACGTTGCCGATGAAGACGATACGGTTGAGCGAATTGATCGGCGAATCGGCCATGATGCCGTGGGCGCAATGCACGATCTCGTTGCCCTGCACCAGCGCCGCCGAGGTTTCCTTGAGTGCGACCCCGGCACCCGAGGCTTCCATCGCATGCAGGATGCGGTTGCGCCGGATGATCATGCCCTCGGAGTTGAGGGCGATGACGCCGGTGGAGTTCTTTTCGAGGTGGTTGTCTTCGACGAGGCTGCGATGGGCGAACAGGAAATTGAATGCACGCCGGCTGTTGCGGATGGTGTTGCCGGTAAAGCGGTTGTGCGGCGCGTTGGTGACGGTGATGTCGCGCATCTGCGCGAGGTCGTTGTCCTCGATGCGATTGCCCGTGCTGTACCACAGGCGCAGGCCGTCGCCGCGGTCGGCCACGTCGCCCGGCAGCGAGCGGATGCGGTTGGCGCGCACGACGCTGTCGTTGCTCTTGTGCAGCGAGATGCCGAACAGCACGTCGTCGATGACATTGTTTTCGATCCGCAGGCGGTTGCCCTCGGCCATGATGCCGCCGTCGAGCGCGTCGTGCGAGCCGCCGCTGCCGCGCAGGTGCAGGCCGCGCAGCGTGACGTCGTCGGCGCGGATGGTGAGCACGGTGCCGCGGCCGCCGCCGTCGATCACCACCTTGCCGTCGCCTTCGAGCGTGAGCGGCTTGCTGATGACGGCAGGTCCGGCATAGGTGCCGGGTGCGAGGCGCAGCACCCCGCCGGCCGGCGCCATGTCGAGCCAGGGCTGCAGCGGCTGGGCGGCCTGCGCCACCGGCGCAATCGCCACGATCGGCAGCAGGATCAGCAGGGCATGAAGGATTCGGGCACGCATCGCCGGGGAATGTAGCCAATTCCCGCGCGATGAGCCGCGATCTGAATCAATTTTCTGCCGGTGATTAAACCCGCTGCCGTGCAGGCGCGGGCTCGGAGCGGCACCTTCCACCGCAATCGACTCGAGGGCCAATGCCGAGGCTCTCGACGTGGCCGCACGTTGGCTCGTTGTCGCGTTTGCAGTGCAGGCGCCCGAGTTGACATCGTCGTGCCAACCACGAGAATCACCCCACGCCGGCCGTCCCGGCCGCAAACAGGAGCGCGTCATGAAAGCCGCCGTCTACTTCGGACCGCAGGATATCCGCTGCACCGACATTCCCGATCCGGTCCTCGACGCCGACCATGCGGTGCTGGCCCGGGTGTGCGCCACGTCGATTTGCGGCTCCGACCTGCATCTGTATCGCGGCGCGCTCGACCCCATCATGGAAAAGGGAAAGTCCCAGACCGGTCACGAGTTGCTGGGCGAAGTGCTGCAGGTCGGCAGGTGCGTCACCCGGTTCCGCCCCGGCGATCGCATCAGCATGGCCTACTCGGTTTCTTGCGGGCATTGTTACATGTGCCAGGTCGGCCAGACGGCGCACTGCGAAACGACGCAGAAGGCGGTTTACGGTTTCGGCGTGCCCTTCGGCAACCTCAACGGCACGCATGCGGAGGCGCTGGTGATACCCCATGCGGACGCCCACGCGATCAAGGTGCCGAAAGAAATCCCGGATGCATCGGCCCTGACGCTATCCTGCAACCTGCCCTCCGCGGTGATCGCCAACCAGCTTGCCGACATCCGTCCGGGCGAGAGCGTCGCGGTCGTGGGTTGCGGGCCGACGGGCATGATGACACTCGACATCGCACTGCGCCGGGGCCCGGGGCGAATCGTCGCAATCGACAAGGTCGCGCATCGGCTCGAGCTGGCACGCAGCAAGGGGGCGCTCGCAATCGATGCGGGCAACGCGGGCTGGAAGGAAACCGCCCTTCAGGAAACCGGGGGACGTGGTTTCGACAAGGTCATCGAGGTCGTCGGCTATCCCGAAACCCTGCAGATGTGTCTGGATGTCGTCCGCCCCGGCGGAACGGTAGCGGCCATCGGCGTGTTTACCGATGCCACCTTCAACCTCAACCTTGCCGACGTGTTCCTGCGCGACATCACGCTGCACATGAACGGATTCGCCAACGTGCAACCGCACATGTGGGACGCGCTGCGCCTGATGGAGCGCGGTGTGGTGGACGCGGAACGCTATTTCTCGCACACCTTCCCCCTGTCGGCAATAGACAGCGCCTTCGCCATGTTCCACGGCAAGACGGACGGGGCGATGAAGATGCTCATCCGCCCCTGATACGCATGGATGCCGAGGCGCCGGCGCCCAGTCGCGCGCTCGCGGTGTTCCCCGATCCGATCCACTTGACGTTTTCTGCTCAATCCCATGTCTGAAGCAAACGAATCCCTGATCCATGCCTGCCGAAGCGGCCACCCGGAGGCCTTCGACGAAGCCGTCGCCGCCGGTGCCGACGTTCAAGCCCCTGCCGCCCTGCTCGCCGCAGCGACCCACGGGCATGCGGACTTGGTCCGCAAGCTGCTGGCGCTCGGCGCCGTAGCCGATGCGATCAGCGCCCTCGGTGTCAGTGCGCTGGCAATCGCCGCTGCCAACGGCCACGTGAACGTGTTGCGCGTATTGCTGGATGCCGGCGCCGACCCGGAAATCCGCAGCGAGTTCGACGCTGCCGCCTTGCATCAGGCCATCAATCATTCGCGCACGGATGCCGCAATGCTGCTGATCGAGCGCGGTGCCGACATCCACACGCGCGGACCATGGAACAGCACGGCGCTGCAGACGGCGGTCAACCGTGGCGAAAGCAGTGTGGCGCTGGCGCTGATCGACCGGGGCGCGGACCTCGAGGCACGTGACGACACGGGTGCGACCGCCCTCAACCACGCCGCCGTCAACGGCCGTATTGACATCGTGAATGCGTTGCTGGCCAAGGACGCGAAGGTCGATGCACGCACCGAGCAGGGACTGACACCGTTGCAGCAAGCCGTCGGCGCCCGGCAGTTCGAGATTGCGAAGGCTCTGCTGGCCCATGGCGCGGACCCCAGGACGGTCAACGAAGACGGATACAGCCTGCTGCATACCGCGGTGGCATCCTGTCGCCCGCCCGCCGTTGCCTTCGTGCTCGAACTGGGTCAGCCGCTGCACACCCTGCGCAACGGGCCGGGCCTCACACCGCTGGAGCTCGCAAGGCAACTTGGATCGCCTGAAATCGTGGCGATGTTGGCGGCGCACTGAGACACCGCTTCACCCAGCTGCCTCGCCCATATCCCGTCATGCCCAGCGGCGGTAGACTTGCGACCTCGGCCGACCGCGCCACGTGCACATCCATCCGGAATTCGACACCATGAACCGACTCGCCACACTGCTCGCTTCCGCCGGCATCGCCCTCGCCCTCTCGGCCTGCGCCTTCGGCACCCGTCAACCGACGCTGATCTATCCGCCGGCAGCCGAAGCCGGCGCCGCCCCGGCTGCGCGTGCTGCAGGCCCGAAGAGCCTGCCGATCGTCATCCAGCCCTTCACCGATGCGCGCAACGACAAGAGCAAGGTCGGCACGGTGCGCAACGGCTTCGGCATGCCGACGGCAGACGTGGTGCCGACCAACAACGTGGCCGACTGGTTCAATGGCGCGCTCAAGGCCGAGTTGCAGAGAAGCGGATACACCGTGCTCGCAGCACCCGAGGCCGGCAAGAGCTTCGCCGTGCTCTCCGGACAGATCCGCAACGTCTGGGCCGACATGTATTTCAACTACAACGGTGAGATTGTGTTCGACGCACAACTGAAGCAAGGCGGCAAGGACCTGCTGGCCAGGCACTACGAAGGCACCGGCTCGGCCGGTGTGGCGTGGGGGGCGACAGCCGAGTCCTACGCGCAGACGCTGGCGATCTCGCTCGCCAACACGCTCAAATCCTTCATCGCCGATCTGGACGGCGCGATTGCCACGCCAGCTGTGCCACGCAAATAGTGTCCCGCAACGGCATAGCTAAAGTCCGGTGCGGTGATGCCGTTACCGTTCGACGGTTGCGTCCGCCCGCCGGCGGATCGAACCCGGCTCGTTCCGCTTACCCCAACAGAAAGGCAGTCAAATGAAAATCAAGAATGTGCTCGTCGCGCTTTGCCTCGGCCTGGTCACGTCTCTGGCAAGTGCTCAGGCCACCCGGACCTGGGTTTCCGGCGTCGGCGACGATGCCAACCCGTGCAGCCGCACCGCGCCGTGCAAGACCTTCGCCGGCGCGATTTCCAAGACTGCTGCCGGCGGCGAGATCAACGCGATCGATCCCGGCGGCTTCGGCGCGGTGACCATCACCAAGTCGATCACCATCGACGGCGGCGGCACGCTCGCCAGCATCCTGGCCTCGGGCACCAATGGCGTCATCATCAACGCCAGCGCGAACGACCAGGTGATCCTGCGCAACCTCGACATCAATGGCGCCGGCACGACGCCGGGTGTCCACGGCATCAATTTGCTGAGTGCGAAGCGGCTGATCGTCGAGAACACGCGCATCTACGGTTTCTCGCAGAACGGCATCCTCGTCGCGCCGACCGGTGCAAACGTCGATGTGCTGGTCGGCAACTCGACCATCGCCAACATCGTGGACGGGCCGAGCGCTGCGGCGCACGGCATCCGCGTGATGCCCGGCCCCGGCGTGATCGCGGACGTCACGGTGTCGAACTCGCTGTTCGAGGGCAACGACAAGGGCGTGATGGTCGAGGACGGCGGACAGGCAACGATCTCGCGCACGGTCGTGTCGAACAGCAAGGATGCCGGGATTTCCGCCAAGAGCACCGGCCGCGCGACCAAGGTCATGGTCGAGGCCTCGATTTCCAGCGGCAACCGCATCGGGCTGCTGTCGACCTCGTCCGGCGCCACGATCTACGTATCAGACAGCACCATCAGCCGCAACATGATCGGCTTCGATCCGGTCGGCGGCGGTGCGCTCGTTTCGTTCGGCAACAATCGCGTGATCGACAACCAGGGCGACTACTATCCGACCCTGACCACGCCGCTGAAGTAAACCCCCGGCAGGCCCGGCCGCCTCGCGGCCCGGCCCGCGCTGCGCCCTCAGCGGATGCTGATGCCGCTGAACCAGCGCTCGCCGGCGCCGATGTCGCCGCGCTCGGCCGGCCCGAACGGCGGCACGTCGGGATCCGATGGCGGGGCACCGATGTGCGCGAGGTCGACCGACTGCGGCGTACCGACGATGCCGTCGTTGGTGAGCCGCAAGCGGTAATAGACGCCGTTGGCGAGCTTCGCCCCGTAGTCGCGCGGCGTGTTGTGCAGGAACAGCAACGCGTGTTCGAGCCAGGCGAGATCGCCCGCCGTCACGCTGGACGGCATGCGATACGGGTACGGCACGTGGCAGTGCGTCTCGTTCGGGCCGTCGATGCACTTGAACTCGCGCATCGAAAGAAAATAGTCCTTGAACCGCGCGTGATCGAGCTTGATCGCGAAGCGGACGCGATCCCCGTCCGGGCGGAACTCCACGCTGCCGATCGGCAGCGCCTGCCCCTCGCGGGTATGCAGCGCAATCGTCTTGCTGCCAGCCAGTTCCCACGCCGACGCCGGCGCGGCAAGTGCCGCCAGCACCGCCAACACCCACCGCGAAGCACGACGCGTCTGCCGGATCATGTGCAAGCCCTCCTCCGGCCGATCATAGCAGCAGGTTCCCGCAACCACGCCGCCGGCCGCGCACCGGATCGATCGACGCCGCGCCAGAAATGGCGCTTCCTCGCGTGCCGGACCGCCGTCTGGAACAACGAACGTCGCAGTCATCGCCCGAAACCCGCGTGGATAGGGACACCTGGCGATGCCTCGGCTACAACGCCCTCTCCATGCGCGTTTCCCGCCTGACCGTCCGGGGATCGCCGTCACATGCGTCTTCCAGGCCGGCCGGTCGGAACCCGCACCCAGCCCGCATTGCGTATACTTGCGCTTGCCCGTGCGCAGGCCAGAACCCGTCGCGCCGCGACGGGCGGACCGTTCAACACATGCGCGGGTCGTCCGCGCAAACGCATGGAAATTCCCATACTGCTGGGACTCATCATCCTCAACGGCCTGTTCGCGATGAGCGAAATCGCCCTGGTGACGGCCCGCAAGGCCAGGCTGCAGAAACTCGCCGAGGACGGCGACCGGTCTTCCGCACTTGCCCTGCAACTGGGCGAGCACCCGACGAAGTTTCTGTCCACGATCCAGATCGGCATCACCTCGATCGGCATCCTCAACGGAATCGTCGGCGAAGCGGCGCTGTCGCCGCCCCTCGCGCAGTGGCTCCAATCGATCGGGATCGAGCGCGAGGCAAGCGAATTCGGCGCCACCGCGCTGGTGGTCGTGGTCATCACCTATCTCTCGATCGTGCTCGGCGAGCTGGTGCCCAAGCGCCTGGGGCAGATCACGCCCGAGCCGATCGCCCGCATCGTCGCGCGCCCGATGCTGTGGCTGGCAGCGCTGACACGACCCTTCGTGCGCCTGCTGACCGTATCGACCGAGGTGTGCCTGAGGATCCTGCGCGTACGCTCGACCGGCCCCGCGCCCGTGACCGAGGAGGAGATCCATGCCATGCTGGCCGAGGGCTCCGATGCCGGGGTGATCGAGCACCACGAGCACACGATGGTGCGCAACGTGTTTCGCCTCGACGACCGGCAGATCGCCTCGCTGATGATTCCGCGCGCCGACATCGTGTTCCTCGACGTCGAGGACGCGTCCGAGGTCAACCTGCGCAAAATCGAAACCACGGTGCATACGCGTTTTCCTGTGTGCAAGGGTGGCTTGCACGAGGTGCTCGGCATGATCAATGCCAAGCAGTTGCTGACGCAGACGATACGCGGCGAGAAGCCCGACTTCACGGCGAACCTGCAGCCGCCGGTCTATGTGCCGGAATCGCTGACCGGCATGGAACTGCTCGACAACTTCCGCACTACCAACACGCAGAGCGCACTGGTGATCGACGAATACGGCGAGATCCAGGGACTGGTGACGCTGCGCGACGTGCTCGAGGCGATCACCGGCGAGTTCAAGCCGCGCAACGTCGAGGATGCCTGGGCGATCCAGCGCGAGGATGGTTCCTGGCTGCTCGACGGACTGATCCCGGTGCCGGAACTGAAGGATCGCCTGGGCCTCAAGCTCGTGCCGGAAGAGGAAAAAGGCCGCTACAACGCACTCAGCGGCATGCTGATGCTGCTGCTCGGCCGCGTGCCGCAGACCACCGACAGCGTGCTCTGGGAAGGCTGGCGCTTCGAAGTGGTCGACATGGACGGCAAGCGGGTGGACAAGGTGCTCGCGTCGCACGTTCCCGATGCCGACGCGGCGCCAGAGGGCGCTGCCACCGACGCCGCGTGAAGCCTTCGGGCACGACGAACGACAAGAGGCAAACGCATGCTCGACACCTGGTTCTTCCGCATCTTCGGCGGCGCGCTGATCGCGCTGGGTTTCTGGATCTTCGTCGGCGGCGATTTCGCGATGCCGACACGCACACCGCCGCGCGCATTTCACTTCACGGGCGCGTCGCTGTGGCTGCTCGCCGCGGCGCCGACACTGGTCGGCGTGGTGTTCATGCGCATCGCCGACCAGCCGGAAAGCCGCAGCGCGCCGCTGATCCGCCTGCTCATCGGCATCGGCATGGCGGCCCTCGGCCTGGCTTTCGTGCTCGCGAAGGTCTACTGAGCCGCGGCTGGCGCGACATCGGCGCCGGGCTCGACATCGGGCCTGCCGAGCGTGAAGCAGAAGCGTGCGCCCTCCCCCGGTCTGGAATTGGCCCACACCCGTCCGCCGTGGCGGGCGACGATGCGCGCCACCGTCGCCAACCCGATGCCGCTTCCCGGGAATTCGCTCACGCCATGCAGCCGCTGGAACGGCTTGAACAGCTTGTCGGCGAAGCGCATGTCGAAACCGACGCCGTTGTCGCTCACGCAATAGGCGTTCGCCCCCGTTTCACCGGGCGCGTCGGGCTCGCCGCGCGCGTCGAATTCGATGCGCGCCTCGGCCCGCGGTGCCGTGAACTTCCAGGCATTCCAGAACAGGTTCTGCAGCAGCACGCGCAACAGCACCGGATCGCCGTGCACATGCATGCCGGGCGCGATGCGGACCGCAACGCGACGATCGGGAAACAGGCTTGCGCATTCCGCGGCCACGGAATACCCCAGGGCGCTGAGGTCGACCGGATGAACGTTCATTTCGGCGCGCGTCATGCGCGACAGGTCGAGCAATTCGTCGATCAGGCAGTCGAGCCGCTCGGTTGCCTTGCGGATGCGCGCCAGGTATTCCCGTGCATGTGGCGTGACCATGCCGCCGCATTCCTCGTCAAGCAGCGTCGCGTAACCATTGATCGCGCGCAGCGGGGTGCGCAGGTCGTGCGACACCGAGTAACTGAACGATTCCAACTCGTGCATCGCCCGGGTCAGCGACGCGGTGCGCTCGTCCACGCGTCGCTCGAGTTCCTGTCCATGCCGGGCAAGTCCGTGCGCCGCCGACTCGGCGGCCGCGCGAGCCTGCACGAGATCGGCATTCAGCGCCTCGACGTCAAACCGACGCTGCAGGGCCTGCCGCACGTCGCGGTCGACGACTGCGCTGATCGCCACCACGACGCAGAAGTACACGATCGCCGCCAGTCCCATGGCAATCGGCAGCCACTCGCCGACAAACATCGCCGCGACCCCGTAGACCAGCAGCAGCGGCGCACAGAAGGCGATCAGCGCCGGGCGATATGCGGCCAGGGTCGTCAGCGCCATTGCCGGAAGAATGCCTGTAATGCCAACCAGCGCGAAATGCTGCGGCGTCGAAGCAGGCGGTATCAGCCAGACCGCGGGGATCAGGAACAGCAGGCCATTCAGAAAGGAGCCGATGGCGAACTCGTTCGCCCAGCGGCGGACGCGCACCGCCGTGTGGGTCGCCAGCGGACTGCGTCGGGCCAGCGCAAGCCGTAGCCCGACCAGCGCGAGCGATGCCCCGAGCCAGAGCGAAGATGCCAATCGGTCCGCATACCCCATCAGGATGCCGAATACCACGATGGTGCAGATGATGGACGTGACCTGGCTGAGCGGCGCGCTGCGATGCAGCAGCTCGATGCGCGCAATTTCGAGGCGATCGTCGAGTCGCGCATCCTGGCGAGCCGCTTCGGCCATGCATTCCCCCCGTTGGACCTTATCGCGGGATTCTAAGTGCCACGAGACCCTGTCGCATAGCCTGGCAGGCAGGATTTGCATTCGCTGGCTACAATTCGCCGTCATGTCCTCTCGCAAACGACATCGGGCTCCCTGGCGATGCGACGCCCTGCCGCCTCCGCCTGCATCCGGTCCCTCCGGGCGGCCCTGACCTACTTTGCCCTGGCCTTCTCGGCCGGTTTCGCGCTGGGACTGGTGCGCGTGCCAATTCTCGTTCCGCGCCTCGGCGAACGCATGGCCGAGCTCGTCGAGATGCCGCCGATGCTGCTGGTCGTGATCCTGAGTGCGCGATTCGTGGTGCGCCGCTACGCACTCGATCCGTCCGTCGGGTGCCGACTGCGTGTCGGCGCGACCGCGCTCGCACTGCTGCTCGGCGTCGAGTTCACCGTCGTACTCGCGGTGCGCGGCCTGACGATCGGCGCCTACTTCGCCACGCGCGACCCGATCTCGGGCGGCATGTATGCGATCATGCTGGTACTGTTCGCACTCATGCCTGCCCTGGTCGATCGCCGATGAATGCCTGCTTTTCGCGCATGCCGCACGAGTGCCTTGCTTCCCGCATGCAAGCGGCGATCGTCGTCGGTGCCCTGGCGGCCAGCGCATCTCCCGCCCTCGCCGAGGTGCGCGAGCAACTCGCGACGCGCGAATACGCGGTGACTGCCGACCCCGGCGCGCCACTGCTGCAGTTGCTCAACAGTGCGACGCCGATCCGCGAAAACGGCAAGGTGTTCCACGGCTACACGAAGTGGTACGTGAAGTGGAATTACCGCTGGAACGAGGCGCCGGACGGCAGTTGCCGAATCACGCGCGTGGACACCGCCGTGGAAGGCACCATCACGCTGCCGAAGCTGGTCGGCGGGTCGGGGGCGCAGCGTACGCGCTTCGACGCCTACCTCGCCGCGCTGCGCACGCACGAGGAAGGCCACTACGCATTCGCGCGCCAAGCCGGGCGCGAGATCGACGGCGAGATCGCCGCTCTGCCGGCGATGCGCAGTTGCAAGGCACTCGAGACAGAGGCCAACGCCCTCGGCTACCGCATCCTCGACACGTACACCACGCGCGAGAAGCAATACGACCGCGACACCGATCATGGCCGCACGCAGGGCGCGTGGCTCGAACGCTGACAACGGAGCCTTAGCCCCATGAGCACGCCTGCCATCGTGATGATCGTGCTGGTCGCCTTGCTGCACCTGTACTTTCTGGTGCTGGAAATGTTCCTGTGGACAACACCGCGGGGGCGGCGCATCTTCGGCCTCACGCCCGAGTTCGCGCAGGCCTCGAAACAGCTCGCCGCCAATCAGGGCCTCTACAACGGCTTTCTCGCCGCCGGGCTGCTTTGGGGCGCGAGCCTCGGCGCAAACGGTCGTGCAATTGCAGTCTTCTTCCTGCTATGCGTGATCGCCGCCGGCATCTTCGGCGCCGCCAGCGTCAACCGTCGCATACTCTGGGTTCAGGCCGCCCCGGCCGCGGTTGCGCTGCTGCTTTTGCTGGCATTGCCGGCATGAGGCTTGAAATCCGCGCAGCCGCGCCGAGATAGGGACAATCGATTTGCGGAGTTCGACCATGCCACCTGGCGCGGGATCCTGGATGCGCCGGCTTGCCGCTTCGGCACTTGCCCTGTTCGCGGCAATGGCCAGCGTCGGCCTGGCGGAGGCGAATTCGCCCGTGCCGCGCCGCGTGACGCCGCGCGGCCCGTTCACCGCGGAAGAAAACGCGACCGTCGACACCTTCCGGCGCGTCAGCCCGTCGGTGGTCTACATCACCACGCTCGACCGCGTGATCAACCCGTTCACCATGAATGTGCGCGAAGTGCCGCGCGGCACCGGCTCGGGCTTCGTGTGGGACGAACTGGGCCACATCGTCACCAACTACCACGTGATCGCGGGCGCGCGTGGCGCCCAGGTGCGCCTGTCGGACCAGCGCGGGTTCGACGCCGAACTCGTCGGCGCCAGCCCGGAGAACGATCTTGCGGTGCTGCGCGTCAAGGTGCCGGAAAAGCGCCCCGCGCCGATCCCGCTCGGCAGCAGCCGCGACCTGCTGGTGGGCCAGCGCGTGCTGGCGATTGGCAACCCGTTCGGCTTCGACCATACGCTGACCACCGGCGTGATCTCGGCGCTCGACCGCACCATCGAAGGCGAGGACGAACGCCCGGTGAGCCACCTGATCCAGATCGACGCCGCGATCAACCCGGGCAACTCGGGCGGGCCGCTGCTCGACAGCGCGGGTCGCCTGATCGGCGTGAACACTGCGATCTTCAGTCCGTCTGGCGCCTCGGCCGGCATCGGCTTCGCGGTGCCCGCGGACACGGTCAATCGCGTGGTGCCGGAGATCATCGCCTTCGGCCACTACCGGCGGCCGACGCTGGGGATCAACGTGATCGACCGCGTCAGCGAGGTGGTGACGCAGCAACTGGGCGTGAAAGGCGCATTGATCGTCGAGGTAGAGCCGAAAACCCCGGCGGCGGAGGCCGGCATCCGCCCCGCGCGTCAGTTGCGCGACGGCAGCATCGTCCCGGGCGATATCGTGCAGCGCATCGACGGCGAGGCGGTGGATACCGCGGCCTCGATCGAGCGCGCACTTGACGCCAAGAAGGTCGGCGACAACGTCACACTCGAGCTGTTGCGCGACGGCAAGCCGCTTCAACTGCGCCTGCGCATGGTCGGCAAGCCGCGGTGATTGCCCCACAGGGGGCGGCTGGAAGGCGCATCCGCTGGCCGTTTCACGGCAGGCACCCCTGGAAACCTCATGGATTATGGCGTTTTTAGCATGCCGCCTTGAACGCCATAATCCACGCGCCTCCCAGGCTGATCAATGCAGCGTGGGATCGCCTTCCGGCTTGTCGAGCGCGCGGCCGAAGTAGTAGCCCTCGATCTCATGCGCGATGCGTTCGATGTCGTCGGTCGGCAGTTCGAGCATGCCGAAGAGATTGTCGAGCCCAGCATACTGGCGCTCGAAATAGCGCGCCATGTCGTCGCGGTCGATGCGCACCACGCCGGGCGAAACCTCCTCGGTGCCGGTCAGCAGCGAGGCGATCAGCGCCAGCGAATCGTCGCTGCGCGCAAGGAAATAGAACCAGTACGGAAAGCGCGCATCGATGCCGGCGAAGAAGTTGCGCACGGCATCGATCTCGTAGGGCTGACGCTCGTCGCCGTCGTAGCCTTCGATCAGCAGGCAGACACGTGCGCGGTACGAAACCGCGCGCTCCGGCGTTTCGAGCAGCGAGAGCAGCTTTTGCAGCACGTTCCGGACGTCGCCGAGTTCGATCTCGGCCCGCGTCACGACGAGATTCACGGGCTCGCGCGGCGGCAGCATTCGGGGTGGGGATTCGCTCATCGGATCACAAGAGACGGCCGAGCGTGGCGACGGCGATCGTCACGAGGCCAATGGAAAGGTTGAGGCCGACCAGCTTGCGAATCTGCCCCAGCGCGGCACCGCCAGACGGCCAGTCCTGCGCATCGCAGGCGCGGCGCAATCGTCTGTAGGGCGCGAAGTACACATGCGCGAAGATCAACATCATCATCAGGCCGAACAGGAACATGATGTGCCAGAACACCGGCGCCTGCTTGAAGCCCACCTGAAGCATCATCGCAAGGCCGCTGGCGAGTATCAGCGCGACTGCAACCCAGACCCAGTTGAGGAACAGGTCGAAAACGCCGCGCCAGAGCGGCAGGCGCAGCGGCGGGGGCAGTTGCGCGGCGGCGACCGGACGCAGGCAGACGTAGGCGAAGAACATGCCGCCGACCCAGACGACGACGCTCAGCACGTGAACGAACAGCAGCACCGGCTTCATTTCCATTTCAATTCCAGTCGAGGTTGCCTTGCGCAAGCAGCACGCGCACCGGCCCGAAACTGCGACGGTAGATATCCACCACGCCGTGCTGCTTCAGCGCCGCAAGATGCGCAGCGGTAGGGTAGCCCTTGTGCTGCGCCAGACCGTATTGCGGAAAGCGTGCATCGAGCTCGCACATCAACGCATCGCGTGCAGTCTTGGCAAGGATCGACGCGGCGGATATTTCCGCGACCGTCGCATCGCCCTTGACCACCGCCTGCGATTCGAAAGCGATGCGCGGCGTGTAGAGGCCGTCGACCAGCACTTTCGATGGCGTGACCGACAGGCCTTCCACCGCGCGCTGCATCGCGAGCAGCGTGGCTTGCAGGATGTTGACCGCATCGATCTCTTCCACGCTTGCCTGGGCGATGCACCAGGCAAGCGCTTGATCTCGTATGTCATCGGCCAGGCGCAGGCGGGCGCGTTCGGTGAGCTTTTTTGAATCGGCGAGTCCCGCGATCGGTCGTGCCGGATCGAGCACCACCGCGGCAGCGAATACGGGACCGCAGAGCGGGCCGCGCCCCGCCTCGTCGACGCCGCAGATCATGCCGGCGCCCTGCCCTCGATGGGTGCCGCGAATGTCGACCTGCCCCGGTCGGCGATCGCCAGGACCGCCTGCGCAGCGCGCTCAGCCGTATCCTGCCGCAACGCAAGGTGCATGTCGGCGAACAGTCGCTCCAGGCGGGCGCAGGTTTCCTTGTCGCACACCAGATTGCCGAGCGCCTGGGCGAGGTTGTCCGGGGTGCAATCCTCCTGCAGGAACTCGGGCACCACAAAGCAGCCGCTCAGGATGTTGGGCAGCGAGACGTACGGCAGATAGCTCATGTGGCGAAAGAGGAAGGCGCTCGTCGGCGCGACCTTGTAGGCCACCACCATCGGGCGCTTGAGCAGCGCGGCTTCGAGCGTCGCCGTGCCACTGGCGACCAGCACGGCGTCCGACGCGGCCATGGCATCTGTGGCGTGGCCGAACATGATGCGCATCGGCAGATCGTCGCCACCGGCCTCGTGACGCGCCTTCTCGAAGATCTCGCGCGTCTCGCGCGAGGCGAGCGGCACGAGGAACAGCACCTTGCCGAAACGCTCAAGCAGCTTGTACGCGGTTTGAACGTACACCGCTGCCAATCTCGCGACTTCGGATTGCCGGCTGCCGGGCAACATGGCAATGATCAGCACATCCTGCGGCACATCGAGCTTTTCGCGCGCTGCCGCGCGGTCGACTTGCAGCGGCAGCACGTCGGCCATCGGATGCCCGACGTAGGTGACCGGAATGCCGCGCCCGTGATAGAGCTCGGGCTCGAAGGGGAACAGCGCAAGGACGTGATGGGTCGATTCGCCGATGGTCTTGATGCGCCCGCCGCGCCAGGCCCATATGGTGGGGCTGACGTAGTGCACAGTCGGAATGCCCTTGCGCTTCAAGCGCGCTTCGAGGCCGAGATTGAAATCCGGCGCGTCGATGCCGATGAAGACATCGGGCGGATCGGCGATAAGGCGCTTGACCACGCGGCTGCGAATGCCGGATAGCTCCCGATAGTGCTTCAACACCTCGACGATGCCGTTGACTGCCAGCGTCTCGCTGGGCCACCACGCATCGAACCCGGCTGCCTGCATCTTCGGACCGCCGATGCCGAAGAAGCTCGCCTGGGGCACATGGCGCCGCAGCGCGGCGATCAGGTGACTGGCAAGCTGGTCGCCAGAGGCCTCACCGGCGACCATCGCAACGCGCATGGCCGTGACTCAGCGAATCAGGCCGCGGCCGGATTCCGCGATGAATGCGGCCAGGAGTGCAAGCTCCGGCACGGCAAGCGCCGCTTCGCCGATCTTCGAGCGAGCCTCGTCGAGCGACAGTTCGCTGCGATAGAGCGTCTTGTAGGCGCGACGGATCTCGGCAATGGCCTCGGCGGAGAAACCACGGCGCTTGAGCCCCTCGACATTGATCGAGCGCGGCACCGCCGGGCTGCCGGAGCAGATCACGTAAGGCGGCAGATCCTGCAGCAGGATCGTGCCCGCCCCGCAGAAACTGTGGGCACCGATGCGGCAGAACTGGTGCACGCCGGTCATGCCGCCGAGAATCGCCCAGTCATCCACGCTCACATGCCCGGCCAGCGTCGCGTTGTTGGCGAAGATCGTGTGATTGCCGACCACGCAATCGTGCGCCACATGCACATACGCCATGATCCAGTTGTCATTGCCAATGCGCGTGACGCCGGCATCCTGTGCGGTACCGGTGTTGAAGGTGCAGAACTCGCGAATGGTGTTGCGATCGCCGATTTCGAGCCGCGTCGGCTCCTCGTCGTATTTCCTGTCCTGAGGCTCTTCACCGATGGAACAGAAATGGAAGATGCGATTGTCCCGCCCGATTTTCGTGCGGCCGGTGACGACGCAGTGGTGGCCGATCGATGTGCCCTCGCCGATCTCGACGTGCTCGTCGATGACAGCATACGCGCCAACCGCTGCGCCGGCGCCGATCCGCGCCGAAGGATGGACGATCGCGGTCGGATGGATGCCGGCAAGACTCATGGCTTGGCGCCCACCTTGCGATAGGCACACATCAACTCCGCTTCCGCTGCGAGCTGGCCGTCGACGCGGGCCACGCCCTTGTACTTTCCGATGCCGCGCAGGGAGCGGCCGGCGATGATCTCGATGACCACCTGATCGCCCGGCACGACGGGGCGCTTGAAGCGCGCCGAATCGATGCCGGCGAAGTAATAGACTGAATCCGGATCCGGCCGCACGTCGAGCGTCTTGAACGACAACACCGCCGCTGCCTGAGCCATCGCCTCGATGATGAGCACGCCCGGCATGACGTGGTAATGCGGAAAATGCCCGGTGAAGAATTGCTCGTTGACCGACACGTTCTTCAGCGCAACGATGCGGTTTGGCGGCTCGCACTCCACCACCCTGTCGATCAGCAGAAACGGATAGCGGTGCGGCAGATACGCCTTGATCTGCTCGATGTCCATGCCGGTCGTGTCGTTCAAGTCTGTTTCTCCAGTTCAGCGAGGCGCTTCTCGAGCGCACGAATCTTCTCGTCCTGCGCATCGAGATGGCGCAGGTGCGAGTAGTTCTTCAGCCAGTCCTCGTGCTTCAGCGAGTGCACGGCGCTGGTATACACGCCAGGCTCGCTGACCGACTTGGCCATGAATGTGGTGCCGGAAACGGTAACGTCATCTCCGATCGTGATGTGGCCATTGATCATCGCCGCACCCCCTATCATGCAGCGCTTTCCGATCTGCGTGCTGCCAGCGATGCCGGCGCAGCCGGCAATCACGGTATGCGCGCCGATGCGGCAGTTGTGCGCGATCTGCACCAGGTTGTCGATCTTGACGCCGTCTTCGATCACGGTATCGTCGAGCGCGCCACGATCGATCGTGGTGTTGGCACCGATCTCCACATCGTCGCCCAGCACGACGCGACCGATCTGCGGAATCTTCACCCATGAGGCATCGCGCTCTCGGGCGAAACCGAAACCGTCGGCGCCGATGACGCATCCGGCATGCAGAATGGCGCGCTTGCCGACGACACAACCGGCATAGATGGTGACACCCGCATGCAGCCGCGAGCCGTCGCCGATGCTAACGCCTGCGCCGATCCTGCATCCTGCACCGATCACCACGCCTTCACCGATGCAGGCATCGCGGCCGACCCATGCCAGCGGGCCGATGCTGGCACTCTCGGGTACCTGAGATTCAACCACTGCAGCCGGATGTATGCCTGCCGGTGCATGCTCCGGCGGATTGAACAACTGCGCCAGCCGCGCGAAATAGCTGTAAGGGTTGTCCGCGAGGATCCGTGCGCCTCTAAATCGATCAGCCGCCTTCGGCGACAGGATCACGGCACCCGCCGCTGTGGTCGCGAGCTGGCTCGCGTAGCGCGGATTGGCAAGAAAGGAGATCTCCGAGGCGGTCGCGCTTTCGAGCGTCGCGACCTGATCGACGCGGACGGCGGCGTCGCCGCGCACTTCCCCGCCGAGCCGCTCGACGATTTCTGCGAGCGAGAGTGCAGTCCGCGACGCTGCGGCGCCCATCGACAGCCTACTTCTTGAGATTGGCCGGTGCAGAAGTCGGTGCGGCGCTGGTGGGCACGTCGGTGCCGTCGTTCAGCGACTTGAGCACCTTCTCGGTGATGTCGATCCGCGGATTGGCGTAGACCGCTTCCTGGAAGATGATGTCGTACTTCTCGGCCTCGGCAATCGCCTTGATGGCCTTGTTGGCGCGCTCAAGCACGATCGACAACTCCTCGTTGCGACGCTGGTTCAAATCTTCGCGGAACTCGCGCTGCTTGCGCTGGAAATCCCGGTTGAGATCCGCAACCTCGCGTTCTTTCGAGCGACGGTCGGATTCCGACATGGTCACCGAGTTCTTTTCGAGGCTCTCCTGCAGCGACTGGATCTGTTTCGCCGTCTTCTGCAAATCCTGGTCGCGCTTCTCGAACTCCTTCTCGATCTTCTTGAGCGCCTTCACCGCTGGAGCGGAATCGCGAAAGATGCGTTCGGTGCTGACGAATCCGATCTTGTTCTCGGCAATCGCCGGACCTGCGGCAAGCGCGAGAACGGAAACTGCGGCCATGCTTGAGAGGAATCGCTTCACGTGAACTCTCCGTGATGAATCAGAAGGCCGTGCCCAGCTGGAACTGGAAACGCTGGACCCGATCTTCGGGTTTCTTGTTGAAAGGCTGGCCGAAGCTGAACTTCAACGGCCCGAGCGGCGAACTCCATGCAACCGACAGGCCGGTGGAGAAGCGCATGTCGCCCAGCTTGATTTTCTCGCCCTTCTCCCAAACCTGGCCGGCGTCGAGGAACCAGCCCAGACGCAGCGACTTGTCGTAACCCGCTCCCGGCAAGGGGAAAAGCAACTCGAGGCTGCCCACCGCGCGGCGATTGCCGCCGATGGATTCGTCGGTCACTGCATCGCGCGGACCGATGGAACTGGATTCGAAGCCGCGCACCGAGCCAATGCCGCCAGCGAAGAAGTTCTTGTAGAAAGGCAGATCCTGCCCGCCGTAGCCGTTGCCGAGGCCGACCTCTGTATTGAGCGCCAGCGTGAATGTCTGCGACAGCGGAAGGAAGTGCTGGTATTGGTAGTTGATCTTGAAGAAGCGCAGGTTCCCGCCCGGCAGGGACATCTCGCCGAAAACGCGATGCATGTTGCCGCGCGTGGGATAGATGAAACTATCGCGGCGGTCGGTCGCCCAACCGGCGGACGCCAGCAGCGTCGTGTTCGAGTCGCCGAATTTCTCGACGAAATCCTTGTAGCGCTGGGGGCTGTCGTCGAGGATGTCGATGGATGTCCGGTCGTATGAAAGCCCGACGCTGATCGAATCGTCGTCACCGATCGGGAAGCCGTAGCTCACGCCACCGCCCAGCGAACTCGACTTGTATTGACCGATCGAGAGCGACGTCGGGTCTACATTGCGCTGGTAGATGTTGAAGCCGCGCGAAATGCCGTCGACGGTGTAGTAAGGGTTGTTGTAGGACAGGCCGATATTGCGGTTGACCTTGCTCGTATTCGCGTTGAGCGTGAGCGCGTTACCGCTTCCGAACAGGTTGTTCTGCGAGATTGAGCCGGTGAGGATCAGCTTTTCGGAACTCGAGAAGCCCGCGCCGAAAAGCAGGCTGCCCGTGGGCTTTTCCTTCACCGAAATATTCACGTCTACCTGGTCCGTCGTGCCCGGAACAGCAGGCGTTTCGACCGTGACATCCTCGAAGAAACCGATGCGATCCACGCGCTGGCGCGACTTGTTGATCCGCTCCCCGTCGTACCACGCGCCTTCCATCTGGCGCGTCTCGCGGCGCACGACCTCGTCGCGCGTGCGGGTGTTGCCTGACACGTTGACCCGCCTGACATAGACGCGCCTGCCCGGATCGACGAATACGGTGAAGGCGGCTTGCCGCTTTTCCTTGTCGATTTCCGGCGCAGCGTTAACGTTGGCAAATGCGTAGCCGTCGTTACCCAATCGGTCCGAAATTGCCTTGGTGGTTTCGGTGAGGCGCTCGCGCGAATACACGTCGCCCGGCTTGATCCTGACGAGCTTGCGCAGCTCTTCTTCAGGCACCAGCAGGTCGCCGGCCAGCTTGACACTGGAGATCGTGTACTTCTCGCCTTCGACGACATTGATCGTGATGTAAATGTCCCGCTTGTCCGGGGAAATCTGCACCTGCGTGGACTCGACGTTGAACTCCAGGTAACCCTGATTCAGGTAGTAAGAGCGCAGCGTTTCGAGGTCGCCCTGGAGCTTCTGGCGCGAATATTGGTCATTCTTGGTGTACCAGGTGAGCCAGCCCGGCGTGGTCAGCGAGAAGAGCTTGAGCAGGTCCTTTTCCTTGAAAGCGCCGATGCCGATCAGGTTGATCTGCCGAATCTTCGCGACCTCACCTTCATTGACCGAAAAGTTGATTCCGACCCGATTGCGTTCGAGCGGCGTAACCGTGGTCTTGACGTCGATGGCATAACGCCCTCGCGACAGATACTGGCGCTTGAGCTCCTGTTCCGCCTTTTCGAGCATGGCGCGGTCGAAGATCCGCGATTCGGAGAGGCCGATCTCTCGCAGCCCCTTCTTGAGCTGGTCCTTGTCGAACTCCTTGATGCCGGTGAACTCGATCGTTGCGATCGCGGGGCGCTCGTCGACCACGACGACAAGGATGCCGTTTTCGACCTCGATCCGTACATCCTTGAAGAAACCCGTCGCAAACAGTGCACGTATCGCCTGTGCCGCCTTGTCTTCGTCGAAGGTCTCGCCGACCTTGACCGGAAGGTAGCTGAACACAGTGCCGGCCTCGGTGCGCTGGATACCCTCGACGCGAATATCCTTCACCACAAAGGGCTCGAATGCGTACGCACAGGATGACGCAAGCATGGCGACCAACAGCCCGGAAATCAGCCTTTTTTTCATTCGACGGTTCGAGAGATTAGCCGGAAAAGAGGCGGTTCAAATCGTTGTAGAAGGCGAATGCCATCAGCATGACTAGCAGCGCGAGGCCCACCTGCTGCCCGATCTCCATGACCTTCTCGGAGACGGGACCGCCCTTGATGATCTCGACGATATAGTACATCAAATGCCCCCCATCGAGAATCGGGATGGGCAGCAGGTTCAGTACGCCGAGACTGATCGAGATCAGCGCAAGAAACTTGATGTAGTGCGACAGGCCGAGTCGCGCCGATTGTCCGGCGTAGTCGGCGATGGTTACCGGACCGGATAGGTTACGCCACGACACATCGCCCGTTACCATCCGCCCCAGCACGCTGAGGCTGAATGTCGACGTATCCCAGGTCGTGCCGATCGACTTTACGAGCGCATCGATCGGCGAATAGCGAACCGTCGTCATCACACGACTGCGGTCGAACCCCGTCTCCTGGGGCGCGATGCCGATACGCCCGATACGCCGTCCGTTCTCGGTAGCCTCCGCAGGCTTCAGCCGTACGTTGCGCGCTTCGCCGGCCCGCGTGTAACGGACCTCGATTTCCTTGTCGGCCGCACTCCGTATGGTCGAAACGACATCCATCCAGTGAGCCGTCGTCCTGCCATCGATCGCGTCAATGCGATCGCCGGCAACCAAGCCCGCACGTTCGGCGACGCTGTCCTCGCTGACCCTTCCGATTACTGGCGGAATCTCAGGCCGAAACAGCCGCAGACCGAGTTGTTGCAGCAGATCGCCCTCGAGATCGTCCGTGGAAACCTGCGAAAGGTCTAGCATGCGTTCCGCAAGTTCCTTGCGCTCGTTGACCACCTCGATTCGGACCGGCTGCCTGTCCAGGGCATGCTGCAGCATGTGCCAGCGAAGTTCCTGCCAGGTTTCGATCTTTTGCCCAGCAACCGATACCACGAGTTCGCCATCGACAAAGCCGGCGCGCGCTGCCGGAGACTCTGCCGCAGGCGGACCGAGCAAGGGTCTGAGTTCCTCGGTGCCGCTGCTGAACAGTCCCCAATACAGGACGATGGCGAGCAGGAAGTTGGCCAGAGGTCCGGCCAAAACGATGGCGAACCGCTTGCCAACCGGCTGACGGTTGAACGCACGATGCAATTCGTGTGGTTCGACCGGCGCTTCCCGTTCGTCGAGCATTTTCACGTAGCCGCCAAGAGGAAACGCCGCAAGCGACCATTCAGTGTTGTCCGGCCCGCTGCGGCGCGTGATCAATGGCCTGCCGAAGCCCACCGAGAAACGCAGCACCTTGACGCCGCTCCATCGAGCGACGATGTAGTGGCCGAACTCATGCACCACGATGAGGATTCCAAGCGCCAGGATGAACGCCGCGATGGTCGAGATCATGTTCATGCGATCTCCTTGCCCCAGCGTCCGATTGCCTGCCGTGCGCATCGACGCGCTGCGCCGTCAGCCGCCATCACATCTTCGAGACAGGTGATCGCTGCGCGAGGAACGCCATCAAGCGTCGACGCAATCACATCGGCGATACGCGTGAAGCGCAGCCGATGATCGAGAAATGCGCTTACCGCCTCCTCGTTGGCCGCATTCAGCACGGCCGGCGCGCTTCCTCCGGCTTCGAGCGCACGGTAGGCCAGTCCGAGGCACGGGAACCGCTCCAGGTCCGGCCGTTCGAAGTCGAGCCGCGCAATCTCGAACAAGTCGAGCGAACGTACGCCTGAGTCGATCCGATCGGGCCATCCCAAGGCGTGGGCAATCGGTGTGCGCATGTCGGGGTTGCCGAGTTGCGCCAGTACGGAGCCGTCGATGTAGTCAACCAGCGAGTGGATCACGCTTTGCGGATGGACGATGACCTCGATACTGGATGGCGGCGCATTGAACAACCAGTGTGCCTCGATCGCTTCCAGCCCCTTGTTCATCATGGTCGCGGAATCGACGGAAATCTTGCGCCCCATCACCCAGTTCGGATGAGCACAGGCTTGTTCGGGGGTGACGCTTGCCAGCGAGGCCGGATCCATATTGCGGAAGGGCCCACCCGATGCGGTGAGCAGGATGCGCCTGACCCCCGATTGCCCCAAATTTCCTGCGTAGCAGGACGGAAGCGACTGGAAGACGGCATTGTGTTCGCTGTCAATCGGCAGCAACAGCGCACCGGATCGGCGCACGGCAGCCATGAACACGTCGCCGGCCATGACAAGTGCTTCCTTGTTCGCGAGCAGGACGCGTTTTCCGGCAGCCGCAGCGGCGAGCGTCGGTTCGAGTCCGGCAGCGCCAACGATGGCCGCCATTACGTAATCCACAGCGGCGTCGGAAGCGATGTCAACCAGTGCCTGCGGGCCATGTCGCACCTCGGTCGCACAACCGGCGCGACGAAGTTCCGTCTGCAGCAGACTTGCGCTTTCTGGATCCGCCGTGACCGCAATCCGCGGACGGAAGCGGACGCACTGTTCGCGCAGACGATCCGTCTGGCGATGGCCCGAGATCGCGACCAGTTCGTAACGACCACGGTGTCGCTCCAGGACGTCAAGCGTGCTCACGCCGATCGACCCGGTCGAACCAAGGACGCATACCCGCTTGCGCTGCGACGTCAATGTCATTCCCGTAACAGAACCAGCGCAAGCGCCACGAGCGGCAAGGTGGACGTCAAGCTGTCGATGCGGTCTAGCAAACCGCCATGCCCCGGCAGGATGCTGCCGCTGTCCTTGACCCCCGCTTGTCGCTTCGCCAGGGATTCAAAAAGATCGCCGACGATGCTGACGCCGGTAAGCAGCACCAGTACTGCGGCGTAGGCAAGCTGCGTTCCCACGCCGCGACGAATGTCCACGCCCAGAGCCGGCCACGTGGTCGCCACGACGATTCCGAAAATCAATACGAACACGACTGCACCGATCGCGCCTTCCCAACTTTTCCCGGGGCTGATGGAAGGCGCCAGTTTTCTCTTGCCGAACGCACGGCCGACGAAATAGGCGGCAATGTCTGCCACCCAGACGACGGACATCGCGGCAAGCAGCATCCACGGATCAATGTCGCGCAGGACGACGAGCGCAACACCAGCCGGAACGATGACCAGCCATCCGACCATGGTTCCGACTCCCGGACGGTGCATGGGCCATTTTGCGCCAAGCCAGAAAGGGGCAATCGCCAGCCAGAAACCGACCCCGCAAGCCAGGACCGACGCAAGGCCTGCACTGTAGCTCGCCGGCGTCTCCGCCAGTCCGATGGCAACTACGGTTGCACCGAAAAAGCTCACGGTCACGAACGAAAACAGGAATCTGGAGACCCCGCTCCGAGCCTGCAGGCCCCTCCACTCCCATGCTGCAACGCCAACAACCGCCGAGCAGACCGCCATCCAGCCTCCGCGGGGCATCAAGAATACGGCGCCCAGCAATCCGAACAACATCGCAAAGGCGGTGATGACCCGCTGTTTGAGCATGTGCGGGACGCTACCTTGCCGTTGCGACGTCGGATTCGCCACCCGACGCGAGCTGCTCGCTGGTTCGGCCGAATCGTCGCTCGCGCCGGCCGTAGGACGCGATCGCTTCATCCAGCGCCCCGGCGTCGAACTCGGGCCACAACCGGTCGGTGAAATAAAGCTCGGTATACGCCAATTGCCAGAGCAGGAAATTGCTGATGCGCTGCTCACCTCCAGTTCGAATGAACAGGTCGGGTTCCGGCGCATGGTCGAGCGCTAGATACCGCGCGATATCTTCTTCGCAAAACCCTTGGCGCTTTTCCGGGCTGTCTGCGAGCATGCGCTCGACGGCTTGGAGAATGTCCCATCGTCCGCCGTAGTTTGCGGCGATCGTGAGCGTCAGCGTGTCATTGGAGGATGTCATTTTTTCCGCCCGGTCGATCAAACTCACCAGCCGAGAATCGAACCGGGACAGGTCGCCTATCACCCGGAAGCGGATGTTGTTCTCGTGCAGCTTTGCCACCTCTTCTTCGAGCGCACGAATGAACAGTTGCATCAGGAACGAGACTTCGTCCTCCGGACGACGCCAGTTCTCCGAACTGAAGGCAAACAGCGTCAGATATGAGATGCCTCGCTCGATGCAGCGCCTGATCGTGGCGCGAACGGCCTCAACGCCGCGCTTGTGTCCCGCAACCCGAGGCAGCAGGCGCCGGCGCGCCCACCGCCCGTTGCCATCCATGATGATTGCGACATGCCGTGGAACGGAATCGCTGTCGGGGACTTCTCGGGTGGAACTGGCAAATCGCGTGTCAGCCATCGACTTCCCCTCGTCGGCAATCCGCGAGTCGGCAAGACGCCATCTCACGCACCTGATTCGCTGACAGACTCAGACCTGCAACAGCTCCGCTTCCTTCGCAGCGAGCATCTTGTCGATCTCCGCCACATAGCGATCCGTGAGTTTCTGGACGTCATCCTGCGCACGCCGTTCATCGTCCTCCGAGATCGTCTTGGCCTTCACCGCGTCCTTGAGAGCGGTATTGGCATCCCGTCGAAGATTGCGCACGGCGACCTTGGCATTCTCGCCCTCCCCACGAACCACCTTGATCAATTCCTTGCGGCGTTCTTCGGTCAGCGCCGGCATCGGAACCCGAACAAGTTCTCCCATGGTGGCCGGATTCAGGCCCAGGTCGGAATCGCGAATCGCCTTCTCGACAACCGGGACCATCTTCTTCTCCCATGGCTGCACGCCGATCGTTCGCGCGTCGACGAGGGTGACATTCGCCACTTGTGACAGCGGCACCATCGAACCGTAATAGTCCACCTGGATATGGTCCAGCAGGCCGGTATGGGCCCGCCCCGTTCTCACCTTCTGCAGATCGTTCTTGAGCGCGTCGAGCGACTTCTTCATCCGGTCTTCGGTGCTCTTGCGCAGTTCGCTGATCATCGCCGAATCTCCTGATGCTACACGTGTACCAGAGTGCCCTCGTCGCCGCCCAGAACGACTACCCTGAGCGCCCCTGGTTTGAATATGCTGAAGACGTTGATTGGCAGGCGTTGCTCGCGGCACAACGCCAGCGCGGTGGCATCCATCACCTTGAGATCCCGCGCGATCGCCTCATCGAAACTCAGCCGCGCAAAACGCGTCGCGGCCGGATCCTTCTTGGGATCGGCCGTGTATACGCCGTCGACTTTCGTTGCCTTCAGGACGATCTCCGCCTCGATCTCGCGTCCGCGCAAAGCCGCGGCGGTGTCGGTAGTGAAGAACGGATTGCCGGTTCCCGCAGCGAAAATGACGATCCGCCCCTCTTCGAGGTAGCGGATTGCCTTGCCACGGATGTAGGGTTCGACCACCGGTTCGATGTTCAACGCCGACTGCACGCGAACATTGAGTCCAGCCTTTCGCATTGCGTCCTGCAGCGCCAGCGAATTCATGACCGTGGCCAGCATGCCCATGTAATCGGCGGTGGCACGGTCCATCCCTTCTGCTCCGAGGGCAGCACCGCGGAAAATGTTTCCCCCACCGATCACGACGCCGATCTCCACCCCCAGCGCCGACACCTCCCCGATCTCGGAGACGATGCGACCCACGGTGTCGCGATTGATGCCGTAGGCATCATCACCCATGAGGGCTTCGCCCGAAAGCTTGAGCAGAATGCGCCGGTAAGCAGGTGCGGTCATGCGCCGAACCCGAGCCTAGCGATTTGCGGCGGCGGCTGCAGCCTGCGCGGCGACTTCGGCGGCAAAGTCGTTCGACTTCTTCTCGATACCTTCACCGACGATGTAGAGCGTGAAGCCGGCCACCCTGGCGCCCTTGGACTTGAGCAACTGCTCGACCGTCACCTTGTCGTCCTTGACGAATGGCTGCCCGAGCAGCGTCACCTCCTTGAGGTACTTCTGAACCGTACCTTCAGCGATCTTTTCCAGCATCGCCTCCGGCTTGCCGGCCTCACGCGCCTTTTCGATGGCGATCCGGCGCTCGGTGTCGAGCAGCGTGCCATCGACACCCGATGCGTCAAGCGCCTTGGGTTTGGTCGCGGCGATATGCATCGCCAGATCCTTGCCGAGCGCATCGTCGCCGCCTTCGACGTCGATCACCACCCCGATCTTTGCACCGCCGTGTATGTACTGCTGCAGCTTGCCCTTGGCAACAATGCGGACGAAGCGGCGGATCGACATGTTCTCGCCGATCTTGCCGACCAGCGCCGTACGCACTTGGTCGACACTCTTGCCATCGATGGTCAGCGCAGAGAGGGCAGCCACGTCCGCCGGATCGTTCGACGCGACGAGTTCGGCCAGTTTCCCGGCGAGCGCCAGGAAATCGTCATTCTTGGCAACGAAGTCGGTTTCGCAATTGACCTCGACGATCGCGCCGAGTTTGCCGTCGGCAGCCATCCAGGTCGCCACCACACCTTCGGCAGCCACGCGCGCGGACGCCTTGGCAGCCTTGTTACCCAGCTTGACGCGGAGAATCTCCTCCGCCTTGGCCAGGTCGCCATCTGATTCCGTGAGCGCCTTCTTGCACTCCATCATCGGAGCATCCGTTTTCTCGCGAAGCTCCTTGACCATCGAAGCGGTAATTTCCGCCATGTTTACTCCTGAATCTTGATTCGTTCATCGGCACGCCAGTCACAGGACAAGCGTACCCAACCGTTCCAAAGAGACCCACCAGAGCCGTCAGGCAGACGGGCCTGCAGCGCCTTCTTCCTCGATCTCGACGAAATCGTCAGAAACCGCGGCCACCAGATCCGAAACCGACTGGCTACGACCTTCGAGAATTGCGTCTGCCACGCCCCGCGCATAAAGGCGGATCGCGCGGCTGGAGTCGTCGTTGCCCGGAATGACATAGTCAACGCCTTCCGGATTGTGGTTGGTGTCCACCACGGCGACGACCGGAATGCCCAGCTTCCTGGCTTCCGTGATGGCAATCTTGTGGTAGCCGACGTCGATGATGAACAGCGCATCGGGAAGACCACCCATATCCTTGATACCGCCGAGGCTCTTTTGCAGCTTGTCGAGTTCGCGCTGAAGCATCAGCGCCTCCTTTTTCGACACCTTCTCGAAAGAACCGTCCTGGGCCATCTGCTCCAGATCCTTCAGACGCTTGATCGAGCCCTTGACGGTCTTGAAGTTTGTGAGCATGCCGCCGAGCCAGCGCTCGTCGACATAGGGCGCCCCGGCGCGGCGCGCCTCTTCGGCGACGATCTCGCGCGCCTGGCGCTTGGTTCCCACGAAAAGAATATTGCCCTTGTTGGAGGCCATCTTGCGGACGAACGCCATCGCCTCCTGGTACTTCACCAGGGTCTTTTCGAGGTTGATAATGTGAATCTTGTTGCGGTGGCCGAAGATGTATTGAGCCATCTTCGGGTTCCAGAAACGGGTCTGGTGGCCGAAATGAACACCGGCCTCGAGCATCTGACGCATCGTGGTCATGAAAATCTCCGAACAGGGTTGATCCGCCGCCCGGTGCTGTTCGCCCAACGCACCGCAGCCTTCAGCGGTTTTGCGTTCGACGCACCCTATCGATACCGGACGTGAGAATTTTGCCCGCACCGGGTAACCGGCCTCAGGCAATCTTTTAATAATACCACGCCAAGGACCTCGCCCTCAATGCCTCCTGCTCTGCAGATTGGGCACGCCAAGCGTCGCAAGAATTGCTCGACCGCGCAGCATCGGATAGTCTTACGCGTTTGCCGATCCAACCCCGAACAATGAGCATCACGATAAAAACACCCGATGAAATCGAGGCCATGCGCGTTGCTGGACGCCTGGCCTCCGAAGTCCTCGACTTCATCGAACCGCACGTCAAACCCGGGGTCACCACGGCGGAACTGGATCGTCTGTGCCACGACTACATGGTCAACGTCCAAGGCACCATCCCCGCGCCGCTCAATTACGCACCGCCGGGCTACCGCCCCTACCCGAAGTCGATTTGCGCATCAGTCAACCATCAGGTATGCCACGGCATCCCGGGAGAGCGCCCACTCAAGAAGGGCGACATCGTCAACCTCGACATCACCGTCATCAAGGACGGTTTTCATGGCGATACCAGCCGGATGTTCATCGTAGGCAGCGAGGCCTCGATCCTGGCAAAGCGTCTGTGCGCCGTTACCTATGAATGCTTGTGGCTCGGAATCTCGCAGGTGCGTCCGGGCGCGCGGCTGGGCGACATCGGCCACGCGATCCAGCAGCACGCGGAGGCGGCCGGCTTCTCCGTCGTGCGAGAGTTCTGTGGCCACGGCATCGGCCGCAAGTTCCATGAAGAGCCGCAGGTGTTGCACTACGGCCGCGCGGGTACCGGTGTCGCGCTCGAGGCGGGCATGATCTTCACCATTGAACCGATGATCAACGCGGGGCGGGCCGCCATCTCCGAACTTCCCGATGGATGGACCATCATCACCAAGGATCGCAGCCTTTCCGCCCAATGGGAACATACGATCCTGGTGACCGAATCCGGACACGAGGTGCTTACGCTCTCGCCCGGCACGCCTCCACCGCCCGAGCCCTGCGCCGCGTGAAGTCACGCCGCACAAACCACGACGATCGATGAAAGCACCCGGCACGTCTGGCCGCCAACCGGCCGTCGACCCGGAATCCCGCAAGCAACTCCTGGGAGATCTGCGCCTGCGGCTACAGGAGGGTGCGCGCGAACTGTGTGAAACCTATCAGGCAAAGCAGAATTCCAAGCTGATGCTGCGCGGCCGCTGCAGGCTGGTCGATTCGATACTGACCGACCTGTGGGCCTCGAGCGGACTACCCCATGAACTGGCGCTTGTGGCGGTCGGCGGCTACGGCCGCGGCGAATTGTTCCCCGCGTCGGATGTCGACCTGTTGATCCTGCTTCCGGAAACGACGACGCCCGACACGCAGCGGCGCCTCGAGGAGGTAATCGGATCGTTCTGGGACATCGGACTCGACATCGGGCATAGCGTGCGCACGGTTGCCGAATGTCTCGCGGAATCGTCGCGCGACATCACGGTGCAAACCAGCCTGCTCGAAGCGAGACAGCTGTCGGGCAGCGAGCCCCTGTTCCGCCAGCTGCAGGTGGCCATGCGCGCGCAACTCGACGCCGGCAGCTTCTTCAGTGCAAAGCACCTCGAACAGGAACAGCGTTATACGCGGTATAGCGACACGCCCTACAGTCTCGAACCGAACTGCAAGGAAAGCCCGGGTGGCTTGCGCGATCTGCAGGTGATCGCGTGGATCGCTCAAGCGGCCGGCATCGGTGAAGATTGGCAGGCGCTCGCCCACGCGCAGTTGCTGACCCCCGCCGAGTCCGCCCTGGCGCGCCGGGCCGAACGCTTCCTGCAGCATCTGCGGATACGCCTGCATCTGCTCGTTGGCCGGCGCGAGGATCGCCTGCTGTTCGACCATCAGGAAGCGATTGCCCGCGAGTTCGGATTCGTGGCCAACGAGCACAAGCGCGCCTCGGAACTGTTGATGCAGCGCTACTACCAGAATGCCAAGCTGATTACCCAGCTCAATACGATCATCCTGCAGAACCTCGGGGCAAACGTATTCCCGACTCGCGGCAAGCCGGCAAGATTCGTCATCAACGATCGCTTCAGCATGACGCGCGAGTTGCTCGACGTAACGAGCGAGGATGTCTTCCGGCACGAACCTCGCGCCATCCTGGAAAGCTTCCTGCTTCTGCAGCAGCGCTCGGAGCTCAAGGGAATGACCGCACGCACGCTGCGCGCCCTGTGGCGTTCGCGCCGCCTGATCGACAACGCCTTCCGCGCAGACCCGCGCAACCAGGCATTGTTTCTGCAGTTGTTCCAGCAGAAACGCGGGCTGGTGCACGAAATGCGGCGCATGAACCAGTTCGGCATCCTCGGTGCCTATCTGCCCTGCTTCGCCAAGATCGTCGGTCAGATGCAGCACGACCTTTTCCACGTCTATACGGTGGACCAGCACATCCTCCAGGTGCTGCGCAACGTGCGCCGATTCACGATGGCCGAACACGCGCACGAGTACCCGCTGCTCTCGAGGCTGATCACCGGTTTCGAGCGGCACTGGCTGATCTACCTCGCCGCGCTGTTCCACGACATCGCAAAGGGCCGCGGTGGAGATCACTCGGTGCTCGGCGGCAAGGAGGCGATCGAGTTCTGCCGACGCCACGGACTTGACGACGACGATACGCACCTTGTCGGGTGGCTGGTCGAGCACCACCTCACGATGTCGTCCGTCGCGCAGAAGCAGGATCTCGCCGACCCGGATGTCATTGGTCGCTTCGCGGATCTGGTGGGCGACGAACGCCATCTCATCGCCCTCTACATCCTGACGCACGCGGATATCCGGGGCACCAGCCCGAAAGTGTGGAACGCATGGAAGGGCAAGCTGCTGGAAGACCTCTATTTCGCGACTCAGCGGCTGTTGCGTGGGGCGACCCCGCACCATGCGCTCGGCGTCGAAGAGCGGCAGGAGGACAGCCGGCGGCTGATGCGCTACTACGGCCTCATGAACGGCGTCGAGGACAGGCTATGGAAGGAACTCGACACCGTCTACTTCATGCGGCACGACGCCGAAGAGATCGCGTGGCACGCGCGCATCCTGTACTACCGGTCGCATGGTGCGCATCCCGTCGTGCGCGCGCGCCCGAATCCATTCGGCGAGGGCTTGCAGGTCATGGTCTATGCCCCCGACCAGCCGGACCTGTTCCTGCGCGTTTGCGGTTTCTTCGCGCGCATGGGGTTCTCGATCGTCGACGCCAAGATCCACACGACGCGGCACGGTTACGCATTGGACAGCTTCATCCTGCTCGACATGGGCGGAGAGCAGAACTATCGCGACGTGGTCGGCCTGCTGGAGCATGACCTCGAGGAACGGTTGCGCGCCCCGGCCCCTGCCGATACGCCGGTACGCGGCCGGCTATCGCGCCAGGCCCGCCACTTCCCGATTTCGCCCGAGGTTCTGATCCGCCCCGATGAACGCGGACAGCATTACCTGATGTCGGTCTCGGCGGCCGACCGCCCGGGGCTGCTTTACTCGGTGGCACAGGTGCTGAATCGCCACGGGATCAACCTGCATACCGCCAAGATCGCCACCCTCGGCGAACGCGTGGAGGATACGTTCCTGGTCAGCGGCGCGGAACTCGCAAACGGCACCGCGCTCATCCGCATCGAGCAGGAAGTGCTGGAACAGCTTCAGACCCCGCCCTGAGTCACGCCGGCAATCCTTCGACCGATCCGGTTCCTGCTTAGCGCCCGTCGAACGCGCCCGCGACTATCTTCGTCCCATCCTGGCCGATTCGCCGCCAGGAGTCGTCGTTGCAGTAAGCCCAGAGGCCCGCGGCAGCGAAATCGACGATCAGATCGTGCCGTCCGTTGCCATCGAGATCCGCCACCGCAAGGGCCGTGGAATGCGAGCCGTGGAGTTGCACCCACTTGCGGTTGTTCCGATAGACCCAGACGCCGTACCCGGCGCCGAAATCGACCACGACTTCAGCCTGACCGTTGCCATCGAGATCCCCCACCGCGATGGCCCGCGCATCATGGGAATGAAGCTGGACCCAACTCGTGTTGTTGAAGCGGATCCAGATGCCGTACTGCGGCCCGAAGTCGATCACCAGTTCGTCACTGCCGTTGTGGTCGAGGTCGCCGGCCGCCATCGCGTTCGCAGTCTGCGAATGGAGCTGAACCCACGTCTTGCCGTTCATGTAGGCAAATATTCCGTAGCCAGGCCCGAAGTCCACCACCACATCGTCCTGCTTGTCGCCATCCAGGTCCGCGACAACGGCAGAGCGCGCCGAAGTGGCATGCAGCTTCGTCCATTTGCCGGTGCCCGAAAGAATCCAGATTCCGAATCCCGCGCCGAAATCAACCACGAGATCGTCGACCCGATCATGGTCGAGATCCGCCCGTTCCATCCATACCGCCGTGCTGTCGTGCAGCCTTCTCCAGGTTCCGTTGTCGAGCCTGGCGGCGATCCCCTGCCCGGGTCCGAAATCGACCACGGCATCCTGCCGTCCGTTCCGGTCGAGGTCGGCAGCGAGCAAGTGGCGCGCATTCCGCTCGTGCACCTGCACCCATTTCGAATCGTTCAGGTAGAGCCAGATGCCTTTGCCCGTCCCCCTGTCGACCAGAAGATCATTGGCGCGAAGCGCTGAAGCCGCCGGCGCGTTGGAACCGGAAAGCTCTGACAGGGCGGGCAACCCGAGCAGTTCCTGATAGTCCAGTCGCGTGAGCAGGAACACAACCAATATGCCCGACAGGAGGACCGCAACGCTTTCGATGCTGAAGCGTGAACGCAACCATCGGGTCCCGGCCGCCGCGAAGCCGGCCACCCGCCGTACTACCACGCCCGCCGAAGCCGGACCGGTTCGCTGCTGCGGCACCTCCAGCCGATTGACGGCCTCGTTCCGAGCACCGGCCAAGGCGACGGCTTCGACAGCCGCCGGCGGTTCCGGCAGCGCCGCCCCTTGCGCCGATTGACCGATTTCGTCCTGCAGGCGAGTCGCCGGAAACCATTCGCGCGACCCCGAGCGCCGCGCGAAGTCGCCCTCCGCGATCCGGCCGTCCTGCAGCAGATGCGCGATTTCGTCAACCGGGAATGGACCAACCTGGTAACGGCCGCGCCGCAAATACCAACCGCGTTCGCCGCCCGCGCTCAAAAGTCAGCCTCTCGGGAATCGGTCCTCCCCGGTCGTGCAGCGACCGGGTTGCGGAGTCTGGTTTCGTACACAGTCAGAACGCTGAATGACTTGCCTGAAGATCGCCACGTCGCACGATCGGGGCTGAGCCCCGATGGTCTCAATCGTCCGGCGCCACCCCGCCATCGGGAAACAGCACGTCCGTATAGCCGAAACGCGAAAAATCGCGTATCCGCATCGGATACAGCACGCCATCGAGGTGATCGCACTCATGCTGCACGACGCGAGCGTGAAAATCGCTGACTTCGCGCGAGAAAGGCACACCCCGCTCGTCGAAGCCGGAATAGCGCAACCGGCGGTGGCGCGGGACGATGCCGCGCATGCCGGGGACAGACAGGCATCCTTCCCAGCCGTCCTCCATTTCCCCACTGAGCGGCTCCAGGGCCGGGTTGATCAGCACGGTATCCGGCACCGGCTCCGCCTCCGGATAACGGGGATTCGCCTGCAAACCGAAGATCACTACGCGCAACCCGACGCCAATCTGCGGCGCGGCAAGCCCCGCACCATTCAGATGCGCCATCGTGTCGCGCATGTCCACAAGCAATGCTGCCAGTTCCCGCGTGCCGAAATCCGTAACCGGTTGCGCAGGCTGCAGCAAGCGCCGATCGCCCATGCGCAGCACCTCCCGAATCATGCAACCTCTCCGCAGAGGCGACTCAGGATGCGATGCACGCGCGCCATCGCGCCCTGCAACGTCGCCTCGATGTGGGTGAATTCGATGCGGTGCAACGAATCGCCGCGACCGGCAGCGTAGTTGGCCACCACATTGATTGCCGCATAAGGCAGCCCTGCTTCACGCGCGAGCGCGGCTTCCGGCATGCCGGTCATGCCTACGACATCGGCACCATCGCGTTCGAAGCGCGTGATCTCGGCCGCGGTCTCGAGCCGCGGGCCCTGCGTGGCCGCATACACGCCGCCATCGACGATCTTCTCCCCGGCGGCGCGCGCCGCTTCAAGCAGCGCAGCGCGCAGCGATTCATCGTAGGGGTCAGTGAAATCGATGTGGGTGACCTGAGACTCGGCGCCTTCGTGGAACGTCATTTTGCGGCCCCATGTGTAATCGATGATCTGGTGCGGCACCAGCAGCGTGCCGGGCCCGAGATCGGCGCGTATCCCGCCGACCGAGGCGACCGACACCACGCGCGTCGCACCGACCTGGCTCAGGGCGCTGACGTTGGCCCGGTAGTTGACCTCGTGCGGCGGAATTGTGTGGCCGTGGCCGTGCCGCGCGAGGAACACCACTTCGCTCGCACCGATCCGCCCGAAGATCAGCGCCCCCGAGGGTTCGCCATACGGGGTGCGCACGATCTGCCGCCGCGTGACCTCGAGGCTTGAGAGTTGGGTGAGACCGCTACCACCGATGATTGCCAACATGAGTCCGAACTTTTACGACACATTACAACAGGTTGAGAAGCAACAACTTTCCCTTGCGATTCTAGCATGCACCCCAAGCGAGCCAGCCCCGATGCAGGTCCCCATGCTAAAATCGCGAGCTTTTCCCCTCGAGCATCCCCTTCATGTCCCGCGCCATCCGCAACATCGCCATCATCGCCCACGTCGACCACGGCAAGACCACCCTGGTCGACCAGCTCCTGCGCCAGTCCGGCACCTTTGCCGCACACCAGCAGGTGGCCGAGCGCGTCATGGATTCGAACGACCTCGAGAAGGAGCGGGGCATCACCATTCTCGCCAAGAACTGCGCGATCGAATACGAAGGCACGCACATCAACATCGTTGACACCCCGGGCCACGCCGATTTCGGCGGCGAAGTCGAGCGTGTCCTGTCGATGGTGGACGGCGTGCTCCTGCTGGTCGATGCAGTCGAAGGACCGATGCCCCAGACGCGCTTCGTCACGCGCAAGGCGCTGGCGCTGGGCCTCAAGCCGATCGTCGTGATCAACAAGATCGATCGGCCCGGCGCGCGGCCCGACTGGGTGATCAACCATACCTTCGACCTTTTCGACAAGCTTGGCGCAACCGAAGAGCAGCTCGATTTTCCGGTGGTCTACGCATCCGCGCTCAACGGCTACGCGATGCTCGATGCCGCGACACCTGGAACGGACATGCGTCCGCTTTTCGAGGCCATCCTCAAGCACGTGCCGGTACCCAAGGTCGATGCCGAAGGTCCGCTGCAACTGCAGATCTGCTCGCTCGATTACTCGAGCTATCTCGGTCGCATCGGCATCGGCCGCATCACCCGCGGCAAGCTGCGCGTGCAGCAGGAAGTCGCCGTCATGTACGGCGAAGAAGCGCGCGGCAAGTCGAAGGTCGCACAGATCATGGTGTTCGAGGGCCTCGACCGCACGACCACCGAGGAAGCCGAAGCCGGCGACATCGTGCTGGTCACCGGCATCGAACAAGTCGGCATCGGCGTAACGATCTGCGATCCGGCGGAGCCCGTCGGCATGAAACCGATCGCGGTGGACGAGCCAACGCTCACCATGAATTTCCAGGTCAACACCTCGCCCTATGCCGGCCGCGAAGGCAAATACGTTACCAGCCGCAACATCCGCGATCGCCTCAATCGCGAGCTGATGAGCAACGTCGCGCTGCGCGTGCAGGACACCGAAGATGCCGACATCTTCCTGGTCTCGGGCCGCGGCGAACTGCACCTGACGATCCTGCTCGAGAACATGCGCCGCGAAGGCTATGAACTGGCCGTGTCGCGCCCGCGCGTCGTGTTCCGCGAGGTCGACGGCGAAAAGCAGGAACCCTACGAGGCACTGACCGTGGATGTGGAAGACGGCCACCAGGGTGCCATCATGGAAGAACTCGGTCGCCGGCGCGGCGATCTGCAGAACATGGAGTCCGACGGCAAGGGACGCGTGCGGCTCGAATACCGCATCCCTGCGCGCGGGCTGATTGGCTTCCAGGGTGAGTTCCTGACCCTCACGCGCGGCACCGGCCTGATCAGCCACGTGTTCGACGATTACGGCCCGGTTGCCGGCGACATGGCAGAGCGGCGCAATGGCGTATTGATATCCGCCGAGCAGGGCGACGCGGTCGCCTACGCGCTGTGGAAGCTGCAGGATCGCGGCCGCATGTTCGTCTCGCCCGGCGAGCCGCTCTACGAAGGCATGATCATCGGCATGCATTCGCGCGACAACGACCTCGTGGTCAACCCGATCAAGGGCAAGCAGCTCACCAACGTGCGCGCCTCCGGCACGGACGAAGCCGTGCGCCTGACGCCGCCGATCCAGCTCACGCTCGAATCGGCCATCGAATTCATCGCCGACGACGAGCTGGTGGAGATCACGCCCAAGTCGATCCGTCTGCGCAAACGCCACCTCAAGGAACACGAGCGCAAGCGCGCCAGCCGCGAAACGCCAGTCGAGTAATTCGGGCGGCAGACGAGTCCGTTCGCTTCGATGACCGTCCAGCCACCTGATCGACGCGGCGCAAACCGGCTGCGTGAGTGGATGGCGGCGCACCGCAGGCAGATCCGGTTTGCCCTCGTGCTCATCGCCGTTGCGGTGGTGTTCTTCGTCATCGGCGCGACCGCGCCGAGGGTGATCATGCCGGGTGCGTGCAAGGTCTACGGCTGACACCCTCTGCAAGCCGCATGAATGCTCGCTCTGCAGCAAGCCACCGCCAGAAGGCAGTATACATGCGCCTTCCCGGCACCCCACACTGAATACGACCGTCCTGCGCGCTTCTCAGGCTCGACGAATTCACTGAACGTGGAGCAATGCCGTCGCGGGCCGTAAAGCCGTCAGCCGCCTCCAGCGGACGAATCGACGCTCTCGCCGTCCGGCGGCGTAGGCGGACGTTCCGGCCCGCTCCAGATCGGAACGCCATAATTGTGGATTTTCGCGGTTTCCTCGTCGCGAATCCGGATCATGCCCGGTTCGACCTGACCGGAATACGGTTTGCCGCTGCCCCAATCCAGCCCGTTGAACGCGGAACCGTCCAGGTGCAGCGTGACGGTCGCACCGCTGCCATGGTCGTGCAGATTGGGTGGCGCACCGGTCAGGTACGCCCCGCGGTCGATCGCAAAGACATTGATCGACGTACCGGAGACGCTGCCACTGTGGCGGACATGCCGCCCGCCGCTGAAATCGAACACCATAACGTGCTCGCCAGCCCCCGAAAGTCGTGCAACCAGGTAGGCGACGCACGCCCTCAGATTCGCGTTCATCGTCCGTTCCTTTCAGGCAGGCCTGTTCTCGCGCATCGCATAGATCGCCGGCAGGTTGCGCCAGGCGCCGCGCACGTCCATGCCGTAGCCGAACACATAGCGGTTGGGCAGCGTGATGCCGACGAAATCAGCCCTGATCGGCTTGCGCTTGCCGATCGCCTTGTCGGCGAACACCGCGGTGTAACAGGCTGTCGCACCGCTTTCCAGCATGCGGCTGCGGATCGCCGCGAGTGTGATGCCTTCGTCGAGGATGTCGTCGAGCACCAGCACCGTGCGACCGACGATCGCCTCGCGTGGCGCGGCAATCCAGCGCAACTCGCCGCCGGTAGTTTCGTCACCGTAGCGCGTGACGTGGATGTAATCGAAGTCGAGCGGAAACAGGAGCTGCGGCAGCAGGTTGCCAGTAAAGACCACGGCGCCACCCATGACGGAAAGCACGAGCGGATTGGCCGCGCCGAGTTGCGTCGTGATTTCGTCCGCCAGTCGCCTTACGGCGCCGGCCACCGCCTCGGCGCTGCAGATCAGGTCCGCATCGTCGAGGATGCGGCGCGCTTCGGCAGGCGGCAGCATGCGATTAGCCTGCAGCCTTTTCGTTCATCTGCTTCAGGTAAGCCGCGAACTCTGCGCCGACGTCAGGGTGCTTGAGGCCGAACGCCACCTGCGCCTGCATGTAGCCGAGCTTGGAGCCGCAGTCGTAGCGCGTACCCTCGAACTGGTAGGCCAGCACCGCTTCTTCCTTCAGCAGCGAGGCGATTGCATCGGTGAGCTGGATCTCGCCGCCCGCACCCGGCTGCACGTTGCGCAGGTGCTCGAAGATCTGCGGCGTCAGCACGTAGCGGCCTACCACCGCCTGCGTCGTCGGCGCCTTCTCCGGCGCAGGCTTTTCGACGATGCCGGTCATGCGCTGCACGCGCCCTTCCTGAGTCAGGGTGCTGACGATGCCGTATTGCCGCGTCTGTTCGCGCGGCACGTTCATGGTGCCGAGCACCGAGCAGCGATGGTAGTTATAGACGTCGACCATCTGCTTCAGCGCCGGCGGCTCGGCGTCGATCAGATCGTCGGCCAGCAACACGGCAAACGGCTCGTCATTGACGATCGGCGCCGCACACAGCACCGCGTGCCCGAGGCCGAGCGGCTCGGCCTGGCGCAGGTAGATGCAATTCACGTGCTTGGGCACGGTCTCGCAGAGCTTGAGCAGGTCGTGCTTATTCTTCATGTCCAGCTCGTGCTCGAGTTCGTAGGCCTTGTCGAAGTGGTCAGCGATCGAGCGCTTGGTGCGGCCGGTGATGAAAATCATGTCCGTCACGCCGGCTGCGACCGCTTCCTCGACCGCATACTGGATCAGCGGCTTGTCCACCACCGGCAGCATTTCCTTGGGATTGGCCTTGGTGGCCGGGAGGAAGCGGCTGCCCAGACCGGCAACCGGAAACACCGCCTTGCGAATCTTCTTCACGAGATCACACCCCTGTCGTATCGGAATCGAGCAGTGCGCGCAGCCCCGCCTCGTCCAGAATGGTAATGCCAAGTCGTTGCGCCTTGTCGAGTTTCGACCCGGCTTCGGCGCCCGCGACCACGAAATCCGTCTTCTTCGAAACAGAGCCGCTGACCTTGCCGCCGGCCGCCTCGATCAGCGCGCCGGCTTCGTCGCGGGTCAGCACCGGCAGTGTGCCGGTCAACACGAAGGTCTTGCCGGCCAGCCTCCCGGCCACCGTCTCCTGCGGCGCACCTTCCTCCCAGGTCAGTCCGGCCGCACGTAGTTGCTCGATCACCTCGCGATTGTGCGGTTCGGCAAAGAACTGCGCCACGGAAGATGCCACGATCGGTCCCACGTCGGGCACCTGCTGCAGACGCGCTTCGTCTGCCGCCATCAGCGCATCGATCGAGCCGAAATGGCGCGCCAGATCCTTGGCCGTCTTCTCGCCGACGTTGCGAATGCCGAGCGCGAAGATGAAGCGCGCCAAGGTGGTCCGCTTGCTCGCCTCGATCGCGTCGACGAGGTTGCCGGCCGACTTGTCGGCCATGCGCTCGAGATTGGCCAGCGCCAGCACGCCAAGCTTGTAAAGATCCGCCGGCGTGCCGACGATGGCGTTGTCGACCAACTGGTCGACCAGTTTGTCGCCCAGGCCTTCAATGTCCATGGCGCGGCGCGAGGCGAAGTGCAGCAGCGCCTGCTTGCGCTGTGCCGGGCAGAACAACCCGCCGCTGCAACGCCAGTCCGCCTCGCCCTCCTCGCGCGCGATCGCGCTGCCACACACCGGGCACCTGCCGCCCAGCATTGCGCGCAGGTCGAACGGCGGTCCGGGGTCGGACGGGCGCTTCGACAGATCCACACCGACCACTTCGGGTATCACGTCGCCGGCCCGGCGCACGACTACTGTGTCGCCGATACGCACGTCCTTGCGGCGCGTCTCGTCCTCGTTGTGCAGGGTCGCATTGGTCACCGTCACGCCGCCAACGAACACCGGCTCCAGCTTGGCCACCGGCGTGAGCTTGCCGGTGCGGCCGACCTGGATGTCGATGCCGCGCAGGATCGTCGAGCGTTCCTGCGCCGGGTACTTGTGCGCGACCGCCCAGTTCGGGTCGCGGTTGCGGAATCCGAGCTGCGCCTGCAGGTCGCGCCGATTGACCTTGTACACCACGCCGTCTATGTCGAACGGCAGCGTGTCGCGCCGCGCGGCGATCGACGCATGGAAAGACACCAGTGTCGGCGCACCGCAACCGACGGTGCGCTCTGCGCACACCGGAAAGCCGATGTCGCCCAGCGCATCGAGCAACTCTCCGTGCGTCGACGGCAGTTCGAAGCCACGCACCTCGCCGACGCCATAGGCAAAGAACGACAGCGGACGCTGCCGCGTCAGCGCCGGATCGAGCTGGCGGATGCTCCCCGCTGCGCCGTTGCGCGGATTGACCAGCGGCGCCTTGCCGACCGCGCGCTGGCGCTCGTTATAGCGCTCGAAGTCGTCGCGCCGCATGTAGACCTCGCCACGCACCTCCAGCACTGCCGGCGGTGGGTCCGCTTGCAGGCGCAACGGGATCTGGCCGATGGTGCGCACGTTCTGCGTGACGTCCTCGCCGGTCTCGCCGTCGCCGCGCGTCGCGCCGCACACCAGGACGCCGTCCTCGTAGCGAAGGCTGATCGCCAGTCCGTCGAACTTCAGTTCTGCGGCGTAGTCGATCTCCGGATCGTCCGGCCCGAGGCCGAGTTTCTTGCGCACGCGCGCATCGAAGGCTCGCGCGCCGTCCGGCGTGGTATCGGTTTCGGTCTCGATCGAGAGCATCGGCACGGCATGGCGCACCGGCGCGAACTGGTCGAGCGGCGCCCCGCCGACGCGCTGGGTCGGCGAATCCGCCGTCAGCAGTTCCGGGTGCTCCCGTTCGAGACCGCGCAGTTCTTCGAACAGCCGGTCGTACTCGGCATCCGGAATGGTTGGTGCATCGAGCACGTAATAGGCATGGTTGTGGCGCTCGATCTCGGCCCGCAACGCCGCAGCCCGCCGGAACTGCTCGGGCGTGGCAATCGTCGGCACGGTGAATCAGGCGAACAGGCGCAGCGCCGTGGGGCTGCCGGCCGCGATGCCCTGCTGCGCCATCTGCTGCTGGAACTGCGCGATGGTGTCGCGGATCTTGAGCAGCGCCGGCTCCGCGAGGCGCGAGCGATTGTCGTCGACGAGCTCGCCGCCGAGGTTGTTTGCCAGCCTGAGGCCAAGCGCGATCATGCGGTCGAACGCAGCCACGCCATCGGCGACGCGCGGCACGTCGACCGTCAGCGTCACACCGTGCGTCTGCAGACCATCGAATTCGCCGGACGCGAACAGCGCCGCCTCGAGGTTGCCCAGCGTGAACAGGGTATGGCCACCGCCATCCTCGGCGTGAAACTGGCCGTCGCCGCGCAACTGCAGTCCGGCATGCTCGGCAAGTTCGGCCAGTTTCGCTCCCGGGAACGGGGATTGCGAAGCCACCACGTGCACCGCGATCTGCGCGTCGACGCCGGCACAGAACGCATCGAGCTGATTGGCGTCGGCCAGCACCGTCTCGCGCTGCGGGTAGTCGATCACGGCGAGAAACTTGTCGCCGAGTTGCTGCAGCCCCTCGAAGAACGACACCATTTCGCCGCCCGAGAGCGGGCCGCGCCGGTCAGCGATCTGCAGCGTGCAGCAGAATTGCTGGAAACGGCCGGCGGCATGCGCGTCGAGAACACGCCAGCCGCCCTGACTGCCGTCGAGCGCGAACCAGCGTACCGGCTTGTCGATGAGTTCGAAGGCATGGCGCTGCGCCGACCAGAAATCGTTGCCCGTCACCGGCTCGGCCGCCTCGAAACGCACCAGGCAGTCGATACGCGGATCGATGTCGGGCAGGCCCGCGTGGCCGGCTTCGGCTGCGGACTCCTGCGCGATGGCCGGTTCCGCCGGCGGCATGTCGCCGATCACCGGCTCGATTCGCCCTTCGGTCTCTCCGGTCGAATCGGATTCGACCAGCGGCTCGCGCCGCTCGGCCCCCTGGTCGATCAGCACATCCGGATGATCCTGCCTGAACACCCGCTCGGCATGTGCACGGTGCTTGCGTTCCTGCCACTTGTTGTAGGCAAACACGCCACCGACGCCCGCGACGCCAAGCGCGATCAGACTCCATTGCAGTTCGCTGATAGCCATATCCGCTGCGGCGCTCAGGCCGCGATCTCCTCGCGCAGACGCAGTGCTTCTTCGATATCCACTTCGACCACGCGCGAGCAGCCCTGCTCCTGCATGGTGACGCCAACCAGTTGCTCTGCCATTTCCATGGTGATCTTGTTGTGGCTGATGAAGATGAACTGCGTATTGGCCGACATGCGCTTGACCATCTGGCAAAAGCGCTCGGTGTTCGAATCGTCGAGCGGCGCATCCACCTCGTCGAGCATGCAGAACGGCGCCGGATTGAGCTGGAACATCGAAAACACCAGCGCGATTGCGGTCAGTGCCTTCTCGCCACCCGAAAGGAGGTGGATCGACGCGTTCTTCTTCCCCGGCGGATGCGCCATCACCTGAATACCCGAGTCGAGTATCTCCTCGCCGCTCAGCACCAGCTTGGCCTCGCCTCCGCCGAACAGCGCCGGGAACAGCTCGCCGAAGTGGCGATTGACCGTGTTGTAGGTTTCCTGCAACTGCTCTCGCGTTTCGCGATCGATGCGGCGAATGGCGTCCTCGAGCGTGTTGATCGCGGTGTTGAGGTCTTCCGACTGTGCGTCGAGGAAGCCCTTGCGCTCGCTCGCCGCGGTCAGCTCGTCGAGCGCGGCGAGGTTGACCGGACCCAGTTCGTTCACCTCGCGGTTGAGACGGTTGATGTCGCGCGTCAGCGTGAGTTCCTTGACATCGCGATAGTCGCTCTCCAGTCTGGCGGCGACGGCCGCTTCGTCGACCTGCGCTTCGACCAGGCGCGCGGAATACTGCTCCTCGTTGAGCTGTGCCGCCTGTTCCTTGAGCCGCAGGTCGGACAGGCCGTTGCGCAACGGTTCCAGCATGCCCTCGCTGCGGCCGCGCAGTTCCTCGAGTTCGCGCAGGGCGGCGCTTGCGGCTTCGAGCGCATCGCGACGTGAAGTCAACAATCCCTCGCGCGTCGTGCGCAGCTCGAGCGCCGACTGCAACTGCATCTCGATGCTGCCTTCGTCGAGCGTCGCGCGCTCGAGTTCGTCCTGCTCGCGCTCGCGCGTCACGCGTTCGAGCTGGCTGGCAGCAAGCTGGATGGTGCGCGCCAGGTCGTCGAGCTTGGTCGCGCACTCGCGTTCCGAAAAACCCGCCTCCTGCGCTTCGCGCGCAAGCTGGGATTCGAGTGCGCGCGCTTCGCGCAGCCGGTCGTCGGCCTCGCGCTGCACACCCAGCGCCTGTTCGAGCCGTTGCCGTTGCGCCTCGGCGAGCTCGCGCGAGCGTGCAAGCTCGGCCTCGGCGCGTTCAAGGTGCGATGTCTCTTGCCGCGAGCTGTCGGCGATCTCCGCCAGGTCGCGCTCGACCTGCGCCACGCGCTCCTCGTAGCGGCTGCGCGCCTGGGTGAGCTTGAGCGCCTCGACCTGATGTTCATGCGCCTTCTGCTGTGCGTCGTTCAGCTCGCGGCGCACGACGGCGGTGCGCTCCTGCAGGCTTTGAATCTCGGCATCGGTCGCCTCCACCTGCTCGTGCGCACGCTCGGCTTCAATCTGCAGGCTCTCGAGTTGTTCGCTCAGTTCGGTGATCTCGCGCTGGCGCTCGATCACACCGTGCGTCTTGGCATCCGGCGCATAGAACACCAATGACTGCTGGCCGACCATGTGGCCGTTGCGGTCGACGAACAGGCCGCCGGCCGGCAGCTCGCCGCGCCGGGCAATGCACGCACCGAGGTTATCCACGGTGTAAATGCCGCGCAGCCATTCGACCAACACGCGCTGCCACTTCGCGTCGTCGCACTGCAGGCGCTCGAGCAGGGGCTCGGCCTGCGCCGGGCCGATCAGCGAATCGGGCACGAAGGCGCCGTCGAGCGCGAATGCCGCCATGGCGGGTGCCGGGTTTTCCGCCAACACGGTGGCGCGCTGCGTATCGCCCAGCGCGAGCGCGCCGAGGCGCTCTCGCAGTACCGCTTCGAGCGCGGTTTCCCAGCCGGGTTCGACACGCACCGCGCGCCACAGCGGTTCGGCCGATTCGAGACCGTTGTGGCGCAGCCACTCGCCGAGCTGGCCGGATTCCTGCACCTTCTGCTGCAACTGCTGGAGCGCGTCGCGGCGGGCGCGCGCTTCGGTCATCTTCTTCGCCGCCAGCCGTTCGGCTTCGAGCGCTGCGCGATGCGCCTGTTGCGCCTGCGGCAGCCGGTACTGCAGGTCGGCGGTGCTCGCCTGCCTGTCCGCCACGGCGTCGTTGAGTTCGTCAATCAGCGCTTCGAGGCGCGCCAGCGCACTGAGGTCGGGCGCCTGCAGCGCCTCGCGATCCTGCTCGACGCGCGCGCGGCGCTGCGAGAACGATTCCAGCGCGCGCTGCGCGCTCTGGCGATGGGCGTCCTCGACGCGGATCTGCTGCTCGGCCTGGTTGAGGTCGCGCCGCGCGGTGTTGGACGAGGCTTCGGCATCGCGCAGCGCCTGTTCGAAGGCCGGCAGCCGCGCCTGCGCCTCCTCGTGACGTGCGCTGGCGGTTTCGACGCGCACGCGCGCGTTCTCGGCAAGATCCTCCCAGCGTGTACGGTCGCGTTCGGCGGCCTCGCGCTGATCGCTCCAGTTCTTCTCGTCGGCATCGAGCTGCGCGAGACGCGCATCGAGGCGGGCGCGCGCTTCGCGCTGGTGCGACAGTTCGCTTTCGCACCGCGCGACTTCCGAGTTGGCGGCGAACATCTCGTTCTGCGCGACATGCACCGCATCTGAGGCTGCATAGTGGTCGCTGCGCGCCTGTTCGAGGCGCGCTTCCGACTCGCGCAGCCGCGCGGTTTCAGCCTCGATCTGATTGATCGCGTCGGTGACGGCCTGCGCAAGGCGGCCGCGCTCGGCGCGCGCATCATTGCGCTTGATCAGCCACAGCACGTTCTGCTTTTCGGTCAGCTCGGCGAACAGGCTGCGATAGCGCGCCGCGACTTCGGCCTGCGCCTGCAGGCGTTCGATCTGGCCGCCGAGTTCGTTGCGGATGTCCTCGACGCGGGCCAGGTTGTCACGCGCGTCGGAAAGACGGTTTTCCGTCTCGCGCCGGCGTTCCTTGTACTTGGTAACGCCCGCCGCTTCTTCGAGGAACATGCGCATGTCCTCGGGCTTGGCCTCGATGATGCGCGAAATCATGCCCTGTTCGATGATGGCGTAGGCACGCGGCCCAAGGCCGGTGCCGAGGAACAGGTCGATCACGTCGCGGCGGCGCACGTGGGTGTTGTTGATGTAATAGTTCGATTCGCCCGAGCGGTCGAGCACGCGCTTTACCGAGATCTCGGCGTACTGCGACCACTGGCCGGCCGCACGCCCCATCGCGTTGTCGAACACCATCTCGACGCTCGCGCGGCCGACCGGCTTGCGCGTGCCGGAGCCGTTGAAGATCACGTCCTGCATCGACTCGCCGCGCAGCGCGCCGGCCTTGGATTCGCCGAGCACCCAGCGCACGGCGTCGATCACGTTCGACTTTCCGCAGCCGTTGGGTCCGACCACGCCGACCAGCTGGCCGGGCATGTACACGGATGTCGGATCGACAAAGGTCTTGAACCCGGCGAGTTTTAACTTGGTCAGGCGCACGTTTTATCTAGGGGATTCATTGATTTACACAGTCACCGCCGAGGCGGCGACCGGCGCGGCGGCGGTCGAGGATGCGCCGCTTGCTGGGCCCGTATAATACCACCACAGTTCATTTCCCCTGCCCCCGACGCCGCCCCGGAAGGCTCCGCGAGCGTCGGCGGATCACGACAGCATCATGGCCACCAAACCGACCAAGAAACTCGACACCTTTCCCAATCCGCAGCCGGCGCGCGACTTCCGCATCCACATGCAGATCCCGGAATTCACCTGCCTTTGCCCGCTCACCGGCCAGCCGGATTTCGCGACCTTCGTGCTCGACTACATCCCTGATAAAACTTGTGTCGAACTCAAGAGTCTCAAGCTCTACATGTGGTCGTACCGCAACGAGGGCGCCTTCCACGAGGCTGTGACCAACAAGATCCTCGACGACCTCGTCGCCGCGACCCGGCCGCGCTTCATGCGCCTGACCGCCAAGTGGTACGTGCGCGGCGGCATCTTCACCAACGTCGTGGTCGAACACCGCAAGAAAGGCTGGAAGCCGGCGCCGCGCGTCGAACTCGACGACTTCCCCGCCGAATCGAACACGCGGGGCTGAGCCGCCAGGCACCCTGCCCTGCGGGCCGCGTGGATTGGCGCATTCCGGCATGCCAGGCCGCGAAGGCGCACGGGACAAGGTTTCCTGACTACCCATGCCCGAGTACGCCAGCTGACGGGGCTTCCAGGCCTACATCGATCCGAACGCCCCACGGCGCCGCATTCCGCCTAGGACGTTGCAGGCGGCCGCTCCGCCACATGCCCCGAAAACAGGCTGGCCGCGATGATCATCGCGCCGCCGATCCATTCCTGCGTGCTCATGCGCTCGCCCGCGAGCAGCCAGGAAGAGACCGCCGCGACCACGAGCTCGAACAGGAAGATCACGATCGCCTGATTGGCCGGCGTGTGCGTGAGGCCGAACTGGACGATCAGGTTGATTGCCAGCAACACGAGTCCGACGCCCACGACGATCGCCAACCCGGAAACCGGCACCGACTGCAGCGCGGGCGCAGGCGCGAAGCCGGTGACGATCAGCATCACGCCCAGCAACACCGCGCCGAGGAACACCGCGAGGCACTTGGCGTCGATCGGCAGGTGATGCGTCTTGCGGATCAGCACGTTCGACAACGCGAACAAGGCGCCGGCGGCAAGCCCGATCCACTCTGCGCGCGCGCCAGGCCAGGGCGCGCCGAGTTCCGGCCGCCACAACATGACGCCGGCTCCGGCGAGCGACAACGCAATTACGCCCGCGCCTGCGCGGCCCAACCGTTCATCCAGTAAGAGGCGCGAGAACAGCACCGTCCATAGCGGCGAGAGGTAGAACAGCAGCAACACGCGCATCACCTCGCCTTCGAGCGTGCCGAGCACGTAGCCGAGGTTGCAGCCGCCGGCCGAGAGGCCGATCGCTGGCAGCCACCAGGAGGCTTCCACCTCGCGCCAGCCGCGTCGCAGGACGAAGGGCACCAGCCCGGCGGCGAAGGCGACCGAATAGGTGAGCACGGTCGCGACCACGCCGCCCGTTCCGCCTGCCTCGAGCAGCCGGTATGGGTACCAGATCAGGCCCCAGACGACGGCGCCGGCGATCAGCGCAGCGTAGGCGGCGGGTTGCGGCGCCGCAGCGCCGCGAGAGTTGGTGCTCAAGCGTGAAGTACCTTATGATTCAAGACTTTTGGCAGGGTCGCGTAGAAACTGCCGCAGGCACGACCCAGCCCGGACTGTTGATGAACCCGAATCTCTCCAAGCTTCAGCCCTACCCGTTCGAGAAGCTCCGCCGCCTGTTCGAGGGCGCCACCCCCCCGGCCCACCTGGCGCCGGTACGCCTGTCGATCGGCGAACCCCAGCACGCAACGCCGGCTTTCATCAAGGAGGCGCTGACCGCGGGACTGGCCGGGCTGGCGAATTATCCCACTACCCAAGGCAGCGACGGCCTGCGCGCATCGATCACGGCGTGGCTGGCGCGCCGTTACAGCCTGCCGCCGCTCGACCTCACCACTCAGGTGCTGCCGGTTGCCGGCTCGCGCGAGGCGCTGTTCGCCCTCGCGCAATGCGTGATCGATGGCTCGAAGCCCGGCGCGCTGGTGCTGTGTCCCAACCCCTTCTACCAGATCTACGAAGGCGCGGCCTACCTGGCCGGTGCGACGCCGGTGTTCGTGAATCAGGAAGCCCGCCACGGCTACGCCTGCGACTATGCCTCGATTTCCTCGTCGACCTGGGAACGCGTACAACTTGTCTACGTCTGCTCGCCGGGTAACCCGACCGGCAACGTGATGACGCTCGAGCAATGGCGCGAACTGTTCGAACTGTCGGATCGGTACGGCTTCGTGATCGCGGCCGACGAATGCTATTCGGAACTGTACTTCGACGAGGCGGCACCGCCGCTGGGCGGCCTGGAAGCCGCGCAGCGCCTGGGCCGTGGCGACTATCGTCGCCTGATCGCGATTTCCAGCCTCTCCAAGCGATCGAACGTACCGGGCATGCGCTCGGGCTTCGTGGCCGGTGACGCTGCGATTCTCAGGCAGTTCCTGCTCTACCGCACCTACCACGGCTGCGCCATGAACCCGGCGGTGCAGGCAGCCAGCCAGGCAGCTTGGTCGGACGAGCCGCATGTCGCCGAAAACCGCCGCCAGTATCGCGAGAAGTTCGACCAGGTCACACCGGTTGTTGCGGCGCACCTCGGCACTACGATGCCCGATGCCGGTTTTTACCTCTGGGCACGCACCCCGATCGCCGACGACGAATTCGCCCGCCGCCTTCACGCTGAATATAATGTTTCCGTGCTGCCGGGCAGCTATCTCGCCCGCGAAGCCGGCGGCATCAACCCCGGTGCGGGCTACATCCGCATCGCGCTGGTCGCCCCGCTGGCCGAGTGCCTGGATGCCGCGCAGCGCATCGCCACCTTTTGCAAGCAACTTTGATCGGACCCCGACATGCAGGATTATCAGAACATCATCGAACAGGCATGGGAAGACCGCGCCAGCCTCTCCCCCGGCAAGGCGCCCGCGAAGATCGGCGAAGCGGTCGACCACGTGATCGAGCAGCTCGACACCGGAAAGCTGCGCGTCGCCGAGAAGATCGACGGCCAGTGGGTCACCCACCAGTGGATCAAGAAGGCCGTGCTGCTTTCGTTCCGTCTCAACGACAACGTGCTGATCGAAGGCGGCGAGACGCGTTACTTCGACAAGGTGCCGTCCAAGTTCGCCACCTACGACCGCGAGCAGTTCGTGCGCGGTGGATTCCGCGTGGTGCCGCCGGCGACGGCACGCCGCGGCGCCTTCATCGCGAAGAACGCGGTGCTGATGCCCTCCTACGTCAATATCGGCGGCTATGTCGATGAAGGCACCATGGTGGATAGCTGGGTGACGGTCGGCTCCTGCGCGCAGATCGGCAAGAACGTGCACCTGTCCGGCGGCGTCGGCATCGGCGGGGTGCTGGAACCCTTGCAGGCAAATCCGACCATCATCGAGGACAACTGTTTCATCGGCGCGCGCTCCGAGGTGGTGGAAGGCGTGATCGTCGAGGAAAACTCGGTCATCTCGATGGGCGTCTATATCAGCCAGAGCACCCGCATCTACGATCGCGCCACCGGCGAGATCACCTACGGGCGCATTCCGGCGGGCTCGGTGGTGGTTTCCGGCAATTTGCCCTCGGCCGACGGCAAGTACAGCCTGTATTGTGCCGTCATCGTCAAGCGCGTCGATGCGCAGACCCGCGCCAAGGTCGCGATCAACGAACTGCTGCGGGACTGACACCGGCCAAGTCTGCCGGACTGCCGCGCCATGCAGCGCAAGGGGATGACAGGATGATCGTCGACAAGCTGTTCCAACTGATGGCTGAAAAGCGTGCCTCCGACATTTACGTGTCGGCGGGCGCGCCGATCCACATCAAGATCGAGGGCACGACCGTACCGATCAACGCGCAGGTCATGGACCCGACGCTGATCCAGCGCATGGCCTACGAGATGATGGCGCCGGAACAGATCGAGCGCTTCGAGCAGACGAAGGAAATGAACCTCTCCTTCGGCCGCAGCGATGTCGGCAACTTTCGCGTCAACGTGTTCTGGCAGCGCGGCTCCATCGCCATCGTGGTGCGTTTCATCCAGGGCAACATCCCTGCGATCGATTCGCTGGGCCTGCCGCCGGTGCTCTCCGAACTGATCATGGAGAAGCGCGGGCTGATCCTCGTCGTCGGCGCCACCGGCTCCGGAAAGTCGACCACGATGGCCTCGATGCTGGACCATCGCAATACCAACCGCGCCGGCCACATCCTGACCGTCGAAGACCCGATCGAGTACCTGTTCCGCCACAAGAAATCGGTGGTGAACCAGCGCGAGATCGGCATGGACACCGGCAGTTGGGAAAACGCGCTGAAGAATGCGATGCGCCAGGCGCCGGACTGCATCCTGATCGGCGAAATCCGCGACCGCGAGACGATGCAGGCCGCCCTCGCCTACGCGCAGACCGGCCACCTGTGCCTGGCGACGCTGCATGCGAACAACGCCTACCACGCGATGAACCGCATCATCAACTTCTTCTCGCTCGAGAATCGGCCACTGCTGTTCCTCGACCTCTCGGTGAGCCTGAAGGCGATCATCTCGCAGCGCCTGGTCAAGAAGCCCGACGGCATGCGCTCGCCGGCGGTCGAAATCCTGCTGAATACCCGCCACATCCAGGAGTTGATCGAGCGGGGCGAGGTCAACGGCATCAAGGAAGCCATGGAACAATCGATGGCGCCGGGCTCGCAAACGTTCGAGCAGGATCTGTTTCGCCTCTATCGCGAGGGCATCATTACGCTGGACGAGGCGCTGGCCAATGCGGATTCGCCGACCAACCTCTCCTGGCTGATCAACAACTCCCAGTTCGGCACCACCGGCGAGAAGGACAAGCCCAAACCGATCAGTACCATCGACTTCGACGTTTCCGATGTCGACGGCGCATCCTTCACGGAATTCTCCCTGCACATGGATGATGCGGTGGCGAACTGACGCCGACCGGAACACGAAAACCGGCCGGCATCATTCGGATGCCGGCGCCACCCTCCCGAACATGCCGAACTGCAAAACCCTCGATCTTGCCCGCGCGCTGATCGCGCGCCCTTCCGTCACCCCGGCAGATGCCGGTTGCCTCGAACTGATCGGCGATCGGCTCGCGCGGATCGGCTTCACGCTCGAGCGCATCGACGTCGGCGGTGTCTGCAACCTCTGGGCGCGCCGCGGCAGCGAAGCGCCGCTGGTGTGCTTCGCCGGCCATACCGACGTCGTGCCGACCGGCCCGCTCGACCAATGGACGACTCCGCCATTCGAGCCTTTGATCCGGGACGGCATGCTGTACGGCCGCGGCGCGGCGGACATGAAATCCTCGCTCGCCGCCTTCGTCACGGCGATCGAAGAATTCGTCGCCGCGAATCCGTCCCATCCCGGATCGATCGCGTTGCTGCTTACCTCCGACGAGGAAGGCGAATCGATTCACGGTACTGTCGAGGTTTGTCGCGCGCTGGAGGCACGAGGGGAGCGCATCGATTTCTGCATCGTGGGCGAGCCGACTGCGGTCAACACGCTCGGCGACATGATTAAGAACGGCCGCCGTGGATCGCTGTCCGGCAAACTGACCGTCAAGGGACTTCAGGGTCACGTCGCCTATCCCCATTTGGCGCGAAACCCGATCCACGCTGTTGCGCCGGCGCTTGCGGAACTGGTGGCAATCGAGTGGGATCGTGGCAACGAGTACTTTCCGCCCACGACCTGGCAGATATCGAACATGCGCGCCGGGGCCGGGGCCAGCAACGTCGTACCGGGCAGCGCGGAGATCCTGTTCAACTTCCGCTTCTCGACCGCGAGCAGCCCAGACGATTTGAAGGCTCGGGTACACGCGGTTCTCGATCGCCACGAGGTCGACTACAAGCTGCAATGGACGCTCGGCGGCAAACCCTATCTCACGCCGCGCGGAACATTGGTCCAGGCAGCAGTCGGCGCAATTCGCGCCGAACTCGGCGTCGCGACCGAGCTCTCCACCACTGGCGGTACCTCCGACGGCCGATTCATCGCGGACATCTGCCCCGAAGTGGTCGAATTCGGGCCGGTGAACGCCAGCATCCACAAGATCGATGAATGCATCGCTGTGGACGCACTCGGCCCGCTGGCACGCTGCTACCGCCGCATGCTCGATCAATTGCTGGTGCCAGGATCTTGACTACGGGCGCCGAGAACGAATTGTTCACGATCCGGGACTGGCTGCGCTATGCCGTCTCGCGTTTCACGTCGGCAGGTGTGTTCTTCGGTCATGGCACGACTAATGCTTTCGACGAGGCCGCATGGCTGATCCTGCATACCCTCAGCCTGCCTCACGAACGGCTCGAGATCTTCCTCGACGCACGACTCTCGTCAGACGAACGACTGGCGGTTTCCCGCATGATCGAACGTCGCGCAGTCGACCGCCTGCCGACCGCGTATCTGACCAACGAAGCATGGCTGGGCAACTATCGGTTCCATGTCGACGAGCGCGTCATCGTGCCGCGTTCCTACTTCGCCGACCTGATCTTCGAAGGCGCGTTCGCCCCCTGGCTTGCCCAACCGGATGCGGTGTCACACGTGCTCGACCTGTGTACCGGATCGGGGTGCCTTGCGATACTGCTCGCCGATGCCTACCCGAATGCCATGGTAGACGCGGTCGACATATCGCCGGACGCCTTGCAGGTGGCGAGACGCAATATCGATCAACACGGGCTTTCGGATCGCGTCACGCCGATCGAGTCGGATCTGTTCTCCGCGCTCGGTGGACGCCGGTACGACCTGATCGTCTGCAATCCTCCATATGTGACAGCGGAAGCCGTCGCAGCATTGCCTGTCGAGTACCGGCATGAGCCCTTGCTCGCGCTAGCTGCCGGAGAGGACGGTCTGGACGTCGTGCGCCGCTTGCTCGCCGAAGCAGCCGGCCACTTGAACCAGCACGGCATTCTGGCCGTCGAGGTGGGGCACAACCGGACGATCATGGAAGATGCGTATCCGGACCTGCCCCTGATCTGGCTGTCTACTGCGCAGGAAGACGACAAAGTGTTCCTTCTGGAACGCGACGACCTGCAAAGATGAACCGGGTGGATGTCCTGCAGCCACGACCCGCCGTCGTGGACACGGATCTTGCGATACAAACCATGAAGGGTATCGGCCCCTTGCTCGCAGGAACGCAAAGACGCCCGGATGCGTGTCGTGCTGCACGACCCGACCGCTGACATGCACCACATGCGACTCGCGCTTTTTTCCCCCCGCTTGCGCAGACTGCGGATAGCTCTTGCCGCTCTTCTGGTCATCTTGGCGATGCTCGCCTTGTACGGTGCCCGCATTGTCGACCGGCATCTGCTGGCACAGATCGCCATGCGCGTCGCGCACATCGACACGGCGCTCGCCGCTTCCCTGCCCGATGGCGACGGTGGGCCGCAGAACCGGATCGAGTGGGCGACATCCCATCTTGCTGGAAGCGGAAACCTCGCCTATATCGTCGTGTTCGACCGGACAGGCCGGATACTCCTTCGGCGCGGATGGGACGAGAAGCGCCCGCTGCCGCCCGAAGATTCGCTCGACGTCCTGCCGACCGACGGGGTGCTGGACCGTCGCCACGATCTGCAACAGAACGGCAACCATACCGGCAGCATCCGCTACGGCATTGCGCTCGACACGTATTTGCGGGCCCGTTCGAGCATGCTTCGAGACGCAGCATTGATTGTCGGCGCGGGTTTTCTGTCGATGGCAGCCATGATGCTGTTCCTTGGCACTGCAGTGGCGCGCGAACTGGCGCGCGTCGAAACCGGCGCGCGTCGCATGGCTGCGGGAGATCTTGCGTTCAGGCTTCCTGCAGAGACAGATGGCGGGATGGGCGACCTCTCGCGCAGTCTGAACACGCTCGCGGGCAATCTGGAAGCCAGGATTGCAGAACTGCGTTCGAGCGAGGGGCGCCTCGCCCTGGTAATTCAGGAGTCGTCGGACGGAATATTCGAATGGGATCTCGAATCGGATCAGCGTTATTATTCTCCGCGCTTCCGCGAATTGCTCGGCTACACGGACGAGAAAACCTTCCGCCGCAACTTCAGCGACGATGCAGCGCTCCACCCCGATGATCGCGTCCGGGTCGTCTCCGCACGCAAACATCTCCTCGACCTCCACACCTCATTTGACGAGGAATTCCGATTCATCTGTGCTGATGGCCGGTATCGCTGGTTTTGCGGACGCGCCCGGGCTGTGTGGAACGACGCAGGCAAGCCCTCGCGCATCGCCGGATCGATAGCCGACATCGATGCGCGTCGCGCAGCGGAAGAAGCCCTGCATGAAAGCGAGGCCCGTTTCCACCATGTCGTACAAGGATCGTCGGAAGGAATCTGGGATTGGGATCTGAAGCTTCGCCGCTATTACATCTCTTCCGGCATGAAGACACTCCTCGGCTATACCGAGGATGAACTGCCCAACGAGCGGGCGAGCTTCTTCCATGTGATGCACCCCGCCGACCTGAAGCGGGTTCGCGCAGCGATTGCCCGGCATTTCACGCAGCGCATCCCCTTCGATACCGAGTTGCGATTGCGCCACAAGGACGGCAGCGTTTGCTGGTATCGCGCCAGGGGGCACGCCGTGTGGGACGAGGCGGGAAGCGTCTTGCGATTCGCCGGTGCCTGCAGCAGTATCCAGGTCCAGAAGCAGTCCGAAGTACGCATCCAGGAACTGCTCGCCGAAAAGCAGATCATCATCGACAACGTGCATGTAGGCATCGTGTTCGTCCGGAACGGCGTTATCGCCGATATCAATCGGCGCATGGAAGAGCTTTTCGGGCATCCGGCAGCGGAACTCGCCGGGCGCTCCCCGGCCCCCCTGTTCCGCGACGCAGCGGATTTCCGCGCCCTCGAGAACGAATGCGGCGTGCGTGCGAGAAGCGGGCAGGTCGTTTCACGCGCCCACGAACTCGTGCGGCGCGACGGCAGCGGGTTCTGGGGTCTCGTCACATGCAAGCTCCTCGATGCGGCGGATCCTGCACGCGGCGCCATCTGGATTTTCTTCGACGACTCGGACCATCGTCACGCGATCGAGGCGCTGCGGAACGAGCGCGACTTCTCCGATTCCCTGATCAACGGCATGCCCGGCGTGTTCTATCTCGTCGATCGCGATGGCCGATTCCTGCGCTGGAACCGGAACCTCGAGAAGGTCACGGGCTATCATTCCGCGACCCTGTCCGAGATGCGGGCGATGGAACTGTTCGCCGAACAGGACCGCCCGGCTGTCCAGGAAGCGACCTATCGCACCCTCAAACTCGGCGAGAACCAGCAGGAACTCTGGCTGCGCAGCCGCGACGGACGCCGGATTCCGTTCCTGATGACCGGAGTTCGCATCGAGGTTGACGGCATCACCCACATCGTGGGCATCGGATTCGACATCACCCCTCGCCTGATGGCGGAAGACCAGGTGCGCCACCTCAACGAGGAACTCGAAGAACGCGTCAGGGAACGCACGACGGAGCTCGCGGCGGCCAACAAGGAACTCGAGTCATTCTCGTACTCCGTGTCTCACGACCTGTCGGCGCCCTTGCGCGGAATCGACGGGTTCTCGCGCATGCTCGCAGAGGACTTCGGCGCCCTGCTTCCCGAGGTCGGCCGCAGCTACATCACGCGCATCCGCGCCGCAACACAGCGCATGCAGCAGCTCATCGACGATTTGTTGCGACTCTCCCGGGTGACGCGCGACGAACTGCAACGAGAATCGCTCGATCTGAGCGGCATGGCACGCGAATTGTTCGACGAACTGAAGGCAATCCAACCGCAGCGCACAGTCACGATCGACGTTGCCGCGGATCTGATCGTTTTCGCGGACAGGAATCTGCTTCGCATCGCGCTTTCGAACCTGCTCAGGAACGCCTGGAAGTTCACGACCCGTCGCCCCGTGGCGACAATTCAGGTCGGTGTGTTGCGCGAGGGCAACGAGACAGTGTATTTTGTGAAAGATGATGGTGCAGGCTTCGACATGCGTTATGCGGGGCGGCTATTCGGCGCATTCAATCGCCTGCATCGGTCCTCCGAATTCGAGGGTACCGGAATCGGCCTTGCGATCGTGAGCCGCATCCTGCAAAGGCATGGCGGACGCATCTGGGCCAAAGCCGAAATCGACCGGGGCGCCACCTTCTTTTTTACGCTGGGCACGGGGGCAAGAAATGGCCACTGACAGGCCGATCCTGCTTGTTGAGGACAATCCGGACGACGAAGCGCTCACCCTTCGTGCGTTCAAGAAGAACAAGATCGCGAACGAGGTTGTCGTCGCACGTGATGGCGTGGAAGCGCTCGACTACCTTTTCGGCACGGGCGTCCACGCCGGTCGCGACACCGCGAATGCCCCGGCAGTGGTGTTGCTCGACTTGAAACTGCCGCGCATCGACGGCCTCGAGGTTCTGCGTCGACTGCGTGCCGACGACCGCACGCGCCTCCTCCCCGTCGTCGTGCTCACCACCTCGAAGGAACAGCAGGATATACACGAGGCCTACAGCCTGGGGGCGAACAGCTATATCCGAAAACCGGTGGACTTCGAGAAGTTCATCCACGCGGTCGGCCAGATGGCGCTTTATTGGCTAGTCCTCAACGAGCCTGTCGAGGACGGCATCCAGGCCTGATCCCGAACTCACTGCTGGACCAACAGCGCTTCGATCTCGGGCGCGAGTTCTTCGGGCTTGGTGGTCGGCGCAAACCGTGTGACGCGGCTCCCGCTGCGGTCGACGAGAAATTTCGTGAAATTCCACTTCACGGCCTTCGACCCGAGCAGGCCGGGCGCAGCCTCGGTGAGGAACCGGAACACCGGATGCGCCTGAGGGCCATTGACATCGACCTTTTCGGTCAGCGCAAACGTCACGCCGAAGTTCTTTTCGCAGAAGGCGCCAATCTCCGGTGCCGCTCCGGGTTCCTGACCGCCAAACTGGTTGCATGGGAACCCGATTACCACCAATCCGCGGTCGCGATACGTCTGCCAAAGTTTCTCCAACCCGGCGTACTGCGGCGTGAAGCCGCACTCGCTCGCGGTATTCACCAGCAGCAGCACGCTGCCGGCGTGATCCGAGAAGCGGATGTCTCCGCCATTCAACCTCCCGACGGTCAGTCCGTACAGTCCCTCCTCCATCATCGATCCTCCACAAAACCGGCCGCCTTCCCCGCACGCCCGGGAATCAATCGACAGGCCGACAAAGATTGACATTCGAGACTGAAGCGTACCACCACCATGCAGGGCCACGGCCCCGGAACATGCAGGACGATCCCGACCTGCGGTTTCTAATAGGGTATCGACATCGCGCGCATCAAACATTGCAGGCATCCCGGCGTCACCGGACTGACGACGGGGTTGCTGTCTGCATCGGACGACAAAGTTGCCGGCCGTTCATCCTGCTCTCGCCATAACCAACACAATTGGATCAGGACCCTGCCGACAAGATAAAATCGCGCATTTGCCTGGTCGGCCATCCGATGCGCGAAGATCCCGTTCGCTGTCACATCGGCTTGGTGCGACTCCCCTCGAGGAACGGAATCGCACCGTGTCGATCGACGCCCGCCTGACGCAGGAAGCATGCTCTCTGCCCCCGAGATGACGCCGCCCGCCGGATATGAGGCCCCCCGAGGCACAGCCCTGGCGCACGCCTCGCGTTCGTCCTGCGCCTGACGTGATGACCACACGCGACGTCATGATCCGCGCCGACACGCTGGGAAAGTGTTACCAGATCTACGATACGCCGGGAGATCGTCTCAAGCAGTTCGTGCTCCCGCGCCTGAGGAGGTTTACAGGCGTAGGTTCGCGCGTCTACTACCAACCGTTCTGGGCCTTGCGCGACGTGTCGTTCGAATTGCGCCGTGGTCAAACAGTCGGGATCATGGGAAGAAACGGCGCCGGCAAGTCGACGCTGCTCCAATTGGTTTGCGGAACGGCAACGCCGACAGCAGGCTCGGTCGAAACCCGCGGACGTCTGGCTGCACTGCTGGAACTTGGCGCCGGCTTCAACCCGGATTTCACCGGCCGCGAAAATGCGTTGCTGAGTTGCCAGTTGCTTGGCCTGTCCGCCGACCAAGCAAGCGAAGCGCTGCCGAGGATCTTCGATTTTGCGGACATCGGCGAGTTCGCGGACCAGCCCGTCAAGCACTATTCGAGTGGCATGTATGTCCGATTGGCGTTCGCCGTGTCGGTTGCCGTCGAACCGGACATTCTGGTGGTAGACGAGGCCCTCGCGGTAGGCGACATCCGCTTCCAGGCCAAGTGCTTTTCCCGCCTGCGGCAGCTCCAGGAACGCGGATGCGCGATTCTGCTCGTTTCCCATTCCATCGAACAGATCGCCCGCCACTGCGACTCGGCCATGCTGATCGAAGGCGGCAGGCTGCTTGCGACCGGCCACCCCAAGGAAATCGGCAACCGCTACATGGACCTCCTCTACGGAACGGTCGCAGCGGCGGTGCCGACTACGCAGCCAGAGGCCGCCGATGGCGACTCGCCGGATGCGCCGGCGAGCGGCGACAGCCTCGGCTTCGACGGATCGACGGAGGATTGCTATGCCTCCCGGCCGCTGTACAACCCGTCCGAATACCGATGGGGCGACCACCGCGCTTCGATACTCGATTTTCGCGTTGTCGACACAGAAGGCAGGGCGATCAGCCAGATCGAATCGGGTGATGCATGCGACCTGTTGGTGAAGGTCCATTTCAGGTCGAACATCCGCCATCCGGTGTACGGTTTCTACATGAAAACCATCGACGGAATCCTTCTGAGCGGCTGCAACTCGCGCGAGTACCCGGCACGGGAAGAAATTCGGCTCAAACCGGTTGCAGCGGGCCAGTTCGTCGCCTTTCGCGTTGCCCTGCGTCTCCCGTTTTCTGCGGGCCACTACCTGCTGTCGGTCGGCATCGCCGAGGACGTGGAAGGCGAACTCGTTCCGCTCGACCGCCGCTATGACTCCATCCTGCTCGGCGTCGTCTCGAAAAGGCCGCCCGCCGGCCTGATCGACCTCGGACTGACATGCGATGTCAGGCCGCTGCCATTTGCGCAGCCAACCGGAGCAAAGAGGCTCGACGCATGAGCAGGGAATTGCAGCAAGCCGTACAACGACTGCCGGAACTTTACCAGCCGCTTTACGGCCGCGAGGCGGAAAGCGCCGACGCGGCGCGCCGTGCATGCGTAGACCGGCTGGCCTGCATCGCGAATGCCCTCGATGCGTTCCGCGAGATGCCCGTTCGCCTGATCGACGTCGGTTCCGCACAAGGCTACTTCACGCTGGCGCTCGCAGAACGATTCCCGGGCTTCGATTGCGTCGGCCTCGACAACCTCGCCGAGAACGTCGAGGTTGCAAGGCACCTCGCCAAGGAGCGGACTCACAGTCCGGCATTCCACGTGGCCGAGGTGCGTCCCGGCGCGCTTCGCCCCTGGGTAGGCGATGGCGCCAACACCGTGTTGCTGCTGAACGTGCTCCATCACATCTGCACCCGTTACGGATGGGACGAAACCGACCGTTTCCTGGCCGAAGTCGCGCAGTCGGCGGACGTGGTTTTCCTCGAACTTGCCAGCGCCGCCGAGCGCCTCGAATGGACCGCCGAACTGCCGTCAGACGATGCCGCCTGGCTGCGTCATTTCGGGTTCGCGCGGCCAATAGGCGAATTCGACACACACATCCCCGGGGTGCGGCGCCGGTTGTATGTCTGCAGCGCGCGTTGGGTCCTGTGCGGCAAGGCGGCGTTCCGCTTCACCACGGCGCTGGACAAATCCCACGGCGGTGCCCTCGGGTCGCGCGAGGTGGGCCGTCGCTATTTCATGTCCGACGACATCGTGGCGAAGTGTTTTTCGTTCTCTGGCGCGACGGCGCGCCGGAACCGGGTCGAGCTGTTGCGCGAGGAGCGCCTCCTGTCTGCCCCGCCGCCCGATATCGCCCTGCCACGCCTGCTTGGTTCGCATGTCGACGCATGCGGTGGCGTCCTCGTGCGCAGCCGCCTGGAAGGAAGCCTGCTCTCCGAATCCTTGGCGCAACCAATGACGAGCGAAGACTGGACTCGCATGATGGCCGCCCTGGCTGCGGCTCTCGGGCAACTTGAGGCCTCGGGCTTGTTCCATCACGACCTGCGCCCGTGGAATGTCCTGGTCTCGCCAGGCAGCACGATCCGCGTGATCGATTTCGGTGCGATGAATCGTCGGCGAACCCGGACGGTCTTCGAGGATTTCGTCGAGTTCGGTTTCTGGCTGGTCGCGCCGCACCTCGACCCCTCGCTGTGGGGCTGCTACCGGTCGCTGGCGAATCCGGCGGAAATGCCGGACGCGCTGCGCGTCCTGTCATCCGAAGTCGACGGGACAGCCTTGCGCGACCTGGATTTCGCGACGCTCCGCGACATCCTCGAGCGCGCCGGACATGCGCCCAAGCCCGACGCCCAGGCTGCGCTGTTGAAGGTCCATGGCGAGGCGCAATCGAGTCTGCTGCGGCGCCTCGCCCGCGCGCTCAACGGAAACCGGCGGCTCGGCCTCGCACGGGGCGAGGCGCAACGCTACGCCGAAGCGCTCGCGGAATCCCTGAAGCGAACGCAATGGCACAGCCGGCTCCGAATCGAAGCGCAGGATGCCGAACTGGCGCGCACGCGCAGCGACGCAGCGCGACAGATCGCCGCACTCGCCAGACGGGCGGAACGTGCCGAGGATCACGGCCGCGCTCTGGCCACCTCCTTGCGTCGGGCAAAGGAAGATCTCGCGCGCGCGCATGACGAAGCACGGCGCCAGGTTGCCGGATTTGCACAACGTGCCGCCACGGCTGAACAATATGCGGCATCGCTCGCAACCGACCGCGACAGGCTACAGGCCGACGCTGCAGCGCAAGTCGAAGCACTCGGGCAACGCGCGAGCGCGGCCGAAGCCTATGCAGCCAGCCTTGCGAACGAACTGGACAAGACGCAACGCGATCTCGGATCGGTGGCGTCGGAGCTCGAAACGATCAAGCGGAGCAAACCCTACCGCGCACTGAATCTCATGCGCCGCATGATGCGGAGATCGCGCGGATGAGCGGAAGCATTCCCAATGGCGCCGGGCCTGCGACCGTCAGCCCTGACGCCCGAATCGAGTTCCTCGACGTCATGCGCTCGGTCGCCGTGCTCATGGTGGCGTACGACCACCTTGTCGGGCTTTACCTCAAGCGAACCGGCCAGACAGAGCCGTTCTACCAGGCTGTGACGCAATACGTGGTCCAGCCGCTCGGCATCATCCAGGACTTCGGCTGGATGGGGGTGTGCCTCTTTTTCCTCGTCAGCGGATTCATCATCACGCACGTCGCCTACCGCGAAAAGCCGCTGGAGTTCATGGTCCGGCGCGTCTTCCGCATCTACCCGCCGCTGATCGTCGCAATAGTGGTCGCCGTCGTCATCCTGCGAATGCAGAACGGCCTGGAATTCACGCCGGGTCAGGTGCTGCTTTCATTCACCCTGCTCAACTACTTCCAGTCGCCGCAGGTGGTGACCCTCGGCGTAGCCTGGAGCCTGGTCGTGGAACTGCTCTTCTACGGCCTTGTGGTGCTGCAGATGCGGACGCTGCGGTCCTTCCCGGCGTTGGCCCCTGTGCTCGCCGGATCGCTGGTCCTGCTGGTCATCCTCACATGCAAGGATTTCGGCAGCACCTATTTCCTGTTTGCCGCCACTGCCGCCTATGTCCCCTACCTGCTCATCGGCCAGGTGATCTACCTGCGGGCAACCCGCCGCATCGGAAATGGCGCCGCACTTGCCCTCGCGGCACTCTGCTTCGGCGCGATCGTGTTCGGCATCCAGCGCATCCACACGCAGTTCCTGCCGATGGACAACTCCTATCTCGTCAACTTCGCCTATGCACTGCTGCTTTTCGTCATTGCACTGTCGCTCGACATCCGGCCGGGCGCGGTGTTTCGCTCGATCGCTGAGAAGAGTTACGGCATCTACCTGCTCGAAGGTACCGCCGGCCTCTACCTCGTATTCTGGTTGCAGAAGGCGGGCGCGCCGTACCTCGTTGCGCTGACCGGCACGATCGTGATCGGCTACGCAATCTGCTGGGCATTTTTCCGATTCGTCGAACGCCCCTCGCAGAACCTCGGGCGCCGCCTCGGCAGCCGGATCGCCTCCGCGCCGATCGCCGGCCAGAGCGGAGCCATCGCCTGACATGTTGTCGACCAAACTGGATAACGGCGCCTCGCCCGTTCCGCGTCAATCTGCAAATCCCATGCGAATCGCCTGCTTCACGATCGCCTCCGGCAATTACGGCGCCTATGTGCGCGTTCTGCTGGATTCGCTGCGCGACACCAACCCCGGCTTCTCCCGCTACCTGTGCCTCGCCGACGTTCCACAAGGGGATTCGTCGGAGCGCGCGGATCACTTCCATGTTGTGCGCGCCGACCAGATCGGCATTCCGCATTTCGAGGATTTCGCGTTCCGCTACGACATCATGGAGTTCAACACGGCGGTCAAGCCAAGCATGTTCAAGTGGCTGTTCGCCAACACCGATGCCGATGCGGTGATCTACCTCGACCCGGACATCCGGTGCTATGGCGCCCTGAGCGAAGTCGAACGCCTGCTCGCGGATGGCGCGTCCGTCGTCGCCACGCCGCACGTCATGTCGCCGCTCGAGGACGGCCGCCGGCCGAACGACAGGCACCTGCTGCAGGCTGGGGTGTTCAACCTCGGCTTCCTTGCCGTGGCGCGCTGCGACGAGTCGGCAAAGTATCTCGACTGGTGGGCACGCCGCATGGCTACCGAGTGCCTCAACGACATCCCCAATGCGCTGTTCGTCGATCAGAAGTGGTGCGACCTGCTACCGTGCCACGTCGAGCGCCTCGCGGTGCTGCGCCATCCGGGCTACAACGTCGCCTACTGGAATCTGACCGAACGCAAGGTCGAACCGGCGGAAGACGGCAAGCCGCGCTGCAACGGCAAGCCGCTCGCGTTCTTCCACTTCAGCGGCGTCAATCCGGCGGCACCGGACATCCTCTCGAAGCACCAGGACCGCTTCGATCTCGCGGACCTGCCTGCCGTGCGCGAACTGGTGCGCGACTACGTTCGGCAGGTCAATGAAGCCGGCTGGCAGCACAACCGCAAGACGCCGTACGCCTACGGCGCGTTCGACGACGGCACGCCGATCCCCGAGATCGTGCGCAAGGTCTATCGCCGGCACCATGCGCCCGGCGAGTTCGGCAGCCTTTCGCCGTTCGCCGTCGGCGCCGCGGCAATTTGCAACGCGCCCGCTAGCGGCCTTGTGGCGATGCCTGACCTGCCGATCAGCCGCGTCATGCAGGAGATTCATCGCATCCGGCCCGACATCCAGTCGCTGTTCAACCTCGACACGCGCGAGGGTCGGCGCAGCTTCCTCCATTGGTTCGAGGCGTCCGCAGGACGGGAATACGGCCTGCCGGCGGCGGTCGTCGGCGGCACGATGGCCGCCCATTCTACGCAGGGCGCCGTTCCCCCTGACGCCGCCCCCATGCCAGCGTCGGATCGCGCCGCCCGCTCAACGACGCGCCGCTATCGACGCATGCTCGCGATCGAGCAGGCCGGTTCGCGCTACCGGTCGTGGTTCCCGGCGCCGCTGCGCGGCTGGCTCAAGCGCCATTGGGTCGCCTACAAGGCCGGCCTGCTGCGTCGCTTCTGAGGGCCGGCAACATGAACATGCAATGGCTCGACGCACCGGCCCCCCTCGCGAAGCAGATCGAGGGCGTCCAAATTTCACGCATGATGCATCTGGTCTGGATGGCGCGCCCCGACCTGCGCAGTGCCTTCGACCTCGACACCGAAGCGGGACAGCGCCGCTTCGCCGACTGGTTCCAGGTCTCGGCGTTTCGTGAGTACGGCATCACCCCCGCGGCGCCGGGCGCATCGGCGGCGTCCTCCAGCCGCGATGCCCGGTCGGGCGAAGCCGGCGCGGCCGGGCCCTACGGCCTGCTGCTCCGGTCCGAATCCGCGGCACGCTCGCTGGGTCGTGCGCTGCCGGCGCCGGTGAGGAAAGCCGGCGTCGCCGCCTGGCAGGGGGCGCTGCGCGCTGCACTTCGCTTCGAAGCCCGCATGGCGCCGCGCGCGCAACCTGTCGCACCGATCGCATCCGCCAACCCGCCCCGAGTGCCGGACATCGATGTTGCCGGCGATGCCGGCGTCACGCTGGTCGGCTATGCACGCGCCGAAATCGGCATGGGCGAACACGTGCGCATGACGGCGGCCACGCTCGAAGGACGGCCCCTGGCGTGGGGCATCTACAACTACGGCCAGCAGTTGCCGGGGCGGCAGAATGCCACTGCCGACGAATCGCGCTTCATTCACGACAATCGGTACAAGTGCAACCTGTTCCATGTCAACGCCGACCAGATGCTGCTGGCGCTGCTCACGCTTGGCCGCGATTTCTTCGACCGGCGCTACAACATCGGCTACTGGGCCTGGGAACTCGCGCACTGCCCCGAAGAGTGGGATGCGCCGATGTCGCTGGTCGACGAACTGTGGGCGCCGTCGCGCTTCATCCAGTCGGCATTGGCCGAGCGCGCCCGCGTGCGGGTGGAATACATGCCGCTGTGCGTCGAACTGCCGCAATTCGCACCCGGCACGCGCGCGCAGTTCGGCCTGCCTGACGACGCCTTCCTGTTCCTGTACACCTTCGATTTCCTGTCCTACGTCGATCGCAAGAATCCGCTCGCGGCGGTGCGCGCGTTCCGCGCCGCGTTCCCGACCGGCGCCGAGAAAGCGGGCCTCGTCCTCAAGGCGATGAACGCCGACGAATCGAATCCCCGCTGGCGAGAACTCCAGCAGGCCATCGACGGAGATCCGCGCATCGCAATCATCAATCGCACGTTCGACCGCCATGAAGTGCTGCAACTGTTCGACGTGTGCGACTGCTTCGTTTCGCTGCACCGCTCCGAGGGTTTCGGCCGCGGCCCGGCCGAGGCGATGTACCTGGGCAAACCGGTGATCCTGACCGACTATTCCGGCACGACCGACTTCGCCAACGAGCACAACGCCTGCCCGGTACGCTACCGGCTGGTGCCGGTGGGCGAAACGGAATACGTTTTCCCGACAGGCCAGGAATGGGCCGACCCGGACGCCGAACATGCGGCATGGCACATGAAGCGGCTGGCCGCCGACCGCGCGCTTGCCGACGCCATCGGCGCACGCGCCCGCGCGACGATGCGCGAGGGTTTCAACGCCACCCGCATCGGCGACCTCTACGAGCGCCGCCTGCGCAAACTCGGACTCGTATAGACCCTGCCAGAGGCTCCACATGAAGGAATGCAGCAAATCGATCGCCCGGCGCATCCGCGATGCGGATTTCCTGACGCGCTACTTTCGCGGCACGGGCGTGGACATCGGCGGCAAGCCGGATCCGCTCGCGCTCTATGTCGAATTGTTTCCGCTGATGACGTCGGTGCGAACCTGGGATCTCGAGGACGGCGATGCGCAGTACCTCGACGGCATACCCGACGGCGCGCTCGACTTCGTGCACTCCAGCCACTGCCTGGAACATCTCGTCGATCCGCGCACGGGGCTGCACAACTGGTTCCGCGTACTGAAGCCGGGCGGGCATCTGGTCGTCACGGTGCCCGACGAGGATCTTTATGAACAGGGCGTCTTTCCCAGCACCTTCAATCGCGACCACAAGTGGACCTTCACGATTCACAAGCGCGCCTCATGGAGCCCGCGCTCGATCAACGTGCTGGAACTGCTCGCGGGGCTCGACGACACGGCGCAGGTCCTGCGCGTCCAGTTGCTCACCGCCGGCTTCCGCGAGTCGCTGCCCCGCTTCGACCAGACGCTCACGCCGGTTGGCGAATGCGGCATCGAGTTCGTCGTGCGCAAGCGCACGACGCACGAACAGGCCGCACTCGGACGGGTTCCCCCGATGGAACAACCGCCCCGCGAAATCCGCCTGCACCTCAACCAGTATCGCGACGACCACGCTGCACTCAAGGCCGGCAACGGCGCGCGCCCGCCGTTCGAGAATGATGCCGAAATCTGACCTGACGCCCCCGGCGCGCACCGGCCGCGCCGGCCCCGTCCTGCGTGCACGTGCGCCGCTGCGGCTCGGCCTGGCCGGCGGCGGCACCGACGTCTCGCCGTTCTGCGACCTGCACGGCGGCTACGTGCTCAACGCCACGATCGACCTCTACGCCTACGCATCGGTCGAATTGCTCGAAGAACCCGTGATCCGCTTCGAGGGCGCGGACCAAGACGCCACATGGGAAGGCACGCCCGACAATCTCGATGCCGTCGACCCGCGGCTCGCCCTGCACCGCGGCGTCTACCGCCGCGTCGTGCGCGACTTCTGCGGCGGCCGTCCGTTCGGCGTGCGCTTGGTCACGCACTCCGACGCGCCCCCCGGCTCCGGGCTCGGCGCCTCGTCCACGCTGGTCGTCGCCATGCTCCACGGCTTCGTCGAAGCCTTCAACCTGCCGCTGGGCGAATACGAACTCGCGCACCTCGCCTACGAGATCGAGCGCATCGACCTCGACCTCGCCGGCGGCAAGCAGGACCAGTATTCGGCCTCCTTCGGCGGCTTCAACTTCATGGAATTCGGCGACAACGGGCACGTGCTGGTGAATCCCTTGCGCATGAAGCCCTGGATCGTCTCCGAACTCGAATCCTCGCTGCTGCTGTTCTTCACCGGCGTCTCGCGCGAATCGGCCCACATCATCGACCAGCAGGTGCGCAACATCCGCGAAGGCGCCAGGGCACCGATCGAGGCGCTGTTCTCGGTCAAGGAAGAAGCCGTGCGCATGAAAGCCGCGCTGCTCAAGGGCGATTTCGACAGCTTCGTCGATTCGATGAGGGCGTCCTGGGATTCCAAGAAGCGCACCGCATCGAGCATCTCCAATGCGCACATCGAACGCATCTACGAAGACGCCTTGCAGGCCGGCGCACGTGCCGGCAAGGTCTCCGGCGCCGGTGGCGGCGGCTTCATGATGTTCTTCGTCGCCCCCGAAGCGAAACCCCGCGTCGCGCGTGCGCTCGCCGCCCATGCCGGGCAGGTGTTCAGCTGCCATTTCACCAAGTCCGGGAGCCAGGCATGGCGCGTGCGCTGAACCGGCCGCACTGCCGCGCCGCCTGCCGGCGCCGCGCGTCCTGACGACCATGCAGGCGATCGTTCTCGCGGGCGGAATGGGCAGCCGGTTGCGCAGCGTCGTCGCCGACGTGCCCAAGCCCATGGCGCCCGTCGCCGGCCGGCCCTTCCTCGAATACCTGCTGCAGGCGCTGGCCGATGCGGGATTCGAGCGCATCGTGCTCTCGGTCGGGCACATGGCGCAGACCATCGTCGACCATTTCGGCCCCCACCACCGGGGCATGCAGATCGAATACGCAATCGAGCTGCAACCGCTCGCCACCGGCGGCGCCACGCGCGTAGCGCTCCAGCACGTCACCGAAGACCATGCCTACGTGCTCAACGGCGACACCTTCGTGCAGTTCGACGCCGCCGGGTTGGAACGCATCTGGCGCGAACGCCACACCCCGGTCATCGTCGCCCGCGAAGTGGACGACACCTCGCGCTTTGGCCGGCTCGACGTGGTGGACGGACGCGTGACCCGCTTCTGCGAAAAGGGCATCGCCGGCCCCGGGCTGATCAACGCCGGTGTCTATCTGCTGCCGCGCATCGCGCTCGACGCCTTCGAACCCGGACGCGCGTTCTCGCTAGAGCAGGACTACCTCGCCCCGGCCGTGCTCGAAACGGATTTCTCCGTGGTCACGGCCCACGGCCTGTTCATCGACATCGGCGTGCCTGAAGACTATCGCCGCGCACAACAACTCTTCTCCGGATTCTCTGCATGAATCGCATCAGGGCCGTCTTCCTCGACCGCGACGGCGTGATCAACGTCGATCACGGTTACGTCCACACGCCCGAGCGGTTCGAGTTCGTGCCGGGCATCTTCGACCTGTGCCGGCACGCGATCATGCGCGGCTTCCACATCGTCGTCGTCACCAACCAGGCCGGCATCGGCCGCGGAAAGTTCACCGAGGAACAGTTCCAGACCCTTACAGCCTGGATGCGCACACGCTTCGAGGCCGAGGGCGTGGCGATACTCGACGTCTATCACTGCCCCACGCACCCGGAACACGGCATCGGCGAATACCGCACCGAGTCCGAGGACCGCAAGCCGAATCCCGGCATGTTCCTGCGCGCTGCGCGCGAGCATGCGATCGACATGGCCGCATCGGTGGCGCTCGGCGACAAGGCCGGCGATCTGCAGGCCGCCTTCGACGCCGGCGTCGAGACCCGCCTGCTGCTGCGCTCGGACAAATATCCCGACCAATCGACAGAACACGCGACACACGTCGTCGATGACCTGGCGCAAGCGGCCGAGATCGTCGCAAAGCTCGACGATCCGCCCGCGGTGTGGACCGACGACACCGAAGAAGGCCAGCAGGAACTCGCCCGTTGCCGCGAGATGCTGCAGGCAGCCGGTTACATGGTGCAGAAGATCGTTCATCCGTCATCGACGATCACCGACCAGGATCTCTACGCGCCCTACGCCAACGCCTGGGCGACGTTCCAGCCGTGGATGAAATCGGACCTGATCGAGGATCTCGTCACCACCCTGCTCGCCAAGGGGCGGCTCACCCTGGTCACGCGCGACCGGCTGTGGGTGCTCAAGACCGCCTTCGAGCAGACGCGTACTCTGCGTGGCGAAGTGTGGGAAGCCGGCGTGTTCCAGGGCGGCACCGCGCTGATGCTGCGCCGGCTGATCGAGGCGAGCGCGGGCGCAGGCGAAGCGGACCGCACCGCCATGCGGCTGTTCGACACCTTCCAGGGCATGCCCGCCACGCGCGACGACCTCGACCTGCATCGTGAGGGCGATTTCTCCGACACCTCGCTCGATGCGGTGAGATCCCTGGTCGGCAACGAGCCGTGGATCGACTACCGCCCCGGCCTCGTGCCCGACACCTTCGCCGGCCTCGCCGACTGCACCGTCCGCCTCGCCCATGTCGACCTCGACATCTACGAAGGCATCCTCTCGGCCTGCGAATTTATCTATCCGCGGCTCGTGCCGGGCGGCATGATGGTGTTCGACGATTACGGCTTCTGGACCTGCCCCGGCGCGCGCGCCGCGGTCGACCAGTTCTTCGCCGACAAGCCCGAGCGCCCGCTCGCCCTGCCCACCGGCCAGGCGATCATGACCCGCCTGCCGCGCGCCGGCACCACGACCGCATCGCCGGCATCCACCTCAGCGGAAGCCGTCGCCCCTTGAGCACGCCCGACAGCCCGCCGCGCGTCCTCGCCATCATCGTCAGCTGGAATTCCGGCGACTGGCTGGTGCCGTGCATCCAGGCGCTGCAAGCGCAAACCTTCCCGGCGATCTCGATCGTCGTGTGGGACAACGCCAGCGAAGCCTGGACGTCGACAACGCTGCGCGAAATCGAATTGGCCTACCCCGCGGTGCGCGTCGCGCGCTCGCCCGAGAACCTCGGCTTCGCCGGCGGCAACAACGCCGCGGCGGCGATCGACACCGACGCACCCTACATACTCACCGTCAACCCCGATGCCCTGCTCGCGCCCGACTGCGTGCAATTGCTGGTCGACGCCGCCGAAGCGCACCGCGACTGCGGCGCCTTCGGCGTCACCCAGCTGTTCCCCGACGGCAAGCACTTCGACGGCATCGGCGACTGCTACAACCCGGCCGGCATGGCCTGGCGCGGCCGCTACGGCGAACCGGTCGCCGACCTCGGCAATGCACCGCGCCCCATCGTCTCGCCCTGCGCCGCCGTGGCGCTGTATCGCCGCAGCGCCTTCGACGCCTGCGGCGGCTTCGACCGCGACTTTTTCTGCTACCTCGAGGATGTCGACCTCGGCCTGCGGCTGCAACTCATGGGGCTCGGCAGCCTGCACATTCCGGCCGCACGCGCCCTGCACTCCGGCGGCTCGACCACCGGCCAGCGCAGCGATTTCGCCTCCTACCACGGCCACCGCAACATGATCTGGGTGTACTGCAAGAACATGCCCGGCCTGCTGTTCTGGCTGTTCCTGCCGCTGCACCTCGCGGCCAACCTGATGTCGATCCTCGTGCTGATGGCGCGCGGGCAGTTCCGCGTCGCCTACCTCGCCAAGATCGACGCCCTGCGCGAACTGCCGCGCATGCTCGCCAAGCGGCGCCGCATCCAGAATGCACGCGTCATTGCACCGCTCGGGCTGCTGCGGGTGCTGACCTACAGCCTGCACGTCTCCCAGTTGCTCGGCCGGCGCAATTAGCGCGCAGCGGCATTCGAACCACGCGAAAATCTAAAACGGCACCGCTGGAAGGCACGTAAACAGGCCATCCGCAGCCTGGCTGCCCTGCAGGCCTCGCGAAATGGCGCAGGTGGCGAAGGCAGGCCGGAGAGCGCCTGTGGATGCAGGTTGTGGCGAGGGAGTGGCGGCTGTCCGGCAATCCGTTCGGCACAAGGAGCGGAAACGGCGGATCAGGCGCAAGCCTCGCTGACGCAGCGTGCCGCCTCTTCGCGCGTATAGAAGTGCGCGTCGCGCACGAAGCCCGAGATCACCGAGGCCTTGACCTGCGCCACGCGACCCGACGCGTGGCGCGCCAGCACGACCTCGTCGGGCAGGCCGTCGAGCAAGTGAAACGGCGCCGGCATGCCGTCGCCAAAGCGCGAAGGGTAGATGATGCGGGTCTCGGCATCGAGGAAAGCCGGCCGGAAGCCCGCCGGGCGATTCTCTTCGCTGCGGCCGCCGGTGCCGCGAAAGCGCTGGTTCTCGCGCACCAGTGTGGCCTTGCTCAGCGTTCCTTCCATTTCCATGCTCCCGCGCGTCCGTCGAATCGAGAGCCGTCGCATTGCGGCCCTCACATCGATCACCATCGCAACTCGCATGCCACGCGCACGCGCACCACGACCCCGGGAGGTTGGCGCGGCGATTCAAGCACTTGGCCGCAAGCCGCGCGTCGGGCCGGCGTCCGATGTCGCGACCGGCGTCCGAGGATCGGACGACGCAGCGCCGCGCTTCATCCGGTCGCACATCCACAGGGGCGCGCTTGGCCTTTACGGTTCCACGCGGCCGGCGCAACCGCTTCCCGCCGCGGCGGATAGCCGCCCCAAGCGACGTCGCCTCAGGGCGAGATCAGGATCGCCTTCGCGCGCGCCCGAATCCACGGCATGCAGTTCAGGTCGCTGCCGCCGGCCGTCGACGACGACGGTTCCGACGCATTGGCCACCACCGCGCCGGCCGGCGTGATGAAGAAGGTGCCCAGCACGCTGTCGCCGTGTTCGACGCACACCGGAATGTTGGCATTGGCCGACTTGCCAGACGGTGGCACCACCGCCGATACCGTGAGCTGACCGCGCACGGGGTTGGCGGGCCGGATCACCTGGCCCAGTTGCGCGCCTTTCGCGCGAACCTTCGCGTCCAGTGCCTCGACGAAGCCCGACGCCAGCGGGCCGGCATCGTGGCCTGCCGCCAGCGCAACGATCTTCGCGACGATGGCGTCGCGTTGCACGGCGGGCATCGATGATTCCGGCTGAGCCGCATTGGCGGCCATCGCGCCAGTGATTCCGAACAGCGCCGCGGCGAACAAACCGGCATGGATGGCGACAGTGCTTCGATACGACATGGTGGCGAACTCCGAGAGGACGAGCGCAACGCGCGCTGACTTCGGCCGCCATCCTACCCGACTCGCGCCGGCCCAAGACATGCCGCCTTGGCTACCGGCGGAACGCCTTGCGCGCCGCCGGCAGATCAACGAATTTCTCCGCCGCGAGCCTGGGCGCCGCCAGCGCCGCCCCCGAAAACGCCAGTGCCACCATGGCCCGTGACTGCATGAAACGCATGATCGCCCTCACTTCTGCACGGCTGATCGGCGTGAGTTGGCACAAGAGGCAGTCGGGTCGAATTCTCGTCCCGTCTGGTTCCGCCAAGCAGGCAGGAAACCCGTCGAGCCTGAACCCTTCAGTCTGTACCGGTCGCCACCAGCAGGTAACCGCGCGTCTGCCCGGCGTCGGCGTCGATGGCATTCATGGCGGCCCAAAGCATGGACACCGGAACCCACGTGTAGGGATACTTCCGGGTCGCAACGTCGAGGATGAGCACCCGGTCCGTTTTCGCGTCAAATGCGCCGACCGGGGAGAGATGCCCTTCGCCTGCCTGCTTCAGCACCCGTCGATCGTAGTTGGCGATGAGGAAGGTGCCCGGTTCGCCCAGCGTTGCGCGGGCGGCCTCGCGGAACGCGGCGAGGCCCGACTCACCGGCGTGCACGACCTGAACCTGCAGCCCATGCGCGCGCATGAATGCTGCAAGTTCCTCGAGCGTGAGTCCGCTGAACGACACCGCGAATTCGCTCTTGACCGCGCTGGCTGCCGCGTTGAAGAGCGCGGCTTGGGTTGCCAGGGGTTGCGGCCGGCGGGCCGCGTTGATCACGGCCGCGCTCGTGGCCGGGCCGCAGAAGGCCCTGCGGGCCTGCGCAACCAGATGAGGCGCGAGCTGCGCATAGTCCGCCTTGCTCTCGGCCAGGGCGAGAAGTTGCTGCCCTTCGGCCGACGAGATGCTGATGAGTTCCGGGGGGAGCGGCAGGTTCTCGACAGGCGGCGTCGACAGCGCATACCACCCAAGGCTGGACGCGACGAGCAGTAGCGCCGAACCAACCCCAACGGAAACATACCGGGTCAATCGATTCATCGCGCCAGCACGCCAGGTTCTCGCAACGGAACGACAGCGAACCTTAGCGTCCGGGGGCGAGTTGATTCCGACATGAGCTGCATGCCTCCAGCCACGGAACTATTCGAGCCTGAGAACCATCTAGCAGACCCCCCGACACTGTGAGGTGGCGGGGTTGAAGTGAATTTGCGGAACACTTTGACCCAAGCGAGGCGCCGATAGTTAAGGGGACGACAGGCCTGCCGGCATAGGTCGTTGCAATCACGAATGACCGATGCCGATCCTCGCGGCATGGCCTATCCAGCGAAAATCAATCGTGGTCCGTCCCCGGTTACTAATTGCTCATTTTGATCCCAATCCCAAATGACAGCCGCGTGACGCTTGGACTCTCAGCAATCAAGGGGGCTTGGTTGTGCTAACCCGGAGTGCACGAACAGGGAAATCAAGAACCGCTGTGCCAGCCTATCTTGACTTGCTCGGCTTCGGGTTTGAGGGCAAAGCCATCTTCGCATCCATAAACTGCCGCGTCCTTTTCCGTGCGGCCTTCAACACTGCCGGGCGCATCCCTTCCGGGACGGTCATCAGTATCGCCTTCGATTTCAGACTGAGTTTGAGCTTCTGATGCACGTCTCGCGGGCCAAAAAATACAAATTGGTCGGCACTTCTCACTATTGTTGATCACCGTTCGGTTGCAAACAGTTCAAGCCTAAGCCTGTACCCGCTACGATCCTGTTGAACTGGTTCCCTTCGACGGGTTTGACGTAGACGATTCGCTTTCCGAAGACGGAGGCGATTCGTCCGACGAGCAGGGCTTCTGTTCCTCGAACGCCAGTGTCCAGCAGATTTCCTTGAGCGTATCGGAATCCACTTCCTGCAGCTTGGGAAAGGTAGGCGTTGAGGGCGGCGACGGCTTCTGACTCATCCTGCGCTCCTTGAGTGGGGGCGGGCTGAGTCGATGATACGCCGGGTTGAGCGAGATCGAAACGCGCGCCATCCGCGTCCGTGTTCGGATCGGGGCGGTCGATTTCGCTGCGGCGGGAAAGGGCTAGGCTTGCTTCGGCTGCCGAAACGCCTTTCGAGCCAAGGCGCTCAACTCTTTCTTGTCGCGCCTTAGTTGCTCGATTTCGGAGTTCGTCAGTCGATTTGAAGCCGATGATGTATCGGGCTTCTGTGCCTGTGAAGGCGCGCGGCTCGATGCCGAAGATGTCCCAAGTTTTTCTTCCATGGCGCCCTCCAATGCTTTTACCAGTCGCACAATCCCCAGCATCGTATCACTGCGCGAAATCTAACCGACACTTGAAAGCCAAGAAGAATTGAAGGAGCCCTTTAAGCTGTTAGGGTTTGGGCGCTTCATCAAATTCTTCGTCGTTCGTAAAAAAGCGGGCGAGCGCCGTGAGCGAACGTGATGGCTGCGCCAATAAGCACCGGCCAGCTTTGAAATACCACCACAGCTAGATAAACCAAGGTGGTTCCAAACATGCTGAGAAGAAAGAGCGCAGGAATCGCCATTCGTTTTGGGCTATCAGAACCTTCCCTGATGAGCCGCCAAACGAGGAACGCAAATATGGCCGTCAGATAGCCGAGGAATAAGCCACCAACAAACCCGCTGACGAGCATAGCGGCGTCTTTCATGTGTAACCCGAACGTGGAGGTCACTGGCGCTGCGCGGATCTATCGCGCACCGTCCGGTGGACCGCAGGGCTATGCAGCTTGTGAAGCACGGGCACCTTCCTTGGGCATGCTCTTGCCCAGCAAAGAAATGGCCTCAGCGAGACCGTCTCCGGCACCGCAACGGGAAAGTTGAAGCACCTCATTTAGCCCAGACTGACTCGACAGAGTGACTTCCTCGTATCGGCAGACGGGCAGTTCCTTGTTGTCCTTGAATCGTTTATCGGGGCCGCCAGACTTGTTGACGTACTTCCAAGTTCGGGCAACGACTTCAGCATCCCGGGGAACTGACTCGCTTTCGATGAATCGAGTTGTGCCTACTTCCACTCGCAGCTCTTGATAGCCAACCGCACCTACGCGGCTTTGGTCATATACGAGAACGCGGTCAGGGAAGAAATGAAGTGTTTGACGACCTACACCAACAGCGACGGTTTCGATGTTCGTCTTGACGTATGGTGGTTCTTCCCTACGAATGGAAGTGCTCTTTCGGCGGACAAGATCGCTTGCTCCCGCATGGTATTTTCGATCGTGTACTTTTCCAGATGCCTCGATATGCCAAGCCGCCGCACAACTGGCAAGTTGGCTCGCGGCCGCGTGGAGTTTAGCGTAGGCTGCTTCCATATCGGAATCGAAGTCATAGAAGAGCACAACGGTTTTCTGTAGGGCGTCTCGAGTATGGGCTGCATACGTTCCAGCAGCAGCGACGATTGCAAGTATGCCTACGAGCCAAGCGGCCCATCCTGAAAAGATGCCAAGGCCAAGCACCACGACTGAGGCGACCGCAACGAACGGCCATAGGCGGGTTTTCGCGCGTTTTCGGTTTAGCTCATCTAGAAGCTCTCGGGATGACGAATCGACGATTTGAGAAACATCGGCGGATTCGATTTCCTCAAGAGGAGCATGAGTCCCAGGGGGTATTTCAGGTGCCGATGGCGGAATCGGCTGAGGTGGTAATTGCCGCGGCGACGAGGAAGGTGGCAGCGTAGCGCGATAGTAAAGGCCGCCGCGCCCCATGTGGACGTAGTTACCTCGTGGGCCGGCGCCAAAACGAAGGCCAGTTACACCAGCCGATACTCCGATTCCTGACTTGGAGAGATTGAACCGTAGCGGCCCAACACTGACGCTCTTTCTAAGATAGAAGCCCATTGACTAAACCTCCGATTGGGCGCAAATGTGAGCCGCATAACGAGTGTTTTAGCGAGGATTAAAGTGGGCAAGTTCGCATTGTCTTACCGTTGGTTGCTTTCCACGAAGTTATTCGAGCCGGCCCCCTTTGGTTTATTTAGTTGCTGGCCTGAGGAGAAGCAGAAAAATTTCATACATCACCCCTATAGCGATGCGAGCATCGTTCTCCATTAGCGCATTTGGATGAACTTTGTGTTGAAGATACCTGATGGCAAATGTGCTCTCGTCTCCAGGATCGCGACGATGTGCCAAGGGGTTACGAAGCTCATTCAACGTTTGCAATCGTTGGATGACGGGGGGCTGGAACAGATTTACGTCGCGAGCCTTCTGAATCAGTGGGCCGAGCGTTGTCTTGCCGCCTAGCATAACCTTCGCCTCGAGTTCTGCAACAAGGAGATGTTCTACAGCGGAGGTTGCGCAGAGAACGCAGGCGAGAAACTGCCCGTTAACAAAGCAAACACGGCTTTCTTCCATCAAACTGAGTTGAACAAGTTCTCCGGACACCATACCCCGCGACTGATAGAGGGATGAAGCCCATTCGATTCGACTTGCTCGCGCTGACCTCGATTCGTCGTCGTACCAGCGCAGAGCGTCAATTAATGGGCTTTGTTGGGATTCGTCGGCCATGAGTTTGGGTGAATTGAAGGAGTCAAGTTGAACTGGTCTAACGTAGGTTGCGTTCCGCGGAAATCACTCGAGTCGCTTTTGTTCTTCCTTCAGTTTTCACGGCGAAAGTACTTCTTTCCTTCGAGCCATAGGTAGATGTCTATTTGGCGGAGAGAATACTGATCGAGCCGATAGTGGCTGCGAAAGCTGTGAACTATTTGAACGAAACGGCGATAGTCTCTTAGGTCGCGCTTTGAAAACTTGGCAAAGCGATCAAACCTGGAAAAGTGACACAGCATCTTCTCGACATACGAATCGAAGATCGGGAACACGTCGGCTTGATGGTGGCTGCAAAACTTGGTGGCGAAGGAATAGAAGTTCTTCGGTTTGCCTTTGATCGTGATGGCAGCTATTTCGTTCACAAGCGACAGGTCGTGTGAAGCAAGACGCCTATCTACCCCCAACCCAACAATGTGCTTTGCGACAGAATAGGTGTCGAAGATGTTTGTGCTGTAGAAGTCATTCAGCGCGCTGACCTTCAGCAAGACATGCTCAAGTTCGCTGTTTGACGGACAGAATTGATGAAACAGCAGAGACAACGATTGTTCCTGAAGCCGATAGTTTTCAAGCTTCTCCCAGTCGGCGAGATGACCAGCGACAGTGCCTGCAATTGGCGTCGGCGGAAAATTGACGAGATCAGTCATGCGGCACCACTTTGTTTTCTGACGACATTGCTGTCGCCATGACATCGGCGCTGCGCCAAAACATGGGACATCCGAGCTTGCAGTGTATTGAGTAGCAAGGTGATTTCAGGAGCTGTCTTTTTTGGCGCACATAAACGCGGGGCCAAACCCGTTGCGCAGAGCTTAGCCGAACTGGATACGGGTTTGCCATAGCACCAAGGTCTGGTTCGCGCGCTTCCCCTTCCGGTTCCCGCCCCGTGGCTTGGGCCGCCCCCCACCCGCCCAACCCGATTTCGCCAGCCCCGCCCGCGAAGAACGATAAAATGCGCGCCTGACGCAATTCGAACCCCTGACATGGCCACCCAGAATTCCTATACCGAAGCCTCGTTCCGCGTGCTCAAGGGCCTGGAGCCGGTGCGCGAGCGCCCGGGCATGTATACGCGCACCGATTCGCCCTGCCACATCGTGCAGGAGGTGATCGACAACGCGGCCGACGAGGCGCTGGCCGGCTTTGCGCGCAACATCCACGTGGCGCTGCACCTGGACGGCTCAATCACCGTGACCGACGACGGGCGCGGCATT
>WBZM01000285.1_pt1 | contig 77062 bp, 88 predicted proteins | sample 5204271 | NCBI WGS metagenome assembly WBZM01 (sample SAMN12344346, study PRJNA552823) | activated sludge metagenome | biome: Activated sludge suspended growth; feature: Nitrification reactor; material: Wastewater; isolation source: activated sludge from nitrification reactor of wastewater... | reverse complement strand
GGGCTGGGCGAGCACGGATATCGGGCCGCGCGCAGCCCAGCCTGCCCGGCCGGCGCCGCGCGGCGACGTGTGCGCACGATGAGATCTCTGCATCTCAGGCCACCTTGCGGATGCGCTTGTCGAGATGCGTGCGGAACGCCTGCGTCAGCACCGGCAGCACCTGCATCGCGTTGCCGACGATGCCGTAGTGCGCGAAGTCGAAGATCGGCGCGTTCGGGTCGGTGTTGATCGCGACGATCACGTCCGAGCCTTCCATGCCCACGCGGTGCTGGATCGCGCCGCTCACGCCGGCGGCGATGTAGAGCTTGGGCCGCACCGTCTTGCCGGTCTGGCCCACCTGGCGTTCGGCTTCGCACCAGCCGGCCTGCGTCACGGCGCGCGTGGCGCCCACCTCCGCGCCCAGCACCTTGGCGAGCTCCCACACCAGCTTGAAGTTGTCGGCGTTCTTCAGGCCCTTGCCGCCGCTGACGATGATGTCCGCATACGCCAGGTTCACCGTGTTGCGCGTCGCATCGGGAATGAACTCGAGCAGCTTGGTGACGATGTCGGTCTCGACCATGCCGAGCGAGGCCTCGACGATGGTGCCGGTGCGCGTCTCGTCGCGGCGCGGCATCTTCATCACGCGCGGCCGCACGGTGGCCATCTGCGGCCGGTAGGCGAGCGTCATGATCGTGCACAGCAGCGAGCCGCCGAAGGTCGGCCGCGTGGCGGCCAGCGCCCGGCCGTCGATGTTGAGCTCGGTGCAGTCGGCGGTCAGCCCGGTGCCCAGCGTGGTGGCCACCGAGCCGGCGAGGTCGCGGCCCATCGTGGTCGCGCCCAGCAGCATGATCTCCGGCTGGTACTGGTTGACAAGGTCGGTGAGGCCCTTGGTGAAGGGTTCGTTGCGGTAGCCCTGCAGCACCGGATCGCGCATCAGGTAGCAGCGGTCGGCGCCGTAGCCGTAGGCCTCCTTCGCGTACTGCTCGAGCGGGTCGGCCGGGCCGCCGAGCAGCACGCCGGAGACGTCGACGCCGAGCTTGTCGGCCAGCTGGCGTGCCTCGCCCATCAGTTCCCAGCTCACCGGGTGCACGTGGCCGCGGTCGTGCTCGATGAACACCCAGACGCCCTTGTAGGCCTTCAGGTGCTCGGGCAGCTCCGTGCTGCGGCCGGAGCGGCCGGCGGTCTTGAGGGCGCCGGCGGCAGCGGCGGCGGGCTTGGCGGGTTCGCTCATCGCGCTCTCCTCGTGCGGGCTCAGGCCGACAGGCGCTCGACGGTCTCGTCCTCGAGCGTCGGGTGCGTGGTGAAGATCTTCTGGATCAGGTTCAGGCAGACGTCGTTGACGCTCGAATCGACCACCGCCTGCACGTCGGCCTTCTCGGTGCGCGGCGTCGGGCCGAACACCTTGCTGACGATGGTCGGGCTGCCCTTCAGACCGATCTTGGTGATGTCCTCGATGCCGGCGTCGTCCTTGTTCCACTTGCGCACCGGGCAGCGGCCGGCGCGCAGCATGTCGTCCATGGTCGCGAAGCGCATCTCGTTGGTGCCTTCGAGCATGGTGATCAGGCTGGGCAGCGTGGTCTCGAGCAGCTGCACGCCGCCCTCGGCGCGGCGTTCGACGCGCAGGCGGCGGCCGTCGAGATCGACCTCGACGATGCGGCTCACGTAGGTCAGCAGGTTCATGCCCAGCCGCTTGGCGATGCCGGGGCCGACCTGCGCGGTGTCGCCGTCGATGGTCTGCTTGCCGGTGAACACCAGGTCGACGTGCTGCTCGGCGTTGATCTTGCGGATCGCCGCGGCCAGCGCGAAGCTGGTGGCCAGCGTGTCGGCGCCGGCGAAGGCGCGGTCGGTGACGAGGATGGCGTCGGTGGCGCCGAAGCTGATGCACTTGCGCAGCGCGTCCTCGGCCTGCGGCGGGCCCATGCACAGCATGGTGACGCGGCCGCCGAACTGGTCCTTCAGGCGCAGCGCTTCTTCCAGCGCGAACAGGTCGTACGGGTTGACGATCGCCGGCACGCCCTGGCGCATGATGGTGTTGGTGACCGGGTGGACGCGGATCTGCGCCGAATCCGGCACCTGCTTGATGCAGACGACGATGTGCATGTTGCTGCTCCCGTCTCAGGCCGCGGCGCGGCGATCGGCCAGGCTCTCGCGCAGGCCGCCCAGGCCCACGTGCTGCGTGCCGCCGGCGTCCTGGAACACCTTGAACACCTTCTCGCGTGCCGGCGTGGAGACGGTGAAGTCGTGGTACGCCTGCGCGAGCAGCTCGCGGTAGCGGCGGAACATCTCCACCTCGCCGAGCTCCGACAGCCCGTTGGCCTTGTGCAGGTACTGGTAGAAGCGCTTGAGGATGTGCAGACGGTTCACCTTCACCACCTGCTCGTCGTAGGGCACGCCGAAGAAGGCGAAGAAGTCCTCGGCGCTGGAAAGCGCCTTCAGGCGGTCGGTCAGGCTGTCCATGCGGATTCCTTCTCGAAGTAGAAGCGCAGCAGGTCGGCGTCGGAAGGCGCGCGCTTGGTCGCCTCGACGTGGGCACGGATGCTGTCCAGCAGCGGCCGCACTTCCGGATCTCGCAGCTGCACGCCCAGCCGCGCATAGGCGTTGCGCACGCCATGCGAGCCGGAGTGCTTGCCGAGCACCAGCGAATGCGCGCGGCCGAGCTCCTCGGGCTGGAAGGCCTCGTAGTTGCCGCGGTCCTTCAGCAGCCCATCGACGTGGATGCCCGATTCGTGCGTGAACACCGCCGCGCCGACGATGCTCTTGCCCGGCGCCACCGGCCGGCCGGAGGCGAGCGCGACGAGCTGCGAGATGCGCGGCAGCCGCGTGGTGTCGACGCCGCACTCGATGCCGTAGAGGTGGCGCGCGGCCATCACCACTTCCTCCAGCGCGGCGTTGCCGGCGCGCTCGCCGAGTCCGTTGACCGTGGTGTTGACGTGGCGCGCGCCGGCCAGCACCGCGGCCAGCGTGTTGGCGGTGGCCAGGCCGAGGTCGTTGTGGGCGTGCATCTCGAGGGCCAGGTCGGTCTCGCGGCGCAGGCGGCCGATGCGCTCGTGCGTGCCGAAGGGGTCGAGCAGGCCGAGCGTGTCGGCGTAGCGCACGCGCACGGCGCCGGCGGCCTGCGCCACCTGCGCCGCGCGCACGAGGAAGTCGGCATCGGCACGCGAGGCATCCTCGAAGCCCACGCTGACCGTGGCACCGGCGTCGGCCGCGCGGCCGACGAAGCGGCGGATGCTGTCGAGCACCCACTCGCGCGTGCGTCCGAGCTTGCGCTCGATCTGGATGTCGGAGGCGCTGATCGACAGGTGCACGATGTCGGCGCCGCAGCGCAGCGCGCTGGCCAGGTCGGCATCGACCATGCGTGCCCACACCATGGTCTGCGCGTGGCGCACGGCCGCATGGATCGTGCGGATCAGCTCGACCTCGTGCTCACCCATCGCCGGGATGCCGATCTCCATCTCCGGCACGCCCGCGGCATCGAGCGCACGCGCGATCGAGAGCTTCTCCTCGGCGCTGAAGGCCACGCCCGCGGTCTGCTCACCATCGCGCAGCGTGGTGTCGTTGATCGTCAGCAGCGGGGTGTCGCCGGTCGTGTCGAGCATGTCGGGCTCCTGGTCCACGAGCCTCTCATCGCAATCGCCGTGCCACGCGGTGAGCGCTCGTCGCTCGCGCGCAAGTGCTTGATGCGGCAGCGTTTTCGCGCGGGCGCCGGCGCGTGTGCGGGGCTGTGGTCTTTGTCGGGTTGCCGACAGCGCGCCCGCGCGCCGGCATGCGCGGCTACTCGCGCGCGTGGTTGCGCGTGAAGCGCGGCAGCTCGATCACGAGCGCCGGGCCCTTGACGCGCACGCAGCACGACAGGCGCGACTGCGCGTCGAGGCCCCAGGCGTCGTCGAGCTGGTCTTCCTCGTCCTCGTCAGCCGCGGCGAGGTACTGTGCGCCCTCGCGCACGTGCACGTGGCAGGTGGCGCAGGCGCCGACCTTCTCGCAGGCATGCTCGATCGCGATGCCGTGCTCGAGCAGCTCGTCGACGAGCTTGCGCCCCGCCTTCGCGTCGAACTCCAGCCCGCCGGGGCACAGCTCGGCGTGCGGCAGTACGCGCACGCGCGTCGGCGGCTTGGACGTCGGCTCGCTCATGCGGCGAGCTGGTCGAGCCGCTGGCCCGACAAGGCCTCGCGCACGCGCAGATCCATGCGCCGGCCGGCGAAGGGCGTGGTCGCGCGGTTCAGCGCCTCGGTGGCGTCGCGCAGCGCGACGCGCAGCCCCTTGCGTTCCTCGGGCGTGGCGCCCTCGCCTTGCGCGCAATGCTCGAGCAGGTCGGCCACCGCCTGCATCGCGCCGAGGATCTCGAACTGCTCGCGCGGCTGCAGCAGCCGCTCGCCGTCCTCGTGCAGCGCGGCCTCGGTGGCATCGAGCAGGCGGCGTGCGTCGATCTCGGCCTCGCGCAGGATGCGGGCGGCCGCGTCGATCTCGGCGCTGCCGATCGCGTCCTTCAGCATGCCGGCCACGGCGTCCTGCGCGAGGCCGTAGCTCGGCTTGACCTCGATGTGCGCGTGCACGCCGCTGGTCTGCTCGACGGCGCTCACCGACAGCAGCCCGTCGGCGTCGATCTGGAAGGTCACGCGGATGCGCGCCGCGCCGGCCACCATCGGCGGGATGCCGCGCAGCGTGAAGCGCGCCAGCGAGCGGCACTCGCTGACCAGTTCGCGCTCGCCCTGCACCACGTGCAGCGCCATCGCGGTCTGGCCGTCCTTGAAGGTGGTGAAGTCCTGCGCGCGCGCAGTGGGAATCGTGCTGTTGCGCGGGATGATCTTCTCGACCAGACCGCCCATGGTCTCGAGGCCGAGCGAAAGCGGGTTCACGTCGAGCAGCAGCAGCTCGCCGCCGTCGGGCCCGAAGCCGGCGCGGTTGCCGGCGAGCTGGTCGGCCTGGATGGCCGCGCCGAGGGCGACCGCTTGGTCGGGGTCGATGCCGGTGAAGGGCTCGTGGCCGAACAGCCGCTTCACGGCCGCGCGCACCTGCAGCATGCGCGTGGAGCCGCCCACCATCACCACGCCGCTCACCTCGGCGGGCTTGAGCTTCGCGTCGCGCAGCGCGCGCTTGACCGGCCCGAGCGTGCGCTCGACGAGGTCGCGCGTCATGTCGTCGAAGAGCGCGCGGTCGACCGTAGCCGACTCCAGCGTGCCGTCGCGGCGGCGGCACTGCATGCGCACCTCGGTGCGATCGGTCAGCGCCTCCTTGGCCTCGCGCGCTGCGGCATGCAGCGCAACGATCTCGCCGGCGCCCCAGTCGCCGCCGGTGGCGGCCGCGAACCAGGCCGCGAGGCGGTGGTCGAAGTCGTCGCCGCCGAGCACCGGGTCACCGGCGGTGGCGATCACCTCGAACACGCCGCGCGTGAGGCGCAGGATCGACACGTCGAAGGTGCCGCCGCCGAGGTCATAGACGACGTACACGCCTTCTGCCGCGTGGTCGAGCCCGTAGGCCACGGCCGCGGCGGTGGGCTCGTTGAGCAGGCGCAGCACGGTCAGGCCAGCCTGCGCGGCAGCGTCTTTCGTGGCCTGGCGCTGAGCGTCGTCGAAGTAGGCCGGCACGGTGATCACCGCGCCCACCAGCACGCCACCGAGCGCGGCCTCGGCGCGCTCGCGCAGCGCGCGCAGCACCTCGGCGCCCACGTCCACCGGCGTCTTCAGCCCATGGCGCGTGCGGATGCCGACGGCCGCCTCGGAGATTGCCTCAATCGAGAACGGGAAGGCCGCCGCGTTCAGGTCACCCGGGCCGCGGCCGATCAGCCGCTTCGCCGAGGCGATGGTGTTCGAGGGATCCTCCGCCGCGCGTTCGCAGGCGGCGTGGCCGATGCGCAGCTCGTCCTCCTCGCCGTAGTGCACGACGGAGGGCAGCAGCGGGCGGCCGTGCGCATCGGGCAGCACGGTGGGCACGGCGCTGCGCACCGTGGCCACCAGCGAGTTGGTCGTGCCCAGGTCGATGCCGACCGCCAGGCGGTGCTGGTGCGGCGCTGCGGCGCGGCCGGGTTCGGCAATCTGCAGCAACGCCATCGCCGACCCCTACACCGCGAAGCTTTCGCCGCAGCCGCAGGTGGCGCTGGCGTTCGGGTTGTTGAACTTGAAGCCCTCGTTGAGGCCTTCGCGCACCCAGTCGAGCTGGGTGCCGTCGATCATCGCGAGGCTCTGCGCATCCACCAGCAGCTGCACGCCCTCGCTCTCGAAGGCGACGTCGGTGTGGCCCACCGCGTCGGCGAATTCGAGCGCGTAGGCATAGCCCGAGCAGCCACTGGTCTTGACCGCGAGGCGCAGGCCGACGCCACCGCCGCGCTTGGCGAGCGCCTTGCGGATCTGGTTCGCCGCCTTGGGCGTGACGGACAGTGCCATGGCGATCTCCCTCAGACGCTGAACGAGCTGCCGCAGCCGCAGGTGCTGGTGGCGTTGGGGTTGCGGATCACGAAGCGCGCGCCTTCGAGCTTGTCCTCGTAGTCGATCTCGGCGCCCACCAGGTATTGCAGGCTCATCGCATCGACCACCACCGTGATCGGGCCGCGCTCGACGCGGAAGTCGTCTTCCTTCTTCTCGTCGTCGAAGGCGAAACCGTACTGGAATCCGGAGCAGCCGCCGCCGGTGACGAAGATGCGCAGCTGCAGCGCCGGGTCGCCCTCCTCGGCGAGCATCTCGGCGACCTTGCCGACCACCGCCTCGCTGATGTTCAACGGCGGCATGCCCTCGGGCAGCGTGGGCGGCACGAAGCTGCCGGCGGCCATCGGGCTGGAGGTGGCGCACGACGAGCCGGCACCGGGCTGGGATTGGCAGGCGGACATGGGGTTCTCCTCGAAGTCGACGAAGCGGTTTCAGGCCGCCTTGGCGGCGGGGGCGCAGGCGGGCTGCTCGAGCGTGGCGGCGTGGCGATGGCGGTAGTCCGACACCGCGGCCTTGATCGCGTCTTCCGCGAGGATCGAGCAGTGGATCTTCACCGGCGGCAGCGCCAGCTCCTCGGCGATCGCGGTGTTCTTGATCGCCAGCGCCTGGTCGAGCGTCTTGCCCTTGACCCACTCGGTGACCAGCGAGCTCGACGCGATCGCCGAGCCGCAGCCGTAGGTCTTGAACTTCGCGTCCTCGATCAGGCCGGTGGCCGGGTTCACCTTGATCTGCAGCTTCATCACGTCGCCGCAGGCCGGCGCGCCCACCATGCCGGTGCCCACGCTGCCGTCGCCGGCCTCGAAGCCGCCCACGTTGCGCGGGTTCTCGTAGTGGTCGATGACCTTGTCGCTGTATGCCATGGTGTCGCTCCCTTGCTGGTCAGTGTTCGGCCCACTGGATGCTGGCCAGGTCGATGCCGGCCTGGTGCATGTCCCACAGCGGGCTCAGCGCACGCAGGCGCTCGACGGTGTCCTTCACCAGCACGATCGCGCGGTCGATCTCCTCGGCGGTGCTGAAGCGGCCCACCGAGAAGCGGATCGAGCTGTGCGCCACCTCGTCGGGCAGGCCCAGCGCGCGCAGCACGTAGCTCGGCTCCAGGCTGGCCGAGGTGCAGGCCGAGCCCGACGACACCGCGATGCCCTTGAGCCCCATCAGCAGCGATTCGCCCTCGACGAACTGGAAGCTGATGTTCAGGTTGTGCGGCACGCGCCGCTCGAGGCTGCCGTTGACGCGCACTTCGGGAATCGACTGCAGCCCGGCGAGCAGCCGGTCGCGCAGCGCGCGGACGCGCTCGTTCTCGGCGGCCATGCCTTCGCGCGCGAGGCGGTAGGCCTCGCCCATGCCGACGATCTGGTGGGTGGGCAACGTGCCCGAGCGCATGCCGCGCTCGTGACCGCCGCCGTGGATCTGCGCCTCGATGCGCACGCGCGGCTTGCGACGCACCGCCAGCGCACCGATGCCCTTGGGCCCGTAGGTCTTGTGCGCCGACAGGCTCATCAGGTCGACCGGCAGCGAGGCGAAGTCGATCGCCACCTTGCCGGTGGCCTGCGCCGCATCGACATGCAGCAGCACACCGCGCTCGCGGCACAGCGCGCCGATCGCCGGGATGTCCTGGATCACGCCGATCTCGTTGTTCACGTACATGACGGAGACGAGGATCGTGTCGGGGCGCAGCGCGGCCTTCAGCACCTCGAGGTCGAGCAGGCCGTCCTCCTGCACGTCGAGGGTGCTCACTTCGAAGCCCTCGCGCTCGAGCTCGCGCATCGTGTCGAGCACGGCCTTGTGCTCGGTCTTCACGGTGATCAGGTGGCGGCCGCGCGCCTTGTGGAACTGCGCCGCGCCCTTGATCGCGAGGTTGTTCGATTCGGTGGCGCCGCTGGTCCAGACGATCTCGCGCGGGTCGGCGCCGATCAGCGCAGCCACCTGCTCGCGCGCGATCTCCACCGCCTCCTCCGCCGCCCAGCCGTAGGCATGGCTGCGCGAGGCCGGGTTGCCGAACTGCTCGTACAGGAAGGGCACCATCTGCTGCACCACCCGCGGGTCGACCGGCGTGGTGGCGGCGTAGTCGAGGTAGATCGGCTTGGCGGTGGGCAGGTCCATCGGGCGCGCTCCGGCGGGGGTGTGCAGGGCTGCATCGCATGGAGCGTGCCACCCGCGCCCGCGAGCGAAAGCCCTGTGGAATCAGGCACTTGGCGCAGCGGGCGCCGTGTCGGGGGTGGCAACGCGCTTGTCGGCTTTGTCGGTTGTTCGACGCGCTCGCCGACCGTCGCACGGCGCTGCCCGGCATCGACCGCTGGCACACGGGTTGCTCTGCCGTGCTGTGTAATGTAGTTTGCTACATAACGCGTTGAAGGGAGCCCTCGTGACGAACTCTGAACCTTCCTGGCCTCGCGCCGCCGGCTGGCGCGTCGCCGCACTGCGCGGCCTCGACCGTGTCGATGGCCGCGACGAGGCGCTGGTCGCGCTCGGCGGCGAGCAGTACGTGCGCATCCCGCTGCCCAGCGGCCGCGTTCCGCGAGCGGCTCGGCCGCCGCGTGTGGGTTGATCTCGACGGCTGGGCGGTGCGGCTCGACGGCCCGCCGGCGCCGCATGCATGACGCACTCGCCGCCGCCGCGCCGCGCTGGCGCCAGGGCCTGCCGGCGTTGTTCGCCGCGCTGGTGGTGCCGCCGCAGCGCTTCGCGGCCCATGTCGACGAGGAGGCCTGCGCGAGCAAGCTCAACGGCTTCGACGACCGCGGGCGCCGCTGCTACGTGCGGCACGACCACACCGCGATCCGCGAAGCGTTCGACGCCGACGAGCTTCCACTGCAGGTGGCCGTGCGGCACGAGCGGCGCACGGCGTGGCGGCTCTGGTCGGGCCAGTGGCTGCTGAGCGTCGATCGCATCGAGCGGCTCGATTCCTGCCGCCCGCGCGTCGTCAACGAGACCTACGTCGCGCCCGAGGCCCAGCTGGGCCTCTGAGCGCGTGCCTCAGGCCGACGGCGTGGCGACGATGCTCACCTGCACGTCGGCCGGCGGCGCGAAGTACGGCGCCGAGGTCACGAGCAGGTCGGCGCCGGCGCGGGCGTAGTCGAGCGCGTTCTCGCGCGTCACGCCGCCGGCCGGGGCGAGATGCACGGCCAGTCCCTCGGCGCGCAGCCGTGCGCGCAGCGCGGCGAGTGCCGCCGGCGCGAAGCGCTCGAGCTGGATCACCTGCGCGCCGGCGCGTGCCATGGCCAGCGCCTCGTCCTCGCTGCCCACCTCGACCACCACGCGCTTCTCCGGCTGCGCGGCGGCGAGCCGGCCGATCTGCGCCGCCATCGATTCCAGCGGCAGGAAGGCGCGGTGTTCGGGGAACACCAGCAGCGTTTCGGACAGGCCGAGCCGGTGCATCACGCCGCCGCCGGCGCGCACGGCCTTGGCCGTCATCGCGCGCGTGCCCGGGAAGTTCTTGCGCGTGCAGGCCACCGGCGTGGCGAAGCCCGCGACACGCAGCGCACCGACGATCGCCGCGGTGCCGGTGGCGATGCCCGAGGCCGCCTCCACCAGTGTCTGTGCCACCTTCCAGGCCAGCAGCAGCGCGTGCGCCGGGCCATGCGCCACCAGCAGCGGCTGCCCGGCCTCCACGCTCGCGCCGCTGGCCGCGCTCACCGCCGCCTCGGCGCCGGCCAGCTGCACCAGCCGCGCCGCCTCCTCGGTGCCGGCCACGCGCATCGCGCGGCGCGCCGCGAAGCGCATCGCGCCGGAGGCGCCGCGCGGGATCAGCGACTCGCTGGTCAGGTCGCCAGAGGGAGCGTCCTCGCGCAGCCAGGCGGCGAGCCGGGCGTCGTCCAGCGCCAGATCGGCGAGGCCGAGGCTGGCATTCAGGGACCGTCCGTTCATGCGCGAGACGCGGCGTCGCTCAAGCGTCCTCCGGGCCGAAGCACACCGGCCGGTCGCAGCAGACGTCGCAGCTCGGCGCCTTGCAGATGAACAGCTCCTCGCGCTCGCACAGCTGCTTGTAGAGGAACTTCTTCCACTTCATGTCGGCATGGTTCTTCGCCACCAGCGCGGGGAACCAGCGGCGCATCAGCGCGCTCAGCTCGGCGCGCGAGGCGAAGTGCATGTCCTGCCAGAGGTGGTTGTCGCCCAGGCAGCCCAGCGCCACGCGCTCGGCGACGACGGCGATCTCGTGCGGCGGGCCGGCCGCGGGGTCGGCGTGATCGAGCAGCAGCGCGACGAGGTCGACCACCTCGTCGGCACGCTGCATCGCGACCGTGTTCACGCGCGCCTCAGGCCGCCGCCGGGGCGTGCGTGTAGCACTTCTTCGGGCAGATCTTCGAGCAGGCGGTGCAGCCGATGCACAGCTCCTGGTGCGCGATCGTCATCACCTTCTTCTCGTACTCCTCGTCCTCGTCGCCATCGGGATCGAGCACGATGCGCTCGCCCTCCTCGTCGAGGCCGACGAGCTCCAGCACGCCGCGCGGGCAGACGCGGAAGCAGCGGCCGCAGCCGATGCACTTCTCCTCGTTGATCTGCTGCACGAAGGCCGGCGTCCAGGTGGCGCCGGAAGGCAGGGTCACGCTGAAGCTGCTCATGATTGCGCCTCCGCCAGCGCCTTGCGCGCCGCCACCAGCGCGGCATGCGCCTCGTGCGCGATCTTCGCCACCTCGGGAATGCGCTCCCAGTTCGTCGGCAGCTCTTCGCTGAGGTCGTGCAGGTCCATCTTGGCCTGCGTCGCCTTGGCGTTGAGCTTCTTCACGTCGGCCTTCAAGGCTTCCAGGTCAGCCATAGGTCGCCACCTCCTTGTACTGTTCGATCATCTGCACGCCTTCGTTCACCAGCTTGTTGCCGGCCTCGGCCAGCTTGGCCAGGCTCGCGAAGCCGAAGCGGTGCACGTCGCGCAGGTAACGGTTCACCACGATCAGCCTGCCGGTGGTGAGCACGGTGCGGCCGAAGCCCTCGTGGCTCATCTTGGTCATCGGCGCCACCATGCAGCCGGTGGCGCGTTCGATGGCCAGGCCCACGGCGTTGTGGAACAGGTCGAGCCGCCACAGGGTGTCGGGATCCGGGTCGCCCATGATGGGCATCGCGCGGCGCTGCTCGGCCGTCACGATGAAGGGCTCGAGCAGCTTGGCGTCGCTCTTGCCTTCCCAGGTGCCGTGGGTGTCCTGCGCGCGCAGCTGCTTGATCAGCTCGCGGATGAACGGATCCTGCAGTAGCGCCTCGTCGCTGCCGGCCTCGGGGGCGGCCACGCCCGCGCTCACGACTTCACCTCGTCGTCGCTCTCGAAATCCATCGCACGCTCCTGGCCCTTCATCAGCGCCTTGCGCAGCCAGGGCGGCGGCGTGCCCTTCAGCACGTCCTGCAGCTTGTCGAGGATGTCGAGGATGGGTTCGGGCTGCGCCACCTTCACCGGGTGGATCTTGCTGGCCACCACGCGCGCGGCCGCCGAGCCGCCGATCGCGGCGACGTAGACGATCGCGCAGTCGCCGATGGCGGCGAGCTTGGGCGCGAGCTTGTCCTCGTTGCCGTCTTCGGCGAGGTCGTCGCCGAAGGTGAAGTCCTGCACGAAGCCGTAGCCGTCGGCAGTGATGTCGTACACCGCGAGGTGCTTGGCCCAGCCGAAGTGCGCGTCGACGCGCTGCTGGTCCTGGGTGGCGAAGGCGATCTTCATGCGCGCTCCTGGGTTGAAGTGGGGTCAGGCGCTGGCGGGCGCGCTGCGGTCGCCGGCCTTGGCGAGCCGTTCGATGCGGGCCGGCAGGTGCACGACCTGGGGCGCCACGGCAGCCAGCCGCGAGGCCGCGGGCAGCGGCCAGTCGGCCGGGCCGTGGTGGGGAATGCGTTCCATCATGCAGTTGGCCACCTCGTAGGCGAACTGCCGCGTGCCGCGGTAGCCGACGTGGCAGACATGCGCGTTGCCCACGCGGTCGAAGGTCGGAATGCCGAGCCGAAACAGCGGCTTGCCGAGACGCTCGGCCGCCTGGCGGCCGTGCGAGTGCGTCATCAGCAGGTCGCAGCCGGCGGCCGCGGCGCTGCGCTCGAAGTCCTCGAGGTCGCCGATCAGCACCTCGGCCGTCGGCAGCCGCTCGAGCAGCGGCGAGGCGGTGGTGGTGACGCACACCGACAGCTCCATGCCCATCTCGGCGAGGAACATGCCGGCCGCCCACAGCAGGTCGGGCTCGGCGGCCAGCGCGAGCTTTACCTCGCCGAGGTGGAAGTGCGCGTCGAGCATCGCGTCGACCAGCTGACTGCGCTGGCGGCGCAGCCGCGCGGGCACCGGCTTGCCGGAGAGCTCGGCGAGCGTCTTCACGAACGCGTCGGTGGCGGTGAGGCCGGTGAGCCGGTCGAACAGCGTGAAGGGCACGCCGCAGCGCTGCTGCAGCGCGAGCGCCGCCGGGCGCATCTGCTCGCCGATGGCCAGCGCGTGGCTGCACTCGCCGAGCGCGCGCAGTGCCGCCAGCGGCGTGCCGCCCAGGGTGGTGCCGAGCCACTGCTCGGGGATGTGGCCGTCGAGCGAGCCGGAGACATCGGGCGCGACCACCGCCTCCAGCCCGAAGGCCTCGACCATCTCGCGCAGCTCGTCGATGTCGCCCGGCGAGAGGTGGCTGCCGGGCAGCAGCGCAACGCGGCCGGCGCGCGGCGTGCGGCCCGGCTCGGGCAGTGCCTTCATCAGCGACTCGACCGCGCGCGCCCAGCCGTCCTGGAAGGCGCCGACGTAGTCGGGCGTGGAGACGTACACCAGCGCCGTGTCGGCCAGCTCGGGATGCTTCTGCACCGCCAGGCGCAGGTAGGCGTCGACGTCGTCGCCCTTGGTCTCGGTCAGGCCGGTGGAGCAGATCGCGATGATCGCGGGCTTGGCGCGGCTGCGGATGTTGAGCAGCGCACGCTCGAGGTTGTCGTAGCCGCCGAGGATGGTGGTGACCTCGTTCATCGCCGTGGTCTGCAGCGGGATGGCCTCCTTGAAGTGCCGCACAAGCAGCACCAGGCCGAACGAGGTGCAGCCCTGCGAACCATGCATCAGCGGCATGCACGACTCCAGCCCCATGAAGGCGTAGCTCGCGCCCAGCGGCGCGCTCATCTTCAGCGGGTTGACCGCGCAGGCCTTCTTCGAGTCGGTGACGAGCGCCATGTCAGGCCACCTCCGCGAGCAGGGGGTCGACGCTCTCCCAGGGCGCCGGCGTACGCACCTCGCGCCACACCGGGTTGAAGAGCGCCTTGTGGATCTCCTCGACCATCGTCACCATGCCCTCGTAGCCGGCGAAGGCGTGGTGGCGCTCCTGGTTGATGTCCATCCAGGGCATGCGCGCCTTCAGCGCGACGAACTGGCTGCGCCCGCCGCTGAGCATGATGTCGGCCTTCGCATCGCGCAGCATCGCGTACATCTCGCGCGGGCTGAGGTCGTCGATCATGTGCGCGTCGGCCTCGCTGCCGAACAGCTCCTTGAGCTTTTGCTTGTCTTCCTTGGTGCTCTTCTTGACGCTGGTGCCCACCACCTCGAGCCCGGCCTCCTGCAGCGCCGAGACCACGCTCCAGCTTTTCACGCCGCCGGTGATCAGCAGCACCTTCTTGCCGGCCAGCGCGCTGCGGTAGGCGCGAATGCGCTCCCAGGCGCGCGCCTCTTCGGCGGCCACCAGCGCCTCGGTGCGCTCGATCAGGTCGGTCTCCGCGCCGCGCTCGACCAGCAGCCGCGCGATCTCGCGCAGTGTGGTGCTCATGTCGCTGATGCCGTAGAAGCTGCCCTCGAAGTACGGGATGCCCCAGCGCTGCTGCATGCGCGTGGCGACGTTGATCATCGACTTGCTGCACACCATCATGTTGGCGCGCGCGCGGTGCGCGCCGGCGATCTCGCGGTAGCGGCCGTCGCCCGAGATGCACGAGAGCACGCGCACGCCCAGCGCGTCGAGCAGCGGCCTCACCTGCCAGAGCTCGCCCGAGAGGTTGTACTCGCCGATGATGTTGATGTCGGTGGGCGTCAGCCGCTCGGGCTCGACGGTGCCGATCACGTGGTCGAGCAGCGCCTCGGCGCCGAGCTTGTTGCCCAGGTTCTTCGGGCCGGCGAAGCCCGGCGCGTCGACCGGGATCACCGGCGTGCCGAACTTCTCGCTGGCGCGCTTGCAGACAGCCTCGACGTCGTCGCCGATCATCGCCGTCACGCAGGTCTGGTAGACGAACACCGCCGGCGGGTTGACCTTCTCGACGATCTCGCGGATCGCCTTGAAGAGCCGCTTCTCGCCGCCGTAGACCACGTCGAACTCGTTGATGTCGGTGGTGAACCCGGTGCGGTAGGTGGTCGGGCCGCTGGAGGCGCTGTGGCGGTTGTCCCAGCTGTTGCCCTCGCAGGCGATCGGGCCGTGCACCAGGTGCGCCACGTCGACGATGGGCTGCAGCGCGATCTTCGCGCCGTCGAACGCGCAGCCGCCGGCCGCGGCACCGGGCGTGAGCTGCTTGGTGCAGCCCTTCTTGCGCTCCTTGTCGCTCTTCTTCTGGTTGACCTCGCAACCGGGCTCGTCGAAGACCTGGGCGATCCTGGCGTTCAGCGAAGCGGACATGCGCACCTCCGGTGTGGCTCGACATCGCCATTGCAGATTCGATGCCAGCCGCGCGCCGACCCGAAACTCCTTGTGCGCCGCGCACTTGCAGCGTTCGAGGGGATGTCGCGAGACCTTGGCGCGGCGACGTGCGACGAGGGATTCGCGACAAACGCGACGCGCTCCGCCCGCGCCCGCCTCAATCCTCGGCCAGCACCTCGCGGGCCACGAGCTGCGCGTGCAGCGCGTGCCGCGCACGCCAGCCTTCGCCCGACCAGACCGGGTCGGACTCACGCTCGAAGGCCGCGAGCGCGGCCGATTCGTCGGGGAAGATGCGGCAGCGGCCCTGCGCGTGCAGGGCCGCCGTGTCGCGGGTGGCGAGCTTGCGTTCCAGGTCGTCGAGGTCGAAGGCGAACCAGGCGCGCGGGGCGCCGCCTTCGGGCATCTCGAGCACGAAGATCATGCTCAGAAGGTGACCAGCACGTCCTCGTCGCGCACGATGAACTGGCAGGCCAGCCGCCAGGGCGGCGGCCGGTCGCTGGTCTCGGCCTCGTCGATCTGCGCCTGCGTGATCTTGCCGGCATAGCGCAGCACCGTCTTCTCCTTCTCGGTGAGCGACATGCCGATCGGCGCCTTGCCCGACAGCACGCCCACCTGGATCAGGCAGGAGCCGCACTCGCCGTTCTCGCACTCGAAGTGCAGCGGCACATTGTTCGCCTTCGCCACCGAGAGCAGCGTGTGCGTGTCGCCCGCCACCGCGTAGACGGTGACGTCCTTCGCCATGCGCGGCGAGGTGAACGTGACATTGGCCATGAAGAGGACCTCTTGCGTAAGGGACGATCGCCGCGGGCACGGCCGGGCCGAGCGCCGGGCCGCCCCAAGCCGGCCCGGCACCCCCGCGGGGGGTGGGTCCGCGTACTCGCGGACCCGGGGGCGCCATTTAGCGGATCACGTCGAACGAGTAGTCCGTCTTGCCCGGGATGTTGGTATTGGCATCCAGGGTCTCGAAGAACTCGTCGAGGAACATCGTCAGCAGCCACAGCCCGCCCTGGTAGCCCCAGGTGGCGAAGCGGTGGTAGTGGTGGCGGTCGAAGATCGGGAACACCGCGCGGATCAGCGGCACGCCGGTGTCGCGCTCGAGGTACTTGCCGTAGGTGTTGCCGATCATGAAGTCCACCGGCTCGGTGAACAGCAGCGAGCGCAGGTGCCACAGGTCGCGCTTCGGGTAGGCCTTGCAGCCGGTGCCGTAGGGCGAGCTGGCGAACAGCGTGGCGAGCTTGCTGGCCCAGTCGTCGTTGCCGTTGGTGGCCAGCACGTGCGCCGGCTCCGCGCCCAGCTCGAGCAGGAACTCGGCGTAGCCGATGGTCTGGTCCGGATCGCCATAGATTGCGTAGCGCTTGCCGTGCAGGTGCGACTGGCTGTCGGCCATCGCATCGACCAGCTGGCCGCGCTCCTTCTTCAGCTGCTCGGGCACCGGCTTGCCGGTCAGGCGCGCGATGGTCATGATGAAGCGGTCGGTGCCGGCCACGCCCACCGGCGCGTTCAGCAGCACCACTTCCTGGCCCTTCTCGGCGATGTACTTCGCCGTCTTCTCGGCGCAGAACTCCTGGAACACGATGGTCGCCTTGGCGTTCAGCGCCGCGATCACCGTCTCCTTGGTCGTGCCACCCTCGTACATGCGGAACTCGCCGTCGGTGGGCGTGTTCCAGGTCTCCGACGGGTCGCAGAGGATGTTCACCTTCACGCCGAACAGGTCGAAGATGCGCTTGACTTCCTTCATGTTGCCGACGACGAAGCCGTCGAAGCCACCGATGAAGTTGATGCTGTCGTCGGGCGTGCGCACCAGCGGCTCGGTGGTGCCGGCCTTGCCGTCCCAGAAGTGCTGCAGCACGCCGAGCAGCGCGTTGTCGTAGCCGGTGACGTGGCTGCCGACGAAGGCCGGCGTGTGCGCGAACGGCACGTCGAACTCGGCCGGCACACTGCCCTTCTCCTTGGCCGTCTTGATGAAGGCGTTCAGGTCGTCGCCGATCACCTCCGCCATGCAGGTGGTGCTGACGGCGATCATGTCGGGCTTGTAGAGGTTGTAGGCGTTGGCCAGGCCGTCGACCATGTTGTTCAGGCCGCCGAACACCGCCGCGTCTTCCGTCATCGAGGAGCTGACGCAGGAGGTCGGCTCCTTGAAGTGGCGGCTGAAGTGCGAGCGGTAGTAGGCCACGCAACCCTGCGAGCCGTGCACGAAGCTCAGCGTCTTGTGGAAGCCGTTGGCCACGAACACCGCTCCCAGCGGCTGACAGGCCTTGGCGGGGTTGACGGTCAGCGCCTCGCGGGCGAAGTTCTTCTCCTTGTATTCCTTGCTCTTCGTCCAGTCGCGGATCTCGGCGATCTTCGCGTCGGGATGGTTGAACTCGAAGTTGGCCTTCTTGTCGGCGAACAGCTTCTGGTACTCGGGCTCGCGGAAGAGCAGCTCGTGGTCGATGACCTTGTCGGCAACCTGGGGCATGGTGTTCTCCTGGCAGGGTTCGTGAGGTTCAGGCCGCCTCGGCCCAGGGGGCGGACTTGGCGAGCTTCCAGATCGGGCTGGAGATCGCCATGTCCATGTCGCGCGCGAAGATCGCGAAACCGTCGTAGCCGTGGTACGGGCCCGAGTAGTCCCAGCTGTGCATCTGGCGGAACGGCACGCCCATCTTCTGGAAGACGTACTTCTCCTTGATGCCGCTGCCGATCAGGTCGGGCTGCACCTTCTCGACGAACTTCTCGAACTCGTAGCCGGTCACGTCGTCGTAGATCAGCGTGGCTTCGCCGATGTAGTGCGTGGTGCGCTGGTAGTCGTCGTTGTGGCCGAACTCGTAGCCGGTGCCGACCACCTTCATGCCCAGATCCTCGTAGGCGCCGATCACATGGCGCGGGCGCAGGCCGCCGACGTACAGCATCACGGTCTTGTCCTGCAGGCGCGGCTTGTACTTGGCGATCACCGCGTCGACCAGCGGCTGGTACTTGGCGATCACGCGCTCGGCGTTGGCCTTGATGGTGTCGTCGAAGTGGCTGGCGATCTCGCGCAGGCTCGCGGCAATCTTGCTCGGGCCGAAGAAGTTGTATTCCACCCAGGGAATGCCGTACTTCTCCTCCATGTGCCGGCTGATGTAGTTCATCGAGCGGTAGCAGTGGATGAGGTTGAGCTTGGCCTTGGGCGTGTTCTCCAGCTCGGCGATCGTGCCGTCGCCCGACCACTGCGCGATCACGCGCAGGCCGATCTCCTCGAGCAGGATGCGGCTCGACCAGGCGTCGCCGCCGATGTTGTAGTCGCCGATGATGGTCACGTCGTACGGGGTCGACTCGAACTCGTGTTCCTTCTTCGTCGTGCCGTCGAACACCCAGTCGCGGATCGCGTCGTTGGCCAGGTGGTGGCCGAGCGACTGGCTGACGCCGCGGAAGCCCTCGCAGCGCACCGGCACGATGGTGTGGCCGCCGAGCTCCTTGCTCTTCTTCTTCGACACCGCCTCGATGTCGTCGCCGATCAGGCCGATCGGGCACTCGCTCTGGATCGAGATGCCCTTGTTCAGCGGGAACAGATCCTGGATCTCGTCGATGATCTTGTCGAGCTTCTTGTCGCCGCCGAAGACGATGTCCTTCTCCTGGAAGTCGGAGGTGAACTGCATCGTCACGAAGCTGTCCACGCCGGTCACGCCGATGTAGTAGTTGCGGCGCGCGGCCCAGCTGTACTGGCCGCAGCCCACCGGGCCGTGGCTGATGTGGATCATGTCCTTGATGGGGCCCCACACCACCCCCTTGGAGCCGGCATACGCGCAGCCGCGTATCGTCATCACGCCGGGCAGCGACTTGATGTTCGACTTCACGCCGCAGTCCGGCTTGCCTTCCTCGTAGACGTTGAGGTGCTTGGCCCGGCGCTTGGCCATCTTGTCGGGGTAGGCCTTCAGGACCTCTTCGATCAAGGCCTTGTTGGCGGCCTTGCGCTCTTCAACCGTCATGCTCATGGCGTGCTCCAAAGGGGGTGTGGGGCGAAGGGCCTCAGGCGGCCAACTCTGCAGCGGTCTTGCCGACCTGGCTCTCGTCGATCGTCTTCATGATCCCGTGCTCCATCAGCAGGTCTTCCAGCTGGTCCATCGTGATGGGAGTGGGGATCGTGCCGTTGCCGGCGTTCGCGTGGATCTTCTCGGCCAGCGTGCGGTACTCGCTCGCCTGCTTGGACTCCGGCGCGTACTCGAGCACGGTCATGCGGCGCAGCTCGGCGTGCTGCACGATGTTGTCGCGCGGCACGAAGTGGATCAGCTTGCTGCCCAGCATCTTGGCCAGCGATTCGGCGAGTTCCAGTTCCTTGTCGGTCTGGCGCTCGTTGCAGACCAGGCCGCCCAGGCGCACGCCGCCGCTGTTGGCGTACTTCAGGATGCCCTTGGAGATGTTGTTGGCCGCGTACATGGCCATCATCTCGCCGGACATCACGATGTAGATCTCCTGCGCCTTGTTCTCGCGGATCGGCATCGCGAAGCCGCCGCAGACCACGTCACCGAGCACGTCGTACGAGACGTAGTCGACGCCGTCGTAGGCACCGTTCTCTTCCAGGAAGTTGATCGAGGTGATCACGCCGCGGCCGGCGCAGCCCACGCCCGGCTCCGGGCCGCCGGATTCGACGCAGCGGATGTCGCGGTAGCCGATCTTCATCACGTCTTCCAGCTCGAGGTCCTCCACCGAACCGGCTTCGGCCGCGAGCGAGAGGATGGTGTCCTGCGCCTTCGCGTGCAGGATCAGGCGGGTCGAGTCGGCCTTGGGGTCGCAGCCAACGATGAGGATCTTCTGGCCCATCTCGGCCAGCGCCGCGAGGGTGTTCTGCGAGGTGGTGGACTTGCCGATGCCACCCTTGCCATAGAAGGCGATCTGCCGAAGTTTTGCCATTTCAGTGCTCCAGTTGTTTCGTTGAGAAGTTGACGATGCGCTCGGGGTCGTCGCGATCTCTATGCAGCCTTCGGTGCCTGTATGGGTCTTCTTCTTGGAAGGTCCCTCGGGGCCTGACATGGGGTCCGCGCAGGCCCTTCATCGCAATGCGCGTGCCAACCACGATGACCTGCCTCAAGTGCTTGTTTTCACGAGGCAAATCGCATTTCGGCAGGCCCATTCGAGGGCCGCGTGCGATTGTTCGAAACACGACAAACGCGGGCCGCGACGTGCCGCGCGCACGACGCGCGATGGGTGTGGCGAACGCCACTCACCGGGCGTCGCGCACGCGCAGGGCGGCTTGGTACGGCGGTTGCTCTGAGAGAGTCATGAGCGCCCTGCCCGTCGTCAGCGTCACCACCAACCCGCACTTCGCGCGGCTGGGCGGCGAGAGCGCCGTGCAGCGCCTGGCCGAGGCCTTCTACGCCGCGATGGACACGCGTGCGGACGCGCGCGCGATCCGCGCGATGCATGCCGCCGATCTCGCGCCGATGCGCGCGGTGCTGGTCACCTACCTCGTCGAGTGGCTGGGCGGGCCGAAGCGCTACAGCGCCGAGCGCGGCGCGCCCAAGCTCGGCCGCGTGCACCGGCCCTTCCCCATCGACGACGCCGCACGCGACGCCTGGCTCGCCTGCATGCGCCAGGCGCTGGACGAGACCTGCGGCGACGCTGCGCTGCGCGACGAGCTGATGGCCGCCTTCTCCAAGGTGGCGAGCCACCTCGCGCGCCACACCACCGATTCAACCCACCGGAGCCTCTGATGAGCACCACCCTTGCCGAACCCGGACTGATGGACACCGCCTTCGCCCGCCTCGAATCCGAGGGCCGGCTGCTGAACCCCGTGCTCAAGGGCGCGACGAAGAAGCCCGGCCGCTTCGGCTTCCGCGGCGAGCTGGCGCTGCGCTTCGCCCCCAAGCTGGCCGACGAGGCGCGCCCGCCCGAATTGACCTGCGATCAGGTGATCGCCATCGCCGAGGCCGGCAACCCGAAGCTGCCGTTCTTCGCCGGCTACCTGCTGAACTTCGCGCACCTGAAGGACGTGGCCGAGGTGTTGGGCGACACCCTCACGGCCGGCGGCAAGTACTTCCTCTTCTGCAACAACCTCGACCTCAGCAAGAAGTACCAGGTGCCTTTGCGCGGCGCGATGTTCTACGTGCTGCCAATCGACGAGGCCACCGTCTACAACGAGCTGCTCGAGCTGCTGTACCTCGAGAAGGGCGAGCTCAAGAAGCTCGACACCGCCGGCAAGACCGACGCGGTGGCCAACGCCGCGCTGAAGTTCGACGTGACCTTCGACACCCTCACCTACGAGGAAGGCCTGAAGATCATGGGCCCGGTGCGCAACCCGAACGAAAACAGGCCCGTGTGAGCCTTGCAGGTGGAGGCCGCCGGTGAAGCCGACCCGCGGCGCTGGTACACGACCAACCTCGTCGGCGTGCCGGCGCCGCTGCTGGCGAGCACGGCCTTCAACGCGCACCCGCAGCTGCTGCACATCGCCGGCGCGCGCGAGACGAACAGCGGCCTGTTCGCATTGCTGGCGCGCTGCGCCACGCCCGACGAGGCGCGTGACGTGTTCGCGCACTACATGAGCCTGGCCTTCGGGCTGGAGCGCGGCGACGCACGAGACGCGCGCGACGCCGGCGATGCTCGCCGTTGGCGCACCAGCTACCTCAAGCTGCTGCAGGGCTGGGGGCTCGATTCGAACGGACCGGCCGGCGCGGTACTCAAGGGCTGGGTCGAGAGCCGCTTCGGCCTGGCGCCGGCCTTCCACGCCGGGCCGCTCGGGCGCTTCCCGTCGCCCGCCTGGATCGCCTACCTCGAGCAGAAGGGCGCGAGCCGGTACCACAACAACAGCATCCACCAGCAGCTGGACCTGCTCTACGAGTTCTGCCAGTGGATGCTCGCGCGCTTCGCGCTGCTCGGCGACGGGCCGTGGGTCACCTTGTGGCGCGGCAGCACGCGCTGCGAGGAGCAGTTGGTGGCCGGCAACCTGCGCGCGCGGCACTGCACCGTGCGGCTGAACAACCTGGTGTCGTTCAGCACGAGCGAGAGCGAGGCGCAGTGCTTCGGCGACTGGGTGCTGAAGGCGCGCGTGCCGCTGGCCAAGCTGCTGCTGGTGCCGGGGCTGCTGAACACCACCTCGCTGCACGGCGAGGCCGAGGTGCTGGCGCTGGGTGGCGACTACGAGGTCGAGGCCCGCTATGACTGAGCTCGCCGTGCTGATGGACAAGGCGCTCGGTGCCTACCTCGGCCTCGCGATCGGCGATGCGCTGGGCGCCACTGTCGAGTTCATGACGCCGCGCGAGATCGCCGTGCGCCACGGCGTGCATCGCGAGATCGTCGGCGGCGGCTGGCTCAAGCTCGCGCCCGGCCAGGTGACCGACGACACCACGATGAGCCTGGCGCTCGGCGATGCGCTGCTGCGCGGCGACGCGCTCGGCCGCGGCCTCGACGCGCGGCTGATCGCCGATGCCTTCGTTGCCTGGTGGCGCGGCCGGCCGGTGGACTGCGGCAACACCTGCCGGCGCGGCATCCAGCGCTACCTGCTCGACGGCAGCCTGGAGGGCCCGCCGCACGACGGCGATGGTGGCAACGGCGCGCTGATGCGCATGCTGCCGGCGGTGCTGGCCACGCTCGGCGACGACGCGGCCTTCGCGCGCGTGGCCATCGCGCAGGCGCACGTGACGCACCACCACCCGCTCTCGGACGCCGCCATCCTCGGCCTCGGCCGCCTGCTGCGTGCCGTGCTCGCCGGTGCGGACGACACGGCGCAGCGCGGGCTGATCGATCGCCTCGTCGCCGCGCAGCCGGCCTTCCGCTTCGAGCCCTACCCGGGCCGTGCGAGCGGCTACGTGGTCGACACCGTGCAGACCGTGCTGCACGCCTTCACCACGCAGGCCGGCTTCGAGGATCGCGTGGTCGCCGCCGTCAACCGCGGCGACGATGCCGACACCACCGGCGCCATCGTCGGCATGCTGGCCGGCGCGCAGTGCGGCGCGCGCGCGCTGCCGCGGCGCTGGCTCGCGCGCCTCGCCCCCGGCGTGGTGCCGCGCGTCACCGACCAGGCCAGCGCGCTGGTGGCGCTCGCACTGCGCCGCCGCACCGACCTGCTCACGACCTGAAGGAGACCGCCATGCCGATCCACGACTACCGCTGCCGGGCCTGCGGCCACGAGTTCGAGACGCTGGTGCGCAGTGGCAGCGTGCCCGCCTGCCCGCAGTGCGCCGGCACCGCACTCGACAAGCTGCTCTCGCGCATCGCGCCCGCCGGCACCAGCGCCGGCATCATCGCCAGCGCTCGCCGCGCGGCGGCGAAGGAAGGGCACTTCTCGAACTACAGCAAGGCCGAGCGGGCCAAGCTCGCGAAGTAGGCGCGCCGCCTCAGCGCACCACCAGCGACGCCGCCAGGCCGAGCGACTCGCGCGCATCGCGGCAGATCGCCTGCGCGCCGAACTGCGCCGCGTCCAGGTCGTCGCGCTGCAGGAACACCGGGCCGCCCAGCAGCACCGGCGGTTGCGGGTTGCGGGAGGCCTTGCGCAGCGTGCCCACCAGCGCCGGCAGATCGGCCAGCTGGGATTCGAGTCCCACCGAGAGGCCCACCAGATCGAACCACTCGTTGCCCACCGCGCGGCACAGCTCGGCCCGGCTCGGCGACACCTCCAGCACCACCTGCCAGCCGGCCTTGCGGAAGAACTCCGACACGATCGACAGCCCGAGCACGTGCTGCGAGCCTGGCGCCGAGGCCAGCATCACGCGGCGCATCACACCGGATTCCTGCGGACCGTCGTGCACCTCGTAGCCCAGCGCGTGGATCATCTCGTGCATCAGCACCAGGCCGACGGTGACCGACATGAAATCCAGCGTGTCGTCTTCCCAGCGCTGGCCGAGCAGCCGCGCCGCCGGGGCGACGAGGTCGACCAGCACGCTGTCGGCCGGCAGGCCCTCGGCCAACAGCCGTTCGATCAGCGCCGTGCAGGCGGCACGGTCGCCGGCAACGCACAGGCGCGAGAAGGTGTCGATGTCGGCGGCCGCAGGCGCCGCGGCCTTGGCCACGACCGGCGTCGCGACGGGTGGCCGCGTCACCTGGAGCAGGCGCGGAATGATCTGCGACTCGAGCACCGAGCGCATGGCGGCGCGGCACTCGCCACCCGCATCGTCCACCTCGCCGCCCCGGCTTCGCCGCACCGGCCCGCCACGCGGCCCGAACGCCGACGACAGCAGCCGGCCCTTCCAGCGATCGATCTGCATCAAGGCGCGCAGCGCGGGCAAGGACAGCGGTGTCGTGGTCATGGTACTGCGGCCCGTGCACTGCCTCACGGCGGCGCACGGAGAAGAACGAGGTGGCGCGAAGGTACTGCGGCCGGACCGCGCGCAGGCTAGGTGAATCCCGCAGGCGCTACGCCCGATCAGATGTGAGGGCCACCAGCACGTCGGCATACCAGGCGCAGTTCAGGCCCAGCGATTCATCCTGCGACTGGTCGCGCGGGCCCATGTCCATGCGCGTGGAGTGCACGCCCAGCAGTTGCCAGGCGCGCGACGAGGTCGATTCCACATCGTGCACACGTCGGCGCACCACCGGCGAGCCGCTGCTGCCGCGGTGCGTGCGCGCATCGGTCAGGAAGCAGCCCTGGCGCTGGAACCGCACGCCGTAGGCCGAGGCGATCGACGCGCTGCGTGCCACGGCCAGATGGTGGATGGTGTCGTGGAAGCCGAGCGGAAAGCCGGCGATCGTCAGCGCGTCGCCGATGGCGATGTCTTCGTCGCGCACCTCGAGGTGGGTTTCGTCGAAGGCCCGCAGCACCGCGTCGGCGGGCAGGCGCTCGGCCGGGATCTGCATCGCGGCGACATCGACGGTGCCGGCGCTGTCGGTGGCCTCGCGCCACTGCCGCAGGCCGTCGCGGTAGAGCGGCAGCGAGAGCACGGCGTGGCGCGTGAGATCGCGTGTGTCGGTGTGCACACCGATCTCGATGCGATCCGGGAAGTGCGCGCTCGCAGCATCGGCGAACACATGCCGGTTGCTCACGAGGAACAAGCGCTCGCCGTGCCGATAGAAGAAGCCGCTCGCGCTGGTCAGCCTCTGCGACCCCGCGAAGGTGGTGACGTGGGTCGTGCTGAGCAGCAGCGCATCGACCGTGCCGGCCGCTGGGCCACCGCGGGGGCCGCCGCTCGCGGCCAGCACGGCGCGGTTGCGCGCCACGTCGCGCTCGAAGGATGCCAGCACGACGTCGGAGATGTCGGCATTGAGCATCACCGTGCGAGCGGCTTCGGCATGGGCGTCGAACGAGGCTGCGAGCCGCGCACGCGTGGGCGCGGAGAGCGCCTCGATGACCGCGGGCACGAGGGCGTCGAGTGCGATCAGGCTGCCCTTCAGCTCGCAGATGCGCTCGGTGGCTTCCTGCAGGTTCTTCATCGGGAAATCCTTCGGCAGAAACGGAAAAGCGCGGCCAGGCCGCGCTTTCGTCGAGGGGCGCCGGGGCTCGCCCGGCACCCGGAAGTGCCGCTGGACTTACAGCGTGCGGATGTTCGACGCCTGCGGGCCCTTCTGGCCTTGCGTCACCTCGAACTCCACGCGCTGGTTCTCGGTCAGCGTCTTGAAGCCGCTGCCCTGGATTTCCTTGAAGTGGGCGAACAGGTCCTTGCCGCCATCATCGGGGGCGATGAAGCCGAAGCCCTTGCCTTCGTTGAACCATTTCACGGTGCCGGTTTGAGTCGTCATGTCGATTTCCTTTCGGGTTGGCAGGGCGCAACAGCGCGCCCAGCGAAGAGACGCCAAGAAAATCTTCAGGAGGGGATTCGACTCGACCGCCGGCAGAACGCCGGATCGGGAAGAAAGACCTACGAGCAAATGGTCTTGTGCATATCAGCCAGCGCATCTTACTCCGAACGGCTCTCGATCACCTGCTTTTCTTCGGAGGGCCCCAGGCCGTGTGCCACACTGGCCCATGACACAACCGCTCCTGCAAGCCGCCGACCTGCGCGGCGCCGCACGCCTGACCACCGACGCGGTGGCAGGGCTGGCCAGCCTGGTGGAGGCAATGCACGCGCGCATCGCGAGCCTGCCGCGGCTGCCCGGCAGCGCCCCGCCCGAACCGGCCGACGAACGCACGCGCGGCATCACCGGCCTCGTCTACCAATCGGTGCGCGGCGTCACGCGGCTGGTGGGCGGCAGCGCCGAGGCCCTGCTGGGCGCGCTGGCGCCGGCGCTCGCCGATTCCGGCCCGCACCAGCCGCCGCGCCCGGAACGCGAGGCGGTGCTCGCGGCGCTCAACGGCGTGCTGGGCGACCACCTCGCCGCCACCGACAACCCGCTCGCCATCACGATGGCGATGCGCCACGCGGGCCGGCCGCTGATGCTGGAGAAGTTCGCGCTGCGCGCACGCCTGCCGGCGGCGACGCCGAAGCTGCTGGTGCTGCTGCACGGGCTGTGCATGAACGACTTGCAGTGGCACCGCGACGGCCACGACCACGGCGAAGCGCTGGCGCGCGACCACGGCTACACGCCGGTCTATCTGCACTACAACAGCGGCCTGAGCATCTCGACCAACGGCCGCATCCTCGCGGCGCTGATGGAGCGGCTGTGCGACAACTGGCCGATGCCGATCGAGCGCCTCGCGATGCTGGGCCACAGCATGGGCGGCCTCGTGGCGCGCAGCGCGATCCACCACGCCGGCCTCGCCCATCGCGATGCGCTGCGCTGGCCGGCGCGCGTGGACGACCTGGTGTGCCTCGGCTCGCCGCACCAGGGCGCGCCGCTCGAACGCGCCGGCCACGGCATCGACCTGCTGCTCGGCGCCGCGCCCTACGCGGCACCGCTGGCGCGCCTGGGCAAGGTGCGCAGCGCCGGCATCAACGACCTGCGCCTGGGCAACATCGTGAGCCCGCCATCGAGCGACGACGGCAGCTTCCGCTGCGCGCAGGTGGCGCTGCCGAGGACGACGCGCTGCTACGCGATTGCCGGCAGCCTCGGGCCCTCGCGCGGCCACCTGAAAGCGCGGCTGCTCGGCGACGGCCTGGTGCCGGTGGACAGCGCGCTGGGCCAGCATGACGACCCCGCGCGGAGGCTCGACTTCGCGCCGGATCGGCAGTCCGTGGTGCAGCACACCAGCCACCTCGGGCTGCTGTCGAGCGCCGAGGTGTACGGACTGCTGAGGTCGTGGCTGGGGTAGGTGGAAGGCGGGAGCACAGGACGGCCGCCGGCCTCGTACGGGCGTCTCCGGCTCACGGCCCGTCTACCAATCTCCTCAGCGCATCGATGCCAACGGGAGGTTGCGGCACCCACGGCACGACGTAGGTCCGCCGTGCCAAGCCACTCGTGACCCGGGCGAGTTGCGCTGCCTCACCCACCAGGCGCATGGCGAGCACAGGATCTTGCGTGCCGGAGGCCGCGAGGCTGCGGTTGACGATCCATGCAAAGGGTTCGATGCGCGCGCGGCGCAAGTCATTCTGCAGCCCGGCGGCTTCCGAGACAGGCGTCACTTCAGGCAGCGTGACGAGCAGGACGCGCGTGTAGTCCGGATCCTGCAGGCGCATCAGGGGCGTGACGACACGCGCCGCAGCCGAACCCTCGAACTCGCGGGTCATCTGGCGATGGTAGGCGCCGGTGGCATCCATCAACAGCAGCGTATGTCCGGTCGGCGCGGTGTCGAGCACGACGAAGGCGCTGCGCGCCTCACTGACGACACGCGAGAAGGCGTGAAACACCGCCACCTCCTCGGTGCAAGGCGACCGCAGATCCTCCAGAAGCAGCGCGCGTCCCGCTGCGTCGAGATCCCGACCCCGGCTGGCCATGATCTTGTCGACATAGCGCTGCGTCTCGGCGACCGGGTCGATGCGATCGACCTTCAGGCCCGGCACGCTGCCTTCGAGCGTGGCGGCCAGGTGCGCCGCGGGGTCGGTGGTCGACAGGTGCACCGTCTTGCCGCGAGCGGCCAGCGCCACCGCCAGCGCGGCGGCGACGGTGGTCTTGCCCACGCCACCCTTGCCCATCACCATCACCAGGCCGCGGTCCTTGAGCGCCAGTTCGTCGGCCAGAGCATGCAGGCACTGCGCCTCTCCCGGCACGGATGGCGCCGGGTGGGCGGGACGCGGTGGCACCGGGCCCGGCTCGAGCAGGGCCCGGAGCGCTGCAAGTCCCACCATGTCGAAGGGCCGCAGGGGAATTCGATCCTGCGGCAAGCCCATGAGGTTCGCGGGCATCGTCCTGAGTGCCGCTTCGCCGAGCGCCTCCAATGCGGCGGCGACCTCGTCGCCTGCCGCTGTGGCTCGAAAGACGGCGTTCACCACCAGCCGCTGGTTCTGCAGCCCCAGTTGCAGCAGCTCACCATGCGTGCGCGCCGCCTCACGCAGGGCCGCGGGATCGGGACGGGTCACGAGCACGATGGCGGTGCGCGTGGGATCCGCCAGCGCGGTCAAGCCGTCGCGGAATCGCTGCTCCTGCATCTTCAGCCCGGAATGGGGCCCCAGGCAGGAAGCGCCCCGGTCATTGCCCTCGAGGAACCCGGTCCAGGCCCTGGGCAGGATCAGCAGGCGCAGCGTATGGCCGGTGGGTGCGGTGTCGAAGATGACGTGGTCGTAGCCATCGGCATCGCCGGCCAGCAGGCCGATGAACTCGTCGAAGGCGGCGATCTCCGTGGTGCAGGCGCCGGAGAGCTGCTCGCGCACGGTGCTGCGATCGGCGTCGGTGCTCTCGGCAGGCATCCGCTCGAGCACGCGCACGCGGTAGGCCTCCCCCGCGGCATCGGGATCGATGTTCAGGGCAAAGAGCCCTCGCACGCCAGGCACGGCCCGCGGCCGGTCGGACAACTCGACATCGAGCATCTCGTCGAGGTTGGAGGCTGGATCGGTGCTGACCAGCAGGACTCGCTTGCCAGCGTCAGCGAGCGACAGTGCGCAGGCGCACGCCAGTGAGGTCTTGCCGACGCCGCCCTTGCCGGTGAAGAACAGGAAGCGTGGCGACTCGTGCAGCAGCGAGAACATGGTCCCCACGCTAGCAGGCCATCGCCCGGTGCCGGATGAGCTGGATCAGGCGCCCGAACGCGGTCTGGTCCGGGCGGACGGTCGATCGGGCATCCGGTTCCGCTCGTCTACCTCGGTGGGCAGTGGTCGCTTGGGTGGAAGACCACCGTCCGCACACTCTGCTCAGCCCGACAGCGCACCCAGCAGCTCCACCGTCACCGCCTCGGTGCCCAGCAGCGTCACCTGGCAGGCCAGGCGCGACTTGCTGCCCACGCCCACCAGCGTGTCGAGCTTGGCGTTCTCGGCCGGCGTCAGGCGGCTCACGCCCTTGCGGCCTTCGACGACGAACAGGTGGCAGGCGCCGCACTTGGCGTCGCCGCCGCATTTGCTGAGCAGGTTTCCGCCTGCGGCCACGATGGCCTGGAGCAGGTTGGTGCCGGCCGCCACATCGACGGTCAGTCCGGCGGGCTGGATGGTAAGGGTGCTCATGCGAGGTTTCCTTGAGGTTCAGGCGGCCTGCGCGGCGCCGCACAGCGCGGCAGCCACTTCGGCCAGCGGTCGGTCGATGCGGGTGATGCCCTGCTCGGCGAGGAAGCGCGCTTCCATGCGCGTCGGCTCGTCGGGCAGCACGGCCACGTGCGGGCCGGCCGAGCGCTTCATCACCTGGCGCGCGAAGGCGCGCATCAGCTGGTCGTCGAAGCGGCAGCCGAGGAAGACGAAGCCGAGCGCGGCGCGGCGCTGCTGCACGAGCGCCGGGATCGGCGTCTGGATGTCGATCTCGGTGAGCACTTCCACGAAGTCGCTGTCCGACACGAGATAGTTCGCCGCCGGCGCGTGGCCGCCCCAGGGCTTGTAGAGCACGGTGGGCGCGATGGCCGGGTCAGCGAGCGCGGTGCCCTGCGCGTCGTACCAGCCGGTCCAGGTGCCGAAGTGCTCGCTCTGCGAGAGCCCCTGCACCTCGGCCCAGTCGCTGCGGCCGGCCAGCGCGCGGCGCAGCGTGTCGTCGTACCAGGCGTCGACGATCAGCGGCGCGGGCAGCGTGGCGATCCAGCGGTGCAGCGGCGAAGGCTCGGCCGGCAGCGCATAGGCCTCGTTCATCGCCTTGACCAGCGTCTGGCGGTGCTTGAAGTTCTCGATGAACTGCGCCGCGGCGGTGAGTCGGTTCCTGATCTTGCCCGGCACCGACACCTTGGCGGTGAGCTGCGCCGCGAGTGCGAGCGGATCGGCCGGCGGCACGGCGCCGCGGCACAGCGAGAGCATGCCGGGGCCGAGGTAGGGCGCGAGGGTGCCGCGCTCCAGGCCAGTGGCGATGTCGGTGAGGTTCATGCAACGGTCCTCGATCAGTAGATGGCGGCGCCCGCGCCGACGTTGGTGGCCGAGTCCTTCAAGGTCTTGACGATGAACTCGACATGCTCGGGCGCCAGCGCCGCGTGCAGGGGCAGCGCGAGCGCGCGGTCGGCGATGCGCTCGGCCAGCGGCAGCGCGCCGCGCGCCCAGCCGAGTGCCTGGTAGTGGTGCTGCTGGTGCAGCGGCTGGCAGAACATCGCCGTCTCGACGCACTCGGTGGCGAGGTCTTCCACGATCTGCGCGCAGGCGCTCGCGGTGAAGCGCTTGCCGAGGTGCACGACGTAGAGCATCCAGTGCACTGCATCGACGCCGGGCGCCACGTAGGGCGGCTTGATGCCCTCGAAACTGAGCATCTGCTCGAGGTAGGCCGCCACCACCGCCTGGCGCCGCTCGAGCAGTTCGTCGAGCCGCGAGAGCTGCGCGAGGCCCAGCGCGGCGGCCGGCTCGCTCAGCGCCGCCTGCATCGGCACGCGCGCGCCGATCGACACCGAGCGCCGGTCGGCCAGCGTGCGGCCGCGCAGGTAGCGCAGCTCGCTGGCCAGGCGCGGATCGTCGGTGAGCACCATGCCGCCCTCGCCGGTGAGCAACACGCCGGGCTGCGAGAAGTCGAACACCGAGAGGTCGCCAAAGCTGCCCACCGGCTGGCCCTGGTAGACCGAGCCGATGGCCTCGGTGGAATCCTCGATCAGCGCGAGGCCGCGCTCGTCGGCCAGCGCGCGCAGCGGGCTCCAGGCGGCCGGGTGGCCGTTGACGTTGCCGGCAAGGATGGCGCGCGTGGCCGGCGTGATCTTCGCGGCGGCGCGCGCCGGGTCGAGGCAGCCCGACCAGTAGTCGATGTCGGCGAACACCGGCGTCGCGCCGGCCAGCACCACGGCATGCGCCACCTGGTGCCAGCCGTAGGCGGAGCACACCACCTCGTCGCCCGGCCCGATGCCGAGCGCGCGCAGCGCGAGCCAGGTGCCGGCCAGGCCGCTGCTCACGGCCACCGCGTGCGCACGCCCGAGCCGCTGCGCGAAGTGCGCCTCGAAGCGCTCGACCATCGCGCCGGCCGACCAGCGCGGCGCGCGCAGCGCCGCGGCCACGAGCTCGGTCTCGAGCTCGCTCGCATCCGGCTCGGAAAGCCAGAGCCAGCCGTCGGGTGCCGTGTCGTCGCTCATCGATCGGCCTTCAGCTGTTGCACAGGAACAGGCCGCGTGCCTGCGCCGCATCGGCAGTGACGCTCCAGCAGTGCCCATCGCTCGCGCCGAAGTACAGGCGGCGCCGCGTGCCGACGGCCGCCGGCGCCTCGCCGCGCATGTCGAGCGCGTCGACCACCACCACGCGCAGCGTCGCGAAGCGCGCGCGCAGGGCCACGGCGGCCTCGCGCACGCTCGCGGCAGCGTCGGCGATGCGCAGGGCTTCGGCGAGCGAGGCGGCGTCCATCGCGCGCCCTCAGTCGCCGCTGAGGCGGCGGGCCTCGACGGTGATCGGCAGCGCAGTGCCCGGCGCCATCTCGGGCAGCGCGAGCGTCCAGCCGTTGGCCAGCGTCACCGTGCCGCCCCACAGCTCGGCGCGCTCCTGCGCGACGATCGGCTCCTCCAGGTCCTTCTTCGGCACGTAGGCCGAGAGCGCGCCGGTGGAGGTCTTGCGGATCATGACTTTCATGGGAGTCCTCGCGGCCTCAGGCGGCCAGGGGTTGGGGTTCGATCAGCGGAACGATCACGCGGCCGACGGCATCGAGCACCGCGTCGATCTCGGCCTCGGTGGTGTCGCGGCCCAGCGAGAAGCGCACGCCGCCCAGCGCCTGCGCGGGGCTCTCGCCCATCGCCAGCAGCACGTGCGAGGGCTGCGTGCCGCCGGCGCTGCAGGCCGCGCCCGACGACGCGACGATGCCCTCGCGCTCGAGCCGCGCCAGCACCGGCTCGGCCGCGAGATCGCCGAAGCGCACGCTCAGCACATGCGGCAGACGCGTGGCGAGCTCGCCGTGCACCCGCAGCCCCGGCACGGCGGCACGCAGGCCGGCTTCGAGCCGGTCGCGCAGCGCGGCCAGGCGTTGCGCGTCGTTGGCCAGCGTGGCGAGTGCGCGTTCGCAGGCCGCGCCGAAGCCGGCGATGCCCGGCAGGTTCTCGGTGCCGCCGCGGCGCGCGCGTTCCTGGCGGCCGGGCATCAGCGGCGCGAGCCCGACGCCCTTGCGCACGACCAGCGCGCCCACGCCCTTGGGGCCGTGCAGCTTGTGCGCCGAGACGGAGAGCAGGTCCGCGCCTAGCGCGGCGACATCGATCGGCAGCTTGCCGGCCTGCTGCGTGGCGTCGACGTGCAGCCACGCGCCGGCTGCATGCGCCATCTCGGCCAGCGCCTCGATGGGCATGCGCACGCCGGTCTCGTTGTTGGCGGCCATCACGCTGAGCAATGCCACGTCGTCGTCGAGCAGCGCGTTCGCGTGGCCGAGGTCGACGCGGCCCTGTGCATCGACGCGCAGCAGGTCGACGCGCACACCCTCCTCGGCCAGCTGCCGCGCCTGCGCGAGCAGCCCCGGGTGCTCGACCGCCGACACCACGAGGCGCCGCCGGCCGTGCGGGCGGCGCGCCACGACGGCGCCCCGCAGCGCCATCAGGTTGGCCTCGGTGGCGCCGCTGGTGAACACCACTTCGGCACTCAGGCAGCCCAGCAGCGCCGCCACCTTGGCGCGCGAGTCGGCGAGCAGGCGGCGCGCCTGCTGACCCGGGCCGTGTGTCGACGACGGGTTGGCCCACGCAACCTGCAGCGCCTCGAGCATCGCGCGCACGGCCTCCGGGCACGGCCTTGTCGTCGCGTTGTGGTCCAGGTAGATGCTGGGGCTCATTGCCAGAACTCCCGCTGCGGGTCGGCGCACAGCCGCTGCAGGGCCTCGTCGAGCCGCAGCCCCGCGGCCTTGAGTACCCAGCAGCCCTGCGCATGGTCGCGTGCGTGCAGCAGCCATCGCCCCTGGCTGGCGGGCACCAGCCAGGCGATGCCGATCTCGCCGCCGGCCGGGTCGACACTGCGCGAGCAGTTCGGGCTCACCACCTTCCAGCCCAGGCCTTCGCGCTCGACGCGCGGCCGCACGTAGCGGTAGCGCGCGCGGCGCGACAGCGCCCGGGCGATGCGGGCGCGGTCGAGCGCCAGCACGGCGCCGTCGGCCGGCGCGGGCAGGTTCACGCCGCGGCCTCCGCCGGCATGATCTCTTCCTCCAGGCAGCCGAGCACCACGGTGCCGAAGTCGACGAGGTAGACCGGCACGTTGGCCTCCTCGTGGTGGCCGATCTGCACGATCTCGCCGGGGCCGCCTTCGGCCACGAGCAGCAGATCGTCCTCGGGCGCATCGGGCAGGCTGCCGTCGTTGTAGAGGTCGACGGCGGCCTTCACTGGCAGGCCCCAGGGATACTTCGGCGGGCGGGGTTCGCGCAGGTCCATCGCGGTCTCCTTCAGCGCAGGGTCTCGAGTTGCGCGGCGCGCTCGCCGAGGCGCGCGAGCACCTCGTCGGGCAGGTGGTCGAGCGTGCAGAGTTCCTTGCCGCGCATGCCGACCTGGTGTCCGCTGGCCGGGAACTCCACCGCGTAGATGTAGAACTGCTGCAGGAAGGTGCCGATCGAGCGCACGAAGCCGATGTCGCCGCGCTGCACCAGCACGTCACCGATGTCCTTGCCACAGTAGGTGCCGTCGTTGCGGATCACCGAGCGGCTGGCGACCCGCTCGCCGATCTCGAAGCGCGGCGGGTGCACGATCTCGACGCTGTCGTCGTCGCGCGCGATGTCACCCATGCGAGGTCTCCTGATGGCGTTGGCCCACACGTTCACGCGCACGTTCGCGCACCTCGGGCTCGGCATCCTCGGCCAGGCGCTGCAGCGTGGCACCGACGGCGCGGCCGGCCACCTCCCAGCGCACGGTCCAGTCGGCGTCGTAGGCCAGGCCGTCGAGCAACGCCACCGGCAGCCGTGCCGCCACGATGCGGCGCACTTCGGCGGCCGCGTCCGAGCCGAGCCGCCAGAGCGCGGGCATCGGCAGCCGGCGCGCCACTTCCTGGCGCACCTGCAGGTCGGCGTCGTGCATCAGCAGCGGCAGCAGGCCTTCGGGCGCGCGCTTCGCGACGATGGCGCGCACCTGGTAGTCGGCGTCGTTCACGAGCGCCATCAGCTGCTCGGGCGAGAGACGGTGGGCGACGCGGATGCGCACCTCGCGGTGCGGATCGCTCACCATGCGCTGCAGCAGTCGCTGCGGCACGCGCAGCGCAACCTGCAGGCGCACGGTCTCGTCCTCGTCCGACATCAGCGGCGTCAGGCGAAACACGTCGGCATATCGCGCGGCGATGGCGCGCAGCTCGAAGTACGGCGCGGCCAGGTGCCCATTGGCCAGCGCGGGATGGTGGCGGAAGAAGCGGTCGATGCGGCGCGCGTAGACGTCGTGCAGGCAGCTGCGCCCGCTTTCGCAACTGCCCGCGGCGCGCAGCGCGGCGTGCTCGCAGGCCGCGCAGTAGGCGGCGTCGATCGTGCGGCCCTGCCAGTCGGCGGCCGGGATGTCGTCGGCACCGATGGCGCCCATCTCACTCCACCTCCTCGAGCCCGGCGCGCTGGCGCACCGTCTCGAGCAGCGCGGCGCCGACGTGGTCGCCCGGGTCGAGCGCGCGCAGCAGCGCGAGCGCGTCGCGTGCCTCGTCGTCGTCGCCCAGGCGCAGGCTCAGGTAGGCGTAGCCCTTCAGCGCGAACAGGTAGAAGCGCGTGGCGGCGTCGTGCCGCGCGCCGGGCAGCGGTGCCGGCGACACCTCGCGCCACAGCGCGGGCAGGCCCAGCGCACGCGCGGCCACCACCAGCGCGCGCCGTGCGATGTCGCGCGCCAGCGCCGGCCGGTGGCCGTAGAAGTGGTGTCGGTAGAACGCGATCAGCACCGCCGGGTGCTCCGGCGCGAGCGTCTGCGCGCGCATCAGCGCGGCCATCGCGCGCACCGGGTCGCCCCCCGCCGCGCCGGCTTCGGCGAGAGCGGCACCGACGCCGGCCGGCAGATCCCGGCCCAGCAATGCAGCGTCGAAGCCGGCGTCCACGCTGCGCTCCGCGTCAGCGCCGCTTGATCGACGCGAGCGACACCGTCGCCTCGGCCGGCGCCTTCGCATCGCCCGAGCTGCTGCAGCCGCAGGCCGCCGCGTTCGGGTTGAAGAAGGTCAGCCCGGCGCTGGTGGGCGTCTCGGCGAAGTCGACCGTGACGCCGTCGAGCAGCAGGCGGCTCTCGGCGGGCAGGAACACGCGCAGGCCATTGACGGCCAGCTCGCTGTCGCCACTCTTCGGCGCGGCCTCGACGCTGAACTCCGAGCTGTAGCCCGAGCAGCCGCCCGGCGAGACACTGAGGCGGAAGCCGCCGGACGGGTTCGCGGAGAAGCGCACCATGCGGCGCATGAACTTCTCGGCCGCCGGCGTGACGGTGACGCTGGGCGTGAGCATGGCGGCGCTCATACCTTCTTGATGCAGCCATCGACCGGGCACACCGCGATGCACTGCGGCGCGTCGAAGTGGCCTTCGCACTCGGTGCACTTGGCCGGGTCGATGATGAAGGTGCCGCCCTTCTCGCGAATGGCGACGTTGGGGCACTCGGGCTCGCAGGCGGAGCAGCCGGTGCACATGGAGGCGATGATCTTCAGGGCCATGACGGTCTCCTTGGGCTGACGAAAGGGCTAGGCGGCCGCGGTGAACGCGCCCTGGCGGATGCGCGCGTCGCCGCGCGGCTGGTGCACGAGCTCGCCGCGCGCGATGCGCTCGCGGTAGGCCGCGAACCACGACAGCGCGGCCTTCTCGATGAACTCGTGCGCGTACTGGTCGACCGGCTCGATGCCGGCGGCGGTGAGCTCGTCGCGCGGGCAGGCGCCGATCTTCGAGACCAGCACCGCATGGCAGTCGTTGATCGCGCCGACGATGGAGGGCAGCTGTTCGTCCTCGCCGAAGCCGCCCTGGCAGTAGAGGTCGACGCGGCGGTGGCCGACGAACGTCGCGCCGGCTCCGTTCACTTCGTAGATCTGGAACTCGGTGGCGTGGCCGAAGTGCTGGTTGACCTTGCCGTGGCCCTCGGTGGCCACCGCCAGCAGCACGCTGATGTCGGCATCGGCGGCGTCACCCGCGGCGACGGACTGCAGCGCCTCGACCTTCGCGGCGTGCTGCTGCTGCCGCTCGGCCTCGACCTGCTGCTGGTAGGCGCGGCGCTTGTCGAGGTCGTAGACGACTTCCATCTCCTCGATCTTGTCGAGCGTGAACTCGTCGCTGCGGTCCTCGCCGAGCAGGCCCACCGCATCGGCGCGGCATTGCCGGCAATGCCGCATCAGGTTGGCGCCGCCCATGCAGGCGTCCTGCACGGCCTTCAGCTCCTGCGCGGTCGGCCCGCGCTGGCCGGTCAGGCCGAAGTGCGTGCCGTGCTCGGCCTCGCTGATCAGCGGCATGATGTTGTGCAGGAAGGCGCCGCGCTTCTTCACCTCGCGGTTGACGTCGTAGAGGTGCTCGTCGTTGATCCCCGGGATCAGCACCGAGTTGATCTTGGTGAGCACGCCGCGCGCGGTGAGCATCTCCAGGCCACGCATCTGCTGCCGGTGCAGGATCTCGGCGGCCTCGCGGCCCGTGACGCGCCGGTGGTCCCAGAAGATCCACGGGTAGATCTTCTCGCCCACCGCCGGGTCGACCATGTTGATCGTGATGGTGACGTGGTCGATGTTGTACTTGCAGATCTCGTCGACCATCTCCGGCAGCGCGAGGCCGTTGGTCGACAGGCAGAGCTTGATGTCGGGCGCCTCTTCCTGCAGGCGACGGAAGGTCTCGAAGGTCTTCTTCGGATTGGCCAACGCGTCACCCGGGCCAGCGATGCCGAGCACCGTCATCTGCGGGATCTCGCTCGCCACGGCGAGCACCTTCTTCACCGCCTGGTCGGGCGTGAGCTTCTGGCTGACGACGCCGGGGCGGCTCTCGTTGCTGCAGTCGTATTTGCGATTGCAGTAGTTGCACTGGATGTTGCAGGCGGGCGCGACGGCCACGTGCATGCGCGCGTAGTGGTGATGCGCCTCCTCGGAGTAGCAGGGATGGTTCTTCACCTTCTCCCAGATCTCCGGCGGCATGTCTTCGGGGCCGGCCGACGATCCGCAGCTCGCCTTTCCGGCGCCGCCGCTGGTGGAGCATCCGCCCGAGGCGGCGGTTTCGAGGATCTGGCTGACCGCGCTGCGGCCGCGCCGGAGATCGCCGATCGACACGAATGCGGTGTTGCTCATGGCGCGGGCCTTCGTCCTGTAGTGCGGGCGAGGCGCTCTTTGCGAGACTCGTGCCAATGCACGAATCCTTGTGAATCAGGCACTTAGCGCGGTGCGACGGCCTGTGACGTTCGCGACAAACCGGACAAGCGGGACGAGGCCTCGTGCGCAATGCGATTGCATACCACTATGGGTATACTGCCGACATCCGTTCAAACGGCCCACCCCCTGGAGCCCAGCCATGTCCGACGCTGTCCCCAACTACCGCGAGCTGACCCAGGCCATCTCGTCCGGTCTGTCCAGCCTGCGCAGCAGCACCCCCGAAGTGATGAAGAGCTTCAGCGAGCTCGGCCGCGCCGCCACGGCCGCGGGCGCGCTCGACGCCAAGACCAAGGAGCTGATCGCGCTGGCGTTGAGCGTGGCGGTGCGCTGCGACCCCTGCATCGGCTTCCACGCCAAGGCGCTGGTGAAGCTGGGGGCCACGCGCCAGGAGATCGACGAGACGCTGGGCGTGACGACCTACATGGGCGGCGGTCCGTCGCTGATGTACGCGGCGCGCGCCGTGGCAGCCTTCGACGAGTTTGCCCAGGCCACTGCGCCGAAGACCGCCTGAGGCCGCCATGGACACGAGCACGATCACCCCGTTGGTTCACGACGAGCTCGACGTGCTCGCCGAGCTGGCGCCGCTTTCCGGGCAACGCATCATCGAGCTCGGCTGCGGCGCGGCGAAGCTGGCGCGAGCGCTGGTTCAGCGTCACCCGGGCAGCCAGGTCACCGGGCTGGAGGTGGACGCACGTCAGCATGCGAAGAACCTCGCCGCGCCGCAGGCCGGCGTGAGCTTCGTGGCCGGCGGCGCGCAGGCGATCCCGTTCCCCGCCGCGAGCTTCGACGTGGCGCTGATGCTGAAATCACTGCACCACGTGCCGATGCCGCTGCTCGACACCGCGCTGCGCGAGGTGGCGCGCGTGCTGAGGCCGCGCGGGCTGCTGTACGTGTCGGAGCCGGTCTATGCCGGCCCGTTGAACGAGGTGATCCGCCTGTTCAACGACGAAGGCGTGGTGCGCGCCGCCGCGCAGGCCGCGCTCGATGCGGCGCTGGCCAGCGGCGCGTGGGAGGCGATGGCGGAGCGCCGCTTCGAGGTACCGGTGCACTTCGCGGACTTCGCCGACTTCGAGGTGCGCATGATGCGGCCGACCTACGCCGACCACCACCTCGACGAGGCCAAGGTGCGCTCGGTGGAGTCGGCCTTCCGACCCCACTGCGGCGCCGACGGCGCGCACTTCACGCGACCGATGCACGTGCGAGTGCTGCGCAGGACGAGCTGATCCGGCCGCGAGCGGATGCGGCTCAGGGATTCCACGAGTGCCGCATTCTGAATACAGTATACGACAATGGAGAGGCCGACCCGCTGGTCGGCGCCTGTCAATTCACCGCTCGCTGGCCCGCTCATGGACTCAACCCCGATCCGCGTTCTGCTCGCCAAGGTGGGCCTCGATGGTCACGACCGCGGCGTCAAGGTCGTCGCCCGCACGCTGCGCGACGCCGGCATGGACGTCATCTACTCCGGCCTGCACCGCACGCCGGAGGAGGTGGTGAACACCGCCATCCAGGAAGACGTCGACGTGCTCGGCGTGAGCCTGCTGTCGGGCGTGCAGCTCACCGTGTTCCCGAAGATCTTCAAGCTGCTCGACGAGAAAGGCGCCAACGACCTGATCGTGATCGCCGGCGGCGTGATGCCCGACGAGGATGCCGCCGCCATCCGCCGGATGGGCGTGCGCGAGGTGCTGCTGCAGGACACGCCGCCGCAGGCCATCGTCGACTCGATCCGCAGCCTCGTCGCGGCGCGCGGCGCGCGTTGAGCGCGGGCGGCTCCGCATGGCCTACGTTCCGTCGCCGGAACTGCTGGCGCAGCTGCTCGCCGGCAACGCCCGTGCGCTCGGCCGCCTGATCTCTCGCGCCGAGGCGGCGGTCGACGAGGCCCGGCCGACGCTCGCCGAGGTCTACCGGCGTGCCGGCGCAGCGCATGTGATCGGGCTGACCGGCGTGCCGGGCAGCGGCAAGTCGACGCTGGTCGCGAAGCTCACCGCCGAGCTGCGTGCGCGCGGCGAGAAGGTGGGCATCGTCGCGATCGATCCCTCGAGCCCCTACTCCGGCGGTGCGATTCTCGGCGACCGCATCCGCATGACCGAGCTGGCCAACGATCCGGGCGTGTTCATCCGCAGCATGGCCACGCGCGGCGCCACCGGGGGCATGGCGCGCGCCGCGCTCGACGCGGTCGACCTGCTCGACGTGGCGGGCTACCGCACCATCATCCTCGAGACCGTGGGCGTGGGGCAGGACGAGGTGGAGGTGGCACACGCCTCCGACACCACCGTGGTCGTCTCGGCGCCCGGCCTGGGCGACGAGATCCAGGCCATCAAGGCCGGCGTGCTGGAGATCGCCGACATCCACGTGGTCAGCAAGTGCGACCGCGACGATGCCAACCGCACGCTCACCGACCTGAAGCAGATGCTGACGCTGGGCACCGCGGTCGGGCCGAAGCGCGCCTGGGCGATCCCGGTGGTGGGCGTGAGCTCCTACAACGGCCAGGGCATCGACGAGCTGCTCGGCCGCATCGCCGCGCACCGCGAGGAGATCACCGGCAGCGAGCTCGGCCGCGAGCGGCGCCGCCGCGTCGCCGAGTTCCGCCTGCACAAGACCGCCGAGACGCTGCTGCTGGAGCGCTTCGGAGCCGGCGCCAAGGCCTTCGCGGCCCCGCTCGCCGACATGCTCGCCGAGCGCGGCACCGACCCCTACGCCGCCGCGCAACGGCTCATCGAACAGACGATCCGCAAGGAGTACCCGGCATGACCTGGCTCGACCCCAAGTACCTCGACAAGCTCGAGTCCGAACGGCTGGACTGGGAACAGCGCGAGGTCGCCGCCTTCCTGAAGAAGCAGCCCGAGCGCAAGGCGCAGTTCCACACCATCGGCGACTTTCCGGTGCAGCGCACCTACACCGCCGCCGACATCGCCGACACGCCGCTGGAGGACATCGGCCTGCCGGGCCGCTACCCGTTCACACGCGGCCCGTACCCGACGATGTACCGCAGCCGCACCTGGACGATGCGGCAGATCGCCGGCTTCGGCACCGGCGAGGACACCAACCAGCGGTTCAAGTACCTGATCGCGCAGGGCCAGACCGGCATCTCCACCGACTTCGACATGCCCACGCTGATGGGCTACGACTCCGACCACCCGATGAGCGAGGGCGAGGTCGGCCGCGAAGGCGTGGCGATCGACACGCTGGCCGACATGGAGGCGCTGCTGGCCGACATCGACCTCGAGAAGATCTCGGTGTCGTTCACGATCAACCCGAGCGCGTGGATCCTGCTGGCGATGTACGTGGCGCTGGGCGAGAAGCGCGGCTACGACCTGAACAAGCTCTCGGGCACGGTGCAGGCCGACATCCTCAAGGAGTACATGGCGCAGAAGGAGTACATCTACCCGATCGCGCCGTCGGTGCGCATCGTGCGCGACATCATCACCTACAGCGCGAAGCACCTGAAGCGCTACAACCCGATCAACATCTCGGGCTACCACATCAGCGAGGCCGGTTCCTCGCCACTGCAGGAGGCGGCGTTCACGCTCGCCAACCTCGTCACCTACGTCGAGGAGGTCACGAAGACCGGCATGCACGTCGACGAGTTCGCGCCGCGCCTCGCGTTCTTCTTCGTCAGCCAGGGCGACTTCTTCGAGGAGGTCGCCAAGTTCCGTGCGCTGCGTCGCTGCTACGCCAAGATCATGAAGGAGCGCTTCGGCGCGCAGAACCCGGAGTCGATGCGGCTGCGCTTCCACTGCCAGACGGCGGCGGCCACGCTGACCAAGCCGCAGTACCAGATCAACATCGTGCGCACCGCGCTGCAGGCGCTCTCGGCGGTGCTGGGCGGCGCGCAGAGCCTGCACACCAACGGCTACGACGAGGCCTTCGCGATCCCCACCGAAGACGCGATGAAGATGGCGCTGCGCACGCAGCAGATCATCGCCGAGGAAACCAACGTCACGAATGTGATCGACCCGCTGGGCGGGAGCTACTTCGTCGAGGCGCTGACCACCGAGTACGAGCAGAAGATCTTCGAGATCCTGAAGGAGGTCGACGAGCGCGGCGGCACCGTCAAGCTGATCGAGCAGGGCTGGTTCCAGAAGCAGATCGCCGACTTCGCCTACGAGACGGCGCTGCGCAAGCAGTCGGGCGAGAAGCCGGTGATCGGCGTGAACCGCTTTGTCGAGGACGAACGCAACGTGAAGATCGAGACCCATCCGTACGATCAGACCACGGCCGATCGCCAGATCGCCCGCACGCGCCGCGTGCGCGCCGAGCGCGACGAGGCGACGCTGCAGGCCCTGCTCGAGGAGCTGGTGGCGGTGGCGAAGGACGAGTCGCGCAACCTGATGCCGGTGACCATCGAGCTGGTGAAGGCCGGCGCCACGATGGGCGACATCGTCGAGAAGCTCAAGGGCCTGTGGGGCACCTACCGCGAGACGCCGGTGTTCTGATCCCCGGCCCGCCGCGCGGGCGACAATGCCCCTCACCATGAACATGCTCCCCTACGGCGGCACGATGCCGCAGCTCGCCGCCGCGCCACGCGAAGCCCGCGCCGGCCATGCGCTGGTCGGCCGCGTCACGCTCGGCGCCGACGCCTGGCTCGGCGCCGGCTCGGTGATCCGCGCCGACGGCCACTTCGTGCGCATCGGCGAGGCGCTGCACTTCGGCCGCGGCGCCACCGTCCACATCGCGCACGACCTGTACCCCACGGTGGTGGGCGACCGCGCCTGCGTCGGCGCGAACGCGGTGGTGCACGCCTGCACGCTGGGCGACGACGTGGTGGTGGAAGACGGCGCGGTGATCCTCGACGGCGCCACGGTCGGCGCCGGCACGGTGGTGGAGGTGGGCAGCATCGTCTACCCGCGCTCGTCGCTGGAGCCGGGCATGCTCTACGCCGGCCGGCCGGCGCGGCCGGTGCGGCCGCTGCCGCGCGAGGAGCTGCTCGCGCGCGCTGCCGCGCAGCGCGCCCGCAACGAGGCCGACGATGCCGGCTGGCACTGCCGGCCCGGCGCGAGCGCGGCCGCACCCGATGCCTACGTGGCGGGCACCTGCGACCTGCAGGGCACCGTGCGACTGGCCGCCGGCGCGAGCGTGTGGTTCGGCTGCCGGCTCGACGGCCGCGCCGGCACCATCGAGATCGGCGAGCACTGCAACGTGCAGGACAACTCGGTGCTGGTGGCCGGCGCGCACGGCCTCTCGCTCGGCGCGCAGACCACCGTCGGCCACAACGTCGAGCTGATCGACTGCCGTGTCGGCGCGCGCTGCCTCGTCGGCATGGGCAGCCGCATCGCGGCAGGCACGATGATCGACGACGACACCTTCGTCGCCGGCGGCTGTGTCACCGAGCCCGGCCAGCACCTCGAAGGCGGCAAGGTCTGGGGCGGCGCGCCGGCGCGCCCGCTCGGCCCGCTCGACGATGGCAAGCGGCACGGCATCCTGCGCACCGCCGCCGTCTACGCCGACTACGCCCGTGCGATGCGCCCGGTCGACGTCGCCGGCCGGCGCACCGGCTGAGCGGCGGGGCGCGATGCCCGAACGACGTGGGCGGGCCTTCGCCGAGGCGCTGCTGTGGCTGGTGCCGGCGATCTGGTCGTCGAACTACCTGATCGCGCGCGCCGCCGCGGCCAGCGTGCCGCCGCACGTGCTGGCCTTCGGCCGCTGGGCGATGGTGCTGGCGCTGCTGCTGGCCTGGCGCGGGCCCGCACTGTGGCAGCAGCGCGCGGTGCTGCGGCGCGAAGCCGGCCGCCTCTTCGTGCTCGGCGCGCTCGGCATGTGGATCTGCGGCGCCTGGGTCTACCTCGGCGGGCGCAGCACCAGCGCCACCAACATCGGCCTGATCTACGCCATCGCGCCGATCGGCATCGCACTGGGTGGCGCGCGGCTGCTCGGTGAGCGCCTGGTACGGCGGCAAGCAGTGGCGATGGGCGCGGCGCTGCTCGGTGTGCTCGTGGTGGTGTTCCGCGGCGAGCCGACGGCGGCGCTGCGGTTGGCCTTCACGGCGGGCGACCTGTGGATCGTCGGCGCCACGCTGTCGTGGATCGCCTATTCACTGCTCCTGCGCCGCTGGCCCTCGGCACTGGGTGATGCCGACCGGCTCGCCGCCACCTGCGCCGCCGGGCTGCTGGTGCTCGCGCCCTTCGCCGCAGTGGAGCTGGCGCACACGGGCCCGCTGCCCGGCGAGGCCTGGGGCTGGATGCTGCTCGCCGGGCTGCTGCCGGGGCTGGCCTCCTACCTCGCCTACGGCTACGTGCAGGCGCAGCTCGGCGTCACCCGTGCCTCGCTGATGCTGTACCTCGCGCCGGTCTACGGCGCGCTGCTCGCCTGGGTGTTCCTCGGCGAGCCGCCGCACGGCTACCACTTGCTGGGTGCGGCGCTGATCCTGCCGGGCATCCGCTTCGCCGCACCGCGCAGAATGGCGCCATGACCGACCTTGCCGCCTGGATCGGCCGCAGCGAGACGCTGACCGACCTGATCACCCCCGCACCGGTGCGCGGCCTCACCGCCACGCTCGACCACGATCCCATCGAGGTGGGGGCGGGCCTGCCGCTGCCGCCGCTGTGGCACTGGCTGTACTTCCTGCCGGCGCACCGGCAGAGCGAAATCGGGGCCGACGGCCACGCGAAGCGCGGCGGCTTCCTGCCGCCCGTGCCGCTGCCGCGGCGCATGTGGGCGGGCAGCCAGTTCGAGTTCCGCGCACCGGTGCGGGTGGGCGACACGGTTAGCCGCACCAGCACGATTGGCGACGTCACTCAGAAGGAAGGCCGCAGCGGCCCGCTCGTGTTCGTGAAGGTGCGGCACGAGCTGCGCTGCAACGGCGCGGCCGAGCCGGCGATCCTGGAATTCCACGACATCGTCTACCGCGAGGCGAAGAAGCCCGGCGACGTCGAGCCGCCGCCGACGGCTGCCGAGCGCGGTGCGTGGCAACGCGAAATCGTGCCCGACGACATGCTGCTGTTCCGCTACTCGGCGCTGACCTTCAACGGCCACCGCATCCACTACGACCGGAAGTACGTCACCGAGGTCGAGGGCTACCCGGGGCTGATCGTGCACGGCCCGCTGATCGCCACGCTGCTGATGGACCTGCTGCGCCGGGAAATGCCCGCGGCCGACGTGGCCACCTTCCGCTTCAAGGCCGTGCGGCCGACCTTCGACCTGCACCCGTTCAAGGTGAACGGCGCGCCGCAGCCCGATGGCAAGACCGTGCGTCTGTGGGCGCAGGACCACGAAGGCTGGCTGACGATGGACGCCGTGGCCACGCTGCGCTGAGCGTCGCGGGCGCCTGCAACCTCAGCGCGCCGGCAGCCGCCGGCCCGCAGCCAGCAGCCCCGGCAGCAGCGCATCGGCTGCCTCGGCGCCGCTCATCATCGCCGGCTCGACGCCGGCGCCGGCCGCCGCGCTGCCGGCGAACACCAGGCCGGGCACCGGGCTGCGGCGCGGCAGCCGCGCGGCGCGACCGTCCGCCCCGAGCACGCCGTAGATCGAACCCATCGTGCTGAAGCCGTAGCGACGGAAGGTCAGCGGGCTGGCCTCTCGGCGGAACACGATGGCCTCGCGCAGGCCGGGGATCAGCGTCTGCGCGAGCTCGATCATCGCGTCGGCCTCGCGCGCCTTGCGCTGCTGGTAGGCGTCGCTCTCGCGCTGCGCGCGCGGATCGGTGGAGGCCGGGTCGTCGAACCAGCCGCGCGCCTCGTCAGGCCCCACCAGGCGCATCAGCTCGACGGTGTAGTAACCCGCCGGTGCGGCCGAGGCGTCGACCACGCCGGGCAGCACCATCTCCACGCCGGGCTCGCCGCGGCGGTGAAGGTGCACGACCGGCGGCAGCGCCGGCACCGCGCCGCGCACGCCGAGGTGCACCGAGAACATCGAGGTGGCCGGCTGCAGCGAGCCCAGCGGCGCGCGCAGCGCGGGCGGCACCGCCTCGGCGGGCTGCAGCAGCCGCCCTGCGGCGATTGCGTCGCCGGCCAGCACCACGGCGCGGGCGTCGATGCGGCGGCCGTCGGCCAAGGAGAGGCCCTCGATACCGGCGCCCTGCGGCGCGAGCCGCACCGCCTGCACCGCGCAGCCGAGGTGCAGCTCGCCGCCGTCGAGCGCGAGGCTGTCGGCCAGCGCCTGCGAGAGCGCTCCCGAGCCGCCGGCGGGATAGTGCCCGCCGTGCAGGAAGTAGCCCAGCAGCGGCACCTGCTGGGCCACCGTGAGGAGCGAAGGATCATGCGTCACGTAGCCGGCCAGGCCGCGCAGCAGCGCACGTGCCTCGGCCGAGAGACGATGGTGGTCGAGCAGCACCTCGAAGGGCTGGGGCATCCAGCGCACCGCCAGCGGGTTCGCACGGGCGTAGTCCTTCAGCGCCGACACCGACGCCGGCAGGCCGGGCACGCCGCCGCGCGCCGGTGCCGTGGCGTACATGGCCGCGAAGATGGTGTGCACATCGGCCAGCAACGTGCGCAGGCCGGCGGCATCGCCGGGGAAGCGCTGCACCAGCGCTTCGGTGAAGGCGTCCCAGCCGCGCGGCACGTCCCAGCGTCGGCCGTCGTCGACGAAGGCATGGTCGAGCCGGTGCCACGACAGCACCTCGTGGAGATCGAGGCGCCCCACCAGGTTTGCAACCGTGCCGCCCTCGAACACGCCGGAGATGTCGTGCACGCCGCCGTCGAAGCGGAACTCGAGGCGCTGCGTGCCGTCGACGGCCACGCCCTCCCAGCAATGGCAGAAGCCGCCGGGCTTGTCGTGCTGCTCGAACACCGCGACGCGCGCGCCGGCGCGCGCCAGCAACGCGGCCGCGGTGAGCCCGCCGAGGCCGGCGCCGACCACGGCGACGTCGTAGGCCGCGGACGATGCGGGGGCGGCCGGCGCGGCCTCGAGCGGCGAGGCCCAGGGGTTCGGGTCGGCCTGCGCGATGCGCTGCGCGAGCTGGCGCCGCACCCACCACGGGGGCAGCAGCACCGAGCTCACGCCGGCCACCAGCGACGGCGCCCAGCGCCACACGGGACTGCCGCCCAGCGCCCAGGCGATGCCGCTGGCGACCAGCACGCCGCCCCACAGCGCCGAGAGCATCTGGTTGATCTGCAGAAACAACGGGTCGGCCGTCATGCCGTTCCAGTCGCTCGCGCTCACCCAGGCGGTCCAGGGCCGGCGCAGCGCCACGCCGGCAAGCATCGCGAGGCCCACGACCACGGCAGACCCGCTGTCCCAGGGCGCGCCGGCCAAGCGCCACAGCAGCACGAGCGGCAGGAAGAGCAGCGTTCCTCGGACGAAGGCACCCATGGCGGCCTCGGATCGGTTGGTGTCGATGCAGGCCAGTATGGGCAGCGCCGTCACGGGCGCGACCCCGGTGCGATCAAACGCCGTTCACGGACGCGAAGTGCCAGCCGCCGGGCGCGACGTGCCGGTCGCCAGCAGTTGCTCCAGCCGCTCGATGCGGTGCCGGTGCGCGGTGGTGATGGCGTAGAAGTTCTCCTCGAGCTGCGTCGAGCGGCCCACCACCACCAGCGTGCCGGTGCGCAGCTCGTCCTGCACCACCACCTCGGGCAGCACGGTGAGCCAGCCGCTGTCGCGCGCGATCAGGCGCAGCATCGCCATGTCGTCCACCTCGGCGCGCACGCGCGGCTTCACGCCGGCCGTCATGCACAGCGCGTCGAACTGGCCCCGCAGCGCGTGGCGCGGGCCGGGCAGCGCGAGCTCGATGCCGTCGAGGTCCTCGGGCAGGCGCAGGCGGCGGCGCTTCCACGCCTCGGCCGGCCCCACCAGCGAGATCGCCTGGCGGCCGAGGAAGCGGCAGTGCAGCGGGCGGTCGGCATCGGCGGGCACCGGCTCGTTGGCCAGCACCACGTCGAGCTGGTGCTGCACGAGGCGCTCGAGCAGGCCCTCGAGCAGGCCGGATTCCAGCGTCAGCGCCACCAGCGGGTCGGCCAGCAGCGGCCGGATCCAGTTCTCCTGGTAGTTGCGCGAGAGCGTGGCCACGCTCCCGACACGCAGCCGCACCATGCCCTGGCTGCGGCCCTCGAGGCGGCCGAGCATCTCCTGGCTCAGGCCGAAGATGTTCTCGGCGTAGTCGAACACCAGCCGGCCGCTGTCGGTCAGCACGAGGCGACGGCCCTCGCGTTCGAACAGCGTCTCGCCGAGCCGATCCTCCAGCTGGCGCACCTGCGACGACAGCGCCGACTGCGCGATGTGCAGCTCCTGCGCTGTACGCGTGAGATGGCCGGTGCGGGCCACGCGCCAGAAGTAGAAGAGGTGGTGGAAGTTCAGCTGCTCCAGGCGCATCGTTCTTCTTTCAAGATCGATCAGTTCTGATCAATGTAATTTACAGAACATCGACCGGCAAGCACCATCGCGCCCCATGACGAAGGAGCGACCGACATGGATGGACTGCCTCCCCTGCTGACCGGCCTCGCGCTCGCACCGGCGCTGCTGATGGCGGTGGCCGCGGCGCTGCCGCTCGTGCGGGGCGCGGGCGCGCCGGCGCCGTGGCGCGCCTTCCACGCGCTGGCGGCGCTCGCGCTGCTGTCCGCGCTGGTGGCGCTGGTGCTTCGAGGCCTGGCAAGCGGCAACGCCGCCACGTGGCCGTTCGGCGGCCTGGCCGCCAGCACGCCCGGCGCCTGGATGGCGCTGCTGGTGCAGTTGCTGGGCACGGTGATCGGCGTGTTCTCGTCGCGCTACCTGCAGGGCGAGGCGAACCAGGGCCGCTACCTCGCCGCGTTCGCCGCCGTGCTGGCCTCGGTGCACCTGCTCCTGCTGGCCGGCCACTGGCTGGTGCTGATCGCCGCGTGGGCGCTGGTGGGCACGGCGCTGAATCGCCTGCTGTGCTTCTATCCCGAGCGCCCCTTCGCGCAGCTGGCCGCGCACAAGAAGCGGCTCGCCGACCGCCTCGCCGACGCGCTGCTGCTGGCCGCGGCCGCTTGCGCCTGGGTCGAGGTGGGCAGCGGCTCGCTCGACGCACTGTGGCGTCACGTGGCGCAGAACGGCGCCTCGCCGCTGCTGCAGGCCAGCGCGGTGGGCCTGGTGCTCGCGGTGATCCTGCGCACCGCGCTGCTGCCGGTGCATGGCTGGCTGATCCAGGTGATGGAAGCGCCGACGCCGGTGTCGGCGCTGCTGCATGCCGGCGTGGTGAACCTCGGCGGCTTCCTGCTGATCCGCTTCGCGCCGCTGCTCGACGCGGCGCCGCTGGCGCGTGGCCTGCTCGTCGCCTTCGGCCTCGCCACGGCCGTGCTTGCCGGGCTGGTGATGCTGACGCGCGTGACGATCAAGGTGCGCCTGGCCTGGTCGACCGTCGCGCAGATGGGCTTCATGGTGCTCGAGTGCGGGCTGGGGCTGTACACGCTCGCGGCGCTGCACCTCGTCGGCCACTCGCTCTACAAGGCCCATGCCTTCCTCGCCGCGTCGTCGGTGGTGGAGCACAGCCGGCTGCAGGCGATGCGCTCCACGGCGGCGCCCTCGGCCGCGAGCCTCGTCATCGCGCCGGTGCTCGCCGCGACCGTCGTCATCATGATGGTCGCCGCCGCGGGTGACGCGGCGTGGCCGACGTGGTGGAGCGCGGTGCTTGCGCTCGCCTGGGCGCCGCTGCTGTGGGTGCCGGCCGGGCAGCGCGGCTCCGTTGGCGCTGCCGCGACGCGCTTTGCCGCCGGCCTCGCCCTGGTGGCCGCGCTGACGCTTGCCGCGCTGCTAGGCCATGCGCTGCCGCTGGGCGTGAGCGACGCGCCGAACTCCGCGGCCGGCATCGTGGCCGTGGCCGGCCTCGCCGCCATGTACCTCGGCCTGGTGCTGATGCAGCTTCAGCCGCAGCACCTGGCCGCGTGGCGCCGCTGGAGCTATGCCGGCTTCTACCTCGACGAGTTCACCACGCGCGTCGCGCTGCGGCTGTGGCCGGCACCTTGGACGCCCGCCGCACGCGGCGGCGGTGCCGGCAGCACCACCGCACGGCCGGCCGCCGCCACCCGCTGACCACAACCTGGAGACCCGCATGCCCACCACGCTCGAGCGGCCCGCCGCCACTGCAGGCTCCCAGTTCGACCCGGAGTTCGACGCTCTCGTCGAGGCCGCCTGCGAGCAGGCCTGCGGCGCCATCGCACCGGCCTGGCCGCTGGACCGCGCGATCGCCGTCAATCCGCACTGGCAGCGCATCGGCCGGCCGCTTCGCGAGGTGGCCGCACGCATGGCCGTGCTGGGCGATCAGCGCGTGTTCCCACCGCGCGATCGGCTGAAGCAAGCCTGGAGCGAGGGGCGCATCACGCCGACGGACGTCAGCGAGGCGCTCGCGATGCTGCCGTCCGCCGACGGCCTGACGGCCGAGGCCTGCCTCGCGGCGCTCGAGCACTCGCCCGCTCTGCCGCATCTGCCGCTGCTGATCGACGTGCTCGACGACGATCCGGCGCGGCATACGCGCCTGTCGTGGCGGCAGGCGATCACGCATCAGGTCAGTCAGACTTGCGCCGCCTACTTCGACGAGCACCAGGCCGACTGGCAGCCCGAGCGCCGCGAAGGCCTCTACGCCTTCTGGCGCGACACGTTGACGCACGACCACGGCATCGGCGTGCTGATGGGTCTGCCGCAGCTCGCGCGCCGCCTCCATGCGCTGCCGGCCACGCGCGCCGACGCCGAGCGCTGGGTGATGCAGCGCCTCGGCCTGCCGCAAGCGGTGTGGGCCGACTACCTGGAGGCCGTGCTGCTGACCGTGCAGGGCTGGGCGTCGTGGTGCGCTTACCTGCGCTGGCAGGCGAGGCTCGAAGGCCGCAGCGACGCCCACCTGCGCGAGCTGCTCGCGATCCGCCTCGCGTGGGGCGCGATCCTGCTCGAGTGCAAGGACGACGCCGCGTCGAGCCGCGCCTTCGCCGCGCTGCGCGCCGAGTGGGCGCAAGCGCCGGCACTGCTCGCACGCGCCGACGAGCGGCTGCGCATCGACGAGGTCTGGCAGCTCGCCTGGGAACGAGGCTACCAGCGCGGCCTGGCGAAGCGCCTTGCCCTGGCCGTGCCACCCGACCTGCCGTTCGCACCGCCGGCCATCGAGGTGCAGGCCGCGTTCTGCATCGACGTGCGCAGCGAGCCGCTGCGCCGCTCGCTCGAAGCCGCGTGGCCCGCCGTGCAGACGATCGGCTTCGCCGGCTTCTTCGGGCTGCCGGTGGCCTACACGCCGCTGGGCACGAACGCGCGCCGCCCGCAGCTGCCGGGCTTGCTGGCGCCGGCGATGGAGGTGACGGACGTCGTCGACACGACCGAGGGCGACCGCACCGACGATGCCGCTCGCGCCCGCCAGCACCGCTGGGCCAGCGCGGCGCCCTGGCTCGCCGGCAGCCGCTGGCCGAACACGGCGTTCTCGTTCGTGGAGTCGGCCGGCGTGGCATCGCTCGCCCCCCTGGCCCGCTGGTTGAACCCGGGCGCGCAGGCGCGCCCCCGCCACGATCTCGACGGCCTGCCGGCGCGCTACCGGCCGCTATGCCGCCCGGCGCTGTGCGGGCTCGACACCGAGGCGAAGACGGCGCTGGCCGCGCGCGTGCTGCATGCGATGGGCCTGGACCATGACCTCGCCCCGCTGGTGCTGCTGGTCGGCCACGGCAGCCAGAGCGCCAACAACGCGCAGGCCGCCGCGCTCGACTGCGGTGCCTGCTGCGGCCAGACCGGTGAGCTCAACGCGCGCGTGCTGGCACGGCTGCTGAATGAGCCCACGTTGCGCGTCGGCCTGCGCACGCACGGCATCGAGGTGCCTGACGCGACGGTGTTCGTCGCGGTCCTGCACAACACCACCACCGACGAGATCGAGGGCTTGGACCTCGATGGCCTGCCCGCCCCGGCCGCGGTGCGCTGGGAGCGTCTGCAGGCGGTGTTCGCGCAGGCCGGCGACCAGGTGCGGCGCGAGCGCGCCGCGCGCCTCGGGCTTGCGCCGCATGCGCCGGCGGCCTCGTTGCTGGCGCAGCTGCGCCGGCGCGCCAACGACGGCGCGCAGACGCGGCCCGAATGGGGCCTCGCGGGCAACGCGAGCTTCCTGATCGCGCCGCGCACGCGCAGCCGCGGGCTGGTGTTCGACGGCCGCGCCTTCCTGCACGACTACGACGCCGCGAACGATGCCGACGGCAGCGTGCTCGAGCTGCTGATGACCGCGCCGATGCTGGTCACGCACTGGATCAACTGGCAGTACCACGCCTCGACCTGCGAGCCCGAGCGGCTGGGCAGCGGCAACAAGCTGCTGCACAACGTGGTGGGCGGCACGCTCGGCGTGTTCGAGGGCAATGGCGGCGACCTGCGCATCGGCCTGGCGCGCCAGTCGCTGCACGACGGCGAGCGCTGGGTGCACGAGCCGCTGCGCCTGACCGTGGTGATCGACGCGCCGGCCGCGCGCATCGAGGGCGTGATCGCGCGGCACGCCGTGGTGCGCCAGCTGGTCGACCACGGCTGGCTGCACCTGTGGCGCTTCGGTGACGACGGGCTGCGGCGCTACGCACAGGGCGCGTGGCAAGCGCTGCCGCCATGAACCCCGGCTACGCCGGCGAGCGCATCGCGCTGCTGACGCAGCACGGCAAGGAACGCGTCATCGCGCCAGTGCTGGAGCCGGCGCTCGCCTGCCGCGTCGAACTCGTCGGCGGCTTCGACACCGACCAGCTCGGCAGCTTCACGCGCGAGACGCCGCGGCCTGGCACGCAACTCGAAGCGGCGCGCCGCAAGGCGCGCATCGGCATGGAGCTCTCGGGCCTGCCGATCGGCCTGGCCAGCGAAGGCAGCTTCGGCCCCGATCCCTTCTCCGGCTTGTTCCCCTGGAACGTTGAGATGCTGGTGCTGATCGACGACCGGCTCGGCCTGGAGGTCGTCGGCCTCGCGCAGGGGCCGGGCGGCGGCGGGCAGCTGCTCAGCGGCGAGTGGCCCGCGGTCGAGGGCTTCGCGCGCCGCGAGGGCTTCCCCGAGCACCAGCTCGTGCTGCGTCCCGACGGGCCGGACGACGCGCGCGTGGCGAAGGGCATCGCCGACTGGGCGCGGCTGCGCGCGGGCTTCGACGACGCCCTCGCGCAGTCGGCCCGCGGCCAGGTGTTCGTCGAACCCGACCTGCGCGCCTTCGCGAACCCGACACGCCTGCGGCGCATCGGCGAGGCTGCGCAGGCCCTGGCACGGCGCCTGACCTCGCACTGCCCTGCCTGCGGCCGCCCCGGCTACGGCGTGGTGTCGCGCGAGGGCGGCCTGCCCTGCGCAGACTGCGGGCTGCCGACACGCCAGCCGCGCGCCGACGTGTGGCAGTGCGGCGGCTGCGGGCACCGCGAGTCGGTGCCGCGCACCGATCGCCACCGCGCCGATCCGCAGCACTGCGACCACTGCAACCCTTGACGGTTGGCCGGGGCCACCCCTCTGGCACCATCAGGGCTCCACTGCCTGGAGCCCCGATGCACGACACCGCCCGCGATGCCGCCCGCCTGCTCTGGACCTGCCGCGAGGCGGGCACCGTGATCGAGGCGCTGCCCGACGCCGTGCGCCCCGCCGATGCGGCCGCCGCCCACGCGATCCAGGCGGCGCTGCCCGCGGTGGCGGGCCGGCCGGTGGTGGGCTGGAAGATCGCCGCCACCAGCGCCGCGGGGCAGGCACACATCCAGGTCGACGGCCCGCTGGCCGGCCGCATCCTCGACAGCTTCGTGCATCCGGTGGGCGCGACACTCACGCTGGCCGGCAATCGCATGCGCGTCGTCGAGCCCGAGTTCGCCTTCCGCCTCGGTGCCGACCTGCCGCCGCGCGGCACGCCGTACGCGACCGGCGAGGTGATGGCGGCCGTGGCGTCGCTGCACCCGGCCTTCGAGGTGCCGGACTCGCGCTTCGCGACCTTCACGCGCGCCGGCAAGGCGCAGCTGATCGCCGACGACGCGTGCTGCGGCCGCTTCGCCTTCGGGCCCGCCGCGCCCTCGGGCTGGCAAGCGCTCGACCTCGCCGCGCACCCGGTGCACGCCCGCGTGCTCGATGCCAGCGGGCAGCTGCGCTACGCGCGCGATGGCGCGGGCCGTGCGCTGCTCGGCGACCCGCGCAGCGCGCTGACCTGGCTCGCGAACGAGCTGGCCTCGCTCGGCATCGGCCTGCGCGCCGGCGACTGGGCGTCCTGCGGAACCTGCATGGTGCCGCTGGAGATCCTGCCCGGCGACCGCGTCGTGGCCGACTACGGCGCCTTCGGCTGCATCGAGATCGGCCTCTCGGCGTGATCGCACGGGGCCCGAGACCCTTGGGGATGGACGGCGCCCGCCGCAGGCGAGGAGCATGCGCGCATGGAGTCGCAAGGTGACCTGAACGAGGGCCAGTGGGTGGCGGCCGTCGCCTTCCTGCTGCTGTTCCTCGTACCGCTGGTGGTGCTGGCCGCGGCGTGGCTGAAGCAGCGTTATGCGCGTGCCGTGGTGGCACTGCAGGCGGGCACGGCCCCATCCGGCGGCGGCTCCGCCGCACCGGACCCGCCGCCAGCGCGCGCGGCGCCCTCGGCCGTTCCGGCGGCGCTGACGCTGTCGGTCTCGGCCGCACGCGAGGTGCCGCAGGCAGACCATCCCGGCCAGGCCGGCCTGCGGCTGCGCCGCCGCGTGCTGGTGGCGCAGTTCACGATGGGCCTGCTGTACTGGAGCTGGCTGTTGCTGGCGGTGGTGCTGGCACTGGCCTCGGTGGCCGACACCGCGACCGGCAGCGATCCGGTGACGCTGCGCGACCGCTTCTCCGGCCACCTGATGCTGTGGCCGCTGCTGCTGGCGCCGCCGGCGCTGGCCTGGGCCGTGCAGGCCGGTGCGCCCGAGCGGCGTGTGTGGGCGGGCTTCGGCGTGCTGGGCGCGTGCCTCGCGCTGGGACTGGCGCTCGGCCGTTCGTTCGAATGGGCCACCTTCCTGGGCCTGCTCGCGGGTCTCGCACTGGCCGGCGCATTGATGGTGACCTTCCTGCGCCCTGCAGTGCGCGGCGCCGGGCCGCCGCTGCTGGCCGCCACCGTGGTGGGCTGGCTGGTGCTGTGCGCGCTGCTGGCGATCGCCGCGGCGATCTTCGACGACGACAGCGCCGGCCCGCCGACGGCAAGCGACTGGGCGCTGTTCGTGCTGGCGGTCTTCGCGCTGCTGCTGCCCGCGGTGTGGGCCGGCCGGCGCATGCTGACGCGGCTGGCGCGGCGCTATGGCGAGAAGCGCTTCTCGGAGCTGCAGCTGGCGCTGGCGGCCTACTGGGGCGTGGTCACCGCCTTCGGGCTGGCGATGGCCTCGCTGGCCGCCTTCGACGACAAGATGGCGCAGTCGGCCGGCGTCGGCGAATGGCTGGCGATCGTGCTGCTGCTCGCGTGGTGGCTGTGGCGCCTCGCACTGCGCGTCGTGCTGTGGTGGATCACGCGGCGCGCGCCGCCGCCGCCCGGACCGCTGCTGTTCCTGCGCGTGTTCAAGCCCTCGAGCCGCAGCGAGGCCTTCACCGACCGCCTGCTCGCGCGCTGGCGCTTCGTCGCACCCACCTGGATGATCGCGGGCCCGGACCTGGCCGGCGCCTACATGGAGCCCGACGAGTTCTTCGCGTACCTGGAGCGCCGGCTCGCCGAGCGCTACATCACGCGCGAGGACGAGATCCCGGCCAGGCTGGCCGCGCTCGACGGCGCGCGCGACCCCGACGGACGCTTCCGCGTCAACGATCTGTACTGCGCCAACACCACCTGGAAGGCGACGGTGCTGGCGCTGATGCAGCAGGCCGGCGTGGTGCTGCTCGATCTGCGCGAGTACGGCAGCCACCGCGCCGGCACGCGCTTCGAGCTGACCGAGCTGCTGCGCCGCGCGCCGCTGGAGAAGGTGCTGCTGATGACCGACGCCGCGCAGGACCTGCCCAGCTTGCAGCGCGAGGTGCATACGCTGTGGGCCGAGGTGGCCGCCGGGCGCGCCGATGCGGGCCGGCCGGCACCGCTGCGGCTGCTGCAGCTCGACGACAGCGACGCCGCGCTGCAGGGCCTGATCGCCGCGCTGTCGAACGCAGCGGGCCGCAGCGCGCGCTGAAGGGGCCCCGGCTCAGCGCGCCGGCACCGCGCGCTCGTACCACGGCCGGGTGGCGTTCACGACGCGCACCACCAGCAGCATCACCGGCACCTCGATCAGCACGCCGACCACGGTGGCCAGCGCCGCGCCCGATTCGAAGCCGAACAGGCTGATCGCCGCGGCCACCGCCAGCTCGAAGAAGTTGCTCGCGCCGATCAGCGCCGAGGGGCAGGCCACGCTGTGCGACTCGCCGAGCCGGCGGTTCAGCCCGTAGGCCAGCGCCGCGTTGAACAGCACCTGGATCAGGATCGGCACCGCAAGCATCACGATGACCAGCGGCTGCTTCAGGATCGCCTCGCCCTGGAAGGCGAACAGCAGCACCAGCGTGGCCAGCAGCGCGCCGATGGACCACGGGCCGATCCTCGCGAGCGCCGCATCGAGCGCCGACGCTCCCTGGGCCAGCAGTGCCTTGCGCCAAGCCTGCGCGATCAGCACCGGCACGACGATGTACAGCACCACCGAGGTCAGCAGCGTGTCCCACGGCACCGTGATGGACGACAGCCCGAGCAGCAGCGCCACGATGGGCGCGAAGGCGAACACCATGATGGTGTCGTTCAGCGCCACCTGGCTCAGCGTGAAAAGCGGGTGCCCGTGCGTCAGCCGGCTCCACACGAACACCATCGCCGTGCAGGGCGCCGCGGCCAGCAGGATCAGGCCGGCGATGTAGCTGTCGAGCTGGCCGGGGGGCAGGTAGGGCGCGAACACATGGCGGACGAAAAGCCAGCCGAGCAGCGCCATCGAGAAGGGCTTGACCGCCCAGTTCACGAACAGCGTGACGCCGATGCCGCGCCAGTGCTGCTTCACCTGGTGCAGGGCGCCGAAGTCGACCTTCAGCAGCATCGGGATGATCATCACCCAGATCAAGGCTCCCACCGGGAGGTTCACCTTGGCGACTTCCATCCGGCCGATGGCCTGGAACGGCCCGGGCAGCAGTTGGCCGAGCGCGATGCCGACGACGATGCACAGGAAGACCCAGACGGTGAGGTAGCGCTCGAAGACGCTCATCGGCGCAGGAGCCTCGGCCCGGGCTGGCAAGGTGGTGGTGTTCATGTCAGCTCCGTCCGATCGCTGCCAACGCGGCCTGCAGCGCGGCGCGGTCCATCGTCTCCAGCGGCAGCGCGAGCAGCTGCAGCATGCGGTAGCCGATCGCCTGGCGGGTCAGCTCGAACGCTCGCCGCTTGCCTTCGTCGCCGCCCTCTGCGTTCGACGGATCGGGGTAGCCCCAGTGCACCTTGACCGGCGAGCCGCCCGTGCCACCGAAGAACACCGGGCACGCCTCGGCCGCGGCGCTGTCGCACACGGTGATGACGATGGACAGCGGCGGTGCACCGTCGCGGCTGAACTCGTCCCAGCTCTTGCTGCGGTAGCTGCTCGTGTCGATTCCGGCGTTGTTCAGCGCCTGGATCGCGAAGGGGTTGATGCGGCCGCTCGGTGCGCTGCCGGCGCTGTTTGCCTTGACATCCTTGCCGAGCTTCGCGGCCAGGTGGTTCAGCATGCCCTCGGCAAGCACGCTGCGCGCCGAGTTGTGCGTGCAGAGGATGAGAACGTGCGTGGTCACGGCGCGCCTCTTCCTCGCGTCAGCAGCAGCCCGACGACGACTTCACCGGGATGCCGATCGGCTTGCCGCGCGGCGCCGGCGTGCAGCACGCCCCGGGCGCCTCCGCCTTCGGCGCCTCCCGGAACACCGGGATGTCGGCCAGCGTGTGGAAGTGTTCCCAGGCGATGCCCGACGGATCGGTCACCCAGTGCTTCTCGCTGCGGGCGTAGCAGCAGGTGGTCTGGCCCTCGTCGAGGAGAGCCATGTCGGCCGCCTCGGCGCGGGCCTTCATCGCCGCCAGCTCGGCCGGATCGTCGGTCTGGATGCCGAGGTGGTCGATGCCGGCGGACTCCCCGCGCGTCGAGATGGCGAAGTTCACCGGCGGATCCTCGAGCATCCACTTCGCGTAGTCGGCCTCGAGGCGCGCGGGCTCGGTGGCGAACAGCTTCGAATAGAAGCCGACGCTGCGGCCGAGGTCGTCGACGTGCACATGGACATGGAAGCGCTTCATGAGGTCTCCTTCAGCAGGTGGTGCGGCTGCGAGAGCGGGCGGGGGTGCAGCCCCCGCCCTGGCAGCAGTGGTCGGTGAGATAGCCGAGCAGCGCGTTCATCTGCGCGATGGACGCGCGGTAGATCAGATTGCGCCCGTCGCGCTCGACCTCGGCCAGCCCGGCGTGGATGAGTTCCTTGAGGTGGAACGACAGCGTGGACGCAGGCACGTCGAGCAGGGCCGACAGCGCGGACGGCGTGAGGCCGCCGGGCGCCGCGCCGACCAGCGCGCGGAAGATGCGCAGCCGCGCCTCCTGGGCCAGGGCGGCCAGCGAGGCGACGGCGGCTTGCTCGTTCATGTTTCGATATTCATCGAAATATCGATTCATGTCAAGCCGGCGCGTCGGCGCCAGCGCCGTGCGCCTAGCGCTCGCGGTCCAGCGCCTCGCGGATCGCTGCGGTCACAGCCTCGGGCTTCTCGAGCGGAATGCCATGACCGCTGTCGACCCAGACCCGCTTCGCGCCCGGGTACAGCGAGGCCAGCGCCGCGCGCTTCTCGTTGGCGTCGTCGGCGAGATCCGAACGCTCCTGCATCGGACGAAGCGCGCTGAGCACCCACACGCGCACGCCGGCGGGGGGCGGCAGACGAAGCACGCGCTGCCCGGTGGCATCGAGCCGGTCGAGCTCCTGCTTGGCGACGTCGGAGGTCAGCAGGTTGAAGCCGACTCGCACCCAGGCCGGCCACTGGTTCTGCGCGCCCTTGCCACGAAGTTGCTCGGGGTGCGTCGAGTCGACCAGGATCAGCGCCTGGACTTCCTCGGGGTGCTGGCGGGCGTAGAGCTGCAGATAGAGGCCGCCCAGCGAGTGGCCCACCAGCACGTAGGGCGGCGCGAGCTGCTGCGCCTTCAGCAGCGCGCGCAACTCTGCCACCACCTGCTCGCCGTCGCGCGGCGCGACGGGCGCGTCGCTGCGGCCGTAACCGGCGCGGTTGTAGGCGATCGCGGCATGGTGCTTCGCGACCTCGGGCCAGACCTTGGCCCACCAGTCGAGCGTGCCGCCGAGGCCGTTCTCGAACACGACGGTCGGGCCGTGGTGCCGCGCGACGAGTGCCTCCACCCGGCGGCCGTCGACGCTGACCGTGGCGGCGCCCGGCAGCGAGGCGCAGCCGCCCAGCATCGCGCTGCAGGCGAGCAGCACGGCCGGCCAGGGGGATCTCGCGCTCGTCGGTGCGCTCGGCATCACCTTCAGTTGCCCTTTCGACTGTTGTTGCGCACGCGTTCCTGCTCGGCCTGCATCGCCTCGATCTGGCGGCGCGCCGCCTCGCGTTCCTCGGGCGTGAGCGGCAGACAGCTCTCCTTGCGCACGACGAGGGAGCCGATGCGCGGCTCGCCTGCGGCACAGCCAGTATCCGGCCTGGCCGACGCATCGTCGGGGCCTGCCGCACAGGCTGCCAGGGCAGCAACGAGCATGGCGGCGATGGGTGTCGTGAGAGGTCTCATGAGTCGTCCTCGATCGGTGATGCTCTGGCGGTTCAGCGCAGCAGCGGGTTGCGCGCGACCTCGCCCTTCTTCGTGCAGATGGCTTCCGAGACCGTGCGGCCGGTCACGCTGATCGAGCCACCGACGAAGCAGTTGAAGTCCTGGCCGGTCTTGGTCCGCACGCTGTAGCGCGTGGTGGTGCCGTCGTCGACGCGGTTGCTGACGGTGAAGTCGCCCTTGGCCAGGCCGAGCGCGAAGGCGGTGCGCTCGACGATTGCTTCGTCGGTCACCGCAATCGAGGCGCAGCCGGTGGTGAAGGTCGAGCCGACGGCCAGGGTGGCGGTCAGCAGGAGCGTCGTGGTGCTGGAGTTCATTGTGGGTCTCCTGGGGTTCGTGGGGTGGGGAGTGCAGGGCCGGACGGCCCTGCGCGAGACAAAGTGCATCAGGGCGTCGCCACGAAGCGGCGCGCCCGCACCGCCGTGCCGGTGCTGGTGCCGGAAGTGGCGACGACGTTCCAGCCGGCCAGGGCCTGGCCACTCGCGTTGAGGCCCAGTCCGGCGTGGAAGCTCCAGGTCTTGTCGGTGTCCGTCAGATCCGAAGCGAGGGTATCGAGCGACCACGCGGTGCCATTCGTGCTGCGCTGCGCGTAGACCCCCGCCCCGGCGGTGTTGCCCTGGCGCCAGCCGACCATGACCGCGCCGGCATCGTTCAGTGCCACCGCCGGCAGGCTCGTGACCTCACCCGCGGGCAGACTGGCATTCAGCGTGATGACGGCGCCGAAACTGCCGCCGGCCGGTGCGAGGCTGGCCTGCAGCGCGCCGGTCTCGGCCAGGACCCAGACGAGCGCCGCGCCACCGCCCGGCGACATCGCCAGCACCGGGTTGGCCACGTTGTTGCGCACCGCCTGGCGCACGCCGACCACCGCGGGCGTGGCCGTCCACGCCGATCCGTCGAAGCGCATCATCTGTGCGGTGTGCCAGATGCCGGAGGCATCCACGTCGATCTGCCCCCAGGCGAGCACGGCACGGCCCTGGCCGTCGGCCGCGACGGCCGGGCGCGAGCGCAACGGACCGCCCGCGGGGGAGGCCACCCGCCTTTCGGCCGTGCCCCAGCCGGAGGCAGGCGTGAAGCGCACCGTCCACAGGCCGTTGATCGCATCGTTGTGCAGCGCGGCCTTCCAGGCGACCACTGCCTGCCCGTTGTCGGACATCGCCAGTGCGGGGTCGATGTCCAGCCCCCCCACGGTGTCGTGCGTCTCGAGCAGCTGCGGCGCGCTCCAGCCGGTGCCGCGCACGAAGCGACTCGCCCAGATGCTCCAGCGCGGCGTCATCTGCGTCCACGCCACCATCGCATTGCCGGAAGCATCGACGCCCGCGCTCGGCGTACCGGTCATGCCGTCGACGGCTTCGAGGTTGGTCGCCGTGCCCCATCCGCTGGAGGGGTCGAAGTCGCGCGCCCACACGTTGACCGTGCCGTTCACGGTGTGCAGCCAGGTGAACACCGCGCGGCCGGTGGCACGGTGCATCGCCAGATGCGCTTCGCCCGCCGCATAGCCGGCGTTGCCCGCCAGCGATTCCAGCAGCACCGGGGCCGACCAGCTTCCCGTGGCACCGTCGTAGCGGCTGGTCCAGAGGCTGTTGGTCGACGTCGTCGGCGAGTCGAACTGCCCCCAGACGGCGAGGCCGTTGCCCTGGTCGTCCATCGCGACATGCGGCGGCGACGCACCGAGCGCCGACAGGTTCGCCGGAGGCTGCCAGCCGCCACTGCTGCTCGTGCAGGTCACCGTGACGTTGCTCACGGCGGCCTGCATCGTGCCGCTGCCATTGGCCACCGAGCAGGTCTGCCCGCTCGGCTGCGTTGCGATGCCGACGCTGTAGGACGCGCCCTGCGCCACCGACTGGCTGAACTGGAAGCTGCCGTTCGCCGCCAGCGTGAGGTCGTCGCTGCCGTTGTTGCGCAGCACGACGCGCGCACCGGCAGCCAGCCCGGACAGCGTACCGCCCAGGGTGAAGCGCGGCGCGGGACTGGAGGACACGAAGGTGGCGGTGACGCTGCGTGCAGCGCCGATCGTGAGCGTGCAGGTCGCCGCGCTGCCGCTGCAGGCGCCGCCCCAGGCCTGCAGGGCGAATCCGGTGGCGGGCACCGCGGTCAGCGTCACCACCGCGTTGTCGGCGACCTGAACGCTGCAGCTGTTGGCGCAGTCGAGCCCGCCCGCGGGCGAAGTCACGCGGCCACTGCCGTTGACCGTCACCGACAGCGTGTGGCTCGTCGCGAACAGGTCGCTCCCGCCGCCGCAGGCGACCAGGCCGAGAACCGTGAGGGCCAGCAGCCCGGATCGACGAAGGAAGAGGAGGATTCGTTGCAACGGCATGGGCATCGGGTGAAGTAAAAAAAAGGCGGCCGCCGGAGCGGCCGCAAAGGAGGAACCGATCTCTTCACTGTTTGGGTATACTTCCCAAATGCAGAAAGTTTGGGAAGTTTCCCCAATCCTGTGGCCGCCGTCAAGTGGCTTGACCGATACTTCGGTCATGGCGTCGAAGCTGGATCTCGTTCTGAAGGCGTTCGTGGCGGCGAACCGGCCGCTGGTGCGGCTGCTGATCGGCCGCGGCGCGACCTTTCCGGTCGTCGCCGAGCGCCTGCGCCAGCTGTTCGTCGACGAGGCCGTGGCCGAGATCCGCGCGCGCGGCATGAAGCCCACCGCGAGCGCGGTGTCGCTGCTCAGCGGCGTGCATCGCAAAGACCTGCGCGCGCGCGAGCTCGGCACGGCGCGCGACGCCGCGCCCGAGGCAGACGCGGCCGCGGCGCCGGCACCGCTGGGCCTGATCGGCCAGATCGTCGGGCGCTGGATGAGCGATCCGCTCTTCCTCGACGGCAAGGCGCCGCGCGTGCTGCAGCGTGGCGACGCGCCGGACGACTTCGATGCGCTGGTGCAGGGCGTGAGCACCGACGTCGGGCCGCGCGCCGTGCTCGACGAGATGCTGCGCCTGGGCGTCGTGCGCGTCGACGACGAGCGCATCGAGCTCGACACGATGGGCATGGTGCCGCGCGGCGATTTCGCCGCGATGGCCGAGGCGCTCGGCCTGAACCTCGCGGACCACGCGGCCGCAGCCTGCGCCAACCTGGTGGAGGGACGCAACCTGCTCGAGCAGGCGGTCTACGTGGACGAGATCTCCCCCGACTCGGCCCATCTGCTGCACCAGGCTGCCACACGCGCGTGGCAGCCGGTGGTGACGCGCGTGCTGCGGCTCGCGGAGAAGCGCGTGTCGCGCGACGCCGCCAAGGAAAGCGATGAGCGCCGCCAGGCGCGCGTGCGCTTCGGCGTGTACTTCTACGCCGAAGACGCCCACGACAAGAAGGAGTCGGAATGAGGTTCTCGACAACGGCCCGCAGCGCCTGCACAGGCGCGCTGGCCGCCGTGCTGGTGCTGCTGGCCCTGGCGGGTTGCGGCGCCGGGGTGGTGGGCACCGGCGCCGGCACCGGCGACGACGGCACCAAGGACATCCAGTACACGCCGCGCGGACTGTGCTCGGCGGAGTTCGCGGACGTCGGGCTGCGCTGCTCGACGATTTCGCCCGACCCCTTCCGCGGCACCTCGCCCGTGCAGTGGAGTGATGCCGACAAGGGCCGTGACGCCTCGGCACTGGCCGTGCTCGAAGGCAACAGCGCGAGCCTGCAGGCACCCTGCCAGCAACTGGCCTTCCTCGGCAACTGGGGCGAACTGGCCGACGGCAGCCTCGGCTTCGTCGGCCGCTACGTCAGCCCGGCGGCTCCGGAGGGCAAGCCGGCCGTCGTGCTGGTGCTGCCGGCCCCGGCCGAGCCCGGCGCCGTGGGCTGGCTCGAGATGGTGGATGCCAACGGCGCCACGCTCTACGGCCCCTGGCTGATGCGCCGCGCCGACGGTGAAGTGAGGTTCGCGGCATGCGCGCCCTGACGCACGCCCTTGGCACCGGGCTGATGGCGCTCGTGGCGGTTCCGTCGGAGGCAGCGACGCTCTACCTCTGCAAGGCCTACAGCGGTGGTTCGTTCTGGTCGACGGCGGCCTGCAGCACGCAGCAGGCAACGATCGAGCGCATGGTGACCGTGCCCGACGGCATGCCGTTCGAGCAGCAGGTACAGCTCGGCAACCAGGCGGCGGCGGAAGGAGTGCGCCTGGCCGCGCCACCACCGGCCGCCCGACCGCAGGCGCAGCCCCAGAGCGTGCAGGCGCCCGCCCCCACCGACGAGTGCCCGCTGCTCGACGAACGCATCCGCCGCCTCGACTCGATGGCGCGCCAGCCGCAGACGGGCGCGACGCAGGACTGGATCGCCGAGCGCCGCCGCGAGGCACGCAGCCGGCAGTTCCAGCTGCGTTGCCGCTAGCGCCGATCCCGAGCCCATGACCTCCCGAACGAGTGTCGGCAGCTGGGCCGTGGCCGGACTGCTCGCGCTGAGCATCGTGCCGGTACTCGCGGGCGGCATGCGCCTCGTGCAGCTGGCCAGCGGCGCCCCGGTGACCCTCGACAACGCGCGCTTCTTCGCCGCACCGTGGCCGGTGGTGCTGCACGTGATCGGCTCGGCGATCTACTGCGTGCTCGGTGCGCTGCAGTTCGCGCCGGGCCTGCGCGCACGCTGGCCGACGTGGCACCGCCGCAGCGGTCGCGTGCTGGTGGTCTGCGGGCTGATCGCCGCGCTGTCGGGCCTGTGGATGACGCAGTGCTATGCGCTTCCGCCGCTGGACGGCACGACCCTGAATGCCATGCGCTGGGCAGTGGGCGTGGCGATGGCGGCGGCACTGGTGCTCGGCGCCCTCGCCGCGCGCCGGCGCGACATCGCGGCTCACCGCGCCTGGATGATGCGCGGCTACGCACTGGGCCTGGGCGCGGGCACGCAGGTGCTCACGCACCTGCCCTGGCTGCTGTGGCCGGCGCTGCACACGCTGGGCTGGCGCACGTTCTTCATGAGCCTCGGGTGGGCGATCAATCTCGCGGTGGCGGAGTGGCTGATCGCGCGCGGCCGATCGCCGCGGAGAACGTCAGCCCCACGCTGAGCACGCCGGCCGCGCCAGCGGCCAGCAGGCCAGTGGTGCCCAGCCAGGCGATGCCGGCGCCGCCCAGCGACACGCCGGCCGACTGGCCGAGGAAGAAGCATGAGGCGAACGCCGCCACGGCGGCCCCGCGCCGCTCCGGCGCCATCTGCGTCGCGTTGACCTGCAGCGTGTTGTGCAGCATGTAGAAGCCCAGCCCGAGCATGAAGCAGGCGAGCATCGCCCACGGCCAGCTCGGTGCGAAGGCGATGGCCAGCAGCGCGAGGCCCATCGCGGCGCCGCCCCAGCGCGCCAGGCCGACCTCGCCCAGCCCGCGCACCAGGCGGCCCGAGAGCACGGCGAAGACGAAGCCGCCGAGCCCGAACAGCATCACCACCGCGCCCGAGGCTGCCAGCGAGAGGCCGAAGGCCTGGTGCACGTGCGAGGCGATGAAGGCGAACGGCCCGTAGAGGAACATGCCCTCGAGGAACACGAGCGCGAGGACGATGCGCGCCCAGGGCCGCGAGAGCACGCCGGCGAACTCGCCGAGCAGACGCTGTAGCACTGGCCCGCCGGCCGCGTGGCGGCCCCGCGCGCGCTCGGGGAGCCGGGCATCGAGTGTCAGAACGACGGCCGAGGTGACCGCGAACAGCGCGGCGATCATCACGTAAGGGACGCGCCAGGTGAGGTGGTCGGCCGCGATGCCACCCAGCCACACGCCGGCGGTCAGGCCGAGGATCTGCCCGATCAGGAAGCGCGCGAGCAGCGGCTGGCGCTGCTCGTAGGGCACCACATCGCCGATCCAGGCCATCGCGAGCGGGATGATCGCGGCGGCCGTGGCACCGGCGAGCACGCGCGCAAGGCGCAGCGCGTCGAAGCCGGGCGCGAGCGCGCAGGCCAGCGCCGTGAGCGCGCAGGCGGCCGAGGCCCAGCCGATCACGCGGTACTTGCCGAAGCGGTCGCCGAACGGCCCGAAGCCCAGCTGCGCGAGGCCGTAGGCGATGGCGAACAGGCTGATCACCTGCGCCGCGCTGCCCAGCGACACCCCGAACTCGCCGGCCAGCCTGGGCAGCAGCGCGTCGTTGACGCGCATCGAGAGGCCGCTGGCAAAGGCGGCCAGCGCGAGGCTGGCGATGGCGCCGCGGGGGAGACGATGGGTGTCGTCGGGTGCGGGTTCCGGGGCCATGCTAGGGCCGCACGGCCACCGCCTCGACCAGCTCGTGCCGACCGAGCGAGGTCTTCTGGCCGTCGCGCCAGTGCGTGACCTCGTAGCCGTTGGTGTAGACGATGCCACCGTCGTCCGCCACGTCGAAGGCGGCGACATGCCCGGCCACCACCTGCAGCGCGCGGCCCGGTGGCTGGCGCACCAGCTCCCACGACGCCGGCACCAGGTTGCCGGCGTACTGCGGGTCGTCGCGCACCTTCTTCAGTTCGATCATGCGGCCGTGCAGCCACAGGCGGCCGAGATCCTGGTCGAGCTCGGGCGTGCGCGGGCCGCCGGCCGAGCGCAGCGGCTCCTTGCCGTAGAGCATCGTGAAGACGTTGAGGAAGCCGAACACCGCCGACAGCAATCGGAACGGAGCGAGCAGCGTGTCGACCAGCGCGTTGCCGGCCCGTTCGGTCACCGGCTTCTCGACCGGGCGGCGGATCGCGTAGAGCGTGCCGTCGGCGGCTTGGCGCGGCGCGGCGAAATCCTGCGCCGAGTCGTCGAGCAGCGTATCGAGACGCCCGGTGCGGTAGTCGAGCCGGCAGACCGTGCCGTGCCCGACCGCGACCAGGTGGCCGCGCTCGGCATGGCGCGCCACGCCGGCACTCTGGAACACCACGCTCGATGCACTGCCACCCACGAGCGAAGGCGCGGCATCGATGCTGTCGCCGCCGGTCACCGCGCCCTTCAGGTTGCCGTCCTCGTCGTAGACCTCGAGCTGCGCCGTGCCGTCGTTGAGCCCGATCGACAGGACCAGCCGCTGCTCGGGCGCGCTGTAGGCCAGCCCCAGCACGCGGATGCCGTTGCGGTGGAAGAGCCGCACCTCCCGAGACTCGTCGAGGTGCTGCCGGAACAGGCCGACCGACTCGCCGACCTTCAGCACGTAGTACACCGTGCGCGCGTCGGGGCCGAAGCAGGCGAACATGAAGCGCGGCGGCGCGAGCGGCGCGCCCTGCTGCGAGCCCCACAGCGAGGCCGAGGGGATCACGCCGGTGGACTGCTCGCGCGGCGCATGTTTCCACGAGGTGTTGCGCCGGCTGCGCTCGTCGCGTTCGACCACTTCCCTGGCGAACGGCGAGGTGATCGTGCGCGGCGCCGCGCCGTCCGCATGCAGCCACAGTTCGCCCTTGGCGACCACCAGCGTGTGCATCGATGCTCCCTGTCCCGTGTCGATTGCAGGCTGGATGGTAACGAGCCCGGTTCAGGGGCCCGACGCCAAGCCCTGCGCCAAGGCCTCGAACACCACGCGGATCCGCCGCGAGGTGCGCAGCTCGCGGTGGGTGACGAGCCAGATCGGGAAGCGCACGGGCGGCACCTCGTCGAGCACCCGGACGATGCCCGGAGTGTCGCGGGCGATCTCGTCCACCATCGCGCCGATGCCCATGCCGTGGCGCACCAGCGACCACTGGGCCAGCGAGTGATCGGCGTAGCAGCTGAAGTTGGCCTCGCTGACGGGCAGGCCTTGCTGACGGAGAAAGGCGAGGAACTGGCCCGAGCGGTCGGCGCCGACGAAGGGCAGTCGGGCCGCCTCCTCGGCGCGGCGCGGATGGCCGTGCACCCGCACCCAGTCCTCGGACGCGTAGAAGTTGGCCTCCGCCTCGCGGATCAACCGGGCGATCAGGTCCGGCTGATCGGGCTTGACATGGCGGATGGCGATGTCGGCCTCGCGGCGGAGCAGGTCGCTGATGGCATCGGAGGCGATCACCTCGATGGCAATGGTGGGTTCCTTCTCGCGCAGTTGCCGCACCAGCGGTGCCAGGAAGTAGGCCGCCGCGCCGTAGGTCGCCGAGACGGACACCACGCCGCCCACCGCCTCCGAGCGACCGCTGGCCGCCAGCCCCAGCGCCTCGGCGGCCGTGCCCATGGCGCGTGCGTGTTCCAGCAGGTCCTGCCCGGTCGGCGTCAGCGCCATGGCCTTGCCCACCCGCTCGAAGAGGGTCACGCCCATGCGCTGCTCGATGGCCGCCACCTGGCGGCTCAAGGTGGGCTGGGTCAGGCCCAGCTTGCGGGCGGCCGCCGAGAGCGAGCCGGTTTCAGCGGTTTCCAGGAACGCCTTCAGCTGGTTCCAGTCGAGGTTATCCATGCGCGGATGCATATGTTCGCTGCAATCTACCGCAGTTCCTCTCGGCACTGCGCCTGGATAGCATGCTCGTACTCGTTCAGCGACTCCTCACCTGTGCCCATGCCGGCCCGCGCCCTCGACCCTCTCGCCGAAACCTCTGCACCCACACGCGCGACGGCGTCGGCCGCCCGCAAGGCCCGCTTCTGGGACCGCATCGCCGTCAAGTACGCCGCCGATCCGATCGCCGACATGGCCGGCTACGAGACCACGCTGCGGCGTGTGCAAGGCCTGCTCTCGGCGGATCAGGACGTGCTGGAGCTCGGCTGTGGCACCGGCACCACCGCACTGCGTGTGGCCCCCTTCACCCGGCGCCTGCTGGCAACCGATGTCTCCGCCCGCATGATCGCGATCGCCCGCCACAAGCTGGCGGCCCAGCCGCTCCCCCAGCTGAGCTTTGCGGTGGCCGATGCCGATGAACCGGTGGCCAGCGAGGGCCCCTTCGACGCGGTGCTGGCCTTCAACCTGCTGCACCTCGTGACCGATCTCGACCGCGCACTGGAGCTCGCGATGCAGGCGCTGCGGCCGGGCGGCCTGTTCATCTCCAAGACGGCCTGCATCGCCGAGTTGAACCCCTTGATTCGCTACCTGGCACTGCCCGTCATGCGGGCCGTCGGCAAGGCGCCCCATGTGCTGTGCTTCGATGCCGACGCGCTGCAGTCGGCCATCGCGCGCCAGGGCATGGACATCGTCTCGGTCGAGCGTCACGGCACCCGCGGCAAGGACTTCCGCATCTTCATCGTGGCCCGCAAGCCGGCCTGAGTTCCCCTCACCTCGCGCCAGGCCCTGGTTCCGACCCGGGTCGGGCTTCGTTCGCCCTGTCGACTTCGCGGGGCTGCTGTTCACCCCATTTCCGACCCCAGAAACCTCTTATGCCGAACCTCCCAGCCCTGCCGATCCTTGCTCGACGACCCGCCTCCGCCCTGATCACCCAGGCCGCCTCCATCCTGGGCACCGGCGCCGGACACCGCAGAGGTGCGATCCCCGTCATGACCACGGTCACGGCGATGCAGGCCGTGCTCGCCACCACCTTCCTCGTGCTGAGTCCGCTCGTGCAGGCGCAGTCGCTGTCGCAGGAGCCCGCCTATGGGCTCAGCGGTGGCATCGGCCTGGGCATGGCGAGCGTGCCCACCTATGAAGGCAGCCCGAACCGACGCACGCTGGCCGGCCCCGACCTGACGCTGCGCTATCGCAGCCGCGACTGGGGCACGGTCGAGTTCGGGCAGCGCGGTCTGTTCTGGAACGCCGTCGAAGCGGGCCCGTTCAGATTTGCATTGGTCGCGCAGTTCGACCCTGGCCGCAAGGACCGCGACACCTCGACACTGAACCCGACGCCTGGCGACAAGCGCCTGGCCGGCATGGGCAGCGTGTCGTCCGCCACCGAGGCCGGCCTGGGCATCGGCTACGGGCCGTTGATGGTGGTGGCGCGCCAGTCGCTCAGCGAGCGCGGCCCCAAGGGCACACAGGTGGACATGACCGTCGAGATGCCGTGGTCGGTGTCCGACCGATTCGCCCTTCGCTTTGCGCTTGGCGCCACGTGGGCCAGCCGCGACTACATGCAGACCTACTTCGGCGTGACGGCCACCCAGGCACAGGCCACGTCGTTCACCGTGTACGCGCCGAAGTCGGGGTGTCGCAAGGTCGAAGCCAATGTCGGTGCCGAGTACGCACTGGCATCGAGCTGGAAGCTGCAGGCCAACGTCGCCTTCACGCAACTCGGCGACGTGGCCGCGGCGAGCCCGCTCGTGGCCCGGCGCAATGCGGCGTCGGCGGCGCTGGCGGTGGCCTACGAGTTTTGAGTCCGATTCGCGGGCGACACTCGGTCGCACGTGAATCGCCGTCGCGGTGCTGCCGCAGGGTCGGCCTGCGCAGGTCGCGGCCAGCTCGGTCCGACCTCTCCACCGGTGCGCGCACCATGACCCGTCGCTTCTCTCGTCCGATTCCGCTGCTGCTGGCCCTGATCGTCGGCACCTTCATCCCGGTGATGATCGCCGCGGTCCGCGTGGTGCAGATCCCGCTGGGCACCGTGCCCGACGACAGCCTGCGGCTCACCTCCGCGCCTGTCGCCTTCTTTCTGCATTCGCTCGCAGGCCTGCTCTTCGGCGTGCTCGGGCCGCTGCAGTTTGTCCGCGCCCTGCGCCTTCGATTCGGCGCCCTGCACCGGCTGGCCGGGCGAGTCTTCGTTCTGGCGGGAGCGGGGTTGGCGCTGTCGGGGCTGGCACTGCTGCTGCAGGTCGAGAGCATCGCCACCGGGCTTCTGGATGCCGCACGCGGCGCCTTCGGCCTGACGTTGCTGACCGCGCTTGTGCTGGGCGTGTCGGCGGCCAGGGCGCACGACATGTCGAGTCACCGTTCCTGGATGATCCGCGCCTATGCCATCGGCCTGGGAACGGGACCGGTCTCGCTGGTCATGTTCCCGATCTACCTGATCACTGGCGAGCCGCCCACGGGGCTGGCCTCGGATCTCGTGGTGGTCGGCATGTGGCTGTTCACCATCGCTCTGGGCGAATGGATCGCCCGGAGACCCGCGTACAGGAGTTCCCGATGATCTCAACCCAGGCTGGGTCCGTCGCGCGCTGCAGGCGTGCTGTTGCGCTTCTCGTTTCGACAGCAGGTCTGTTGACGGGATGCGCCTCCACGACCTCGGTGCAACGGGTGCCTGAGCCCAAGTCTCCGATGTGCGAGCCCTCGGCCAACGCCGTGATTCTCTGGACGCCGCGCTGGCGTCCGGACCAGAAGGACGTCCCTGAACGCGAGAAGGCGGCGGCCCTCGGCATGGCGACATTCTTCTCGGAGTCTCGCTGCTTCGCGTCGGCCGCGGTTCAGCGCCTGGCCGAGCCTTCCGCAGCGTTCATGGCTGCCGCCGTCGCGCAAGCGCAGCCGCGCTACGACAGAGTCGTGACGATCGTGGTTCGTGAGTTGGGCCCGATCGTGAAGATCGGCACTTCACTCGCCCTCGTCGAAGGGGGAACCGAAGTCGTGCTTGAGCTTGCCGAGCATGTTCCTGCCGCCACAGCGCCGCACCGCACGTTCACGGTCGAGTGGCGAAACGGCGGAGCAGGTGTCCTCAAGGGCGTGGCCAGCTTGCCGCAGGACATGCGGGCCGCACTGTCGGCCGCGATGCAGCCGCCACTGAAGTGACGGCCAACGGGACGCTTCACTCCACCGTCACGCTCTTCGCGAGGTTGCGCGGCTTGTCGACGTCGGTGCCGCGCGCACAAGCCGTGTGGTACGCGAGCAGCTGCAGCGGCACGACGTGCAGGATGGGCGAGAGCGCGCCGTAGTGCTCGGGCATGCGGATCACGTGCACGCCCTCGCCGGACTCGATCCTGGTGTCGCTGTCGGCGAACACGAACAGCTCGCCGCCGCGCGCGCGCACTTCCTGCATGTTGCTCTTCAGCTTGTCGACCAGCGCGTCGTTCGGCGCCACGGTCACCACCGGCATCGCGCTGGTGACGAGCGCCAGCGGGCCGTGCTTCAGCTCGCCGGCCGGGTAGGCCTCGGCGTGGATGTAGCTGATCTCCTTGAGCTTGAGCGCACCTTCCAGCGCGATCGGGTAGTGCAGGCCGCGGCCGAGGAAGAGCGCGTTCTCCTTGCGCGCGAAGGCCTCGCTCCAGGCCACCACCTGCGGCTCCAGCGCCAGCACGGCCTGCACCGCCACCGGCAGGTGGCGCAGCGCCTTCAGGTGCTGGGCTTCCTGCTCGTCGGTGAGGTGGCCGCGCACCTGCGCGAGCGCCAGCGTCAGCAGGAAGAGGCCGACCAGCTGCGTCGTGAAGGCCTTGGTCGAGGCCACGCCGATCTCGGCGCCGGCGCGCGTGATGTAGGCGAATTCGCACTCGCGCACCATCGCGCTGGTCGACACGTTGCAGACCGTCAGCGTGTGCTTCATGCCCAGCGAGCGCGCGTGCTTCAGCGCAGCCAGCGTGTCGGCCGTCTCGCCGCTCTGCGAGATCGTCACCACCAGCGTGCGCGGGTTGGGCACGCTCTCGCGGTAGCGGTATTCGCTGGCGATCTCCACGCTGGTGGGGATCTTCGCGATGCTCTCCAGCCAGTACTTCGCGGTGGAGCCGCTGTAGTAGCTGGTGCCGCAGGCGAGGATCAGGACGTTGTCGATCTCCTTGAAGGCCTTGTAGGCCCCGTCGCCGAACAGCTCGGGCGTGATGCTCTCCACCGCGTCGAGCGTGTCGGCGATGGCACGCGGCTGCTCGAAGATCTCCTTCTGCATGTAGTGGCGGTACGGGCCGAGCTCGGCCGCGCCGGTGTGCGCATGCACGGTGCGCACCTCGCGCGAGACCGCCTTGAAGGCGCCGCTGGCGTCGACATGCGTGATCCAGTGCTTGCCGAGCTGCAGGTCGACGACGTCCCCCTCCTCGAGGTAGACGATCTGGTCGGTCACGCCGGCCAGCGCCATCGCGTCGCTGGCGAGGAAGTTCTCGCCGGCGCGGTCGCCGGCACCGACACCCAGCACCAGCGGCGAGCCTTCGCGCGCACCGACCACGCGGTGCGGCTCGTCGCGGCAGAACACCGCGATGGCATAGGCGCCGCGCAGCTGCACCACCGCGCGCTGCACCGCGTCGAGCAGGTCGCCTTCATAGAGGCGGTCGACCAGGTGGGCGATGACCTCGGTGTCGGTCTGGCTGGTGAACTCGTAGCCCTTGGCCTTCAGCTCGGCGCGCAGCTCGTCGTGGTTCTCGATGATGCCGTTGTGCACGAGCGCGATGCGGCCGGCGCTGGCCGACTTGGCCTGCGGGCCATGCGAGAAGTGCGGGTGCGCGTTGTGCACCGCCGGCGCGCCGTGCGTGGCCCAGCGCGTGTGGGCGATGCCGGTTCCGCCGGCCACGCCTTCGGCCTTCACGTTGGCTTCCAGCTCGGCCACGCGCGAGGTGCTGCGGGCGCGCTTGAGCTCGCCGCCCTGGTGCACGGCGACGCCGCAGGAGTCGTAACCGCGGTACTCGAGGCGGCGCAGGCCCTCGAGCAGCACCGGCACGATGTTCTGGGTAGAGACGGCTCCGACGATTCCGCACATGGTGTGAGCTTCCTTGCAGTGGCAACGGGGTCGGATGCTAGGCAGACCCCCGGGGTGATTGATTGCAATCTTCGGTGATCGATGCAATATTTCGCCATCCCCCGCATGGGGTGAAGACTTTTCTCACACAAGATTAGTTTGTGAACGAAATCACCGAACCTGTCGCCCTGGACGCGACCGACCTTCGCATCCTCGACCAGCTCCAGCGAGACGCCTCGCTGACCAACCAGGCGCTGGCGGCAGCCGTGCACACCTCACCGGCCACCTGCCTGCGGCGCGTCAAGCGGCTGATGGACACCGGCGTGATCGAGCGCCAGGTGGCACTGCTCTCGCCGTCGAAGCTGGGCGCCGGGCTGACGGCCATCGTCGAGGTCACGCTCGACCGGCAAGGCGCCGAGCACCTGGCGGCCTTCGAGGCGCGAGCGGTGGCCGACGAGGCGGTGCGGCAGTGCTACCGCGTCTCGCCCGGGCCGGACTTCCTGCTCGTGCTGCAGCTGGCCGACATGCCGGGCTACCACGCGCTGGTGCAGCGCCTCTTCACGCAGGACGCCAACGTGCGCAACGTGAAGGCCTTCTTCAGCGTCTCGCGCGCGAAGTTCGAGCCTTCGCTGGCGCTGCCCGCGGCGGCTACGACTTCAGGATCACCAGCCCCTTGAGGTACTCGCCCTCGGGGAACACCAGCGTCTGCGGGTGGTCGGGCGCGGCGGCCACACGCGCGTAGATCGCGCCGTCGATGCCGGCGTCCATGCCGGCGCCGGCGACGATCTTGTGGAACAGCTCGGGCCCGACGCCGCCGGAGCACGAGAAGGTGAACAGCGCGCCGCCCGGCGCCAGCAGCTTGAGCGCGAGGCGGTTGATGTCCTTGTAGGCGCGCGCGGCGCGTTCGGCGTGCGCGGCGGTGGGGGCGAACTTCGGCGGGTCGAGCACGATGGCGTCGAACACCTCGCCGTTCTTCAGCGCGTCGCGCAGCGTCTGGTTCACGTCGGCATCGCGCGCCTCATGGCGCGCGGCGTCGAAGCCGTTGAGCGCCACGTGCGCCGTGGCGCGCGCCAGCGCCGGCGCGGACGAATCGACGCTCACCACCTGCTGCGCGCCGCCGGCCAGCGCCGCGACGCTGAAGCCGCCGGTGTAGCAGTAGCAGTTGAGCACGCGCTGGAAGCCGAAGTGCCTCACCGTGTCGGCGAAGAGCTTGCGGTTGTCGCGCTGGTCGAGATAGAAGCCGGTCTTGTGACCTTCGGCGACGTCGAGCGTGAGCTTCCAGCCGTGCTCTCGGATCGTCACCTCGGTGGCGCCGTCGCCGCGCAGCCAGCCGGTGGCCGGCTCCAGGCCCTCGAGCTTGCGCACGCCGGAATCGCTGCGTTCGTACAGCCGTGTCAGGCCCGTGGCCTTCAGCAGCAGGTCGGCGATCGTGCCCTTCCAGCGCTCGGTGCCGGCGGAGAGGAACTGCGCCGACAGCAGGTCGCCGTAGCGGTCGACGATCAAGCCGGGCAGGCCGTCGGCCTCGCCGTGGATCAGGCGGATGCCGTCGCTCTCGATGGGCAGCCGCGCGCGAAGCGCCAGCGCCTTGGCGATGCGGCGTTCGAAGAAGGGCTCGTCGATGCGCTCGGCCTCGTCGAAGCTCCAGGCGCGCACGCGGATCATCGAGCTCGGGCTGAACGCGGCCCAGGCGAGAAAGCGGCCATCGGCGGCCTGCACGCGCACGGTCTCGCCGGCGTCGGCCTTGCCCTTGTCGATCGAGCCCTGGAACACCCAGGGGTGGCGGCGCAGCAACGAGCGCTCCTTGCCGTCGCGCAAGGTGATGGTCTTCATGTCCTGCCTATTTGCGTTTGGCGCGCGGGTGCGCGGCGTCGTAGACCTTCGAGAGATGCCCGAAGTCGAGCCGCGTGTAGACCTGCGTGGTGGTGATGTTGGCGTGGCCGAGCAGTTCCTGCACCGCGCGCAGGTCACCGCTGGACTGCAGCAGGTGCGAGGCGAACGAGTGGCGCAGCATGTGCGGGTGCACATGCGTCGGCAGCCCGGCCTGCAGCGCGCGGCGCTTCAAGCGCGAGCGCAGCTGGCTGGCGGTGAGCCGCGTGCCGCGCGTGCTGACGAAGAGCGCCGGCTCGCCCGCCGCGGCCAGCTCGCCGCGCACAGCCAGCCAGGTCTGCAGCGCCTTCAAGGCGGCGGCACCCACCGGCACGCTGCGCCGCTTGCTGCCCTTGCCGAGCACGTGTGCGGTGGCGTCGGCGGCGTCGATCCAGCCGGCCGCCTGCGCGCCCGCGCCGATGTCGAGCCCGATCAGCTCGCCGACGCGCAGGCCGCAGCCGTAAAGCAACTCGACGATGCAGTGGTCGCGTGTGTCCAGGCGCGGGTCGCCGCCGTCGCTCTCGGCGGCGTGGTGGTCGGCCAGCGCCACCGCCTGGTCGACCGGCAACGCCTTGGGCAGCGGCTTGGCGGCCTTGGGCGCGCGCACGCCCTCGACCGGGTTCAGCGCGACCAGGCCGTCACGCCCCAGCCAGCGGTAGAGGCCACGCCAGGCGGAGAGGATGATCGCGATGCTGCGCGGCGCCAGCCCCTGCGCATGCAGCTGCGCAGCCCAGCGGCGCACGTGGTGCACCTGCACCTCGCGCAGCGGTACCGGCTGCTTCTCGGCGAAGCCGCGCAGCCGTCCGAACGCTTCACCGTACATCGCCAGCGTGCGCGGCGCGAGGCGCCGCTCCACCTCGAGGTGGACGAGGTGCCTGGCGATGTCGTCTTCCATCAGACCGCCGGCAGCAGCCGCGACAGCGAGGCGCTGGCCAGCTCGCCGATGCGCTGCAGGAACTCGGTGCCCATCTCGGCGGTGTAGCGCGTCGGGTCGGGCGAGGCCAGCACCAGCATGCCGAAGGCGTCGACCACGCCGCCATGCCGCAGCGGGATCATCGCGATCGACATCGCCGAGGCCGGATCCTCCAGCCACTGCGCGGCCTCGAAGCCACTGTTCACGCCGCAGTAGGGCAGCGTCAGGCTGGCCGCGAGGCTCTTCACGTCGGCGCTCACCGCGGTGGCGAAGGGCAGCGATGCGAAGGCCTCGGCCGCGCCCCAGACGCGGATGCCGGCCTGCGGGATCATGAACTGGTGCATCAGCTCGCGCGTCAGCACGGCGGGCACGTCGCTGGCACTGGCAGTCAGCATCAGCGCGCGCGTCCAGCGGTGCAGGCGATCGGCGATCGCCACGTTCTCCTGGCCGTGGCGGATCATCTCGATGATCTTGCCTTCGAGGCCGCGGATCTTCTCGCGCAGCATCTCCATCTGCCGCTCCTGCAGCGACACGGCGCGCTGGCCGTGCGGGCTGGTGAGCTGGATGGTGGCCAGCAGCTCGGCGTGGCGCTCGAAGAAGCCGGGCGTGTTGGCCAGGTAGTTGGCGATGTCCTGCTCGGTGATGCCCTGAACGCTCACAGATCGATCTCCCCTTCGAAGACGGTCACGGCCGGCCCCGTCATGAACACATGGGCGTCGCCGCCCGCCCACTCGATGGTGAGCACACCGCCGCGTGTCTCGACGTCGACCTTCGCGTCGAGCAGGCCGAGCCGGATGCCGGCCACCACCGCCGCGCAGGCCCCCGTGCCACAGGCGAGCGTCTCGCCGGCGCCGCGCTCGTGCACGCGCAGCCGGATGCGCGAGCGCGAAAGCACCTGCACGAACCCGGCGTTCACGTGGCGCGGGAAGCGTGCATGCGTCTCGACCAGCGGGCCCTGCACCGCCACCAGCGCGGCCTCCACGTCGTGCACGAACTGCACCGCATGCGGGTTGCCCATCGACAGCACCGCCACCTCGGCAGCGTAGTCGCCCAGGTCCAGCGGCCAGAGCTCGAAGCCGTGCTGCAGCCGCGGCGCGAGGCCACTGGCGTCGAACGGCACGCGCGCGAGCTCGAAGACCGGCGCGTTCATGTCCACCGTGACGCGGCCGTCGGGCTGCGCGCGCAGTTCGAGCAGCGTGTTCATCGTCTCGACGCGCACCGTGCGCTTGTCGGTCAGGCCCTTGTCCTGCACGAAGCGCACGAAGCAGCGCGCGCCGTTGCCGCACTGCTCGACCTCGTCGCCGCTGCCGCCATTGAAGATGCGGTAGCGGAAGTCCACGCCCGGCGTCGCGCTCTTCTCCACCACCAGGATCTGGTCGGCCCCGACGCCGAAGCGGCGGTCGCCGAGCACGCGGCATTGCTCGCGCGTGAGCGTGAGCGGCGCGCGCGTGGCGTCGAGCACGACGAAGTCGTTGCCCGCGCCCTGCATCTTGGTGAAGTGGAGCTTCATGTCGCTCCGATTATCGCCCCGGCTAGTACAGCGACGCCTCGCCCGCCGGCCGCGTCTTGAAGCGCTTGTGCACCCACAGGTACTGCGCCGGGTTCTCGCGGATGCGATCCTCGATCCAGCGGTTCATGCGCGCGGTGTCGGCCAGCGCGTCGTCGCTCGGGAAGTCGGGCCATGGCGGCAGGTAGCGCACGCGGTAGCCCTGCCCGCCGGGCAGCATCTCGGCAAGCACCGGCTGCACCACCATGTTCAGCAGCTTCGCCATGCGCGAAGGCGCCAGCAGAGTGGCCGCCGGCACCCCGAAGAAAGGCACGAAGGCAGCGTCGCGCTCGCCGAAATCCATGTCGGGCAGGTTGAAGAAGCCGGTGCCCTGGCGGATCTCGCGGATCAGCGGCTTGGCCGAATCGCTGCGCGGGAAGATCACCGCGTTGCCCAGGCGCAGCCGGCCCTGGCGGATCACCGCATCCATCACCGGGTTGGTCTGCTGCTGGTAGATCGAGGCGCCCTTCTTCTTCTGGAACAGCAGCACC
>WBZM01000284.1_pt1 | contig 77193 bp, 76 predicted proteins | sample 5204271 | NCBI WGS metagenome assembly WBZM01 (sample SAMN12344346, study PRJNA552823) | activated sludge metagenome | biome: Activated sludge suspended growth; feature: Nitrification reactor; material: Wastewater; isolation source: activated sludge from nitrification reactor of wastewater... | reverse complement strand
TAACCACTGAGCTAACGGCCCGCCAGCGGGGATTCTAGGTGCTGCCCGGTCGCCCCTGGCTGAGCGCGTTGCTCACCAGGCGCGAGGTGATGTCGACGATCTGGATCATGCGGTCGTAAGGCATGCGCGTGGGGCCGATCACGCCCAGCGTGCCGACCACCTGGCCGTCCACTTCATAAGGGGCGCTGACCACCGACAGGTCTTCCACCGGCACCATCTGGCTTTCACCGCCGATGAAGATGCGCACGCCCTCGGCCTGGCTCGACATGTCGAGCAGACGGATCAGCTGCGCCTTCTGCTCGAACAGGTCGAACGCGCGCCGCAACTGGCCGAGGTCGCCTGAAAAGTCGCTCACCGCCAGCAGGTTGCGCTCGCCCGAGATGACCACCTCGTCCTGCGCCTGTGTCATGGCCTCGCTGCCCAGTTGCACGGCGGCGTGCATCAGCTTGGCGATTTCGCCGCGCAGGCTGTCGACCTCATGCCGCAGCCGCAGGCGCACCTGTTCGATGTCCAGGCCGGAGAAATGGGCGTTCAGGTAGTTGGAGGCTTGTTGCAGCTCCGACGCCGTGTGGTCCGTGTCGGTGAACAGCACGCGGTTCTGCACGTCGCCGTCGGGGGCGACGATGATCAGCAGCAGGCGCCGCTCCGACAGGCGCAGGAATTCGATGTGGCGGAACACCGACGAACGCCGCGGCGCCATCACCACGCCGACGAACTGCGACATGCTGGACAGCAGCTGCGCCGCCTGCGCAATCACCTTCTGCGGCTGGGCGGCGGGCAGTTCGGGGGCCTCCAGCTCGGCGCGCTGGGCGGTCAGCATGGTGTCGACGAACAGCCGGTAGCCGCGCGCCGTCGGCACCCGGCCGGCCGAGGTGTGCGGGCTGGCGATCAGGCCGAGCTCCTCCAGGTCGGACATGACGTTGCGGATGGTGGCGGGCGACAGCTCCAGCCCCGACGCGCGCGACAGCGTGCGCGAACCCACCGGCTGACCATCGGCGATGTAGCGCTCGATCAGCGTCTTCAGCAGCAGGCGTGCGCGGTCATCCAACATGCAAAATCATTATGATGTAATTTGCTCATGAGCCTTCACTTCCACCGTGTCGCGCTGGTCGGCAAATACCAGGATGCGGCTACCGGCAGCGCGCCGGAATCGACCCGCCAGGTGATTGCCGACATCGCCGGTTTTCTGGTGGAACAGGGCTGCGAGGTGGCGCTGGCCGAGCGCACGGCGGTGTCCACCGGCCTGCGGCAGTACCCGGCGCTCGATGTCCCGCAGATCGGCACCGACTGCGATCTGGCGGTGGTGGTGGGCGGCGACGGCACCATGCTCGGCATCGGGCGCCAGTTGGCGCGCCACGGCACGCCGCTGATCGGCATCAACCAGGGGCGCCTGGGCTTCATCACCGACATTCCGCTGGGCGACTACCGCCGCGTGCTGCCCACCATGCTGACGGGCGGCTACGAAGAAGACCCACGCAGCCTGATGCACGGCCAGGTGATGCGCGACGGCCAATGCGTGTTCGAGGCGCTGGCCATGAACGACGTGGTGGTCAACCGCGGCGCGGTGGCCAGCATGGTCGAGCTGCGGGTGGAGGTCAATGGGCGCTTCGTCGCCAACCACCGGGCCGACGGCATCATCGTGGCCACGCCCACCGGCTCCACCGCCTACGCGCTGTCGGCCGGCGGCCCGCTGCTGCACCCCATGGTGCCGGCCTGGGCGCTGGTGCCGATCGCACCGCACACGCTGTCCAACCGGCCGATCGTGCTGGCCGATTCGGTCGAGATCGCCATCGAGATCGTGGCCGGGCGCGACGCCAGCGCCAGCTTCGACATGCAATCGATCACCTCGCTGCACCACGGCGACCGCATCGTGGTGCGACGCTCCGACCACCGCATGCGCCTGCTGCACCCGCGCGGCTGGAGCTATTTCGACACCCTGCGCGGCAAGCTGCACTGGAACACCGGAGGCGTCTGACCCCATGGCACTGCGCCACCTCAGTCTGCGCGACTTCGTCATCGTTGCGGCGCTCGATCTGGCGCTGGCCGATGGCTTCACCGCCCTGACCGGCGAGACCGGCGCCGGCAAGTCGATCCTGATCGACGCCCTGCAACTGGTGCTGGGCGGGCGCGGCGACGCCCTGTGGGTGCGCGAGGGCCAGCCGCGCTGCGACATCGCCGCCGAGTTCGAACTGCCCGACGCGGCCCGCCCCTGGCTGGCCGAGCACGGCTTCGACACCGACGCCGACGCCCTGCTGCTGCGCCGCACCATCGACGCCGCCGGCAAGAGCCGCGCCTGGATCAACGGCTCGCCCGCCACCCTGGCGCAGCTGCGCACGCTGGGCGAGTGGCTGGTCGACATCCATGGCCAGCACGCCTGGCAGAGCCTGACGCGCCCGGCCGCCGTGCGCGCCCTGCTCGACGCCTACGCCGGCATCGACACCCGGCCGCTGACCACCGCCTGGCAGGCCTGGCGCCAGGCCGACACGGCGCTGCAGGCCGCGCGCAGCGCGCAGGAACAGCTGGCGCAGGAACGCGAACGCCTGCTGTGGCAGATCGGCGAGCTGGACAAACTGGCGCCCGGCGAGGGCGAGTGGGACGAGCTGAACCAGCGCCACGCCCGGCTGTCGCACGCCCAGGCGCTGATCGACGCCGCCCAGGCCGCGCTGGCCGCGCTGGAAGGCGACGACGGCGACGGCGGTGCCCTGCCGGCGCTGGGGCACGCGCACGACGCGCTGGCCGCGCGGCGCGACATCGAACCCGAGTTCGCCACCCTGGCCCAACAGCTCGACGACGCCATCGCCCAGGCGCGCGACGCCGCCCACAGCCTGCACGGCTACCTGCGGCGCGCCAACCTCGACCCCGAGCAGCTGCTGGCGCTGGACCAGCGCCTGGGCCAGTGGCTGGGCCTGGCGCGGCGCTTCCGGCGCCCGCCGCAGGAGCTGCACACAGTGCTGGCGCAATGGCGCACCGAGCTGGCGCAGCTCGACGCCGCCGCCGATCTGGCGCAGCTGCAGGCGCGCGCCGACGCCGCGCAGCAAACCTACCGGCAGAGCGCCGACGCCGTGTCGCGCCAGCGCCGCCAGACCGCGCCGCAGCTGGCCGCCGCCGTCACCGAGGCGATGCAGCTGCTGGGCATGGCTGGCGGTCGCTTCGAGGTCCAGCTGCAGGCGCTGGCCGAGCCCGCGCCGCACGGTCTGGAAAATGTGGCATTTCTGGTTGCGGCGCACGCCGGATCTGCGCCACGCGCTATCGAACGTGTAGCATCCGGGGGTGAGTTGTCGCGCCTGGCCCTGGCCATTGCCGTCACCACCAGCCAGTTGGGCACGGCCGGCACGCTGGTGTTCGACGAGGTCGACGCCGGCGTCGGCGGCGCCGTGGCCGCCACCGTGGGGCGGCTGCTGCAGCGCCTGGGGCGCGACCGGCAGGTGCTGTGCGTCACCCACCTGCCGCAGGTGGCCGCCTGTGCCGACGCGCACCTGCAGGTCAGCAAGCAGACCGGCGACGGCCTGCCCACCAGCCAGGTGGCGCCCCTGGTCGGCGAGGCGCGCACGCGCGAAATCGCCCGCATGCTGGGCGGCGAGCAGCTGTCGGACACCACGCTGGCGCATGCGCGAGAAATGCTGGCGCTGCCGGCCCAGCCGCCGGGCGCCGCGGCGCGGCCACGAAAGGTGCGCGCATGACCCCCTTCGCGCCGGCACCCTCGGCGGCCGCCGCCCCGCCGCCCACGGGCACCGAGCTGGTGGTCATCACCGGCATGTCCGGCTCGGGCAAGTCGATCGCGCTGCGGGCGCTGGAAGACGCCGGCTACTACTGCGTCGACAACCTGCCGCCCGAGCTGCTGCGCCCCTTCATCGCCCTGGAGGACCAGCGGCGGGCGCGCCGGCTGGCCATCGCCATGGACGTGCGCAGCGCCGAGTCGCTGCCGCAACTGCCGCCGCTGCTCGACGAGCTGGCCGCGCGCGGCGTGCACCTGCGCCAGATCTTCCTGGAAGCCAACGATCACACCCTGGTGCGCCGGTTTTCCGAAACCCGGCGCCGGCACCCGCTGTCGCTGGCCGACCCGGGCGACGTGCAGCAGGCGCTGCTGCAGGCCATCGCGCGCGAACGCGCCCAGATGGCCGACCTGCGCGAGCGCTCGCTGGTGATCGACACCAGCGTGCTGCTGCCCTCGCAGCTGCTGGCCACCGTCAAGGAACTGATCGCCGCCCCGCTGGCGCACCTGACGCTGGTGTTCGAATCGTTCGCCTTCAAGCGCGGCATCACGCTGGACGCCGACTACGTGTTCGACGTGCGCATGCTGCCCAACCCGTACTACCTGCCCGAGCTGCGGCCACTCACCGGGCGCGACCAGCCGGTGATCGACTACCTGGCGCAGCAGCCCGAGGTGCAGCGCATGCAGGCCCAGATCGCACAGTTCCTGCGCCACTGGCTGCCGGCGCTGGCGCGCGACCACCGCAGCTACGTCACCGTGGCCATCGGCTGCACCGGCGGACAACACCGCTCGGTCTACCTGGTGGAGCAGCTGGCGGCCGAACTGGGGTCGTCCTGGACCACGCTGCGCCGCCACCGCGAACTGGACGGGCTGTAGCCGCCGCCGCCGGCCGCAGGCATGGTGGAGCCATGTCAAGGCCACGCCACCAAGCAGATGGCCCCTTGGCGGCGCGCCCTGCGGGAAGCCAGAAAGTGGCTTGCGGCAAGGCGCGGCTCGCAGCCAAGGCTGGCGGCCTTGGCAACAGGCGCAACGCCGCCGCAAGCCTTCTTCTGGCTTCTATGAGCGCCCGACAGCGCGAACCACCGCAACTAGCGCGTGCTTTGCGCCTGCGTCAGCAGCCAGTCGGCAAAGGCGCGCACCTCGGCACGCTGGCGGCTGTGCGGCGACACCAGCACCCAGTAGGCCATGGGCGATATCAGCCGCGCCTGCGGGTAGGCGCCGGCGGCGAACACCTCCACCAAATCGCCGCGCGCCAGGTTCTCGGCCACCAGCGGCGGGCGCGCCAGCACCACGCCCTGGCCCGACAGCGCCGCCTGCACCATTTGGTAGGCGTAGTTGAAGCTGAGCCAGCGCTTGGGCTGGGCGTCCTTCAGGCCGTTGGCGTCAAGCCAGCGCCGCCAGGTCAGCCATTGCAGGTGCGGGGTGTAGGCGTCGCCCGCCTCGATCAGGGTGTGGCGCAGCAGGTCTTCAGGACGCTTGAGCGGCGGGCCGCTCCTGAGCAGCCAGGGGCTGGCCATGGGCGTGACCGATTCGCCGAACAGGCGCTGCGCCGGCGCCGGCATGCGCTCGGCCGGGGCGTAGCGCACGGCCACGTCGATGTCGGTCACCTCCAGGTCCACCGCCGTGTCGCTGGCCTCGACGCGGATGTCGATGTCGGGGTGGTCGCGCTGGAACGCTTCCAGCCTGGGGATCAGCCACATCGAGGCAAACGAGGCAAAGGTGGTGACCGACACATGGCGCCGCCCGGCGCTCTGGCGGATGTGGCGCACGGTGGCGTCCAGGCGCGGCAGCGCCTGCCCCACCGCGGTCAGCAGCTGGTTGCCGGCTTCGGTCAGCTCCACGGCGCGCGTGTGGCGCCGAAACAGCGGCACGCCCACGTCGTCCTCCAGCGCCTGGATCTGGCGGCTGACGGCCGGCTGGGAGAGCGCCAGCTCCTGGGCCGCCAGGCGGAAGTTGAGGTGGCGCGCCACCGCCTCGAAGGCGCGCAGGTGGCCGACCTGGATGGGACGCGAGCGCAGATGGGTGGGCGCGTGCAACATGCTGGATTGATGCCTTGAATGCATCAATAGCCTGACCGCAATTCATTGGACTGTCAATCGCGCCAGGGCCATCATCGGGTCACCCGATCGATTCCTCGACGGTCGCTTCAGGAGCCGCCATGTCACCCGCCCGCCTGCCTTCTTCGCCCCGTCTGCCACTGTCGCGCGGCGTGAGCATCACGCTGCAACCCGGCCAGGCCCGCACCCTGCACCTGCCCGCCGCCGGCACCCTGCGCGTGGCGCAGGGCGCGCTGTGGGTGACGCGGCGCGGGCGCCACGTCGACCACCCGGCGCAGGATCTGTACGTGAGCGCCGGTCTGGCGCTGGCGTTGGATGCCGGCGACTCGGTGGTGATCGAGCCGATGCACCTGGCGGCCACCCCGGCGGCGCAGGTGCCGCCAGCCAGCTTCAGCTGGCAGGCCGACGAAGGGCACTGCGCCGGCCTGCTGCGCTGGCTGCGCCAGCACCTGCAGGCGGCATGGCGGCCCGCCCCGGCGCGCGCGCCCTGCGCCTGAGGAGGCCACACCAGACATCAAGTCAAATCGCGCTCTGGCGCCCGTCTGGAAAGCGCCAGCAGCTATCAAATCAATAGTAATTCAGGGCCGCGCGGCAGCGGCCCTCAGGTCCTGCTCAGGAACTGGCGCAGGGCGTCCAGCACCGCGTCCGGCGCTTCGGTCATGAGGGCGTGACCGGCCTCCACTTCCACCACCGTGGCCTGCCTTGCATGGGCGGCCAGGGCACGCGCGGCGCGCGGCGGCGTCATCTGGTCGTGGCGACCGACCAGCAGCAGCGTCGGGCACTGCACCGCCGCCATGGCCTGTTCGCCGCCGCGGTAGCGGTCGCAGGCCTGAAAGCCGGTGTGAAACAGATTGACCGTCGGGTTGCTGGCCAGCACCCGCCGCATCAGGGCGCGCGAGCTGCCGTACAGCCAGGTGCCCGGGCCCAGGGCCGACGGCGGCGGGCACAGCGTGCTGTGCGAGAACACGTTGACCATGTGGATGGCTTTTTCGGGCGCGCTGACCGAAGCTTCCAGCAGCGCCGGCGAAACCGCCATCGGAAAGGCCGTGCCCACCAGCACCAGGTGGCTGACCTGGGACGGCGCGCGCGCCGCCGCTTCCAGCGCGATCAGCGAGCCGAAGCTGTGACCCACCAGCGCCGCCCGGGCGATGCCGGCCGCGCGCAGCAGGGCCAGCACGTCGTCGGCCGCCTGTTCCACCGTCGCCGGCGGCTGGCCGCCGCTGCGGCCGTGGCCGGGCAGGTCGATGGCCAGCACGTTCCAGCCGTGGTGCGCCAGGGCGCGCGACTGCAGGATCCACACGCTGTGGTCGTTCAGCACGCCGTGGATGAACACCACGGTCGGCTGCGCCGGATCGAAGGGGCGCCCGCCGGTGTAGGCGTACAGGGGAGCGCCGTGGAGGTCGATGAACATGGTCTCAGGCCCCCGCTTTCTCGGCCGCCTTCAGCGCCCGCTTGAGGTCGTCGATCAGGTCCTGCGGATCTTCCAGGCCGATCGACAGGCGGATGGTGCCCGGCCCGATGCCGGCCGCCGCCAGCGCCTCGTCGTTCATGCGGAAGTGGGTGGTGCTGGCCGGGTGGATCACCAGGCTGCGGCAGTCGCCCACGTTGGCCAGATGGCTGAACAGCTTGAGGGTGTCGATGAACACCCTGCCCTGGGCGCGCGAGCCCTTCAGGTCGAAGCTGAACACGCTGCCGGCGCCGCGCGCGCCATGGCGCAGCAGGCGTTCGGCCAGCGCGTGGCTGGGGTGCGATGCGAGCAGCGGATGACCGACGCGCGCCACGAACGGGTGCTCGGCCAGAAAGCGCACCACCTGCTCGGTGTTGGCGATGTGCCGCTCCATGCGCAGCGGCAGGGTTTCGATGCCCTGCAGAATCAGCCAGGCGCTGTGCGGCGACAGCGCGGCACCGAAGTCGCGCAGGCCTTCGCGCCGCGCGCGCAGCAGAAAGGCGCCGACGGTGCTTTCTTCCGCAAACACCATGCCGTGAAACCCCTCGTAGGGCGTGGTCAGCTCAGGAAAACGGCCCGAGCGGTCCCAGTCGAAGCTGCCGCCATCGACCAGCACGCCGCCGATCACCGTGCCGTGGCCGGACAGGAACTTGGTGGCCGAGTGGTAGACCAGGTCGGCGCCGTGCTCCAGCGGCTTGAGCAGGTAGGGCGTGGTGAAGGTCGAATCGACCAGCAGCGGCACGCCGGCCGCGTGCGCGATCTGCGCCACGGCGGGGATGTCCAGCACCTCCAGCCCCGGGTTGCCCAGGGTCTCGCCCAGCAGCAGGCGCGTGTTGGGGCGGATGGCGGCGCGCCAGCCGTCCAGATCGCCCGGCCGCACGAAGCTGGTTTCGATGCCGAAGCGCCGCAGCGTGTAGTGCAGCAGGTTCTGGCTGCCGCCGTACAGCGCGCTGCTGGCGACGATGTGGCCGCCGGTGCCCATCAGGGTGACGATGGCCAGGTGCAGCGCGGCCTGCCCGCTGGCGGTGGCGATGGCGCCGATGCCGCCCTCCAGCGCCGCCACCCGCTGCTCCAGCACCGCGTTGGTGGGGTTGCTGATGCGGCTGTAGACGTGGCCGGCGCGCTCCATGTTGAAGAGCTGGGCGGCGTGGTCGCTGGAGTCGAACACGAACGAGGTGCTCAGGTGGATCGGCACGGCGCGCGCGCCGGTGGCGGGGTCGGGCCGCGCGCCCGCGTGCACCGCGAGCGTGTCGAAACCGGGGTCGGCGTAGCCGGGCATGGGGTCTCCTAGTCAGGGGGCAAGGGGTGCGGCGCGCGGGCCGGGCCGCGCCGTATTGTGGGCTATATTCCTGCGACGCCGGCCCGCCGGCGCCACCGAAAGCCACGCCATGAGAGTCCGCGACATCCTGCGCCTGAAGGGCAACGCCCTCTACACCATCACGCCCGAAGACAGCCTGGCCGACGCCGCGCAGGCCATGGCCGACCGTGACATCGGCTCGCTGGTGGTGATGTCGCACGAGCGCGTGGTGGGCATGCTGACCTTCCGCGAAGTGATCCAGGCCACGGTGAAGAACGGTGGCTCGCTGGCCGGCCTGTCGGTGTACCGCAGCATGGACCCGGGACCGCTGATCTGCACCCTGGAGACCGAGCTGGACGAGGTGCGCCGCATGATGCTGGAGCACCACACGCGCTACCTGCCGGTGATCGACAACCGCCAGCTGATGGGCGTGATCAGCTTCTACGACGTGGCCAAGGCGGTGGTGGACGCGCAGGACTTCGAGAACCAGATGCTCAAGGCCTACATCCGCGACTGGCCCGAGGAAGACGCCGCGCCGGCCGCCACCGAGCGCGCCTGAGGCGCCTCGGTTGCTGCGTTTTCAGGAGCTGCCGGCGCTTGCTGCACCAAGGTTTCTGGCCTTTGTCACCATGAATCCGGGGGTCTGGCGGCCGGCCCGGCCGACGCCACGCCAGCGGCGATAATGGCGCCCCATGAGCGGCAACACCCTCGGCACTCTGTTTGCCGTCACGAATTTCGGTGAATCCCATGGCCCGGCCATCGGCTGCGTGATCGACGGCTGCCCGCCCGGCCTGGCGCTGTCGGAGGCCGACATCCAGCCCGAGCTGGACCGGCGCCGCCCCGGCAGCAGCAAGTTCGTCACCCAGCGGCAGGAGCCCGACCAGGTGGAGATCCTGTCCGGCGTCTACCAGGGCCACACCACCGGCACGCCGATCTGCCTGCTGATCCGCAACCAGGACCAGCGCAGCAAGGACTACGGCGACATCGCGCAAAGCTTTCGCCCCGGTCACGCCGACTACACCTACTGGAAGAAGTACGGCCTGCGCGACCCGCGCGGCGGCGGCCGATCCTCGGCACGCCTGACCGCGCCCACCGTGGCCGCCGGCGCGGTGGCACGCAAGTGGCTGCGCGAGCAGTGCGGCACCAGCTTTGCCGGCTGCATGACGCACCTGGGCGAGCTGGCCATCGGCTTCGAGGACTGGGCGCATGTGCCGCGCAACCCGTTCTTCGCCCCGGTGGCCGACGTGTCGGCGCTGGAGGACCACATGAACGCGCTGCGCAAGGCGGGCGACTCGTGCGGCGCGCGCCTGCGCGTGGTGGCGCGCGGCGTGCCGGTGGGGCTGGGTCAGCCGATCTACGACCGGCTGGACGCCGACATCGCCAAGGCCATGATGGGGCTGAACGCCGTCAAGGGGGTGGAGATCGGCGACGGCTTTGCCAGCGTGGCGCACCGCGGCAGCCAGCACGGCGACTCGCCGCTGCCCGGCGGCGGCTTTGCCAGCAACCACGACGGCGGCGTGCTGGGCGGCATCAGCAACGGTCAGGACATCGAGGTCGCGGTGGCGATCAAGCCAACCAGCTCGATCCTGGTGCCGCGCGCCTCGGTCAACCTGGCGGACGAGCCGGTGGAAGTCATCACCAAGGGCCGCCACGACCCCTGCGTCGGCATCCGCGCCACGCCCATTCTGGAAGCGCTGCTGGCGCTGGTGGTGATGGACCACGCGCTGCGCCAGCGCGCCCAGTGTGGCCGTCTTTAGGCATCAAACAAGGCTCCAGCGCTTGACTGGAAAGCGCAAGCAGCTATTGAATGAATAGCACCTCGTGATCCCCATCCCGGCCCCCGCCCCGGACCCGGCCAGCCGCGCCGACTGGACCGAGGCACGCCAGCTCGCCATCCTGATGGACGGCTGGCCGGGCACCCAGCTGGCGGTGCTGGCGCTGTGGGCGCTGCTGGGCGGGCTGCTGCTGCTGCACGCGCCCGGCCTGCGCACCGGCCTGTGGCTGGGCGCCGCCCTGCTGGTGATGGCGCCGGGCTGGCGCGGCTGGCGCAGCTACCGGCAGCGGCTGGCCTGGGCGCCGCTGGCCGAACAGCGGCTGCGCCTGCGCCGCCAGCGCGCCAGCTGGCTGGTGCAGGCGCTGGTCTGGGGCATGGCGCCGCTGTGCTTTGCCCAGCGCGTGGCGCCGGAGGTGGAGGCCATGTGCTGGGCGCTGACGCTGGGCACGGGGGTGCTGCTGGTGTCGTGGTCGTCGGCGCACCGGCGGCTGGCACAGGGTCTGGCCAGCGTGCTGGTGGCGGCCCTGCTGGCCAGCCTGTGGCTGCGCCTGAGCGGCTCGCCGCTGCGCGCCGACCTGCGCGGCCTGTGGTGGCAGGCGCTGTTGCTGCTGGTGTATGCCGCCATCCTGTGGCGCATCATCGGCAGCCAGCACCAGCGGGTGGCCGAAGGCATCGAGCTGAGCCTGCGCAACGCGCGCCTGATCGAGTCGCTGCGCGAGCAGACCCGCGTGGCGCAGGAGGCGGCACGCTTTCGCACCCGCTTTCTGGCGGGGGCGGCGCACGACCTGAAGCAGCCGGTCAACGCCGTCGGCCTGTACGCCGACTGGCTGAGCAACGAACCCGAGCTGGTCGATGAGCTGGCGCCCAAGATCCTGCAATCGACCCTGGCCATCCATAGCCTGTTCGACTCGCTGTTCGACTGGGTGCGGCTGGACGCCGGCCATTACGAGCTGCGCGAGCGCGAGGTCGCCATCCGTCCCCTGCTGTCGGACCTGGAGGTGCAGTTCGGCCCCGAAGCCCGGCTCAAGGGGCTGCGGCTGCGCGTGCGCCCGGCCGACGTGGTGCTGCGCACCGACCCGGTGATGCTGCGCCGCGTGATCGGCAACCTGCTGGCCAACGCCATCCGCTACACCGCGCGCGGCGGCGTGCTGCTGGCGGCGCGCGCGCGCCCCGACGGGGTCAGCCTGGAGGTGTGGGACACCGGCATCGGCATCGCCCAGAGCGAGCTGGAACAGATCTTCGGCGAGTTCTACAAGGTGCCCACCAGCGGCACCGAAGACGGCTTCGGCCTGGGCCTGTCGATCGTGCAGGCGCTGGCCGAGCGGCTGGGCTACCGCGTCACGGTGCGCTCGCGGCCCGGGCGCGGGACCGTGTTCCGCGTCTGGGTGCCGGCGCCGGCGGGGCTCAGGAACTCAGCAGGCCGTGCGTGCGAGCGAAGTGCAGGGTCTGGGTCCGGCTCTTGACGCCCAGGCGGCGAAACAGCCGCCACAGATGCACCTTGACGGTGTGCTCGCTGATGCCCAGGCGCTCGGCGATGTCGCGGTTGGACAGCCCTTCGTCCAGCATCACGATGAGCTGTTTCTGGCGCTTGGAGAGTTTGGTTTCGGTCTGGCTGTCGCCGTATTCGAGGTCGGCGAACTCGCTGTCACCCTGCAGCATGGCGCGCAGGGCGGCGCCGATTTCGCTGGCGCCGGCCGACTTCTCGATGTAGACGTCGGCACCGGCCTCGGTGCACCACTCCTCCACATCGGCGGCGGGCGTGGCGGAGATCACCGCCAGCGGCACGTCGGGGTACAGGCGCTTGAGCAGCTTGACGCCCGAAATGCCCACGGTGTCGGGCAGTTTCAGATCCAGGCAGAACAGCTCGGGCGCGCCGCGGGTTTCCACCGCACGCTCCAGATCCGACAGCTGCGACAGCTCGACCACCTCCGAACCCGGTCGAATGCGCCGCAGCAGCATCACCACCGCCTCGCGCATGAGGGGATGGTCGTCGATGACATAGATCGCCACGATCGCTGCTCCTAAACCTTTTTGTGTATAGGTTGCGATTGTGCACCAGTCCGCCCGCCGATGCGAGCAGGCGGGGCGCCAGGCCCGTGCGCCCGGCGCAGCGGATCAGCTTTGTTGTGCGGTCTGCAACGACTGCAGCGCCTCGGTCAGGGTCGGCGCCAGCGCGTCGGCCACCGGTTCCAGCCATTCGGCCAGCGCGCCCAGGGCGTGCTCGCCCTCGCTCTGCAGGCGCTTGACGGCCTGGCCGGCCTCGCGCGGCGATTCGAAGCCCCGGCTTTGCAGCAGCACCTGGCCACCGGCGCCGGTGAGCTTGAAGTAAAAGCGCCCGTCCTGCTCGCGGTACTGCTTGAAGCTGGGCAGGCCCGGCCTGGCCGAGTCGCGCCCGCGCGGCGCCGCCACCTGGGTGTCGAGCGCACGCAGCCCCACGGCCTGGCGCAGCTCGCGCATCAACGGCGTGGCCAGCGCGCGCGCCTTGTCGGCGCCGCGCCGCAGCAGGGCCTCGACCTCGGCCGGATGGGACATCAGGTGCTGGTAGCGCTCGCGCATCGGCCCGATCTCGGCGTCGATGCGCTCGAACAGGCGCTGTTTGGCCTCGCCCCAGGCGATGCCGTCGGCAAAGGCGCGCGCAAACTGCGCCGCCTCGGCGTCATCGGCAAAGGCGCGGTAGATCTGGTAGAGCGCCGAGCCCTCGGTGTCCTTGGGTTCGCCCGGCGCGCGCGAATCGGTGACGATGCTCATGATCTGCCGGCGCAGCTGCTCGCGCGGGCCGAACAGGGCGATGGTGTTGTCGTAGCTCTTGCTCATCTTGCGCCCGTCCAGGCCGGGCAGCAGGGCCACGTTGTCGTCGATCAGCGCTTCGGGCAGGGTCAGGAGTTCGCCATACAGGTGGTTGAAGCTGGCGGCGATGTCGCGTGCCATCTCGATGTGCTGGATCTGGTCGCGCCCGACCGGCACCTGGTGCGCCTTGAACATCAGGATGTCGGCCGCCATCAGCACCGGGTACATGAACAGGCCTGCGGTGACGTCGCTGTCCGGATCGGCCCCGGTGGCGGCGTTCTTGTCGAGCATGGCCTTGTAGGCGTGGGCGCGGTTGAGCAGACCCTTGCCGGTGACGCAGGTCAGCAGCCAGGTGAGCTCGGGGATCTCCGGGATGTCGGACTGGCGGTAGAAGGTGACCTGCTCGGGATCCAGCCCGGCGGCCAGCCAGCTGGCGGCGATTTCCAGCGTGCTGCGCTGGATGCGCGCCGGGTCGTCGCACTTGATCAGCGCGTGGTAGTCGGCCAGGAAGTAAAAGCTCTGCACCCCCGGCTCGCGGCTGGCGCGCACGGCGGCACGGATCGAGCCGACGTAGTTGCCCAGGTGCGGGGTGCCGGTGGTGGTGATGCCGGTGAGGACCCGGCGCGAAACAGAAGAAGCCATGCGATCAGCCGAACAGCGCCTGCAGCGGCGCAAGAATGGAATCGAGCAGATGAAAGCTCAGTGCCATCAGTGGCCGCATCCACAGGTTGCTGATGACGCCCGCCACCACCAGCGCCATGACGATGAAAAAGCCCCAGGGCTCGATGCGGCTGAGGGCCAGGGCCGGCCCGCGCGGCAGCAGCCCCACCAGGATGCGCCCGCCATCGAGCGGCGGCAGCGGAAACAGGTTGAACACGCCGATCACCACGTTGACCAGCACGCCGGCCTGGCACATCTTGAGAAAGAACGGCTCGGTCACCCCCACGCCGTCGAGCACGATCAGCAGCGCCCCCCAGGCCAGCGCCATCGCCAGGTTGGACGCCGGCCCCGCCAGCGCCACCCACACCATGTCGCGCTTGGGGTGGCGCAGCTGGCCGAAGTTGACCGGCACCGGCTTGGCGTAGCCGAACACGAAGGCACCACCGGTGGCGATGTACAGAAACAGCGGCATGGCGATGGTGCCGATGGGGTCGATGTGCCGCGCCGGATTGAGCGTGACGCGGCCCAGGAAGGCCGCCGTGCCGTCGCCGAAATGGCGCGCCGCGTAACCGTGCGCCGCCTCGTGCACGGTGATGGCAAACAGCACCGGCAGGGCATAGAGGGCGAGGGTCTGAATGATGTTGGCGAAGTCCACGGCGTGGATTGTCTCAGACCGTGACCAGGCGCCGAATCACAGCCCCAGCCGCGCCGGATCGCCCCTCCCGCGGCGCAGCACCTCGGGCGCGTCGCCACTCAGGTCGACCACGGTGGTGGGCGCCAGCGGGCAGGCGCCGGCGTCGATCACGCCGGCGATCTGATGGCCCAGCTGCTCCAGGATCGCCCCGGCGTCGTTCAGCGGCTCGCCCTCCCCCGGCAGGATCAGCGTGGTGGCCAGCAGCGGCGCACCATGCAGCGCCAGCAGTTCACGCAGTGCGGGGTGATCGGGCACGCGCAGGCCGATGGTCTTGCGCTGCGGATGGCTGACGCGACGCGGCACTTCCTTGCTGGCTTCCAGAATGAAGGTGAACGGCCCCGGCGTGCCACTCTTCAGGCGGCGAAACTGCGCGTTGTCGACGCGGGCGTAGCTGGCCAGCTCGCTCAGGTCGCGGCACAGCAGGGTCAGGTGGTGGCGCTCGTCGACCTGGCGGATGCGGCGCAGCCGATCGACCGCCGCCTTGTCGTCGAGGTGGCACACCAGGGCGTAGCTGGAATCGGTGGGCACGGCCAGCACACCGCCGCCGTGCAGCAACGCCGCCGCCTGCTTGAGCAGGCGCGGCTGCGGGTTGTCGGGGTGCACGGTGAAGAGCTGGGCCATGCCCCAGTTTACTATGATTTCAGTAGCTGCCGGCGCTTATCCCCACAAGCCACACCGGCCATTCGATGCAGATCGCTTGGCCCGAGACCGACCATTGCGCGCTCCATGGCCGAGTTCAGGTTCAGTGCAGCCTCGGCGAAACGGCATGCGGGACCGACGGGACGGTGGGACGCATCTGCTGCTCGAGAAAATCCAGCAGCGCCCGCAACGCCGCACTGGGGTGGCGGCGCTGGGCATAGGCGGCGTACAGCCACAGGTTGCGCGGTGAATACGCTGCAAACAGCGGCTCCAGCCTGCCATCGTCGATCCATTCGCCCAGCAGCATGCGAGAGCCACGCAGCACACCCACGCCCTGCAGCGCCAGCGGCACCAGCGGTGAGGAGTCGCTGGCACAGAACACCGGGTGCAGCGGCAGGTCGAACAGCTTGCCGCCGATGCTGAACTGCCAGTGCGGCGTCTCGCCCGTCGGTGCCATGGCCAGCGTGCGATGGGTGGCCAGTTCGCGCGGGTGTTCGGGACGCCCGTGCGCGCGCCAGTAGGCGGGCGTGGCCGCCACCACCATCTCCAGGGGCAGCAGGCGGCGCACGATCAGGCTGTTGTCGGCCACCGCCCCGACGCGGAAGGCGACGTCGACACCATCTTCAACCAGATCGACCATGCGATTGGTCAGGTTCAGGTTGATCGACACATCCGAATGCTGCAGCATGAAATCCGCCAGACGGCGCACCAGGATCGTGCGCGTCAGCCCATGCGGCGCCGTCAGATTGAGCCGTCCGCTGGGCCGCTGCGCACGCTCGTTCATGGCGTCGTGCGTCCGATCGATCAGGTCGATCACCTGCGCGCAATGATCCAGCAGCAACTGGCCGGCGTCGGTCAGCGTCACCCGGCGCGTGCTGCGATGGAACAGGCGCAGGTGAAAGCGCGCCTCCAGTTCGGCCACGTACTTGCTGACCGTGGCCGGCGCCAGATCAAGGGTGCGCGCGGCAGTCGAGAAGTTGTGGCGCAGGGCCACCTCTCGAAACGTGCGCAGGAGCACCAGCGTATCCATTGTTCACGGCCTGGAATGGTCGACATTCCATGCGACGACTTTATTCAGCGCCTTGCAAGTCGCACAGTACGTCGCATGGAAGAGGCCATTGGAGCGGGGCCTCTTTCACGGAACAAGGTGGTACTTACGCATTGCCTCTTCTGTTGCCATCGCTTCATGAGCCTTTCAAGGAGTTTCATCATGTCCGCACGTTTCTTTCCCTTGGCTTCGACCCTGGCGTGGACGCTGATCGCCGGCGCCGCATCGGCCGCCATGCCCGCCAGCGGCGAAGGTCCGTTCTTCAACGACCCGATCCGAGGCCCCTCCGACCTGACGCGCGCTGAGGTGATGGCGATGGCGATCCAATCGCCACCGGCCAGCGGTGAGGGCAACGGGAGTCAGACCACGGCGCCCACGCCGCAGCCGGTGGACCGCGAAACGGTGGTGGCCGAACTGCGCGACGCCATGGCGCAGGGTTTCCGCCCGGCCACCGGCGACATCGGTTGAGCCAACGGCGCCCCGAAGACCCGCGCGTTGCGCGGGTTTTTTCTTGCGCGACACACGCGGCCATGCCCCGGCGCCTGTGCAGCGGCGGCCCCAGTCAGCGCGGCCGACGCATCCGGCCGCTCACTCCGCGACCCGCCGCAGCGTCTGCACCACGGGCCGCTGCAGCACTTCGCGCAAGCCCCACCAGCCGGCCGCCAGTGCCAGCCCGGCGCCAGCCACGCCGCCCAGCAGCGGCACCCAGGGCGAGGCGGTCCAGTGGAAGTCGAAGGCATGGCGCGCCATGGCCCAGCCGATGCCCATCGCCACCGCGCTGGCCAGCACCCCCGCCAGCAAGCCGACGCCAACCAGTTCGGCCTGCTGCACACGCGCCAGCAGCGCACTGCCGGCGCCGACGGCGCGCATGACGGCGAATTCGCGCGCGCGCTCCTCACGCGTGGCGCTGACGGCGGCAAACAGCACGATCAGCCCAGCCGCCAGCGTGAAGCCGAACAGGAACTCGACCGCCCGCACCACCTGGTCCAGCACGCGCTGCACCTGGGCGATGGACTGCTCCATGTCGACGTGTGTGATGTTGGGAAACTGGCGCACCAGCGCGTGGTCGAAGCCCGGCTGTCCGGGCGCGCGGTAGGCAGCGATCCAGGTGACCGGCACGTCGGGCATGTCGGCCCGCGGGAACATGGCAAAGAAATTGACGTGCATGGAGGCCCAGTCGACCTTGCGCAGCGAGGTGATGCGCGCCTCGAGCGGCATGCCCGCGACGTCGAAGCGCAGCCGGTCGCCCAGCCGCAGGCGCAGCGTCTCGGCCAGGCCCTGCTCGACGCTGATGGCGCCAGCCTCGTCGGTGGTCCAGTGGCCGGCGGCGATGTCGTTGTGCGCCGGTCGTTCGGCCGCGTGCGAGAGGTTGAACTCGCGATCGACCAGATGGCGCGCGCGCTCCTCGGGGTAGTCGGCCGGATTCACCGGCTGGCCATTGATGGCCACCAGCCGGCCGCGGAACATCGGGTACCAGTCCATGCGCGTGACGCCGGCCTGCCGCAACACGGCGCGAAACGCCTCGCCCTGCTCCGGCATGATGTTGATGACGAAGCGGTTGGGCGCATCGGCCGGGGTGGCGGCACGCCAGCTGGCGATCAGATCGGTGCGCAGCAGCACCAGCAGCACCAGCGCCAGCAGGCCCACCGCCAGGCTGCTGACCTGCACCACCGCGTAGGCCGGCCGCGCCGACAGCTGGCGCGTGGCCAGCACCAGCCAGCGCGGCGCACGCTGCTCGTGGACCCACCGCCGCAGCAGCCGCACCGCGACCCAGGACAGCAGGGCGAACAGGGCCACCGCCACGGCGAAGCCGCCGACCGCGATCAGACCCAGCGTCAGATCGGCGCTGACCGCCAGCAGCAGCGCGGCAAAGCCGGCCACGCCCAGGCCCAGCACCGCCAGCGACGCCGGCCGCAGGGCACCGACGTCGCGCCGCAGCACGCGCAGCGGCGGTACCTGCGCCAGTTGCAGCACCGGCGGCAAGCCAAAGGCCACCAGCAGCGTCATGCCGATGCCCAGGCCCAGCAGCGCCGGCCACGGGCCGGGCGCCGGCAGCGCGCTGTCCACCAGGCCGGCCAGCAGGGCCACGAAGATGTGGTGCACGAGCCAGCCGATCAGCACCCCGGCCAGACTGGCGCTCAGACCCACCAGGCCGAATTCGGTCACGTAGGCGCCGGCGATGCGCCGCTGTGGCAGGCCCAGCACGCGCAGCATGGCGCAATCGTCCAGGTGGCGCGCCGCGAACGCGCGCGCCGCCAGCGCCACCGCCACCGCCGACAGCAGCGCCGCCAGCAGCGCCACCAGGTTGAGGAACTTGGCGGCCCGATCCAGCGTGGTGCGCATCTCGGGCCGACCGGTGTCCAGCGTCTCCAGCCGCAGGCCGGCCATGCCGGGGCGCGCCAGCTCGGTCTCGGCCCAGGCGCGGTAGCGCTGCACCGCCGGCTCGGGCCCGGCCAGCGCCAGGCGCCAGGTGATGCGGCTGGCCGGCTGCACCAGGCCGGTGGCGGGCAGGTCGGCGGCGTTCATCAGCACGCGCGGGGCGAAGCTCATGAAGCCGGTGCCGCGGTCGGGCTCCAGCGCGATCAGTTCGGTGATGCGCAGCGCGCTGTCGCCCAGCAGCAGGGTGTCGCCGCGCCGCAGCGCCAGCGCTTCCAGCAGCGACGGATCGACCCACACCTGACCGGACGCCGGCACGGCGTCGGTCGGCGTGCCGGCGCGGTCCTGCGCGTGCTGCGCCAGGCGCAACCGGCCGCGCAGCGGGTAGCCGCGCTCGACCGCCTTCAGGGCCACCAGCCGGGTGGCGCCGCCCTGCGCCTCGGGCGCCCGGCCCATGGTGGGAAACCCCAGCGTGAGTACGCTGTCCAGCCCCTCGGCGGCGGCGCGCTGCGTCCAGCCGGGCGCCGGCGCGTGATCGCTCACCAGCACCACATCGCCGCCCAGCAACTGGCGCGCGTCGCGCTGCAGGCCGCCCTGCAACCGGTCGGCAAAAAAGCCCACACTGCTGAGCGCCGCCACCGCCAGCGTGACCGCCACCATCAGCAGGCGCAGCTCGCCGGCGCGCAAATCGCGCCACAGCGTGCGCCAGCCCAGAGTCCAGGACGACAGGTTCATGCCCCGCACTGTACGCAAAGCGACAGCCGCCCGCGCGCGGCGGGCCTACCATGGACGCCCGCCCTCAGGAGAGCCCCATGCCCATCTTCAGCACCCTGCGCATCGACAAAGACCCGGCCCAGCCGCGCATCGCGCGCCTGCTGCTCAACCGCCCGGAGCGCCTGAACGCCATCAACGACGACATGCCGGGCGAGATCCGTGCCGCGGTCGACTGGGCGGTGGCCGACGACGAGGTGCATGTGATCGTGGTCGAAGGCGCGGGCAAGGGCTTCTGCGGTGGCTACGACCTGGCGGCCACCGCCGAGCAACACATCGAACACCCCTGCCAGCAGGAATCGGCCCCCTGGGACCCGGCGCTCGACTACCGCGCCATGAAGCGCTTCACCGAAGATTTCATGAGCCTGTGGCGCTGCCCCAAGCCCACCATCGCGAAGGTGCATGGCGCGGCGGTGGCTGGCGGCAGCGACATCGCCCTGTGCTGCGACCTGCTGGTGATGGCCGAAGATGCACGCATCGGCTACATGCCCACGCGCGTGTGGGGCTGCCCCACCACCGCCATGTGGACCTACCGCCTGGGCCCGACGCGCGCCAAGCAACTGATGTTCACCGGCGACGTGATCGACGGCCGCACCGCGGCCGACTGGGGCCTGGCCAACCAGGCGGTGCCGGCCGCCGAGCTGGAAGCCGCCACCCTGCGCCTGGCCGCACGCATCGCCGGCGTGCCGCGCGGTCACCTGCAGATGCACAAGCTGGTGGTCAACCAGGTCATGCTGACCATGGGGCTGGAGCAGACGCAGATGCTGGCCACGGTGTTCGACGGCATCACGCGCCACAACCCCGAGGGCGTGTGGTTCCGCCGCCATGCGCAGCAGCACGGCTTCAAGTCCGCCGTCGAGTGGCGCGACAGCGGTCGCCCGATCCCCGAAGGCGCCGAGGCGCAGGCGCTGATCCGCGCGATGCAGGGCCAGGGCTGACGTCGCTCAGGCGCCGTGCGGCGGCACCGGCAGGCCCAGGCGCTCGGGCGCGCTGTAGCACAGGAAGCGCCGGTTCAGCGCCCGCCCGACGGCGCACAGGCCAAGCCGGCGCGCCAGTTGCAGACCCATCTGCGTGATGCCGCTGCGCGAGACCACGATCGGCACGCCCATCTGGGCCGCCTTGATCACCATCTCGCTGGTCAGGCGGCCGGTGGTGTAGAACACTTTGTCGTCGCCGCGCAGACCGCCGCCGTCCCCTTGCAGCCACATCCAGCCGGCGATGGTGTCGATGGCGTTGTGGCGGCCCACGTCCTCGACGAACAGCAGCATGCGCTGCCCCTCGAACAGCGCGCAGCCGTGCACCGAACCGGCCGATTTGTAGGTGCTCTCCTGCAGCCGGATGGCGTTCAGCAGGCCGTACAGATCGTCCAGCGCCAGCCGGCCGGCGCCGAGGTCCAGCGCCTCCAGATCGGCCATCAGGTCACCGAACACGCTGCCCTGACCGCAGCCGCTGGTGACGGTGCGCCGGCGCGTGCGCATCTCCAGGTCGGCGATGCCGTGCCGCGTGCGCACCGCCGCCGCGCCAGCGTCCCAGTCCACCGTAGTCGAAGCCAGCTCGGCCGGCCCCGCCAGCAGCCGCTGATTGCGCAGATAGCCCAGCACCAGCCATTCGGGGTGGGCGCCCAGGGTCATCAGCGTGACCAGCTCGCGCTTGTCGACGTACAGCGTCAGCGCCCGCTCGGCCGGGATCGACACCTCGACCGCCTGACCCAGCTCGTCGACCGCCAGCACGCGTTCGGTGAGCGGCGCGCTGGCGCGCGTGAGGTGCACCGTCACGCCAGCGGCTCCACCCGCACCGCGCAGTACTTGAACTCGGGGATCTTGCCAAAGGGGTCGAGCGCGGCGTTGGTCAGCAGGTTGGCGGCGGCTTCGCGAAAGGCGAAGGGGATGAACACGCCGCCCACCGGCGTGCCGTCGTCGCGCCGCGCCGTCAGGCAGACCCGGCCGCGGCGTGAGCTCACGCGCACCAGCTCGCCCGCCACCAGGCCCAGCCGCGCCAGATCGTCGCCGTGCATGGACACGGTGGGCGCGGGCTCCAGCGCATCCAGCACGACGGCGCGGCGCGTCATGGCGCCGGTGTGCCAGTGCTCGAGCTGGCGGCCGGTGATCAGCACCATGGGGTAGTCGGCGTCGGGGCGCTCGTCGGGCGCGATGATGTCGGCCGGCACCAGTTGCACGCGGCCGTTGGGCGTGGGCACGCGCTCGGTGAAGACGATCGGCTGGCCGGGGTCGTCCTCGCTCAGGCAGGGGTAGGTGACGCTGGATTCGCGCACCAGCCGGTCCCAGCCGATGCCGGCGATGGCGCCGTGCATGGCGCGGCGCATTTCTTCATAGACCGCCGCGACGCCGTGCGGTTCTTCAAGGAAAAACGGCCCCTGGCGCTTGTCTGGCAAGCGCGAGCAGCTATCGTTTTCATAGTTCCAGGGCAACCCCAGGCGCTGCGCCAGCTGCTGGATGATCCACAGGTCGGCGCGTGCTTCACCCGGCGGCGCCAGCGCTTGCCGGCCCAGCTGCACCATGCGGTCGGTGTTGCTGACGCTGCCGGTCTTTTCGGGCCAGGCGCTGGCGGGCAGCACCACGTCGGCCAGCCAGGCGGTCTCGGTCAGGAAGATGTCCTGCACCACCAGGTGCGACAGGCTGGCCAGGGCGTGGCGCGTGTGGTTCAGGTCGGGGTCGCTCATGGCCGGGTTTTCGCCCATGATGTACATGCCGCGCACCTTGTGCGGGTCGTCGTCGGCGGCCAGCGCCTGGCGCATGATTTCGACCACGGTGTAGCCGGGTTCGGGGTCCAGCGGCTGGCCCCAGAAGTCCTCGAACCAGGTGCGCGCATCGGGGCTGTCCACGCGCTGGTAGTTGGGGTACATCATGGGGATCAGGCCGGCGTCGCTGGCGCCCTGCACGTTGTTCTGCCCGCGCAGCGGGTGCAGGCCGGTGCCGGGGCGCCCGAGCTGGCCGGTGCAGGTGGCCAGCGCGATCAGGCAGCGCGCGTTGTCGGTACCGTGCACGTGCTGGCTCACGCCCATGCCCCACAGGATCATGGCCGAGCGCGCCGTGGCATAGGCGCGCGCCACCTCGCGCAGGGTTTCGGCCGGGATGCCGCAGATCGGCGCCATGGCCTCGGGGCTGTAGCCCTGCACGTTGGCGGCCAGCGCGGCGAAGTGGTCGGCGCGCTGGCGCAGGAACGATTCGTTGCACAACCCCTCGGTAACGATGACGTGCAGCAGGGCGTTGAGCAGCGCCACGTCGCTGCCGGGGCGAAACTGCAGCACGCGCCAGCAGTGGCGCGCGATGTCGGTGGCGCGCGGGTCGGCCAGCACGATGCGGGTGCCGCGCCGGGCGGCGTTCTTCATCCAGCTGGCGGCCACCGGGTGGTTGGCGGTGGGATTGGCGCCGATGACGAGGATCAGCTCGGCGTGTTCGACATCGCGCACCGGGTTGCTGACCGCGCCCGAGCCCACGCCCTCCAGCAGCGCCGCCACGCTGCTGGCGTGGCACAGCCGGGTGCAGTGGTCGACGTTGTTGCTGCCAAAGCCGGTGCGCACCAGCTTCTGGAACAGATAGGCCTCTTCGTTCGTGCCCTTGGCGCTGCCGAAGCCTGCCAGCGCCCTGGGGCCGTGCCGCGACTTGAGCGCGCGCAGCCCGCCGGCGGCCGCGTCCAGCGCCTCGTCCCAGCTGGCTTCGCGAAACACCGTGCGCCAGTCGGGCGGCTGCTGACAGTGCGCCGGGTCCTTGGGCACGCCGGCGATGCGGATCAGCGGGCGCGTCAGCCGGTCGGGGCTGGCGGCGTAGTCAAAGCCGAAGCGGCCCTTGACGCACAGCCTTCCGGCGTTGGCGGGCCCATTGCGGCCGCTCACGCTGACGATCTTTTCATCGCGCACGTGGTAGGTGATCTGGCAGCCGACGCCGCAGAACGGGCAGACCGAATCGACGCTGCGGTCCACCCGCTGCGGGCCGATGTGGGTCTTGGGCATGAGCGCGCCGGTGGGGCAGGCCTGCACGCATTCGCCGCAGGCCACGCAGCTGCTGGCGCCCATGGCGTCGTCCAGGTCGAACACGATGCGCGCCTCGGCGCCGCGGCCGGCCAGGCCGATCACGTCGTTGACCTGCGCCTCGCGGCAGGCGCGCACGCAGCGCGTGCACTGGATGCAGGCGTCCAGGTTGACCGCCATGGCGGGGTGGCTGAGGTCGGGGGTGGGCCGTGGGCGCTGCAAATTTTGTAGCTGCTGGCGCACACCCACCTTGCGCTGGCTGGCCCACTGGCTCAGTTCGCCATGGGGCTGCGTGGCGTCATCGTCCAGCCACTTGAAACCGGCCGCGGGCAGCTCGGCCAGCAGCAGCTCCAGCACCATATCCTGGGCGCGGCGCGCTCGCTCGCTGGCGGCGCGCACCTTCATGCCCGGCTGCACGGCGCGGCAGCAACTGGGCGCCAGCGTGCGCTCGCCGTCCACCTCGACCACGCAGGCGCGGCAGTTGCCGTCGGCGCGCAGGCCGTCCGTGAAGCACAGGCGCGGGATTTGCACGCCGTGGCGCTCGGCGGCCTTCAGGATGGTTTCGCCCTCGAAGGCGGTGGCGGGCTGGCCGTCGAGTTCGAAAGCAATGCAAGCGAGTGCCGGCGTCATGCCTCCACCTCGTGCGCAAAGTAGCGTTGCACGCACTGCATGGGGTTGGGCGCGGCCTGGCCCAGGCCGCAGATGCTGGCGTCCTGCATCACCTGGCTCAGATCAGTCAGGGTGGCCGCGTCCCACACCGGCGCTTCCATCAAGCGGGCCGCCTTGGCAGTGCCCACCCGGCAGGGCGTGCACTGGCCGCAGCTCTCGGCGGCAAAAAACCGCATCATGTTCAGCGCCGCGTCACGCGCCTTGTCGTGCTGGCTGAGCACGATCACGCCCGCGCTGCCGATGAAGCCGCCGTGCGGCTGCAGCGTGTCGAAGTCCAGCGGCACGTCGGCCAGCCGGGCCGGAAAGATGCCGCCCGAGGCGCCGCCGGGCAGGAAGGCGTACAGCTCATGCCCGTCCAGCATGCCGCCGCAGTATTCGTCCACCAGCTCGCGCAGCGTGATGCCGGCCGGCGCCCACTTGACGCCGGGCTGCCGCACCCGCCCGCTGACGCTGAACGAACGCATGCCCTGGCGGCCGTGGCGCCCCTGCGCGGCAAACCAGTCGGGGCCGCGCTGCAGGATGTCGCGCAGCCAGTACAGGGTCTCGAAGTTGTGCTCCAGCGTGGGCCGGCCAAACAGCCCCACCTGGGCGATGTAGGGCGGGCGCAGGCGCGGCTGGCCGCGCTTGCCCTCGATGCTCTCCAGCATCGCCGATTCTTCGCCGCAGATATAGGCGCCCGCGCCGCGCCGCAGCTCGGTCGGCGGCAGCAGCTCGCGCAGCCCGGGCGCAGCGCGCAGGTCGGCCAGCGCCTGCGTCAGGATGGTGCGGCATTCGGGGTATTCGTCGCGCAGGTAGATGTACACGCCCTGCACCCCCACCACCTGCGCGGCGATCAGCAGACCTTCCAGAAAGCGGTGCGGGTCGCGCTCCAGGTACCAGCGGTCCTTGAAGGTGCCGGGCTCGCCTTCATCAATGTTGATCGCCAGATATGTCATGCCCCCACGCTCGCCCGCTGCGCGTGGTCCGCTGCCCCCCGAGGGGGCCGCCGCCTCGCTTGGGGCGGCCCGGCGCTCGGCGGAGCGGGCCAAGTCGCGCACGATGCGCCACTTGCGCCCGGCGGGAAAGCCGGCGCCGCCCAGGCCGCGCAGGCCGGCGTGCTCGAGCGCGGCGATGATGGCCTCGTGGCCCGGCTCGCCGCGCGCCACGGCCTGCGCCAGGGTGTAGCCGCCAGCTTGCGTGTAGGCGTCAAACACTATTGGTTTTATAGCTGTTGGCGCAGGACCATCAAGCGCCAGAGCCCGATTTGATGCCTGAACCAGCCGCTCGGCGCTGGCCTGCCCCACGCCATGCGGTCCCACCAGCGCGGCCGGCGCCTGCTCGCAGCGGCCGATGCAGGGGGCGGCCAGCACCTGCACCTCGGCGCCCAGCAGCTCGCGCGTGCGCGCCAGCAAGGCATCGGCACCGGCCAGCTGGCAGCTCAGCGATGTGCACACCCGCACCGTCAGACGTGGTGCGGCCTCGCCATCCTTGCGCACTTCGAAGTGATGGTAGAAGCTGGCGACCTCGTACACCTCGGCCATCGACAGGCGCATTTCGGCCGCCAGCGCCACCAGGTGGCGCTCGAACAGGCCGTGGTAGCGATCGTTCAGCCGGTGCAGGTGCTCGATCAGCAGGTCGCGCCGGTGGCCGTCGGGGCCGGGCGTGCCGATCAGGGCGCGCACCTCGTCGCGCGCACCGGCCTCGGGCTGGCGGCCCTTGAGCCGGTCGCGCGCACGCCGACGCTGAGGTTCAGGCTGGGGCTGGGCGGCAGGGCGGGTGTCGGTCATGGCTGCGGGCATTGTGCAGCGCCGCGTCGCATGGCGAAAGCCCGAGGAAAGCCCGAGCCCAACGCCCTGCGGTCGCGCTCCGTACGCGAACCGGTCTCATTCCGAAAATCCCTGCACTGAACACAGTTGAACGCGCTCCTAGAATGGCTGGGCCATCGCCACCCACAAGGAGAACGCCATGCAAGGCGACGCCAAAGTCATTGCCCACCTGCAGGCTCAGCTGAAGAACGAGCTGACCGCCATCAACCAGTACTTCCTGCACCACCGCATGCTCAAGCACTGGGGCCTGGAGCGCCTGGCCAGGAAGGAATATGAAGAATCCATCGGCGAAATGAAGCACGCCGACCGCCTGATGGACCGCATCCTGATGCTCGATGGCCTGCCCAACTTGCAGGACCTGGGCAAGCTGATGGTGGGCGAGAACGTGCCCGAAATCCTGCGCTGCGACCTCAAGCTCGAGCAAGCGGCACAGGCCACCATCAAGGACGGCATCGCCCATTGCGAGAGCGTGCGCGACTACGTCTCGCGCGATCTGCTGCAGGACATCCTGGACGACACCGAAGAGCACATCGACTTTCTGGAAACCCAGATCGAGCTGCTGGACAAGGTCGGCCTGCAGAACTACCTGCAAAGCCAGATGGGTGCGCCAAGCTGAGGCGCGCCGCCACCGACCGCACAGACAGGGGCCGCAAGGCCCCTTTTTCGTGCCCGTCGTTGATCTGCAACAAATTGAATGACAATGATTATCATTTTGCTTAAGATCAACAGCTTCATTGCAAGCCAGCGAACGGCCTCGGAAAGCCACCCTCCCGTCTTTCCGCCCCGGCCCAGGTAGCCAGCACTTCTCCGTTTTCGTTTTCTGCTGAGTACCCCATGCCGCCCATCCGTTCGAAATCCAAAGCAAAAAAGCCAGAATCTCTGATCCAGCAAGCGCCGAATGCTCCTGTTTTTGAAGCAGACAGCACCCCGCTGCTGCCCCTGGGAGCGATGCTGCTGGCCGGCTCGCTGAGCACCGCCGCGCTGGCCCAGACGCCCGCCAGCGCCCCGGTGGCCGGCACCCTGGGCACCGTCACCGTGCGCGACAGCGCCACCACCGATGGCGCCGCCACCACCAGCAAGTCACAGCTGCGCGCCACCCGCACCGAGATCGGCAAGGGCAACCAGGAGCTGCGCGACATTCCGCAAAGCGTCACGGTGATGACCGAGCGGCTGATCCAGGACCGCAACCTGGACGATTTCCGCGACGTGCTGCGCGCCACCGCCGGCGTCACCTTCCAGGCCGGCGAAACCGGCGAGGAAGACGTGCGCCTGCGCGGCTTCTCGCTCGGCCAGGCCGGCGACATCTACCGCGACGGCATGCGCGACGCGCCGCTGTACGAGCGCGACACCTTCAACGACGATCGGGTCGAAGTCATCAAGGGCTCGGCCTCGATGCTATTCGGCAAGGGCTCGACCGGCGGCGTGGTCAACCAGGTCAGCAAACAGCCCTTCCTGATGAACCAGCACGAAGCCAGCGTGACCGCCGGCACCGGCCGCATGGGCCGGGTGCAGGGCGACTTCAACTGGCAGACCGGCCAGGACTCGGCCTTCCGGCTCAACGCCATGGCCCACGACGCCAGCAACTGGGGCGCCAGGCAGCGCAAGATCGGCGTGGCGCCCACCTTCCGCTGGGGCATCGGCACGCGCGACGAATTCACGGTCGGCTTCTACCACCTGGACATCGACGGCCGGCCCAACTACGCCCATCCCTGGATCATCGGCGCCGACGGCACCATCCACCCCACGCTGCCGGCCAAGAACTTCTACGGCCTGAAGAACGACCATCTGGACACCAGCGCCACCTACGCCACGCTGGGCCACACGCACCGCTTCGACCACGGCGGCGAGCTCAAGACCCGCCTGCGTGCCGGCCGCTACGAGCGCGACCTGCTGGGCAGCCCGATCGGTTTTGCCCAGCCGCGCCCGACCGCGCTGAGCGACATCACCGCATCCACCGTGCTCACCCGCAGCTCCAAGGGCCGCATCGGCAAGAGCGACGTGGTGATGCTGCAAAGCGACTACAGCCACAGCTTCGAGCTGGGCGGACGCAAGCACAGCCTGATCACCGGCATCGACGTCTACGACGAAAGCGCCAAGCGCAACAACAACTACCCGCTGCCCAACACCCCGGCGCGCCCCAACACCACCGTGGGCACGCCCAACGACGGCGCCTGGGTGACCGACACCCGCGTCACGCCGGTGCCCTACAACAGCTTCGACTCGCGCAGCATCGGCGCCTACCTGCAGGACACCGTCTCGCTCACCGACACCGTCAAGCTGGTCGGCGGTCTGCGCTTCGATCACTTCAAGGGCTCGTACCGCAACGCCGACGGCTCGCTCAGCAACGCGCGCACCGACAACCTGTGGAGCCCGCGCCTGGGTCTGCTCTACCAGCCCGACGAGGCGTCGTCCTACTACATCTCCTACGGCACCTCGTTCAACACCTCGGGCGACGCCTATCAGTACGGCGTGCTGATCAACCCCAACACCGGCCGCTCGGCCAAGACCCCGCCCGAAAAGAGCCGCAACATCGAAATCGGCGGCAAGTGGGACCTGTTCGACAAGCGCATGCTGGCCGGCGCCGCCCTGTTCTACAGCGAGAAGTACAACGAGCGCAACACCGACCCCGACACCGCCGCCACGCAGGAGCTGCTGTCCGGCAAGCGCCACGCCGCCGGCATGGAATTCAACCTGGCGGGCCGCATCACGCCGGCCTGGGAACTGTTCTGGAACCACACCTGGATCCCGAAAGCCAAGATCGACAAGAGCAACGTGGTGCTGAGCCCCGCCGGCACCGGCGCGCAGGTGCAGGGCGACCGCCCGGGCCTGACGCCGCGCCACAGCGGCAGCGTCTGGACCACCTACCGCGTGATGCCGCAACTGCGCCTGGGGCTGGGCGCCAACTACCGCAGCAGCCAGAACCCGGAAGGTCAGCGCACCCTGAAGGCCAAGGGCTTCGTCACCTTCGACGCCATGGCCGAATACAGCTTCACCGAAGCCACCACGCTCAAGCTCAGCGTCACCAACCTGAGCAACAAGCTGTACGCCGACGGGCTGTACCGGGGCTTCTACCAACCGGGCGCGCCACGCCGGGTGGAGCTGACGCTCAAGCACCTGTTCTGATGGACTGACCACCACATCCAACCTGCACAGCCGCCCTCGGGCGGCTGTCGTCTTTGGCGGAATCTCCCATGTTGATTCACCTCAAGAACCTGCTCAGCACCGACGAAGTGGCGCACGCGCGCCGTCTGCTGCTGGCCGACGACGCACCCTGGGTCGATGGCGCGCGCAGCGCCGGCGGCCAGGCCGTGCAGCGCAAGAGCAACCGCCAGCTGGCGCAGGACAGCCCCAGCGCGGCCACGCTGCGCGAGCTGGTGCTGGCGGCGCTGCGGCGCGACCCGGTGTTCTTCTCGGCGGCGCTGCCGCGCAGGATCTTCAACCCGCTGTTCAACCGCTACGAAGGCGTGGCCAACCACTACGGCCAGCATGTGGATGGCGCCGTGCTGCACTCACAGACCAGCGGCGAATGGGTGCGCAGCGACCTTTCGTGCACCGTGTTCCTGACCGAGCCCGACGACTACGACGGCGGCGAGCTGGTGGTGCACGACACCTTCGGCCCGCAGGCCGTCAAGCTGCCGGCGGGCGACGCCGTGCTCTACCCCGGCACCAGCGTGCACGAGGTGCGCCCGGTCACCCGGGGCGCGCGCATCGCCAGCTTTCTGTGGATCGAATCCATGGTGCGCGGCCAGGAGCAGCGCCGCCTGCTGTTCGAGATGGACATGGCGCTGCTGGCGCTGCGCCAGCGCCACGGCGAAACCGACGAGGCGATCCGCCTGACCGGCACCTACCACAACCTGCTGCGCATGTGGGCCAGCACCTGAGCGCGCGGCCCCGGGCGGGCCGCGCCGATGGAGCATCAAATCCGGCCTGAGGCAGCACCAGGCATGCGCCAGCAGCTACCGCATCAATAGCAATTCACGAGGCACCTGCGGCACCGCAGGGCGCTGCCGCAGCGGCCGCGTGGTCAAAAGTCCAGCAAGGGCGGCAGCACCTGGGCCGCGCCGCCGACCAGCCGCAGCTGGGCCAGCCCGTCCAGCTCGCTGGGGTGGGGATTGACGACGATCAGACGCGCCCCGGCGGCACGCGCCTGGTGCGCCAGCCCGGCCGCCGGATACACCGCGCCGGCGGTGCCGACCACCAGCATGGCGTCGCAGCGGCTGGCGGCCTGTTCGGCCTGCCGCAGCTGGTCTTCGGGCAGCAGCTCGCCGAACCAGACCACCGCCGGGCGCACCCAGTTGCCACACTGGGCGCAGCGCGGGGGGCGGCCAGGGTCGGCCCGCGCCACATCGCAGGCGGTCGGGCCGCGCCCCGCCGGGCAGGGATCGAGCCAGCGGTCGGCCGCCAGGCTGCCATGCAGCGCCAGCACGCCGGTGCTGCCGGCGCGCTGGTGCAGGCCGTCGACGTTCTGCGTGATCACCGTCAGCCGACCCGGGTGGCGGTGCTGAAATTCGGCCAGCGCCCGGTGGCCGGCGTTGGGTTGCACCTCGGCCAGGCTGGCGCGGCGCTCGGCGTACCAGTCCCACACGCGCTGAGGGTGGCGCCGAAAGGCGTCTTCGGTGGCCAGATCCTCCGGGCGCAAGTGCGCCCACAGGCCGGTCTGGGCGTCGCGGAAGGTGGGCACACCGGACTCGGCGCTGATGCCGGCGCCACTGAGCACGGCGATGTGCGCCGCCTCCTGCAGCAGCTGGCGGGCAGCCAGGATCGACGCGGACAGCGACATGGCGGTTCAGCGCCGGTCGACCAGCGCGTGGGCGATCGTGCCCAGGTCCACGTATTCGAGCTCGCTGCCGGCCGGCACGCCGCGCGCCAGCCGCGTCACGGCCAGGCCGCGGCTGCGCAGCGCCTGCCCGATCAGGTGCGCCGTGGCCTCGCCCTCGGCGGTGAAGTTGGTGGCCAGGATCACTTCGCGCACCACGCCGTCGCAGGCGCGCTCGATCAGCCGCTGCACGCCGATGTCGCGCGGGCCGATGCCGTCCAGCGGGCTGAGCCGGCCCATCAGCACGAAGTAGCGCCCGCGGAAGGCCCCGGTGCGCTCCAGCGCCGCCTGGTCGGCCGGGGTCTCGACCACCGCCAGCTGGCTGGCGTCGCGCCGCGGGTCGCTGCAGGTGGCGCACACCTCGGCCTCGGTGAAGGTGTGGCAGCGGGCGCAGTGACGCACCTGACCGACCGCCTCGTGCAGCGCCCGCGCCAGCTGCTGCGCGCCTTCGCGATCGTGCTGCAGCAGGTGAAACGCCATGCGCTGCGCCGAGCGCTGGCCCACGCCCGGCAGGCGCCGCAGGGCCTGGATCAGGGTGTCGAGGCTGTGGGTGTCGCTCATGCTGGCATGCCCCCTGACGAAGTGACCTCGCCTGGTTGCGGCTCGATGACGGCAACGGCGCCGCCGTGGCGGTCGAGCCCATGCCCCATGTCGTCGCAGCTGCGGAGCGGCAAGGTCATGGCGCGCCAGCGCCGTCATTCGTCATCAGAACGGGAACTTCATGCCCCCCGGCAACCCGGGCATGCCGGCGGGCATCAGCTTGCCCATCTTCTCGGCCGACAGCTCCTCGGCCTTGCGCACGGCGGCGTTGAAGGCGGCGGCCACCAGGTCTTCCAGCATGTCCTTGTCGTCGGCCAGCAGGCTGGGGTCGATGGTGACGCGCTTGACGTCGTGTTTGGCCGTCATCAGCACCTTGACCAGGCCGGCGCCGGATTCGCCCTCCACCTCCATCAGCGCCAGCTCATCCTGCGCCTTCTTCAGGTTGTCCTGCATGGCCTGGGCCTGCTTCATCAGGCCGGCGAGTTGTCCTTTGTTGAACATCGGTTCTTCCTTTCTTCAATGCGTGTTCCGGGGCTGTGGCCCAGGCGGCGGTGGCGCCATCGGCCGGCGGTGAGCACCGCCGCGCACCGCGCGGGTGGGTTCGTCTGCGGCGCGCCTCATTCAGAGCGGTTTGATGCTGCCCGGCACGATTTTCGCCCCAAAGTCGCGCATCATCTCCTGCACGAACGGGTCGGCCAGCAGCAGCGCCTCGGCCGCCTTCAGCCGGCGCGTGGCGTGGATGGCGTTGCGACGCGCCGGGCTGTCGCTGACCGGGCCGGAGTCGATCTGCAGGCGCACGCAGTGGCCGGCGTCGGCCAGCGCCGCCTGCAGGCGCTCGCGCACGCCGGACTGGGCCAGCGACTCGCTTTCCACCCGCAAGGTCCACTGCCGATCGGTGCGCGCCACCAGCTGCGACTGCAAGGCCAGCTCGCGCACCAGGGCCGTCACGGCTTCGCGCGCCACCAGCTCCTGCACCAGCGCGTGCCAGAAGTCGCCTTCGGCGCCGGGCACCACCGGCGGCGGCGGGGCGTCGACCCGCAGGCGCGGCGCCGGCGCCGGCTCCTGGTCTCCTTCACGCACTTGAATTGCTATTGTTTCAGGAGCTACTGGCGCAATATGGTCGGGCGCTGGAGGTTGATTTTGTTCTTGAAAGCGGGTGCCGTTCGACGGCCGCACCGGCAGCGGCTGCAGCGCCGGCTGCGGGCGCGGCGCGGGCACCGGGCGGGCGGGTGGCGCGCCCTGCGTGTCCAGTTCGGCGTCGCGTTCCGTGACCGGTTGCGGCCGGGCGTCTGCGGCCGCACCCGGTTCTGCCGCACCCTGCTCTGCCGCAGCAGGGTCGTCGCTCGCCGCGACCGGCGCTGGCGCGGGCGCCTTCGCAGGCGGAGCGCTGGCGCCCTGCGGCGCGGGCGAGGCTTCAGGTGTTTTCAGGCTTTTTTTTTCAGCCGTGGCGCTGACCGTCTGGGCCTGGGTCGGCACCGGCTGGCGAAACGGCAGCAAGCGCAGCAGCGCCATGGTCAGACCGGTATATTCGTCCGGCGCCAGGCCCAGCTCGGACCGGCCGTGGATGCACAGGCTGTACAGCAGCTGCGTTTCGTCGGCCGGCAGGCGCGCGGCCAGGCGGGCGGTTTCCTGCGCGTCGGGGTCGGACGCGTCCACCGCAAGATCGGGCACGGCCTGCTGCACCGCCATGCGCTGCAGCACGCTGGCCATGTCTTCCAGCGTCTGGGCCGCCGAGTGGCCACTGGCGCGCAACTGCTCGCTGAGCGTCACCACGGTGCGGCCATCGCCGTCGGCCAGCGCGCCGATCAGGCTGAACACCACGCTGCGGTCCACGCTGCCCAGCATCTGGCGCACCGCGGATTCGCGCAGTTCACCGGAGCCGAAGGCAATGGCCTGGTCGGTCAGGCTGAGCGCGTCACGCATGGAGCCACGTGCGGCGCGCGCCAGCAGGCGCAGCGCGGCCGGCTCGGCCGCCACCGCCTCGGCCGCCAGCACGCGCGTCAGGTGGTCCAGCACGGTCTCGGGCGCCATGGGGCGCAGGTTGAACTGCAGGCAGCGCGACAGCACCGTCACCGGCACCTTCTGCGGGTCGGTGGTGGCGAGCACGAACTTGAGGTATTCGGGCGGCTCCTCCAGCGTCTTGAGCATGGCGTTGAAGGCGTGGCCGGTGAGCATGTGCACTTCGTCGATCATGAAGACCTTGAAGCGCCCCTGCACCGGCTTGTAGACGGCCTGCTCCAGCAGCTGCTGCACCTCGTCGACGCCGCGGTTGCTGGCGGCGTCCAGTTCGGTGTAGTCGACAAAGCGGCCGGCGTCGATGTCGGCACAGGCCGGGCACACGCCGCAGGGCGTGGCGGTGATGCCGCCCTGCCCGTCGGCGCCGGTGCAGTTGAGCGACTTGGCCAGGATGCGCGACACCGTGGTCTTGCCCACGCCGCGCGTGCCGGTGAACAGGTAGGCGTGATGCAGGCGCTGCTGCGTCAGCGCGTTGGTGAGGGCCTGGACGACATGCTCCTGCCCCACCATCTCGGAGAAATTCCGCGGCCGGTATTTGCGGGCCAGCACCAGATACGACATGCGGCGATTCTACGTGGCGGGAAAAGCATGGCCCGAATTAGAGACCCGCCTCGAATACCGACGCACAAATGCAACGGAATGCACCCGACGGGCCAGAAACCGGATATGCTGCAATGCAGCAAGCGCTTGCTCCATGATGGCTTGCCCCGCCACGGTTCACTCTGTACGCCATGATGGACGTTTTCGAGAGCCACGACACGATCGTCATTCAGACCGACGCCGATCCGCGCATCGCGGCCTTGGTCGGTGCCCTGACAGACTGCATCCACCCCCGCGCAGCGCGCCTGAAGGCACGGCTGGCGGCCGACCCGGACGATGAACAGCTTGGCCAGTTGCGCGCCGAGGTGCTGAACCTGGTGGCCATGAGTTTCGGCTTGGCCGAAGCCGAACGCCGTCTGCAAGCCGTACAATAGCCAGCGACGGGCCTTCCCGCATGGTGAAGGAGCCAACCGGGTCAGGTGGGGAACCAAGCAGCCCTAACTTTGTAGTCAGTGCCGGGGTCAAGGCTCGTCACCCCCCATTCCTGTTCCAGCCCAGCCGTCGATTCGCGTGGGATGGGCTGGCGCCCCGGGCGCCCGACCCGATCGGCCGCACCGCGCGATCAGCGCAGGGCGCGTGACTGGCGGCGATTGACGTCGAAGGGCGACTTCGACAGCAGGGTGGTGAGGGCGCCGGACAGCATCATCACCGCCCAGAAAATGAAGAACGTGACGGTGTAGACGCCTTCGCGCGACCAGCCCGAGGGTTCGCCAAGCAGCGTCAGCGCCTGCGGGTCGAGCACCGCAAACACCATGAACTCCAGCACGGCCGCCATCAGAAACGCTGGCCACGCAATCCACATCAGTCGCTCTCGCAGCATCGCGGTTTGTCCCCTTTGAATTTGACCTGGATCATTATCACTGGTTCGGGCCGGTGCCGTGGTTCGGCGCTGGTCTGGCGACGCCCCCGGTGGCCGCATGGTTGCGCGCCTGCATGGCGGGCGACATGCGGCCGGCGTCGCCGCCATCCTTGGCTTGCGACGATCGGGCGGCACCCCTGGACGCATCCCCATACACCGGGTCGGGCGTGCGGACCGCCAGATAGATCGTGACGATGGAGGCCAGCACCACGATCAGCGGCCCGGCGATGACCAGCCACATGTGGCCGAATTTCCACCAGGGGCTGGGTGGGGTAGAAGCAGGGTCGGACATGGTCATCACCTCGGCACCATGAAGATGGACTTTTCGCGCACTTCGCCGACGCCGGGCGCGGTCACGCGGAAATGAATGGTGTGAGAGCCGCTGCTGGCGCTGCCGTAGGGCAGTCGCAGCTGCACAGGCACCCACAGGCTCTGCGCGCCGTCGACGGTCACGCTCTTGTCGGAGGCGATTTCCAGACCCGGCAGGTCTTCCACCGAAAGCTGGAAGGTCTGCGGCTTTTCGGTCGCGTTCATCACCTGGATGCGGTACACGTTTTCGATCTGGTTGCCATCGACCAGGCGCGCCAGGGTGGCGCGGTCGCGCACGATGTCCACCTTGAACGGTGTGCGCAGCACCAGACTGGCGATCAGCGCGACCACCACCGCAGACAGGATGGCCACGTAGATCAGCACGCGCGGACGCAGCACCTGGCGCAGGATCTCCTTGCGGCCCCAGCCCTGTTCCAGTGCATGCTCGGTGGAGTAGCGGATCAGGCCACGCGGATAGCCGACCTTGTCCATCACCTCGTCACAGACGTCGATGCAGGCGGCGCAACTGATGCACTCATACTGCAGACCGTTGCGGATGTCGATCCCGGTCGGACAAACCTGCACACACAACGTGCAGTTGACGCAGTCACCCAATCCCAGCGCCTTGGGATCGGCGCTCTTGGAGCGCCCGCCGCGCGGCTCGCCACGCTTGGCGTCGTAGGTGACGATCAGGGTGTCCTTGTCGAACATCGCGCTCTGGAAGCGCGCGTACGGGCACATGTACATGCACACCTGCTCGCGCATGAAGCCGGCGTTGCCATAGGTGGCAAAGCCGTAGAAGAAGATCCAGAAGATCTCCCATGCGCCCAGGTTCCACTGCAGCACATGCTGCGCCAACTCGCGGATGGGCGTGAAGTAGCCGACGAAGGTAAAGCCCGTCCACAGGCCGAAAGCGATCCACACCGCCTGCTTGAGCGCCTTGCGCCCGAACTTGGCGGCCGACATCGGCGCCGCGTCCAGCCGCATGCGCGCTGAACGGTCGCCCTCGATCATGCGCTCGAACCACAGGTAGATCTCGGTGTAGACAGTCTGCGGACAGGCGTAGCCACACCACTGGCGTCCGGCCACCGCCGTGAACAGAAACAGCGACAGCGCCGAAATGATCAGGATCGCGGTCAGGTAGATCACGTCCTGCGGGTAGAGCACCAGCCCGAAGATGTAGAAGCGTCGCGCCTCCAGATCGAACAACATGGCCTGCCGCTCGCCCCACTGGAGCCACGGCATGCCGTAGAAGAAAATCTGAGTCGCAAAAACGAAGAACCAGCGCCACTTGGCAAACAGTCCGGTGACGCTGCGGGGATACACCTTCTTGTGCGCCTGATACAGCGACACCATGGTGTCTTCGCCCGCCGCCGCCGCGACCTTCTTCGGAGATGGGGTTGGATTGCTCACGCCTGCCTGTCCGTCAGTGGTCGGCCCATGCAGGATTCGGACCCTGAACGGGCGATGATCCAGGCGGCGCCGACGTCAACCACCTGACCAAGGAAAACGGGGCGCCATGCGCCCCCCGAATCCACTCTGTCTCCTGCGGGTTGTGATTGTGATGTGGTCACCAAGCCGGGTCTACCCGCCCCCGGAGGCGGCCGCGAGGAAGATTTCCATCGCCCGCCGCACGGTTTCACCTCAGCCGAGGGAGACTTCGACGCGACGCGCCTGGGCGTCGGCGCCGGCATCGATGTTGGCCGGCTTCTTCAGCTCCACCTGGTCTTCGCCCACCCCCAGCGCCTTGAGCTGGTCACGCACCGCGATCGCCCGCTGCTTGGCCAGTTCGGCATTCTGCTCGGCATTGCCGGTGGAATCGACGAAGCCGCTGATCACGGCCTTCTTGCCTGCCTTCACCCCTTCCAGGATGTCGGCCAGCGCCTTGTCGGCCTCGGGCGCCAGATCGGCCTTGCCGGTGGCAAAGAAGAACTTGACCACGCCACCTTCGACCACCACGGAGGCCGTATCGGCGGCGGCTGCGCCCGCCTTCGAGGTGGCGGCCGCGGCGGCATCCGCCACACCGCCGCCCTTGCCCCAGACATAGGCCGTCAACACCGCCAGTTGCTCGGGTGTGAACTTGCTTTCCCACGCAGGCATGACGCCGGTCTTGCCGTTGTTGATCATGTTGACGACATGCGACTCCACGCCCGGACCATGCACCCAGATGTTGTCGGTCAGGTTGGGAGCACCCAACAGCGGGTTGCCCTTGCCATCGGCCCCGTGGCAGGCCGCACAGACCGCAAACTTGGGCTTGCCCAGGTTGGCGCGCACCGAATCGTGCGGACCGCCCGACAGGCTGAGCACGTAGTTGGCCAGATTGCGCACGTCGTCCCCACTGCCCACGGCCGCGCCCATCGGGGTCATCACGCCGGTGCGCCCCTTGGTGATGGATTCGTGAATCTGCTCCGGCTTGCCGCCCCACAGCCAGTCACCGTCGGTCAGGTTGGGAAAACCGGTGGAGCCGCGCGCGTCCGAGCCGTGGCACTGGGCGCAGTTGTTCATGAACAGGCGATCGCCGATCGCCATGGCCTGCGGATCCTTGGCCAGCTCGGCTGCGCTCTTGCCGGCAAACGCGGCATAGATGGGCGCCACCTGCTCGTTGCCACGCGCCACCTCACGCTCGAACTGATCGGTCTGCGACCAGTTCAGGGAACCCTGGTAGGTGCCCAGACCCGGGTACAGGAACAGGTACGCCAGCGAAAACACGCAGGTGATGATGAACAGGCCCACCCACCAGCGCGGCAGCGGGTTGTTCATCTCCCGCAGATCCTGATCCCACACATGCCCGGTGGTGTTGTCGCTGTCGGTCATGGCCTTGGTCTTGCCACTGACCCACAGCAGCAGCAGGCAGCCGATGATGCCGGCGATCGTGATTCCCGCCACGTACACCGACCAGAAATTGCTCGTAAAGTCGCTCATTTTTGAATTCCTTGCCTGTCGGGTTGCTCCGGGTCAATCCTGCTGCTCGAATGGCAGTTGCGCCGCTTCGTCGAAGCGCTCTCGGTTGCGTGCGGACCAGGCCCAGACCACGATGCCGATGAAGAGCACGAAGGACAGCACAGTGACAATGCTGCGCAACAGGTTGATGTCCATGACGGAGGCTCCCATGCTGCTTATTTGCGATGGATGCCCAGCACCTGCAGGTAGGCAATCACGGCATCCATCTCCGTCTTGCCCTTGACCTCTTCCGGCGCCTTGGCGATTTCCTCATCCGTGTACGGTGCGCCCAGGGTGCGCAGACCACGCATGTGGGCCTGGATCGTGCCGGCGTTGGCGGCGGTGCGCTCCAGCCACGGATAGGCAGGCATGTTCGATTCGGGCACCACGTCACGCGGGTTGTTCAGGTGGGCGCGGTGCCAGTCGTCGCTGTAGCGCCCACCCACGCGGGCCAGGTCGGGGCCGGTGCGCTTGCTGCCCCACTGGAACGGGTGGTCGTAGACGAACTCGCCGGCCACCGAGTACGGCCCGTAGCGCAGTGCCTCGGCGCGGAACGGCCGGATCATCTGCGAGTGGCAGTTGTAGCAACCCTCGCGCACATAGACGTCGCGGCCGACCACCTGCAGGGCGGTGTAGGGCTTGAGCCCCTCGATCGGCTGGGTGGTGGACTTCTGGAAGAACAGCGGAACGATTTCGACCAATCCGCCGATGGACACCACCAGAAGAATCAGCACGATCATCAGAAAGTTGCTGGTTTCGACCTTGGCGTGGCCGGTGACTTTTTCTTGTGCCATGACTGCTCAACTCCTCCTCAGGCGTGCGCGGCAACCGCAGGGATCTGCACCGGCACCACACGGCCCGCCGTGGCCGTCTTGATGGTGTTCCACAGCATGATGAGCATGCCACCCAGATACAGCAGGCCACCCATCAGACGCAGCACGTAGAAGGGGTAGGTCGCCTTCACCGATTCGACGAAGGTGTAGGTCAGGGTGCCGTCGGGGTTGACGGCGCGCCACATCAGGCCCTGCATCACACCGGCAATCCACATCGCGGCGATGTAGAGCACGATGCCCACGGTGGCGACCCAGAAGTGGACTTCGATGGCCTTGACGCTGTGCATCTGCTTCTGCCCGAACAGACGCGGGATCAGGTAGTACATCGAGCCCATGGTGATCAGGCCGACCCAGCCCAGGGCACCAGAGTGGACGTGGCCCACGGTCCAGTCGGTGTAGTGCGACAGGGCGTTGACGGTCTTGATCGACATCATCGGCCCCTCGAAGGTCGACATGCCGTAGAACGACAGCGAGACGATCAGGAAGCGCAGGATCGGGTCATCACGCAGTTTGTGCCAGGCGCCCGAGAGGGTCATGATGCCGTTGATCATGCCGCCCCAGCTGGGCGCCAGCAGGATCAGAGAGAAGATCATGCCCACCGACTGCGCCCAGTCGGGCAGCGCGGTGTAGTGCAGGTGATGCGGACCGGCCCACATGTAGGTGAAGATCAGCGCCCAGAAGTGCACGATGGACAGCCGATAGCTGTAGACCGGGCGCTCGGCCTGCTTGGGAATGAAGTAGTACATCATCCCCAGGAAACCAGCGGTCAGGAAGAAGCCCACGGCGTTGTGGCCATACCACCACTGCACCATCGCATCCTGCACCCCGGCGTAGGCCGAGTAGGACTTCATCAGTCCGACCGGCAGCTCGGCGCTGTTGACCACATGCAGCAGCGCAATGGCCAGAATGAAGCCGCCGTAGAACCAGTTGGCCACATAGATGTGGCGCACGCGGCGCGTGCCGACGGTGCCGAAGAACACCACCGCGTAGGCCACCCAGACCAGGGTGATGAGCACGTCGATCGGCCACTCCAGCTCGGCGTACTCCTTGCTGGTGGTGTAGCCGAGCGGCAGGGAAATGGCCGCGGCGACGATGACCAGCTGCCAGCCCCAGAACGTGAATGCCGCCAGCTTGTCGGAGAACAGCCGCACCTGGCAGGTGCGCTGCACCACGTAGTACGAGGTTCCGATGAGGCCGCTGCCGCCGAAGGCGAAGATCACCGCGTTGGTGTGCAGCGGTCGCAAGCGGCCATAGCTGAGCCATGGAATGCCGAAGTTCAGTTCAGGCCATGCCAGTTGCGCGGCGATGATCACGCCGACCAGCATCCCCACCACGCCCCAGACGATCGTCATGATGGCGAATTGCCTGACCACTTTGTCGTTATAGACAGTAGCCTGTGTGTTGGCGAATGTCATTTCCACCTCTTACTTGAAAAACCCTACGCAGTGTCCGCGAAGCTATTGTGGTTTTGATTGACGTGCGTCAATCATGCTCGAAAATCCGCTCGCCCTCGCGCTCGACGTCGTCGAACTGGCCACGGTAGATGGCCCACCACAACGCGGCGAGGATGAAAAACACCAGCACCACCGACAGCGGAATCAGCAGATAAAGAATGTCCATCAGTGCTCCGGATGCGGCATCGGCGGGGCCTTGGTCAGCCTCAGGGCATTGACCACCACCAGCAACGAACTGGCCGCCATGCCCAAGCCTGCCGCCCAGGGCGACATCCACCCTGCCATGGCGAGCGGCACGCCCACCAGGTTGTAGGCCGCGGCCCAGCCCAAATTCTGCCTCACGATGCGCATGGTGCGGCGCGCCACGGCAAAAGACCCCGAAATCAGCCCCAGGCGCTCGCCCAGCACCACGAAGTCGGCCTGCGCCCGCGCCAGCGGCACGGCGTGCCCGAACGCGAACGACACGTCGGCGCCCGCCAGCACCGGCCCGTCGTTCAAGCCGTCGCCGACCATGGCCACGACCGCCCCGGCGCCCTGGGCCTGACGCATCTGCGCCAGCTTGTCGTCGGGCAGACAGCTGCCCTGCACATCGTCGATGCCGGCCAGCTGGCCGACGCGCCGCACCGCGTCCGGCCGGTCGCCCGACAGCAGCCGCACCCTGACGCCGGCCGCGCGCAACGCCTCGACCGCAGCGCGCGCGTCCGGGCGCAGATGCTCGCGCATCTCAAAGCTGGCCACCCAGCCCTGCTCGTCGCTCAGATGACTGACCGGACCGCCCGCGTCGCTGCCCTGCACGCCGCACCATGCCGCCGCCCCCAGGCGAACCTGACCGCGCAGCGGCCCGGTTGCAGGGCCACGGGCCGTCAGGCCCTGCCCCACCATTTCCTGCAGATCGGCCACCGCCAGGGGCTCGACCCCCTCGTCCTGCGCCGCCTGCACCAGCGCGCGCGACAGCGGATGCAGGCTGCCCTGCGCCATGGCCGCCGCCAACGCCAGCGCCTGCGCGCGCGCCACGCCGTCGCGCAGACGTACCTGCTCCAGCACGAAGGCATCGCGCGTCAGCGTGCCGGTCTTGTCGAACACCACCGTGTCCACCTTCGACAGCGCTTCCAGTGCCGACAGGCGGCGCACCAGCACGCCACGGCGCGCCAGCGCGCCGGCGCTGGCCAGCATGGCGGCGGGCGTCGCCAGCGACAGCGCGCACGGGCAGGTCACCACCAGGATCGCCACCGCGATCATCAACGCATGCGCCGGATCGCCGGGCCACCACCAGGCGCAGGCCAGGCCGGCCGCCAGCAGCACGAAGATGAGAAATGGCTTGGCCAGGCGGTCGGCCAGCTGGGCAATTTGCGGCTTGCTGGTCGACGCCTGGGCCATCAGGGCCACGATCTGCGCGTAGCGGGTGTCGGCGCCGACCTGCTCGACCCGCATCTCCACCGCTGCCGACAGGTTGTGGCTGCCGGCAATGACGGGCGCACCCTCGCCCCGCGACAGCGGGGTCGATTCGCCGGTCAGCAAGGCTTCGTCAACCGCGGTCTGGCCCCGCAGCAGCACCCCATCGGCCGGAAACACCTCGCCCGGCAGCACCCGCAGCACGTCGTCGACGCGCACGCGCCGCACCGACACGCGCTCCCATGCGCCGTCCGCCGCCTGTCGCAGCACACTGTCGGGCAGGCGGTGCATCAGGGCTTCCAGTGCGCCCGCCGTGCGATCGCGCAGGCGCAGCTCCAGCCAGCGGCCGGTGAGCAGGAAGAACACGAACATGGTCAGCGAGTCGAAATAGACCTCGCGCCCGAACAGCCCCTCGGGCTCGAACGTGCCCAGCGAACTGACCACGAAGGTGATCAGCATGCCCAGCGCCACCGGCAGGTCCATGCTGACGCGGCGCAGCTTCAGGTCGAGCAGCGCATGTCGAAAGAAGGGCTGACACGAGAACAGCACCACCGGAATCGACAGCACCCACTGCGCCCAGCGCAGCAGGTGGATGAAGTTCGGTTCGATCTCGCCGGGCGACGCCAGGTAGGTCGGCGTGGCATACATCATCACCTGCATCATGCAGACACCGGCCACCCCCAGGCGCCACAGCATGCGGCGGGTTTCGGCCTGACGGCGCTCGCTGGCGAAGGCATCGTGGGCCGGCAGCGGCCGGTAGCCACTGCGCAGCACCGCCTGCATCCAGGCGGAAGGACGGGTGGCGCCCTCCTCCCACACCACCCGACCGCGATGGCTGGCGGCGCTGATGTCGGCTTCGCGCACGCCGGGCGTGGCGCGCAGGGCCTGTTCGATGGTCACCGCGCAGGCCGCGCAATGCATGCCTTCGAACACCACACTGGATTCCCACAGTCCCCCCTGCGCGCCTGCCGGGCGGCTGAACTCCAGCCACTCGTCGCGTTCGTCGAGCAACTGCCACGCGGCATCGCCCTGCGGCGGCCCCGATGGCCGCTGCCCGGGCCCATCGCCCGCCACCGAGCCCGGGAAAGTCCCACTTGCGCCTTGCATCACGGCACGAACTGTACGCGTTTTGGCGCCTGCGCCGGCCAGGGCGCGCCAATGACCGCCCACCGCGATCGGAGTGCGCTAAGCTATCCGCTGATCCGCGCAAGCTCCCCGGCGCCGCCCGCCGATACCTCAACACTGGAGATCCCCACCATGTACGACCGCATCCTTGTCGCCACCGACGGCTCCAAACTGTCCAAGAAAGCGGTGGACAGCGCCATCAAGCTGGCCGCCCTGTGTGGCGCCGAACTCATTGCGCTGCGCGTCGTGCCGCGCTACCCGCAGAGCTACTTCGAGGGCTCCATCCCGCTGGCGCCGGACGACGTGGCGCGCGTCGAAAAGCAATGGGCCGACCAGGGCCAGGAGTCCGTGGACGCGGTCAAGAAGGCCGGCGAGGCCAAGGGCGTCAAGGTCAAGGCGATTCTGGCCAAGTCCGACATCGTCTCCGATGCCCTGATCGCTGCAGCCAGGAAGCACAAGGCCGACATCATCGTCATGGCCTCGCACGGCCGCAAAGGCGTCAAGCGCCTGCTGCTGGGCAGCGAGACGCAGCAGGTGTTGACGCACTCGGAAATCCCAGTGCTGGTGCTGCGCTGACCGTGCGCCGGCCGCCGCGGCCGCGCACCCCCCCGAACGACGGCTCCGGGCGCCACCCGGGGCCGTCGTCACATGCGGCCAGCCCGCTGCGTCATGACGCGCTCGCCGCGCCCGCCGATTCGCCACCACCGGCTTGCAGCGGCGCCGCATTGGGCAGTGCGGTGGGCCTTGGGGTCGGGGCGGGCAGCTGCCCGGCCAGGCGCTCGCGCAGCCCGATCTCGAGCCGGTCGATGCGGGCGTGCAGCTCGCGGTTGTGGCCTTCCACGGTCTGCACCAGGCGGCCGATCTCGGCGTCCACCGGACGATCGCGCAGCCCCGTTTCGGCCCGGTCGACGCGCGACAGCGTCTCGCGTGTCTGGTTGGCGATGACCTCGGACAGCCGGCTCACCTCGCGGTCCAGGTGGGCGCGCAGTTCGGTGAAGCGCGAGGCCTCGGCCTTGTCGGCCAGTTCACGCTGCACCGACAGCTCCTTGGCGTGACGGCGCGTTTCCATCAGCACCGTGCCCTGGGTGTAGGCGATCAGGCCGACGAACACGGCCGACAGCAGCGCCATCAGCCCCAGCAGCACCAGACCGAGCGGGGCGCGGATTTCCATGAACACCAGGTTCAGGTCGGTGGGCGCCGTCATGGCGCTCCAGTTGATGCCGATGAAGGCCACGATGGCGGTGCCGACCAGCAGCAGAAGCAGGGCTCGCAGGGACATGGCGGTGGGGCTCCTTCCTGGGAATCTGCACGCGGCTCGCGTGACCATCAGCGGGCAAGTTTACCCGTGCCCCTGCCACGCCTGACAGCCACGCCTGACGGTCGCAAGCTTCACGCCGTGACGAACAGATGCTGGTAGCGCTGGCGCAGCAGGGTCTTCTGCACCTTGCCCATGGTGTTGCGCGGCAGTTCGGTTTCGACGAAGCAGCGCTTGGGGATCTTGAAGTTGGCCAGCCGCGCCTTCAGCTCGGCCAGCAGGGCATCGGCGTCGGGCCGGGCGCCGGGCCGGGCGATCACCACGGCCACGCCGACTTCGCCGAAGTCCGGGTGCGGCACGCCGACCACGGCGCTTTCGGCCACGCCGGGCAGCTCGTTCAGGAAGCCTTCGATCTCGGCCGGGTAGACGTTGTAGCCACCGCTGATGATCAGGTCCTTGCTGCGCCCGACGATGGTGACGTAGCCGCGCGCGTCCTGCTGGCCGACGTCGCCGGTCTTGAAGAAGCCATCGGACGTGAACTCCTCAGCGGTCTTTTCGGGCATCTGCCAGTAGCCGGCGAACACGTTCGGGCCCTTGACCTGGATGCCGCCGATTTCGCCCGCCGGCAGATCGCGACCGTCTTCGCCCTGCACGCGCAGGCGCACGCCCGGCAGCGGAAAGCCGACCGTGCCGCCGCGCCGCTCGTCCTGGCCGCCGTAGCGGGCGTCGGCCTGCCAGGGGTTGCTGGTCAGCATGATGGTTTCGCTCATGCCGTAGCGCTCCAGGATGGTGTGGCCGGTGCGCGCGCGCCAGTCGTTGAAGGTTTCGATCAGCAGCGGCGCCGAACCGCTGATGAACAGCCGCATGTGGGCCGCCTGCGCCCGGGTCAGCGCGGGTTCGGCCAGCATGCGCACGTACAGCGTGGGCACACCCATGAACACGGTGGCGCGCGGCAGGTCGGCAATCACCTTCTTGGGATCGAACTTGCCGTGCCACAGCATGCGGCTGCCGTTGAGCAGGGCGCCGTGAATGGCCACGAACAGGCCATGCACGTGAAAGATCGGCAGCGCATGGATCAGCACGTCGCCGCCCTGCTCCGGCGTTCTCCAGCCCCAGTACTCCTTCAGCATCGCTGCGTTGGACAGCAGGTTGCCGTGCGACAGCATGGCGCCCTTGCTGCGCCCGGTGGTGCCGCTGGTGTAGAGGATGGCCGCCAGATCGTCGGCCTGGCGCACCACCGGCTGCTGGCGGTCGCTGCAGTGCGCGGCACGCTCCAGCAGGCTGCCGCTGCGGTCGTCGTCCAGCGTGAACACGTGGCGCGTGCCGGCCTGAAAGGCGATCTGGCTGACCCAGGGGAAGTTGCCGCGGGTGCACACCACCACGGCTGGCCTGGCGTTGCCGATGAAGTACTCGATCTCGGCGCGCTGGTAGGCGGTGTTGAGCGGCAGGAACACGAAGCCGGCGCGCAGCGTGGCCAGGTACAGGATCATGGCCTCGACCGACTTTTCCACCTGCACCGCCACGCGCGGCGGCGCGCCGCTGGCATCGGGCGGGATGGACAGCGAGGCCAGCAGGTTGGCGACCATGGCGCTGGCGCGATCGAGGTCGCGCCACGAATAGCACAGGCCGTTGTCGGTTTCGACGGCCACGGCGTCCAGATCGGCGGGAAAGGCGTCGCGCAGGGCAACGAACAGGTTTTGCTGGGACATGGGGTTCAGAGGTAGGAGGGAAGCTCAGAAACGCGCCGGGCGCTTTGCCAGAAAGGCGTCGATGCCCTCGCGGTGCTCGGCGCTGTCGGCGTAGTCGTAGGCCCAATGCACTATGTTTTCGATAGCTGCCGGCGCTTGCCCAGCAAGCGCCGAAGGCCCATTCAGTGCACGAAAGGTCTGCTTGTTCAGGCGCGCCGCCTGCGGCGCCAGGGCGGCGATGCGGCGGGCACGCTCGAGCGCATGGGCGTGCATGGCCGCGGCGTCGGGCAGCACGCGCTGCAGAAAGCCGCGCGCCTGCATTTCTGCGGCATCGAGCACCGCCGCCTCCAGCAGCAGCTCGCGCGCCGTGGCCTCGCCCAGCGCCCGCGCCACCAGCTGCGCTTCGCGCGGTGCCATCGGAAAGCCCAGGCGGGCGATCGGGGCGCCAAAGCGCGCATCGGCGGCGGCGACGCGAATGTCGCAGCAGCTGGCGATTTCCACCCCCGCGCCCATGCAGTGGCCGGCAATGGCGGCCACCAGCGGCAGGTCGCAGTCCAGCAGCGCGCCCAGCGCGCCCCACACCTCGTACTCGTGGAAGGCGCGCAGACGGTCGGGCTGAAAGCGGAACGCCGGGTATTCGGCAATGTCGCCGCCGGCGCAGAACTGCGCACCCTCACCACGCACCACCACGCAGCGCAGGTCGGCCCGCGCGGGCAGCTCCAGGAACAGCTCGCGCAGCCGGCGCCACATGACGCGCGACATGGCGTTGAACTTGCCGGGATGCGACAGCACGACGGTCGCGATGGCGCCGTCGACGGTCAACTCAATCGATCCGCACGCCACCGGTCGCCTTCACCACCTTGGCCCACTTGGCCATTTCGAGCTGCACGAAACCGCCGAAGGCGGCGGCGTCGAGGTTGGCGAATTCCGCCCCCTGACCGGCCCAGACCTGCTTGTTTTCGGGGGTCTGGGCGGACTTGCGCACGGCCTCGATCATGGCCGCCTGGGCCTCGGCGGGCGTGCCCTTGGGGGCCCAGATGCCGTACCAGGTGCTGACGTCGTAGTCGGACAGCCCCGACTCACGCGCCGAGGGCACGTCCGGAAAGGCGGGGCTTCGGCTGCGCCCGGCCATCATCAGCGGCTGGATGCGGCCACCCTTGATGTGCGCCGCCGACGAGCCCAGCCCGTCGAACATCAGATCCACCTCGCCTGCGATCAGGGCCTGCAGCGCCGGGCCGGCGCCGCGGTAGGGAATGTGGGTGATGAAGGTGCCGGTCTGCTGTTTGAACAGCTCGCCGGCCAGATGGTGCGAGGTGCCGCTGCCGGCCGACGCGTAGTTGAGCTTGCCCGGGTTCTTCCTGGCCAGCTCGATCAGGTCCTTGACGGTGCGCGCCTGCACCCGCTTGGGGTTGACCACCACCACCTGCGGCACGCGCGCCACCAGAATCAGAGGCACGAAGTCCTGCAGCAGGTCGTACTGGAGCTTGGGGTACACGCTGGGCGCAATGGCGTGGTGCACGCCGCCCATGAAGAAGTTGTAGCCGTCGGCCGGCGCCTTGGCCGCCACCGCGGCGCCCACCGTGCCGCCGCCACCGCCCTTGTTGTCGATCACCAGGTTCTGCCCGGTCAGGCGCGTGAACTGGGCGCCCAGCGGGCGCGCAAAGGCGTCGGTGCCGCCACCGGCCGGAAAGGGCACCACCAGGTTGACGGGCCGCGCCGGCCAGGCCGATTGCGCGCGGGCGCCGCCCGGCAGGGCGGTGACGGCGGCGGTGGCCAGCAGCAGTTGCCGACGGGTGAACGACGTGTTCATGCGCATCTCCTCTTTCGTTTGAAGTCAAAGCAGATCAGTTTGCAATGCCTGCACGGCGTGCGACATCGGGGGTTTTCCCTGTGCCAGCTGGGCCCGATGCCGATCCAGACGCCGCAGGTCGTACAGGTAGTTGACCATCAGGCCCCAGGACTGGCGCAGGCCCTTGGGCGAAGGGTCGGCCAGCCAGTTGAGCTGCTCGATGCGCGCGCCGTTGCCCAGGTGAAAGCGCGCCACGCCGTCCAGCGGGCGGCCGTCGTCGGCCAGCTCGCGCCCCAGGTAGCGCGCCGCCACCGCCAGCAGCCAGCGGCGCGCGGCCGAGCGCTCGTCCAGCGTCGCCACACCGTCCAGCGCCTTCAGCAGGGCCGCGGCGTCGGGCGCCAGCGGCGCGCCCAGCTCGCGCTCCAGCGCCTGCCGCAGGCGCGCCGGCGTGGCGCGCAGCAGCGCCGGCGCCTGTTGATCGACCCAGCGGCGCAGGCCGGGGATGGGCGACAGGGTGGCAAACACTTTCAGCTGCGCAAACTCGGTGCGCAGGGTTTCCACCACGCGCTTGATCAGCGAGTCGCCAAAACTCACCCCGCGCAGGCCAGCCTGGGTGTTGCTGATGGAGTAGAAGATGGCCGTGTGGGCACGCGTCAGATCGGCGGCCGGCGCCTGCTCGTCCAGCAGCGGGGTGATGCTGCGGGCCATGTCGTGCAGCAGCGCCACCTCGACGAAGATCAGCGGCTCGTCAGGCAGGCGCGGGTGAAAGAAGCCGTAGCAGCGCCGGTCTTCGTCGAGCCGGTTCTTGGCGTCGGCCCAGCTGCGGATGTCGTGCACCGCCTCGTAGCGGATCAGCTTTTCGACCAGCGAGGCGGGCGAATCCCAGCTGATGCGCCGCAGCTCCAGAAAGCCGACGTCGAACCAGGTGGAAAACAGCTCCTGCAGTTCGTCGTCGAGCGCGATCAGGCGCTTGTCCCGGGCCAGATGGGGCAACAACTCGGCGCGCAGGTCGACCAGAAAGCGCACACCGCCCGGATAGGCGGAAAAGCGCTGCAGCAGGCGCGTGCGCGGCGCGGTGAAGGCGCGGCGCAGCCGCACTTCGGCGCGCGACTCGTCTTCGCTGCCGCGCGCGGCCTGGTAGGCGGCGTGTGCGGCCTGGATCGCCGACACGTCGGGGCTGAAGTGCTCGCTCATCAGCAGCCAGCATGCGCGCCGCTGCTGCGGCGTGGCGCGGGCGTATTCCTCGGCCACCGCGGCGGCGCGGCGGCCGCCCTCGACCTCGCTGACCGCCGGGTCGAGCACCTGCTGCAGCTCGCGCAGAAAGCGGCGCGCGTTCCAGCCGCCGAAGGCATCGACGCCACGTTCCAGCATGGCGCTCAGGCGCTCGCGCATGCTGAGCCCCGGACGGTCTCCGGTGGCCGCTGCAGGGTCGCGATCTGCTTCCATATTCATAGCTGTTGGCGCTTGATGGATAAGCGCCGAAGCCGAAAATCGCTCATGGTCCGCAAGCCGTCAAGGCGTGCCCGCCAGCGGCGCCGGTCGCCGCCCGGCCCAGACCCACAGGGCCAGGCCGGCGGCCATCATGGGCAGGCACAGCCACTGGCCCATGCTCATGCCCAGGGCCAGCAGCCCCAGGTGGGCGTCGGGCTGTCGGAAGTACTCGGCAACGAAGCGCAGCACCCCATAGCCCAGCAGAAAGGCGCCGCTGACCTGGCCGGTCTGGCGCGGCCGGCGCGCGTACAGCCACAGCAGCGCGAACAGCAGCACACCCTCCAGCAGGAACTGGTAGATCTGCGACGGGTGGCGCGGCGGATTGCTGCCGTCGGGCAGCACCGCGCCGGGAAACACCATGGCCCAGGGCAGCGAGGGGTCGGCCACCCGCCCCCACAGCTCACCGTTGATGAAGTTGCCGACGCGTCCCGAAGCCAGGCCCAGCGGCACGCAGGGCGCCACCAGATCGGTCACCTGCAGCCAGGGCCGCCCGCGCGTGCGCGCCCACAGCGCCATGGCGGCGATCACGCCCAGCATGCCGCCGTGAAAACTCATGCCGCCCTTCCACACCGCCAGGATCTCCAGCGGGTTGGCCGCGTAGTACGCTGGCTTGTAGAACAGGCAGTAACCCAGCCGACCGCCCAGGATCACGCCCAGCACGCCCCAGAACAGCATGTCCTCGATGTCGCGCCGCGTCCACGGCGCCGGTTGCGTGATGGCTGCGTAGGGCGGGTGGTGCAGGCGCCGCAGCGCCAGCAGCATGAACAGGCCGAACGCCACCAGATAGGTCAGCCCATACCAGTGGATGGCCAGCGGGCCGAGCTGCAACGCGACGGGATCGATCTGGGGGTGCACCAGCATGGCGGCGATTGTGCCGCAGGCCAGCCGGCATCCTCCCCGGTGGCGCCACCGCTGCGCACCGACGCGTGGTGCCGTGAACACGGTTTGCGCCAGCACAGGGTCTGACCACGCCGATGACGCGATACTGACGGCCCTGACCTTCCCGAAGAGAACCCCCATGCAAGGCCATCCCGAAGTCATCGATTGCCTCAAGGCGCTGCTGCGCGGCGAACTGACCGCGCGCGACCAGTACTTTCTGCATTCCCGCATCTATGAAGACCAGGGCCTGGTGCGCCTGTACGAGCGCATGGACCACGAAATGCAGGAGGAAACCCAGCACGCCGACGCCATCCTGCGCCGCATCCTGCTGCTGGGCGGGCAGCCCGACATGCGGCCCAGGGAGCTCAACCCCGGCGTCGACGTGCCCGACATGCTGCGCAAGGACCTGGCGGCCGAGTACCAGGTGCGCGACAACCTGCGCCAGGCCATCGCCCTGTGCGACCGCCTGCACGATTACGTCAGCCGCGACCTGCTGCTGGCGCAGCTGCGCGACACCGAGCAAGACCACGCCTACTGGCTGGAAAAGCAGATCGGCCTGATCGAGCAGATCGGGTTGCAGAACTACCTGCAGAGCCAGGCCCGAGTCGACTGAGAGCGCCCCACCGACGCCTCGCCCCACGATCCGAATCAAAACAGCTTCCAGCGCTTGATGGGCAAGCGCCAGAAGCTATATTTTTGATAGTTCAATCGAGCAGCGACAGGTCGCGCACCGCCCCTTTGTCGGCGCTGGTCACCAGTTTGGCGTAGGCCTTGAGCGCGGCCGACACCTTGCGCGGGCGCGACTGGGCGGGCTTCCAGCCGACGGCGTCCTGCTCGGCGCGGCGGCGGGCCAGCACGTCGTCGCTGACCAGCACGTTGATGCTGCGGTTGGGAATATCGATGCGGATGCGGTCGCCGTTTCGCACCAGGCCGATGGCGCCGCCGGCTGCGGCCTCGGGCGAGCAATGGCCTATCGACAGGCCCGAGGTGCCGCCCGAGAAGCGCCCGTCGGTCAACAGCGCGCAGGCCTTGCCCAGGCCCTTGCTCTTGATGTAGCTCGTCGGGTAGAGCATTTCCTGCATGCCGGGGCCGCCCTTGGGGCCTTCGTAGCGCACGATGACCACGTCGCCCGCCTTGACCTGGTCGCCCAGGATGTGCTCGACGGCCTCGTCCTGGCTCTCGACCACATGGGCCGGACCCTCGAACACCAGAATGGATTCGTCGACGCCCGCGGTCTTGACCACGCAGCCGTCGAGGGCGATGTTGCCGCGCAGCACCGCCAGGCCGCCTTCCTGGCTGAAGGCGTGGTCGCAGGAGCGGATGCAGCCGCCCGCGCGGTCCAGGTCCAGGCTGGGCCAGCGCGCGTCCTGGCTGAAGGCCACCTGCGTGGGCACGCCGCCGGGGCCGGCCTTGAAGAAGTGGTGCACCGCCGCATCCTGGGTGCGCAGCACGTCCCACTGCGCCAGCGCCTGCCCCAGGGTGGGGGCATGCACCGTCGGCACGTCGGTGTGCAGCTTGCCGGCGCGCTCCAGCTCACCCAGGATGGCAAAGATGCCACCGGCACGGTGCACGTCCTCGACGTGGTATTTGTCGGTGTTGGGCGCCACCTTGCACAGCTGTGGCACGACGCGCGAGAGGCGGTCGATGTCCTGCATGGTGAAGGCGATCTCGGCCTCCTGGGCGATCGCCAGCAGGTGCAGGATGGTGTTGGTCGAGCCGCCCATGGCGATATCGAGCGTCATGGCGTTCTCGAAGGCCTTGAAGCCCACCGAACGCGGCAGCACGCGGTCGTCGCCGCCCTCGTAGTACTGGCGCGCCAGCTCCACGATGCGCCGGCCGGCGCGCCTGAACAGCTGTTCGCGGTCGGCGTGCGTGGCCACCACCGTGCCGTTGCCCGGCAGCGCCAGGCCCAGCGCCTCGGCCAGGCAGTTCATGGAGTTGGCGGTGAACATGCCCGAGCACGAGCCGCAGGTCGGGCAGGCGCTGCGCTCGACCTCGGCCACCTCGGCGTCGCTGGCCTTGTCGTCGGCGGCCATGACCATGGCGTCGATCAGGTCCATCTTGCGCGCGGTGAAGGTCTGGGTCTGCGGGTTGAGCAGCTGCACCTTGCCGGCTTCCATGGGTCCGCCGGAAACGAAGATCACCGGGATGTTGAGCCGCATCGCGGCCATGAGCATGCCGGGGGTGATCTTGTCGCAGTTGCTGATGCAGACCATGGCGTCGGCGCAATGCGCGTTGACCATGTATTCCACGCTGTCGGCAATCACGTCACGGCTGGGCAGCGAGTACAGCATGCCGTCATGGCCCATGGCGATGCCGTCGTCCACGGCGATGGTGTTGAACTCCTTGGCCACGCCGCCGGCGGCCTCGATCTCGCGCGCGACCAACTGGCCCAGGTCCTTGAGGTGCACATGGCCGGGCACGAACTGGGTGAAGGAGTTGACCACCGCGATGATGGGCTTGGAGAAGTCGGCGTCCTTCATGCCGGTGGCGCGCCACAGGGCGCGGGCACCGGCCATGTTGCGGCCATGGGTGGATGTCTTGGAACGGTAGGCGGGCATCGTGGGTAGGTGAAAAATGGGCAAGGGGAATTCTGTGGCCCGTGCGCTTGGGGGCCGGTCCGCACCGCAGCACAGGGCCTCTTGGGCTTCTTGGGCCTGTTGGGCCGGTTTGCGGGCAAACCAATTGATTATGTCGCAGCGCTGCAATCCTTACCCGCGCCGGGTGCGCCGGCGCGCGCACTGGACAGGCGGGGCGCAGGCGCCCACACTTGGCGCCCACCCCCAACTGCGCGAGGACTGCAGCATGACCGATTCCGCGCCCCTGAACCGCCGCTCGGCCCACATCACCCAGGGCAAGGCACGCGCACCCAACCGCTCCATGTACTACGGCATGGGCTACACCGAGGCCGATTTCGACAAGCCCATGGTCGGCGTGGCCAACGGCCACAGCACCATCACGCCCTGCAACAGCGGCTTGCAAAGGCTGGCCGATGCGGCCGTCGAGGGCATACGCGAGGCGGGCGGCAATGCCCAGACCTTTGGCACGCCCACGATCAGCGACGGCATGGCCATGGGCACCGAGGGCATGAAGTACAGCCTGGTAAGCCGCGAGGTCATCGCCGACTGTGTCGAGACCTGCGTGCAGGGCCAGTGGATGGACGGCTGCGTGGTCATAGGCGGCTGCGACAAGAACATGCCCGGCGGCATGATGGGCATGCTGCGCGCCAACGTGCCCAGCATCTATGTGTACGGAGGCACCATAGAGCCCGGCTGCCTGCACGGCTGCGACCTGAACATCGTGAGCGTGTTCGAGGCCGTGGGCGAGAACGCCGCGGGCAAGATCAGCGACGAGGAACTGAAGGACATCGAACGCCACGCCATTCCCGGCACGGGTTCGTGCGGCGGCATGTACACGGCCAACACCATGTCCTCGGCCTTCGAGGCCCTGGGCATGAGCCTGCCCTACTCCAGCACCATGGCCAATCCGCACCAGGAGAAGGTCGATTCCGCGCGCGAGTCGGCCAGGGTGCTGATAGAGGCCATACGCCGCGACCTCAAACCCCGCGACATCGTCACGCGCAAGGCCATAGAGAACGCCGTGGCCGTGATCATGGCCGTGGGCGGCTCGACCAACGCCGTGCTGCACTTTCTGGCCATCGCCCACGCGGCGGGCGTCGAATGGTCCATCGACGACTTCGAGCGCATGCGCAAGAAGGTGCCCGTGTTCTGCGACCTCAAGCCCAGCGGCAAATACCTGGCCGTCGATCTGCACAAGGCCGGCGGCATTCCCCAGGTGATGAAGATGCTGCTGAACGCCGGCCTGCTGCACGGCGACTGCATGACCATCACCGGCAAGACGGTTGCCGAGACCCTCAAGGACGTGCCCGATGAGCCACCCGCGGGCCAGGACGTGATCCGCCCCATCACCCAGCCGCTGTACGCGCAGGGGCATCTGGCCATCCTCAAGGGCAACCTGAGTCCCGAGGGCGCCGTGGCCAAGATCACCGGCCTCAAGAACCCGGTCATCACCGGCCCGGCGCGCGTGTTCGACGACGAGCAGTCGGCCCTGGCCGCCATCCTGTCGGGAAAGATCAAGGCCGGCGACGTGATGGTGCTGCGCTACCTCGGCCCCAAGGGCGGGCCCGGCATGCCCGAGATGTTGGCACCCACGAGTGCACTCATCGGCGAGGGTCTGGGCGAGAGCGTGGGTCTGATCACCGACGGGCGCTTTTCCGGCGGCACCTGGGGCATGGTCGTGGGCCATGTGGCGCCCGAGGCCTTTGTCGGCGGCACCATCGCCCTGGTGCACGAGGGCGACAGCATCACCATGGACGCGCACCGCCTGTTGCTGCAGCTCAACGTCAGCGACGAGGAACTGGCGCGCCGGCGCGCCGGCTGGACGCCGCCCGCGCCGCGTTACACGCGTGGCGTGCAGGCCAAGTTTGCCTTCAATGCGGCGAGCGCCAGCCGGGGAGCGGTGCTGGACGATTTCCAGAGCCCGCCACCAATGCGCCGATAGCTATCATTCAAATAACTGCCGACGCTTTCCTGGTGGGCGGCAGAGGCCAAATGGGCATAGATGTTCAGCGGCGGCGCGGCGGCGCGGCCTTGGGCTTCTGACCAATCGCCGCGCGCTGGCGGTTGATGCGGTCGAGCTTGCGCTGATCCTCGCGCTCCATCGCCTTGCGCTTGGTGTAGCCCGACCAGTCGGCCCAGGTCCACCACAGCGCCGCACCGGCAAACGGCGACAGCACCCACCACCAGGACCAGGCAGCCACCGGCCCGAGTTCCTGCCATTTCATCAGCAACAGAATGATTCCCAAACCCAGCAGATACATGGTTTTCCTTGATGTGTTCCAGGTTTCATCGGTGCCCGGCGTCAACCGGAAACTTTACAATCGCGTTCACTCACTGTAGCGCAACCACCCTCGATGGAGATATGACGATGAAGCGTGTTCTGCTCACTTTTGCCGCTTTGACCGCTGTGACGGTGTCGGCGCCTGCCCTGGCCGACGAAGCCATGGCCAAGGCCAAGAACTGCATGGCCTGCCACGCCACCGACAAGAAGCTGGTCGGCCCCTCCTACAAGGACGTGGCCAAGAAGTACGCCAGTGACGCCAAGGCCGTGGATACCCTGGCTGCCAAGATCATCAAGGGCGGCTCGGGCGTGTGGGGCGCGGTGCCCATGCCTCCCAACGCCAACGTGAACGACGCCGAGGCCAAGAAGCTGGCCGCCTGGGTCATGTCGCTGAAGTAATCACGCGACATCCCGCAACAAAAAGCCCGCCTGATTCAGGCGGGCTTTTTTTTGTGCCTGGGGCCGAGCGGCGGCCCGCGGGGCCGCCGTCGAGCAGCTCAGGATCAGTAGGTCTGATCGAGCTGCGCCAGGATGGCCGGGTTTTCCAGCGTGGTGGTGTCCTGCGTGATCTGCTCGCCCTTGGCCAGGCTGCGCAGCAGGCGACGCATGATCTTGCCCGAGCGCGTCTTGGGCAGGTTCTCGCCGAAGCGGATGTCCTTGGGCTTGGCGATCGGGCCGATTTCCTTGGCCACCCAGTCGCGCAGTTCCTTGGCGATCTGCTTGGCTTCGTCGCCCTGCGGCAGCGGACGCTTGAGCACCACGAAGGCGCAGATGGCCTCGCCGGTGGTTTCGTCGGGGCGGCCGACCACGGCGGCTTCGGCCACCAGGTCGGTCTTGGCCACCAGGGCGGATTCGATTTCCATGGTGCCCATGCGGTGGCCCGAGACGTTCAGCACGTCGTCGATGCGGCCGGTGACGCGGAAGTAGCCGCGCTCGGCATCACGCACCGCTCCGTCGCCGGCCAGGTAGTAACCCTTGAGCTCCTCGGGAAAATAGCTGGACTTGAAGCGCGCCGGATCGCCCCAGATGGTGCGGATCATGCTGGGCCAGGGCTTCTTGATGACCAGGATGCCGCCCGAGCCCCAGGGCATGTCGTTGCCCGCCTCGTCCACGATGCCGGCAAACACGCCGGGCAGCGGCAAAGTGCAGGAACCCGGCACCAGCGGCGTGGCACCCGGCAGCGGGGTGATCAGGTGGCCGCCGTTCTCGGTCTGCCACCAGGTGTCGACGATCGGGCAGCGTTCGCCGCCGACGTTGCGGTAGTACCACATCCAGGCTTCCGGGTTGATCGGCTCGCCCACGCTGCCCAGGATGCGCAACGAAGACAGGTTCCAGTTCCTGGGATGCACCTTGTCGTTGGTTTCCGACGCCTTGATGAGCGAACGGATGGCCGTGGGCGCGGTGTAGAAGATCGAGCACTGGTGGCGCTCGATCATCTGCCAGAAGCGGCCGGCGTCCGGGTAGGTCGGCACGCCCTCGAACATGATCTGGGTGGCGCCGGCGGCCAGTGGGCCGTAGACGATGTAGGTGTGGCCGGTGACCCAGCCGATGTCGGCGGTGCACCAGAAGACGTCGCTGTCCTTGAGGTCGAAGGTCCACTCCATGGTCATCTTCGCCCACAGCAGGTAGCCGCCGGTGGAATGCTGCACGCCCTTGGGCTTGCCGGTGGAGCCGCTGGTGTAGAGCACGAACAGCGGGTGCTCGGCATCGACGATCTCGGGCGCGCACTCGGTGCTCTGCCCTTGCAGCATCTGGGCGAAGGTCTTGTCGCGGCCGGCCACCATGTTGCAGGGGGTCTGGGTGCGCTCGTAGACAAACACGTTCTTGATCGACTCGCAGCCGCCCAGGCTCAGCGCCTCGTCGACGATGGCCTTCAGCGGCAGCTCCTTGCCACCGCGCATCTGGTAGTTGGCGGTGATGACGGCCACGGCGCCGGCGTCCTGGATGCGTTCCTGCACCGCCTTGGCCGAGAAGCCGCCGAACACCACACTGTGCGTGGCGCCGATGCGGGCGCAGGCCTGCATCGCGATCAGGCCCTCGATGGTCATCGGCATGTAGACCAGCACCCGGTCGCCCTTGCGGATGCCATGGGCCTTCAGGCCGTTGGCGAACTGGCTCACGCGCGCCAGCAGCTCCTTGTAGGTGACCTTGGTGACTTCACCGCCGTCGGCTTCGAAGATGATCGCGGTCTTGTTTTCGACCGGCGTGCCCATGTGCTTGTCCAGACAGTTGGCGCTGGCGTTGAGCTGGCCGTCGGCAAACCACTTGTAGAAGGGCTTGTTGGATTCATCCAGCACCTGGGTGAAGGGTTTGGCCCACACCAGGTGTTCACGCGCACGCCGCGCCCAGAAACCTTCGAAATCCTTCTCGGCCTCTTCGTACAGGGCCTGATAGGCGCCCATGCCGCTGATGCGGGCCGCCTTGACCATGGCTTCGCTGGGGGGGAACACGCGGTTTTCGACCAGAACCGATTGAATGGCGCTCATGTGCCTTGTCTCCTGGATAAGAGGGGGAAAGTTGAACACACCCGTCCCGCGCTGGCGGGACAGACGGTTTCATCATCCGGTCAGGCTCTTACAAAGCACTGACTCTGGGCGGGCCCGGGCAGCCGGGGCTACGGCGCTTGGGGCGCCCGTCGATCTTGGGAATGAAATTCGGTTCCAGCGCATACGTGGCAAGCGCCGCTAGCTATGTTTGTAATAGCATTCGATCACACCATGTCCTGCGGCCGGACCCAGGCGTCGAACTGCGCCGCACTCAGCCAGCCGGTGGCCAGGGCCGCCTCGCGCAGGCTCAGGCCCTCCTGGTGCGCGCGCTTGGCGATTTGCGCCGCCTTGTCGTAGCCGATGTGGGGATTGAGCGCCGTCACCAGCATCAGCGAGCGCTGCACCAGCTCGTCGATGCGCGCGCGGTTGGGCTCGATGCCCACCGCGCAGTGGTCGTTGAAGCTGTTCATGCCGTCGGCCAGCAGCCTTGCGCTCTGCAGAAAGGCGTGGGCGATCATGGGGCGAAACACGTTCAGCTCGAAATGGCCCGACGCACCGCCGATGCTGATGGCCACGTCGTTGCCCATGACCTGCGCGCACAGCATGGTCAGGGCCTCGCACTGGGTCGGGTTGACCTTGCCCGGCATGATGGATGAGCCGGGCTCGTTCTCGGGGATGCTGATCTCGCCCAGGCCGCTGCGCGGGCCGCTGGCCAGCCAGCGCACGTCGTTGGCGATCTTCGTCAGGCTGGCGGCCAGGCCCTTGAGCATGCCGTGCGCCTGCACCAGGGCGTCGCAGCTGGCCAGGGCCTCGAACTTGTTGGGCGCGGTCACGAAGGGCAGCCCGGTCAGGCGCGCCAGCTCCTGCGCCACCGCCTCGGCGTAGCCTTCGGGCGCGTTCAGACCGGTGCCGACGGCCGTGCCGCCCAGCGCCAGTTCGTGCAGATGCGGCAGCGCCGCGCGCACATGGCGCCCGGCATGGGCCAGCTGCGCCACCCAGCCCGACAGCTCCTGACCGAGCGTGAGCGGTGTGGCGTCCTGCAGGTGGGTGCGGCCGATCTTGACGATGTCGGCAAAGTCGCGCGACTTGCCCGCCAGCGTGGCGCGCAGGCGCGTCAGGGCGGGCAGCAACCGCCGCTCGATCGCCTCGGCCGCAGCCACGTGCATGGCGGTCGGGAAGGCGTCGTTGCTGGACTGGCTGCGGTTGACGTGGTCGTTCGGATGCACCAGGCGCTGCTCGCCGCGCGGGCCGCCCAGCAGCTCGCTGGCGCGGTTGGCCAGCACCTCGTTGAGGTTCATGTTGGTCTGCGTGCCGGAGCCGGTCTGCCAGACCACCAGCGGGAATTCGTCGTCATGCCGGCCAGCCAGCACTTCGTCGGCAGCACGCACGATGGCGCCCGCCAGCGTCGCATCGAGCTGACCCAGGCGCTGGTTGACCACCGCCGCCGCCCGCTTGACCTGGGTCAGCGCGTGAATGAGCTCGCGTGGCTGGCGTTCACCGCTGATGGCGAAGTGGCGCAGCGAGCGCTGCGTCTGCGCCCCCCACAGGCGCTCGGCGGGCACCTCGATCGGGCCAAAGCTGTCACGCTCCACGCGCGTGGTCTTGTCAGCATCGCTCATGGGTCGGCCTGTCAAAATACGCGGATACGGTGCACGGTAGCAGAACGGCAATGCCCCTGTGGCAATTGCCGACGTGCCCATGCGTATTCCAGACTTCTCCGAGGATGCCCCCATGACCACGATCATCAAACAAGGCGACCTGATCGAATCCATCGCCGCCGCATTGCAGTACATCAGCTACTACCACCCCGCCGACTACATCCAGCACCTGGCGCGCGCCTATGAGCGCGAGCAAAGCCCCGCGGCCAAGGACGCGATGGCACAGATCCTCACCAACAGCAAGATGAGCGCCACGGGCCATCGTCCGATCTGCCAGGACACGGGCATCGTCAACGTGTTCCTGAAGATCGGCATGAACGTGCGCTTTGAGGGCTTTGCCGCCGACCAGAGCCTGGAGGACGCCGTCAACGAAGGCGTGCGCCGCGGCTACAACCACCCGGACAACACGCTGCGCGCCAGCGTGGTGGCCGACCCGCTGTTCGCACGCAAGAACACCCGCGACAACACCCCCGCCGTCATCAATGTGCAGATCGTGCCGGGCGACAAGCTCGACGTGACCGTGGCCGCCAAGGGCGGCGGCAGCGAGAACAAGTCCAAGATGGTCATGATGAACCCGAGCGACAACCTGGTCGACTGGGTCTTGAAGACCGTGCCCACCATGGGCGCGGGCTGGTGCCCGCCGGGCATGCTGGGCATAGGCATCGGCGGCACGGCGGAAAAGGCCGTGCTGCTGGCCAAGGAAAGCCTGATGGAAGACCTGAACATGTACGAGCTGCAGGCCAAGGCCGCGCGCGGCGAGAAGCTCGACCAGGTCGAGGAGCTGCGCCTGGAGCTCTACGAGAAGGTCAACGCGCTGGGCATTGGCGCCCAGGGCCTGGGCGGCCTGTCCACCGTGCTGGACGTGAAGATCAAGATGTACCCCACGCATGCCGCGAGCAAGCCCGTGGCCATGATCCCCAACTGCGCGGCCACGCGCCACGCGCATTTCGTCATGGACGGCAGCGGCCCCGTGTACCTGGAGGCCCCGAGCCTTCAGCTATGGCCCAAGATCGACTGGGCGCCGGACTACACCCAGTCCAAGCGCGTTCAACTCGACACCCTGACCAAGGAAGAAGTTGCGAGCTGGAAACCCGGCGACCGCCTGCTCTTGAACGGCAAGATGCTCACCGGCCGCGACGCCGCGCACAAGCGCATCCAGGACATGCTGGCCAAGGGCGAGAAGCTGCCCGTGGACTTCACCAACCGCGTGATCTACTACGTCGGCCCCGTGGACCCGGTGCGTGACGAGGTCGTCGGCCCCGCCGGCCCCACCACGGCCACGCGCATGGACAAGTTCACGCGCATGATGCTCGAGCAGACCGGCCTGATCGCCATGATCGGCAAGTCCGAGCGCGGCCCGGTCGCCATCGAGGCCATCAAGGACAACCAGAGCGCCTACCTCATGGCCGTGGGCGGCGCCGCCTACCTCGTGAGCAAGGCCATCAAGCAGGCCAGGGTGGTCGGCTTTGAAGACCTGGGCATGGAAGCCATCTACGAGTTCGACGTGGTGGACATGCCCGTTACCGTAGCCGTGGACGCGGGCGGCACCAGCGCCCACATCACCGGCCCGGCCGAATGGCAAAAGCGCATCGCCGCGGGCGAGTTCAAGGGCATCGAGGTCGCGGCCGGCTGACGCCGGCCCGCCGGGCCGGGGCAGCCGGCTCCGGTGGCTCAGGGTTCGAAACAACGAACGACCCAGGCCTCAGTGTGCTGCGACGGCAGCAGGGCCATCGGGCATGTCGGCGCAGCCGGTGCCGGCGGCGTTCACCCTCCTTGAACCCAGAAACCGATTCAGCCTGGAAGCGGCGGTTGGACGCGCCCGCCCGTGCCGTGATCGGCGTGCCAGGCAAGACGCTACGACACCGCGGGCTCCTGCCCGCAAGCAGGAGCAACGCCGCAGCGTGCCCGTATCGGGCGGACAGCGCCGATCCGATTTCAGTGTTTCAGTGAACCAGGATCAGTGCAGGTGGCGAGGCCGGCGGCCACCGCCGTGGCCGGCTGAGCCGCCCTGGCCGCGCGGCGGCCGCCCCAGATCGAGCGAGCTGGTCAGGGCCGAGTAGCGACCTTCGAACAGCTTGTCGATTTCGGCCACCACGCCGCCCAGTTCGGCGCCATCGAAATGGCGCTCCATCAGCGCCACCACGTCTTCGACCAGCAAATTGCGCTGCGCCTGCATGATGGCGGCCGGGGTCGGACCGACGAACAGCAGCAGGAAATCGTCGCGCGACTCGCGTCCCTGCTCTTCATCCTCTTCGTCGAACTCGGCGTCATAGAAGCTGACTTCGATCTGCGAGCCCTCGGCCGACAGGTCGTTCAGGTTCATGCACAGGTCGTCGAGCTGCTGGCGGAAGTCGTCATCGCCCTGCAGGGTCCAGCACATCTGCAGCAGGTGCTCCTGCGGGTCGAATCGAATGCCCGGCTCGTCCTCGTACAAACTGGCCGCGCCGGCGGCCAGCGAACGCGCGCCGGCGTATTTCCACAGGGGTTTGAGTGCGTCCTGCAGGGCATCGAAGCCGACATCGGCACGCAGCTTCACGTCGCCATGCACGTGAATTTCGAAAGGGGCGTCTTCATGGTTCATGGCGTTTCCTCAGCGAATCTGGTGCCCCGGGCCGGGGTCGAACCGGCACGCCCCCTTGCGGGAAAGCGGCGGATTTTAAGTCCGCTGTGTCTACCCATTTCACCACCGGGGCCAGCATCGCCCATTGTCGCAGGCCGGGGCGGGCCGGTCCTTGGGGTTGCGATGGGGATGAATAACTGGAGGCGCGACCCGGAGTCGAACCGGGCTAGACGGATTTGCAATCCGTTGCATAACCGCTTTGCTATCGCGCCGGGTGGCAGACCCGATAAAAAAGGGAAGCGGCTGCTTCCCTTTTCTGGCGGCAACCGCTGGCCTGTGGCACCAGCGATCAAGTGTTGGAGCGGGAAACGAGACGTTTACTAAGCGCGTAAGTCGTTGTTTCCCGAACACTTTCTTCGCCGAGGTGGCCAGCGAAGACCTCAATTGTAGCCTTGTTTTTCGTCCCCGGCAACAAGTTCGTCCAAAGAAATCCATCGACGTCCAAAGACGCACACTCCGCGCACCAGACCCGCACCCCGCACATCGCCATCCGCGAGGACTCGAACTAGCTCCCCATATCCCGTTCTCTGCTTCTGCATCTTCTCCGCGATGCCGACTAGGCAGCAGGCTTCCGATGTCGGGGCAGTTCGGGTGCCACCGTGGAAAGGCGCGCACAGCGCATCGCGGCGCCCATCTGCGCAAGCCACGCCGGAAGAACGCACACCCTAGCCATGGTGCGTCGGCGCGCGATTCTTTATGGATATATCAGGATGCCGGGATGAGCATGACGGGAGCGCATTCGCTGCGTCCGGCTGGACGTTGGACGACGATTGCCATCCCCTTCGCACCCCATGAGACCGTTGGCATATCAGGCCATACCCAGACGGTTTTGCAGAAGCCGCAACTTCTTACGACCCTGATAGCGTGAGCGTCACTGTCGAGTCTACGTCCTGATGCTCGACCTTCTAGTCGATGAATTTTTACACATCGAGCACACGACGGCTACCAGTGGCGCCGACTGGTAAGAGGAACTCAAGCCCAATGACGAAGCCGCCCTCGGGGCTCGCTTCCTGCACAGACAACTCGCTGACCATGAGGTCGGCGGCAAAGGAGTCGGCCATGTAGTTCTTCTCCTGGAAGGAGACGGAGCATGCACGAGAACAAGAATGATGCACCCACATCAAAGGTGTTCTATCGCCCGATCGAAGCGTCCATCCGCTGGGCCGGGCTGCTGCGGTATGAGCAGGTGATCCTGGCCTCGATTTCATCGGCACGGAACCTGCCACTTTCGCTGGACTGCCCACGCTGGGGCGAACTGCGGCTGTACACCGAACGCATCTATGACGGCATCCTCAATGGGGAGCTGCCCTTCGGGCGGGACGGCATCACGACGCACGACACCGAACTGATCGACTCTCTCGATCTCACCGTCCGCCATGTCGATCTGAAGCGCTGGATGCGCCAGCACTACCCCGAACAGCGACCCGGCTTTCTCTTCTCCCGCAGCGAGCGCATCACCCATCCCTTCATCTCGCTGGAGACTGGGCAAGCCATGCTGGTTGAGCAGCTCGCCCTGAAATCCGCCTTGGAGCAGTCCAAGCGCCAACTTCGCGAGCTGCAGGACAAGCACGATGCGCTGCTCAAGCAGTCCACGGTGATTCCTGCCTGCGCTCAGTGTCCGATCAGTGATCGGGCCGAGGCCACCTACCTGAACATCATCGGCGGCATGCTGGAGTTGATGCTCGGCCAGTCGCCCTCGGGCACGCCTTACTCCAGCTTCAAGACGCAGGAAGCCGTCGTCAGCGCATTGGTCGCCCATTACAGCGGCGTCATGGGGATCGCCGAGCGCACGTTGAACGGCAAGTTTGCCATGGCCAGGCGCCGGTTGCATAACGCCACGACCTGAGAATTTCCAGCTTGTATGTGCAATCGCGGAGATTGCATTTGCAATGTCTTTGCGCCGCCGTTTCTATTGAATAGAGGTCACGCCAACAAACGCCACTGAGCGTTCAGGAGTGACCACCATGTCGCAACCACCTGTACTGCCGCCGACCGAGCGCCGCATCCTGCGTCTGGAAGAAGTCGAAGCGAAGTCCGGCTTCAAGCGTGCGCACATCTACAACCTGATGAAGAAGCACCAGTTCCCGCAGGCGCTGCGCCTGGGCGTGCGCGCCGTCGGCTGGGATTCGATCGAAATCGATCAGTGGATTGCCGAGCGCGTCAACAACCGGTCCTGACCCGTTCTCCTACGGACTTCCCATCCTCACTCGGAGAACGCCATGCAGGTTGTATCCATTGTCTCGACCAAAGGGGGTGTCGGTAAAACGACCACGGCCGCCAACCTGGGCGGGCTCGCCGCCGACGCGGGGCTGCGCGTGCTGTTGCTCGATCTCGATGTGCAGCCCACGTTGTCATCCTACTACGACTTGGTGCACCGCGCGCCTGGCGGCATCTATGAGTTGCTCGCCTTCAACGAGCGCGCTCTCGGCCAGCTCGTGTCCCGCACGAACATCACAGGCCTGGACCTGGTGCTCTCCAACGACCACCGGGGCGAGCTGAACACCTTGCTACTACATGCGCCGGACGGACGCCTGCGATTACGGCACCTGTTGCCAGCACTGGCTCCCCTCTACGACTTGATGCTGATCGACACCCAGGGCGCACGCTCGGTGACGTTGGAGATGGCGGTGCTAGCCTCCGATCTCGCGTTGTCACCCGTGACCCCGGAAATCCTCGCGGCGCGCGAGCTGCGGCGCGGCACCATGCAGTTGCTTGAAGACATCGCGCCGTACCGGCACCTCGGCATCGAGCCGCCACCGCTGCATCTGCTCATCAACCGGGTCCACCCGGTGTCGGCGAACGCCCGGCTGATCCAGCAGGCCCTGCGCGACCTGTTCCAGGACCACGCCGGTATCCGCGCGCTGGCCACCGACGTGCCGGCCATCGAAGCCTATCCGCGCGCCGCGACGCGCGGCCTGCCAGTGCATCGGGTCGAATACCGCCAGCCACCGGGCAGAGTCGCCCCCGCCGCGCTCGACACCATGCGCGGCCTCGCCGGCGAGCTGTTTCCGCAGTGGCAACACCGATTTGCCGCGGTGTCCGGCCGTTCGCCAGTCCCTCTTGAGACCGGGAGGCCCCATGGCGAACGCACATGAACTGGCCCGAGGCCACAAGCGGCTGCGCGCCCTGATCGAGTTCGCTGTCGGTGAAGGCTGGCACGTCAAGCGCACGCCGGGCGGCCATCCGCGCGTGGGACATGACGCCCGGCTCCGCTACACGGGGCGAGGTCCTGACCATCCGTTAATCCACCGGACGCGCTGCCGTCCTGCTGTACCACCTCGAAGGAAAAACACCCATGTTCTCAAGCCTGTTCAAGCGGCCCGCGCCGCAGAAGCAACCGTTGTTCGCACCAGGTACGTTGCAGTTGAGCGAGAAGGTGCATTGGCTGGCCCGCAAAGGCCTGATCGACCCCTTGGCTTTTGTCCAGCGCCATGTGCGCGGTGACTGGGGCGAGACCGACGAGGCCACCCGCCAAGCCAACGATGTCGCAATCCGTGGGGACGATCCGATGATCTCCCACTTCAGGATCACGCCCGAACTGGTGTTGATCGTCAAAACCAGCGAGGACCACCAGACCACGGTGATCCAGCTTCCCGAAGAACGGGACATGATCTGACAGCACCATCGTCGTCTTCATCCACCTGCCGGAGCCACTTCACTCCGCCAGGGGTGTCGTGGCTCAATGACCCATCAAGGAGGAGCCCATGGCATCACATCGCATTGAAACCTACTGCCACAGGCTGGCGTTTCCAATCGGTGCGCTCATCTTTAGCAGAGGCATCGACCGCCTGGTCCGCACGGGTCTCCTGGACCCGATCCCGTACTTCAGGCGCCACACCCGTGGCGACTGGGGCGACGTCAACCTCCAGCAATGGCAGGCCAACAGCATTGCACTGCAATCCGGTGCATCGCTGGAATCCCGCTACGTGATCCACCCGGGGCTGGCCATCCGCATCGTCACCGATGCGCAGCGCAGCGCCACCGTCATCGTGCTGCCGTCCGAAGACTGAGCACGATTCACCAGCAGGCCGCCACGGCCGGCAACTTCGACCACCTCGGCCAAGCGCCGATTTCCTTCCCACCGCGGGGCATGCCATTGCCCCGCTGGGGGTGGTGCATGCCCCATTTTTCATTGGAGCATCACCATGTCCCTCGATCTCGAAACCACTGCCGCTGAAGCCGCGCCCGTACAGGGCGAACTGCTCGATGCGGAATCTTCCCCTCTGACCCTGAGCCTTCAGGATTTCGTCGGCGAGTTCGGCGACGAACTGCTCGACGCCCTCAACAGCGCGAATCCGCCTGTCTATAACGGCCAGCCGCAGGCGCACCGGCAACTCGTCGTCGCCAGCCTCAAGCGCAAGCTGTTCCCGGCCCAGGCCGAAGTCGTCCACGCCGCCGCCGAGCTGCTGATCGACCGTGGCGAACGCGCCGCGATCGTCAATGGCGAAATGGGCTGCGGCAAGACGACCGTCGGCATCGCCACGGCCGCTGTGCTCCACGCCGAAGGCTACCGCCGCACCCTGGTTCTTTCGCCGCCGCACCTTGTTTACAAGTGGCGGCGCGAGATCCAGGAGACGGTGGCAGGCGCCAAGGTATGGGTGCTCAACGGGCCGGACACGCTCGTCAAGCTCATCAAGCTGCGCGAGCAGTTGAATGTCCAGCCCACGGGCCAGGAGTTCTTCGTCCTGGGCCGGGTCAGGATGCGGATGGGGTTCCACTGGAAGCCTGTCTTCACCCAGCGGCGCACCCGTCACGGCAACGTGGCGGCGTGCCCGGACTGCGGCACGGTCATCACCGACCTCGACGGCGAGCCGGTCAACCCGGTCGCGCTCCAAGCCGAGGAATATCGCAGGAAGTGCAGCCATTGCGCCGCCCCCCTGTGGACACTGATCCGCCCGCGCAGCCTGTCTGGCAGCGACCAGTCCTCGGCCGTGCTCAAGGCCTTGAAGCGCATCCCGACGATCGGGGAAGTCACCGCGCAGAAGCTGATGCAGAAGTTCGGCGACGGGTTCCTCGCGTCCATGCTCGGGGACAACATCCACGAGTTCATCAACCTCATGGACGGCAACGGCGAGCTGGTGTTTTCCGACCGTCAGGCCACGCGCATGGAGCGTGCGATGGCCAACATGGAGTTCGGCTTTGGCGAGGGCGGCTACCAACCGTCCGAGTTCATCAAGCGCTACCTGCCGCAAGGCACGTTCGACTTGTGCATTGCCGACGAGGCACACGAGTACAAGAACGGTGGCAGTGCTCAAGGCCAGGCCATGGGCGTGTTGGCGGCGAAGGCTCGCAAGACCTTGCTGCTGACAGGCACGCTGATGGGCGGCTACGGGGACGACCTGTTCTACCTGCTGTTCCGAGCCCTGCCTGGGCGGATGATCGAAGACGGCTACCGCCCGACCACGAGCGGCAGCATGACCTCGGCGGCCATGGCGTTCATGAGGGACCACGGGGTCCTCAAGGACATCTACTCCGAAAGCACCGGCACGGCGCACAAGACGGCCAAGGGCACCAAGGTATCGGTGCGCACGGTCAAGGCTCCCGGCTTCGGGCCGAAAGGGGTCTTGCGGTGCATTCTGCCGTTCACGATCTTCCTCAAGCTCAAGGACATCGGCGGCAACGTCCTGGATCGCCGAGCAACTGGACCGTGGCATCGACGTGCTCATCACCAACCCCGAGCTGGTCAAGACGGGCTTGGACCTTTTGGACTTCCCGACGATCGTTTTCATGCAGTCGGGCTACAACGTGTACTCGCTCCAGCAGGCGGCACGCCGCTCCTGGCGCATCGGACAGAAACAGCCGGTGCGCGTGATCTACCTCGGCTACGCCGGTTCCTCGCAGATGACCTGCCTGGAGCTGATGGCCAAGAAGATCATGGTCTCGCAGTCCACCTCGGGCGACGTGCCCGAATCGGGCCTGGATGTGCTCAACCAGGACGGTGATTCCGTCGAGGTCGCATTGGCCCGGCAACTGGTCGCCGCCTGATCCCCACGCCAACGCCGGCCTCGCGCCGCCGGCTTTCCGTTGTTCCCACCTTGCAGCCACGCCCACGGTCTCCGTGGACGTGGCTGCGCCTTTTTCAATTGCAAGAATGTTCTTGAATGCCAATCTACGATGGATACCTTAACGCAGCAGGAATGTAGTGATGACACCCATTGCAAGCAGGATCAACACGACGCCGGATAGCAAGCCCGGCTCTTGCAGGCACGACGGTTTTCAACAGAAGGCATGGCTGGATCGCGCACAGAAAGCCTGTGCTAGATCGCGACGCGAGATCGGGCTGGAGAAGGTGATCGTCACAACGTCTCGCCCATTGCGGCTAGGTGCACTGGGTTTATTCGTCACCAACCAGCCTCCCTCCATGCGTCCGCATCCAATCGGCGAGCGAATCCAGCGTTGGACGCAATGACCTTCCCAACGCCGTGATCTGGTATTCCACGCGCGGTGGCACCTCGGCATACACCTGGCGCTGTACCAGCCCACGACGCTCGAACAAACGCAATTGCCGTGTCAATTCCTTCTGTGTGATTGGAGCTACAGCGCGCTGTAGCTCACTGAAACGGACGGGGGCGCCGATCATGATCAAACGATAGAGGATCGGGATGGCCCATTTACCCGAGACCAGGTTGACGAAGCTCACCATTGGGCAAGGCTGAACCCCGGTGGGTGGTGGGGAAGAACGAGGGGTTTCGAGAGCATGTCGGGGCATTGCAAACCTGTTGCCTAGTTGGTATCCAATTGGTTCCTACTATTCAAAGGATACCATTGGAGAAATAATCTTGCTTTCCAACTTGGTCAAGGAAAGCACACATGAAACGATTGCAAGACAAGTTCGCCCTGGTCACGGGCGGCACCAGCGGTATCGGGCTGGAAACGGCGCGGCAGTTCGTGGCCGAGGGCGCTACGGTCGCTATCACCGGTCGGGACCAGAACGCACTGGAACGTGTCAAGGCAGAGCTGGGCAGCGCGGCATTGGTGACCTGCTGTTGCAGACCATCGACGTGTCGATGCCCGAGGATGCCCGTGCCACGGTCGGCGACGGGCTACGGCATGTGCTCAAGCGCAGCGGTTACGGCTTGTGCCAGACGGCGCACGCGGTGATCGAGCTGTACGCACTGCCGCTGCCGGCGGCGCACCTGCACCTCGGCCCCATGTCCCTGCGCAATGCGCTGCTCACCCTGGCTGGTCCGGCCTGGGAACTGCACGCGGATGACCGCGCGCGGCAAATCTGCTTCGAGCGGTCCGGCGACAGCATGACCGCCGACAACGTACCCGCGCCGCCCACCACCGAGGCGGTGCAGACGTTCCCGCTGGCGCCCGCGGCATCGGGAGGCCGGCCATGAACGGCCCGCAGCCCGCCCATCGTTCAACGGCCGCCGTGGTGGTGCAGAGCCTGATGTGGCTCTGGCTGATCGGCCTCAGTGTCCTCGTTGCCCTCGGCTACCAGGCGATGAACGACCAGGCCGACCAGGAGCGCCTCGATTCCCGCCTGCAACGCCTCGAAGCGCAGGCAACAGGCCTGGCCGAGACCGTCGAGGCCATCCAGCAGCGTCCGGCCGTCGCCACGGCGGCAGACCTCAAAGACACCCGCCAAATCCTGGAAGCACGCGCGGCCCAGGTCGAGAAATCGCTGAGCGCCTATGCCGCCGCCGACGACCTTCAGGCACTGCGCGCCGAAGTCGAGCAGGTCAAGGCGCGGCAGACCGCTGCGCGCGCCGCTACACCCGCCCAGCCGCGCACCAGGAACAAGCCCACCGCCAAGCCCGAACCACCGCCGCTCCCGTTCCGCATCGTCGGGGCCGAACTGCGTGCCGGCGAGCGCAGCGTGTCCGTCGCGCCAAGCAATGGCGACTTCACGCCCGACCAGCTTCAGGTGCTGCTACCCGGCGATGCGGTCGGCCCGTGGCGCTTGCAGGCCGTCGAGGGCAACACCGCCGTGTTCCAGGCCGGCGACCAGACCCGCCGCGTGGCGATCCCCTGACCGGAGCAGATCGCATGAAGCCATCGATCATCCTTTCCGCGCTCTTGCTGGCGTCCACCCAGTGGCCCGCCTGGGCGCAGCAGCCCGCCACAGCCCCCGCCCGCAATGCGCAAAGCCAGGAGCGCCCGCTGGTCGCTCGCGTTCTGGATGACCGGGTGGCGAGCGACTGGGGCCTGCAACCGCAGGAGTGGGCGCGCTACCGCGAACTGATGGACGGGCCGCTGGGCATCTACTCGCCCAACCTGGACCCGCTGTCGGCCCTGGGCATCGAGGCCCGCACCGACGAGGAACGGCGCCGCTACGCAGAGCTGCAGGTGCAGGTCGAAGCGCGCCGCGTGGAGAAGCTGCTTGCCTATCAGCGCGCCTACGACGAGGCCTGGCAGCGCCTGAACCCCGGCATGCAGCGGGTGAACCCGAGGAGGTGGACGTCAGCCTGCCGCTGGGCGAGCGCGTCGGCCACTCACTGGTACTGGGCACCACGCGCGTCGGCAAGACTAGGCTGGCCGAACTGTTCGTGACGCAGGACATCCGGCGCGTGAACGCCGCGGGCGAGCACGAGGTGGTGATCGTCATTGACCCCAAGGGCGATGCCGATCTCCTGAAGCGGATGTACGTCGAAGCCCTGCGTGCCGGCCGCGAAGGCGAGTTCTATGTGTTCCACCTGGGTTGGCCGGACATCTCCGCACGCTACAACGCCGTGGGCCGCTTCGGCCGCATCAGCGAGGTAGCCACCCGCGTCGCGGGGCAGCTTTCCGGCGAAGGCAACTCAGCCGCCTTCCGAGAGTTTGCGTGGCGATTCGTCAACATCATCGCCCGCGCCCTGGTGGAGCTGGGGCAGCGCCCGGACTACATGCTGATCCAGCGGCACGTCATCAACATCGACGCGCTGTTCATCGAGTACGCCCAGCACTACTTCGCCAAGACGGAGCCCAAGGCCTGGGAGGTGATCGTCCAGATCGAGGCCAAGCTCAACGAGAAGAACATTCCGCGCAACATGATCGGGCGCGAGAAGCGCGTGGTGGCGCTGGAGCAGTACCTCTCGCAGGCACGCAACTATGACCCGGTGCTGGATGGTCTGCGCTCTGCTGTCCGATACGACAAGACCTATTTCGACAAGATCGTCGCCAGCCTCTTGCCGCTGCTGGAGAAGCTCACCAGCGGCAAGATCGCGCAGCTCCTGGCCCCGAACTACTCCGACCTGGCCGACCCGCGCCCGATCTTCGATTGGATGCAGATCATCCGTAAGAGGGCCATCGTCTATGTGGGCCTGGATGCACTCTCCGACGCCGAGGTCGCCGCAGCGGTCGGCAACTCGATGTTCAGCGATCTCGTGTCGGTCGCCGGGCATATCTACAAGCACGGGATCGACGACGGCCTGCCGGGCGCATCGGCCGGTGCGCGCGTGCCCATCAATGTCCACGCCGACGAATTCAACGAGTTGATGGGCGACGAGTTCATTCCATTGATCAACAAGGGGGGTGGCGCAGGCCTCCAGGTCACCGCGTACACGCAGACCCTCTCGGACATCGAGGCCCGCATCGGCAACCGCGCCAAGGCCGGTCAGGTGATCGGCAACTTCAACAACCTGTTCATGCTGCGTGTGCGCGAAACCGCGACCGCTGAACTGCTGACTCGGCAACTGCCGAAGGTCGAGGTCTATACCACCACCATCGTCAGCGGCGCGACCGACAGCTCCGACATTCGCGGGGCGACGGATTTCACGTCGAACACCCAGGACCGCATCAGCATGTCCAGCGTGCCGATGATCGAGCCGTCGCACGTCGTCGGCCTGCCCAAGGGCCAGTGCTTCGCGCTGCTGCAGGGCGGCCAGCTTTGGAAAGTGCGCATGCCGCTGCCGGCCCCGGACCCGGACGAGGTGATGCCGGCAGACTTGCAGCAACTGGCCGGGTACATGCGCCAGAGCTACAGCGAAGCGACGCAGTGGTGGGAGTTCACCAGCGCCCCGGCATTGCAGGACGCAGCCTTGCCTGATGATCTGCTGGATGACGCCGCGCTAGCCGAACCGGCCGCCTTTGGCGCAGGCGATACGGATAGCGACGAGGCAGCGCCATGAGCGACGCGGCCAGCACCACCCAGCGAGAGCAGAACCGCCGTCGGGGTTTGATTATCGGCACGATAACGCTGCCATTTCGGCTGCTCGGGGTGCTGATCGGCTCGCTGCTGTTCTCGATCGTGATGGAGTGCGTCGGCATGCACCTGTTCTGGAAGGATCAGGGCTGGCGCCATTCCCAGCAGATGTTGCAGTACGAGCTGGGGCATCTGTCCAGCCACTTCACGCGCAGCGTCGTCGTACAGGAGCCGGGCCGCACGGCGCACGAACTGGTGGATACCGGCTACGAATGGGTTTTCGTGCGCTCGGGGCTGCTGGAGCGTATGAGCCAGACTGCCGAGCGTGCGCGCACGCCCAGCCAGGGGCAGACGCTCAATTTCCGCTACTACATCAGTCAGGTCTATGTCTGGGCCGAGAACTACCTGATTGCCGCGGCCTTCACCACCCTCACGTTCCTGGTGCGCCTGCTGGTTCTGGTGCTCACGCTGCCGCTGATCTTCACCGCGGCGTTCGTCGGCCTGATCGACGGTCTTGTGCGGCGGGACGTGCGCCGGTTCGGCGCGGGCCGGGAATCCGGCTTCATCTACCACCGCGCGAAGGCGAGCCTGATGCCGCTGGCCGTGCTGCCGTGGGTCACGTACCTGGCCTTGCCGATCTCGGTGCATCCACTGCTGATCCTGCTGCCCAGCGCCGCCTTGCTGGGACTGGCCGTGAGCCTGACCGCAGGCAGCTTCAAGAAGTACCTCTAGGCCATCAATCCGGGCATGCGCGAGTTCCTATTGTTTGCGGCCTAAAAGCCCCTCGCTGCCCACGATCAAGCCATTGCTGATCACACAGGAATGGCGCGATGTTGGCTCCGATCTGGCAGCGCGCCGCGCATCGCGGCGTGCCCATTTTTCTCGTGACGGCCCTGCTGCTGGGTCAGTCCCCGATGGCGTTGGCCGAGTCCCCCGCACAGCGCCAGGAGCTGGTCGCCGCGCTGCGCCAGCTCGATGCGCTGGAGCGCACCGTAGCCGACAGCGCCGCGCGTGCCCCCATCCAGCCGGGCGAGCGCTACCACTTCGATTACCCGCGGCTGCTGGCTGACCTGGCGCGCGTGCGCGCCGGCATCCAGGCCCATCTCACACCGTCGCGTGCCCAGCCGCGCGACCCCTCCGAACTGGCCGGCGACTACCGCACCGAGCGGGCCGCCTCGCCATCGCCGACGACTACGGAAGCCAAGCAATGAACGGCGCCCAGGTCTCGGCATTTCAAGCCAACAGCGGCATCGCACCTTCGGCGATGGCGACCGTCCTGGTCGGCGTCGTGTTCGCGGTCCTGCTCGTGTGGGGCGTCTGGGCCATCCGAACGGCCTACGTGGGGTGGTCCGAGAGCCGCCTCAACCAACGCCAGTTCCTCGGAGTCTGCATCCGCTTCGTCGCGATGTACCTCGTCCTGAGCTTCTTCCTCCTCTCCTGACCTGAAAGGCACGACCATGCAAAACCGCATCCTCCATTCCCGTCTTGCCCAGCGCGCCGCTGTGGCACTGGGCGCCGCCGCGCTGCCCGCGCTGTCGTTTGCGCAAGGCTTGCCGCAGTTGGAGAACCCGACCCGCGGCACCGGCAACGGCATCATGGAAACGATCAGGAACTACGGCTACGACATCATCATGCTCGTGGCGCTCCTGGTCGTGGCGTCGATGTTTATCGGCGTCTGCTACCACGCCTACGGGACCTACGCGGAAATCCACACCGGCCGCAAGACCTGGGGCCAGTTCGGCCTCACCGTCGCGATCGGTGCCGTGCTGCTCGTGATCGGCATCTGGTTGCTCACCGAAGCCACCGGCATCCTGTAAGGCGAGGCCGGTATGTCCGAGCAGCAGCACGTCCGTGCGGACGGGACGGTCACGTTCCTTCCGCACCGGCTCAACCGCCATCCCGTTGTTGTGCGCGGCCTGACCGCCGACGAGCTGTGGATCTGCTGCGGCCTGTCCGGCGCCGCCGGCCTGCTGGTCGGCGCGCCGCTGTCCTGGGCGTTCCGCACGATCGCCATCGCGCCGACGTTCGTCGTCCTGGGTGTGGCCCTGGGCGTCTTCATCGGCGGCGGCATCCTGCGCCGGCTCAAGCGCGGGCGTCCCGACACCTGGCTGTACCGGCAACTGCAATGGCGCATCGCCACGCGCCATCCGCTGATGGCGGGCTGGGTGAGCGGCCACGTGCTGATCTCGCGCTCCGGCTTCTGGACCACCCGAAGGTCTGCCTCAAGGGGGACACGATGAGCCGCTTCAAGAACGAGATCACCCACCTGCAGGCGCACATCAAGACGCTTCGCCTGGGTGCTGGCGCGCTTGTCATCGTCGCCCTAGTCATGGGCGGTGGATGGTGGAGCGCGCCGCGCGACCTGACCATCCACGTCCCGCCCGACCTGCGCTCCGGCAGTACCCGCAAGTGGTGGGAAGTGCCGCCCGAATCGGTCTATGCGTTCACGTTCTACGTGTTCCAGACCCTCAATCGCTGGCCGACGAACGGCGAAGAGGACTACCCGCGCAACCTCCATACGCTCTCGCCGTATCTCACCCCGTCCTGCCAGGCCTTCCTGCGCGCGGACTACGACTACCGCCGCAGCACGGGCGAACTGCGCCAGCGCGTGCGCGGGATTTATGAAATCCCCGGCCGCGGCTACGGCGACGACCCCACGGCGCGCGTGCGCGTGGTCTCTGACCGCGACTGGGTGGTGACGCTCGACATCACCGCCGACGAGTACTACGGCGCCGAGCAGGTCAAGCGCGCGCTCGTGCGCTACCCGGTGAAGGTCACGCGGGTGGACGTCGATCCCGCCCGCAACCCGTTCGGCCTGGCGCTGGACTGCTACGACGGTGCGCCCCAGCGCATCAGCGCCCCGGAGCCGACGCGCCCGGCGCCTGGCGGCCTGTCTCCGCAAGCGCCCCAAGGAGGAAACACCCCATGAAGCATCCTGTACTCGTGCTGCTGGGGCTGCTGGCCGCGGCCGCGGCACCCGTCTCCCATGCTGTGGAGATTCTGCGCTGGGAGCGCATGCCGCTGGCGGTGCCGCTGAAGGTCGGCCAGGAGCGCATCGTGTTCATCGACCGGAACGTCCGCGTGGGCGTGCCTGCGGGCGTGGGCGAACGCCTGCGCGTGCAGAGCGCGGGTGGCGCGGTGTACCTGCGGGCCAGCGAGCCGATCGAGCCCACACGGCTGCAATTGCAGGACGCCGACACGGGCGCGCTGATCCTGCTCGACATCGCGGCCGAGCCGCCCAAGGACGGCGAAGCCGAGCTGGAGCCGGTGCGCATCGTCGAGGGCAGCAGCACCCTGACGCGCTATGGCGATCAGGCAGGCGGTGCCGATGAGGCCCCGGCGCGCGCCCAGGGCCAGGCAGTCGCTCGGGCTGCGCGGCGCGAGACGCCGATTCCGGTCGTCCTGACGCGCTTCGCTGCGCAGAACCTCTACGCGCCCCTGCGCACCGTGGAGCCGCTGCCCGGCGTCATGCGGGTGAACCTGCGCCGCGACCTCGACCTCGGCACGCTGATCCCGACGCTGCCGGTGCGCGCGGTCGCGCTCGCGTCGTGGCGTCTGGAAGACCAGTGGGTCACCGCCGTGCGTCTGATCAACAGCAGCAGCGGCTGGGTCACGCTCGACCCGCGCGTTCTGCAAGGCGATTTCCTCACCGCCACCTTCCAGCACGAAGCGCTCGGCCCCCGCGGGACGCCCGAGGACACGACCGTCCTGTACCTGGTGACGCGCGGGCGCGGCCTGGCGCAGTCAGTGCTGCCGGCGATCCACCGCTTCGACCCGGCTGCGCACCTGCCACAGCCGGAAGCTGAAGCCGGCGACGGCAAGGAGACCCGCCATGCGCAGTAACGGCTTGCTCAAGTGGCTGATGATCCCGGTCGCCTTGCTGGTGCTGTTCGTTGCCATCCGGCTGTTCTCCGGCGGAAGCACGTCGGCACCGCCCGCCGCGGATGCCGGCTCCAAGCTCACGCCGGAGGAAATGAAGGCGTTGGGCATCGAAGGCGATACCCCCCGCGATACCGTGGCAACGCTCGTCGCCCAGGTGAAGCAGTTGCGCACCGAGCTTCAGACCGCGCTGACCGACAACAAGTCGCAGCGCGAGGAAAACCAGCGGCTGCGCCAGCGCGAGAATTCCATCGATCAGCGCATCAATTCGGCCCTCGAATCCGAGCGCTCCAACCTGCGCCGCGACCAGGAACAGGCGGCCAGTGCGCGCCAGCAGACCGAAGGGCTGCTCGCCGACCTGCAGCGGCGTCTGGACAGCATCGGTGGGCGCGGCGGCGGCCATGCCGATCTGCCCGTGGGCCTGGGGCTGCGCGATGGCGACGAGGCCGGCATGGAAGGCGGCATGCGCTGGGTCGAACCGGATGATGCGAAGAAGGCCGAGGGCCGCAACAACGGTCGTGGCGCGGGCAGCGGCATGAGCTTCCCGACGAGCTTCGGCCCGGCGCAAAGCACGCTGGAAACCACCGCGGAAACCGTGGCGAACGCCGGCGCACGTGCAGCAGGCGTCAAGAGCGCCAAGCCGGTCTATACCGTGCCGACCAACTCAACGCTGATGGGCTCCGTGGCGATGACGGCGCTGATCGGCCGCGTGCCGATCGACGGAACGGTCAACGATCCGTATCCGTTCAAGGTCTTGGTCGGGCCGGACAACCTGACCGCCAATGGCATCGACATTCCCGACGTGGCCGGCGCCGTGTTCAGCGGAACTGCGTCAGGCGACTGGACGCTCTCGTGCGTGCGCGGCCAGGTGCGCAGCATCACCTTCGTCTTCAACGACGGCACGATCCGCACCATTCCCGAAGACCGCGAAGGCAATCAGCAGAACAACCAGCAGCGCGACGGCCTGGGCTGGATCAGCGACCCGCACGGCATCCCCTGCGTCAGCGGCGAGCGGCGCAGCAACGCCCAGCAGTACCTCGGCTCCCAGGCCCTGATCACCGCGGCCGGCGCCGGCGTGGCCTCGCTCATCGAAAGCGACAGCGGCCGCATGTCCTACGTCGGCCCGGACGGCGCCATCGGCACCGTGGGCATCAGCGGCCAGGAAGCAGTCGGCCAGATCCTCGCGGGCGGCGTGCGGGACATGTCGGCCTGGGTCAACAAGCTCTATGGCCAGGCCTTCGCCGCCGTGTATGTGCAGCCTGGCGCCAAGGTCGCCGTCCACCTCGAAAAGCCGCTCGCCATCGATCACGACCCCGAAGGCAGGCGCGTCGATCACCGTGCAGGAGAAAGCCATGCGCTCGAACTCGATTAAGGGCCTCGCGCTGGCCCTCGCCGTCGTCGTGCTCGGCGGCTGCGCCACCAGCAAGGAAGAGCTGCTGACCCATAGCGACCGCACCATGATGGACGTCTGGCAGCAGGAAACGGGTGGCGGCGGCAGTGGCACCGGCCAGGTCGCCCGCCGGCAGTTGCTCGACGCGCGCCAGAGCCTGCGCCGGCCGCTGACCGACGCCAATGTGCAGGCCGCGCCCGCCGAGCAGATGCGCTACACGCGCACGGCGCAGAGCGAGGTCTATCGCCAGTTCCAGCGCCTGCCCAATCCCGATCTCGTCATGTACGTGTACCCGCACCTGGCGGGCACGGACCCCGTGCCGGTTCCGGGCTACACGACGGTCTTCCCGCTGTACCAGCGCGTGCAGTACGCCATGCCCGGTGAACGGCTGGAGGACTATTGATGCGCTGGAAACTTCCCTGGCCGAAGCTGGCCGCATCCGGCACCGGCGACGAAGAGAAGCCGGACGGCTGGCAGCGCCACGTCGAGGCCTTGCGCCAGGCCGGCGTCCCCGAACCCGG